>Ga0209023_10006927_pt1 | contig 11801 bp, 8 predicted proteins | sample LakOneMetagenome_FD_187468 | JGI IMG/M metagenome (GOLD analysis project Ga0209023, IMG submission 187468) | Freshwater and sediment microbial communities from Lake Erie, Canada (SPAdes) (version 2) | ecosystem: Environmental > Aquatic > Freshwater > Lentic | place: Lake Erie, Canada | collected...
CGGCTGGCGCTGGGTGTTCCTCGGCGTCGTGGCCCTGGTCGCGGCGGCGACCGCCTTGATCCTCCCGGCGCTACGGGCCCTGCCCCCCGGCGACACGTCGACGCCCAGCCGGGGCACGGCCGCCCGACTCGGGTGGGCCGTCCTCGCCGCCGTCGCGGTCCTGGCGCTCGGCCTCGGCGGCGGCGGGCCGAAGGGCCTGGCCATCTCGGCGCTCGCAGGTGTCGTCGTGCTCGTCGCGGTCACCTCCTTGGTGCCGCGCGGCACCCTCCTGGCCCGCCGGGGACTGCCCAGCGTCGTCCTCACCCGCGGCGCCCTCAGCGGAGGGTTCTTCGCCGCCGAGGCCTACCTCCCCTTCGTCCTCCAGGAGCGGTGGGGCTGGTCGCCGGCCGCCGCCGGAGGGGGCCTCGCCGCGGCCGGGCTCAGCTGGGCGCTGGCCAGCCAGGCACAGGCGAAGCTCGGGGCGCGTCTCTCCGACACGGCGGCGATGCGCTGGGGCGCGGCGACGCTGGCCGTGAGCGCGGTGGGCCTGCGGGCCACGGTCGCCTTCCACCCGCCGGCCGGCCTGCTGGTGGCGGCGTACGGCGTGGGCGCGGCCGGGATGGGGTTCGGCTACCCGCGAACCAGCGTGGCGACCCTGGCCGTCTCGACCGACGCCGACCGAGGCTTCAACTCCGCGTCCCTGTCGATCGCCGACTCCCTCGGCGGCGCCCTCGCCCTGGCCATCTGTGGCGTCGTGTTCGCCACGGCCGGCGACGAACCCTTCGGGGCCGTGTTCGTCGTCGCGATCGCCTGGTCGGTCCTCGCCGCTCTGGCGGCGGTGCGGACCTCCCGCCCGGTGGAGCCGGTGGCCTGACCGGGCGCACACACCGCAGAGACGACGCAGCCCCGGTGTGGGGTACCGGGGCTGCGTCCGGGTCTGAGCCCGACAGGGAATGCTTGTGGGTCCGGGTTGAGTGAACCGCTCAGCAAGAACAGTTCTATCCGCGCCGCCATCGGGTCGTCCGGAGAACGGCGGCCTCTTTGCCGAACCGCTCGTCTTCTTTGCCGACCGACCTAGACCAGGACCCCGATTGGGCCGAAACCCCTTACAGGACAGGCGGTTCGGTCTTATCGCGCATCTCGTCCTCGGTCACTCCGGGGGCGAGCTCGCGGAGCCTGAGGCCCTCGGGAGTGATGTCGAGGACACCGAGGTCGGTGATGATCCGCTGCACGACGCCGCGGCCGGTGTAGGGCAACGAGCACTCGTTGACGATCTTGTAGGACCCGTCCCTGGCGACGTGCTCCATCAGCACGATCACCTTCTTGGCGCCATGGACCAGGTCCATCGCGCCACCCATCCCCTTGACCATCTTGCCCGGGATCATCCAGTTGGCGATGTCACCGGTCGCCGAGACCTGCATCGCGCCGAGGATCGCGGCGTCGATCTTGCCGCCCCGGATCATCCCGAACGAGGTCGCCGAGTCGAAGAACGACGCCCCGCGCCGTACGGTCACGGTCTCCTTGCCGGCGTTGATCAGGTCGGGGTCCTCCTCACCGTCGACGGGATAGGCCCCGACACCGAGGATCCCGTTCTCGCTCTGGAGCACCAGCTCGACGTCGTCGCCGACATAGTTGGGCACCAGGGTCGGCAACCCGATCCCGAGGTTCACATAGGACCCGTCCGACAGCTCCGCCGCGGCCCGCGCCGCCATCTGCTCACGACTCCACGGCATGTCAGGCCCCCTCTCGCGGACGCACGGTCCGTCGTTCGATCCGTTTCTCCGCGGCCTGCTCGGCTGTCAGCGCCACCACCCGCTGGACGAAGACCCCCGGCGTGTGGACGTGGTTGGGGTCCAGCTCGCCGGGCTCGACCAGCTCCTCGACCTCCGCGATCGTCACCCGGCCACACATCGCCGCGAGCGGGTTGAAGTTGCGCGCCGAGTCCCGATAGACCAGGTTGCCGTGCCGGTCGCCCTTCCAGGCCCGCACCAGCCCGAAATCGGCCACGACCGCCCGCTCCAGGACGAACTCCTTGGGTCCGTCGGGAGTGTCGAAGGTCTGGGTCGGCTTCGCCGGCGACGCCACCACGACGTTGCCAGCGTCGTCGTACTTCCACGGCAGCCCGCCCTCGGCCACCTGGGTGCCGACGCCGGTCGCGGTGTAGAACGCCGGGATCCCCGACCCGCCCGCACGCATCCGTTCGGCCAGCGTGCCCTGCGGGGTCAGCTCCACCTCGAGCTCGCCATGGAGGTACTGCCGCTCGAACTCCTTGTTCTCACCGACGTACGACGACACCATCCGCCGCAGCCGCTTCTCCTGCAGGAGACGACCCAGACCCCAGTCGTCGACGCCGCAGTTGTTCGACACCGCCTCCAGGTCCGTCGCGCCCTGCGACAGCAGCGCATCGATCAACACCGACGGGATCCCGCACAACCCGAAACCACCCACGCTGATCGTGGCCCCGCTCGGGATGTCGGCCACCGCCTCAGCAGCACTCGCGACGACCTTGTCCACGGCCTGCCCTCCTTGTCTTGGTCCCGCTTCGGATCCTAGTCACGGGCGACCGGGCCGGGGCGGCGGGCGCGGGTCCGCCGCGTAGGCTCTCTTCGTGGCGACCCCCGACCGCAACGGCAGTGACTGGCCAGGAGTGCGTCTCCACGTCGTCACCGGCAAGGGCGGGACCGGCAAGTCGACGGTCGCGGCCGCGCTGGCCCTCGCGCTGGCGTCGTACGGCCGGACCGTGCTGCTGTGCGAGGCGGAGGGCCGCCAGGGCATCTCGCGGATGTTCGACGTCGACCCGCTGCCCTATGCCGAGCGCCGGATCGCCACGGGCCTCGCCGGCCCTGACGGGCTCGCCGGCTCGGTGCATGCGCTCCACATCGACCCGGAGTCGGCGCTGCGCGAGTACCTCTCCATGTACTACAAGCTCGGCCCCGCCGGCCGGATCCTCGACCGCTTCGGCGTCATCGAGTTCGCGACCACGATCGCCCCCGGCGTGCGCGATGTGCTGTTGACGGGGAAGGTCTATGAGGCGGTGCAGCGCAACAGCCGCAACAAGGGCGCGACCCACTACGACGCCGTCGTCCTCGACGCCCCGCCCACCGGGCGGATCGCCCAGTTCCTCAACGTCAACAGCGAGCTCGCGGGCCTGGCCCGCATGGGACCCATCAAGAGCCAGTCCGACACGGTGATGACCCTCCTGCGGTCGCCACGGACCGCCGTCCATCTCGTGACCGTGCTGGAGGAGATGCCCGTCCAGGAGACCGCAGACGGGATCGGCGAGCTGCACTCGGTCGGACTTCCCGTGGGCGGGGTGATCGTCAACCTGCTGCGGCCGCGAGACCTGTCCGCGACCGATCTCGGCAAGGCGCGGCGCAGCCGACTCGACAAGGCGGCGATCGCCGCCGACCTGGAGTCGGTGTCGCTCGATGCCAGCCCGGGCCTGGTCAAGGCGCTCGTGTCCGAGGCGCGCGACCACGCCGAGCGTCGCGCCCTCGAGGACGAGCAGCGCGAGCTGGTCGACGAGCTCGACCTGCCCACCTATGAGCTTCCACGGCTGGCCGGCGGCGTCGACCTCGGCGGCCTCTACGAGCTCGCCGAGCTGCTCAAGAGTCAGGGCATGGCGTGAACAGCCCGGCGATCGCGCGGCACACCTCGCGTCCACGCGTCGGGCCGCTCGCCGCCAACCCCGGCCGGGCGCCGCTCCTGGACGTCGACGGGCTGCTCGACGACCGCGGGACCGGGATCATCGTCGTCTGCGGCTCGGGTGGCGTCGGCAAGACGACGACGGCCGCCTCCCTGGCGCTGCGCGCCGCCGAGCGTGGCCGCAAGGTCGTCGTCCTCACCATCGACCCGGCTCGGCGCCTGGCCCAGGCTCTCGGCATCGAACAGCTCGACAACACCCCCCGTCCGGTCGTGGGCGTCGATGTCGCCGACGACGGCGGTCTCGACGCGATGATGCTCGACATGAAGCGCACCTTCGACGAGGTGGTCGAGAGCCAGGCCACCCCCGAGAAGGCGCGGCAGATCCTCGACAACCCGTTCTACATCGCGTTGTCGAGCTCCTTCGCCGGCACCCAGGAATACATGGCGATGGAGAAGCTGGGTCAGATCCATCGGGACGCCCGGCGGGACGGGACCTATGACCTCATCGTCGTCGACACTCCGCCGTCACGCTCGGCGCTGGACTTCCTCGACGCCCCGGAGCGGCTGTCGAGCTTCCTCGACGGTCGGTTCATCCGGGTGCTGCTGGCGCCGGCCAGGGGTCCGGCCAAGCTGATGGCCGGCGGCCTCAACCTCGTGACGAACGTGATGACCAAGGTGCTGGGCGCCCAGGTGCTGCGGGACATGCAGACGTTCGTGGCCGCCTTCGACACGCTGTTCGGCGGGTTCCGCCAGCGGGCTCAGAAGACCTTCCAGCTGTTGCAGGCACCAGGGACGGCGTTCCTGGTGATCGCGGCACCGGAGAACGACGCGATGCGGGAGGCGGCCTACTTCGTCGAGCGGCTCTCCGGGGACCGGATGCCCCTGGCCGGGCTGGTCGTCAACCGGGCGACGCAGGCGCCCGAGGGCGATCTGAGTGCCGAGGAGTCGCTTGCCGCGGCTGCGCGTCTGGCCAAGCGATCGAGCGAGAGCGGCCCGCTGACAGCGGGGCTCCTGCGGCTCCACGCGGACCGCGGCCGGATGGTGGAGCGGGAGGAGCTCCTGTGTGCCCGGTTCGCCGCGGCTCACCCGGCCGTACCGACCGTGGTGGTGCCGGCCCTGTCGACCGACGTGCACGACCTGGCCGGACTCAGGTCCATCGGCATGCTGCTGGCCGGCGGTTGACCGCCGGCCAGAGCGCGAGGAGCCAGAGCGCGAGAAGTCAGTGAACGGTCAGACGCCGGTCGGAAGCTTGGAGTGGTCGCTCTTGGCCTTCTCGAGCACGGTGCGCCACGAGGCGGCCGGACGACGGCGCACCAGCGCACGGCGCTCGCGCTCGGTCATGCCGCCCCACACGCCCCACTCGATCTGGTTGTCGAGGGCCTCCGCGAGGCACTCGGTGCGCACGGGGCAGCCCTTGCACACGAGCTTGGCCTTGTTCTGCTCGGCCCCGCGAACGAAGAGAGCGTCCGGAGTCTGGTCCTTGCAGGCCGCCGAAGGCGCCCAGTTCTCAACCCACATGATGATGTCCCCACATCTGTTTGATGTTCGTGACCGCCCCTGTCGCGACCACGTTTGGTGCATTCCCCTGTGCTGAAGAGTTAAGTCTGATTCGCGGTTGGACAACAGACACGTGCGTGTCAACCGGAATAGTCCTTTGGGACTAGCCCTGACCAGGCCGTGAATGGGATGTGACTAGTCATGTCCCGTACTCTGGAGCGCATGCGTAGGCCCGCCGAGGAACGTCTGTCCGCGCCCAAGGTGCTCTCCCACCTGGGCGTGATGGCCGCCGTGGCCGCGATCATGGGGCTGGTGACGGCCGGTCTGGTCATCCCGTTCGCGGGGGCCATGGGCCTCGGCGCCAAGGAGCTGGCCGGCACCGTCGAGAAGCTCCCCGCCGAGCTTGAGACCGAGGCGCTGCCGCAGAAGACGTTCATCTACGACGACAACAACCAGGTCATCGCCACGCTCTATGACGAGAACCGCATCAACGTCCCGCTGACCCAGGTGTCGCGCACGATGGTCAAGGCCATCGTGGCCATCGAGGACTACCGCTTCTACCAGCACGGCGCGCTCGACCTGAAGGGCACCCTGCGCGCCCTGATCACCAACCAGGCCAGCAACGGCGTCGTCCAGGGTGGTTCGTCGATCACCCAGCAGATGGTCAAGATGACCCTGGTCCAGCAGGCCCATGGCAAGGAGGAGCGGGCGGCGGCCACGGCCGACACCTATGCCCGCAAGATCCGCGAGCTCCGCTATGCCATCGCGGTCGAGCAGCAGCACAGCAAGGACTGGATCCTCGAGCGCTACCTCAACATCGCCTACTTCGGTGACGGCGCCTACGGCATCCAGGCGGCGGCTCAGCACTACTTCAACGTCAACGCCAAGGACCTCGACCTGCGCCAGTCGGCCCTGCTGGCCGGCCTGGTCAAGAACCCCACCGGCTACGACCCGACCAACTACCCCGACAAGGCCCGGGAGCGCCGCGACGTCGTCCTGGACCGGATGGCCCAGCTCAACGTGATCCCGGCCAAGCGCGCCACCAAGGCGGAGAAGGAGAACCTCGGCCTCGACGTCCAGCCCTCCGACAACGGCTGCATCGACTCTGCCACGCCGTGGTTCTGCGAGTACCTCGTGGCCTGGCTCGAGCAGGACAAGTCGCTCGGCAAGACGCTCAAGGAGCGCAAGGAGCTGCTGTTGTCGGGCGGTCTCCAGATCCACACCACCGTCGACCTGCGCTACCAGAGGGCCGCCGACACCTCCGTCGCCACCCACGTCAAGGCCAGCGACCCCGCTCTCGGCGCGCTCGCGATGGTCGAGCCCGGCACCGGGCAGGTCAAGGCGCTCGCCCAGTCACGCCCGATGGGCAAGGACAAGGCCGCCGACGAGACGTTCCTCAACTACACCGTCCCGCAGAAGTACGGCGACGCACGCGGCTTCCAGCCCGGCTCGACGTTCAAGGCCTTCGTCCTCGCCTCCGCCCTCGAGCAGGGCGTCCCGCTGGACTACACCATCAACTCCCCCGACCAGATCCAGACCAACCTCGGTCAGTTCTCGCTCTGCAAGGGCAACTACCAGAGCTCCACCGAGCAGCAGTGGCACAACTCCACCGGCCCGGGCTCGTTCAACCTCTACACCGGCACCCAGCACTCCGTGAACAGCTTCTTCATCCAGCTGGAGCTGACCACCGGGCTGTGCGAGCCCTACCAGCTGGCCAAGCAGATGGGGATCCAGCTCAACGACCGCCCCAACGAGATGGTCCCCTCGTTCACGCTCGGCGTCGCCGACGTGAGCCCGCTCGAGCTGTCCGCCGCTTATGCGACGTTCCCAGCCCGCGGCAAGTACTGCCAGCCCTACCCGGTCACCAAGATCGCCGACGCCGACGGCCAGGTGATCAAGGAGTACTCGCCGAAGTGCAAGCAGGTCATCAGCGAGGCGTCCGCCGACGGCGTCAACGCGGTCCTGCGGGGCGTTCAGGAGCCCGGCGGCTTCGGCTACATGAACGGCCTCAGCCTGACCATCCCGTCAGCCGGCAAGACCGGTACGACCAACGAGAACGTCGCCGTGTGGTTCATGGGCTACACCCCGCAGCTGGCGACCGCCTCGGTGATCACCGGCGTCAACTCGGTCGGCCACCCGATGAGCCTCAAGGGCCTCACCGTCGGTGGTCGCTACATCACCGACAGCGTGGCGTTCGGATCGACGCTGGCCGGCCCGATGTGGAAGGGCGCCATGGGCGCCATCAACAAGTACCTCAAGAACGAGGCCTTCCACGTCCCCGACTTCTCCGGAGAGCAGCCGCACCCGATGACCACGGTCCCGTCGGTGACGGGAATGAGCCTGGCATCGGCGACCGCAGTGCTCCACTCGGCCGGTCTCAAGGTCGCCGTGGTCAACAACAGCGACATCCCGATCTCCAGCGCTGAGAGCGTCGTGACTGCCTACCCGTCGGTCGGAGCGTCGGTGCTCGCGGGTGGCACGGTCCTGCTCGTGCCGGCCTCTCAGGCACCCAAGCCACCCAAGCACCACGGTCACGGCGGCGGCAACGGCGGCCCCGGCGGTGGCGGAGGTGGCTTCCCGGGCTTCCCCGGCGGCGGTCACTAGCCGGTCGGCGGCGGCTCAGCCGAGCTGTCGGCGTACCTCTGCGGCCACGGCGGCGCCGTCGGCGCGGCCCTTGGTCTGAGGCGTGAGGATGCCCATCACCTTGCCCATGCCCCGCATGCCGTCGGCGGCGGCGCCGGACGTGGCGATCGCGTCGGCCACGAGAGTCGCGATCTCCTCAGCGGACAGCTGGGCGGGCAGGTAGTCGGCGATCACCGCCGCCTCGGCCTGCTCCTTGGCCGCCATCTCGGGGCGGCCGCCGTCGCTGAAGGCGGTCACCGCCTCGCGGCGCTTCTTGGCCTCGGTCGAGAGCACGCCGATGACGTCGTCGTCGGAGAGCTCCCGGGCCTCCTTGCCGGCGACCTCCGCGTTGGTGATGGCGGTGAGCACCATCCGCAACGTCGAGGAGCGCACCTCGTCCCGCGCCTTCATGGCGGTGGTGAGGTCGGCTCGGAGGCGGTCTTTCAGGGCGCTCATGTGGTTCATTGTGACAGGGTTGCCGCGTGGCACTCACCGGGATATCCAGGCTGCTCGGCGCCGGCGCGGTCGCGGGCGCGGGCCTGACGGCGTACGCCGCCTGGGAGGCTCGCGCCTACACGCTGCGCCGGGTCGAGGTCCCTGTCCTGCCGGTCGGCGCCCGACCGACAACGGTGCTGCACCTGAGCGACATCCACATGACCCCGGGCCAGACCCGCAAGCAGGAGTGGCTGCGGGGGCTGTGGTCGCTCGACCCGGACCTCGTCGTGGTGACCGGTGACTTCCTGGCCCACATGGAGGCCGTCCCGGTGGTCCTCGACGCGCTCGGCGAGCTGACCGCCGCCCCTGGCGTGTTCGTGTTCGGGTCCAACGACTACTTCGCGCCGACCCTGCGCAACCCACTGCGCTACCTGATGCCCGACGACGGCCACCGCAACACCCGGTCCGCGCCGCTGCCCTGGCCGGACCTGTCCAAGGCACTGGCCGAGCGCGGCTGGGTCGAGCTCACCAACCGGCTCGACTCACTCCCGGTCGGAGACCTCCGCGTGGCGTTCGCGGGCGTCGACGACCCGCACCTCGAGTACGACCGGCTCGACCTGGTCGCCGGTCCGGCCGACCCCCGGGCCGACCTCCGGCTCGGGGTCACCCATGCGCCCTACCTGCGCGTGCTCGACCAGCTCAGCCGGGACGGCTACGACGCGATCATCGCCGGGCACACCCACGGCGGCCAGGTCTGCGTGCCGTTCGTCGGCGCACTGACCACCAACTGCGACCTCGAACCGGCCCGCGCCAAGGGGCTGCACCGCCATCCGGCCGACTCGATGCCCGGTGACCCGGGGTCCTCGTGGCTGCACGTGTCGGCGGGGCTGGGCACCAGCCCCTACGCCCGGATCCGGGTCGCCTGCCGCCCCGAAGCGACCCTGTTGACCCTCACCCCGCGATCGGCGGACGCGGTTTAGGAGCCCCCGGAGCGGTCCGGTATGCTCGCCCAGGTTGCGGACCAGGTCCGCACATCGGGCTGTGGCGCAGTTTGGTAGCGCGCTTCGTTCGGGACGAAGAGGCCGCAGGTTCAAATCCTGTCAGCCCGACCATTTTTCTTCTCGCGGTCGACCCTTCGGGGTCCCCGAATCCCGATGAGACGAACCTCGGACGGCGGCGCCGTCCTCACGTAACCTCCTGACGTGCCCGACCGCCTCTCGGCCCTGTTGGAACGGTGCCGCGACGCGCGCGTCGTCGTGGTCACTGCGCCCTCCGGCGCGGGCAAGACCACGCTGGCCGACCTGCTCGCCCGTGACGCCGCCACCGGACTCCGGGTCCAGCTCGAGCCCGCCGACCGGACGCTGGCACGGGTGACGGCCCGCCTGGTGACGGCCGCGGGGCGGGTCGGACTCGACGCCGTCGTCGGCGCCGCCTCGCGCGACGACGAGCCGCCCGACACGCGGTGGGCGGCCGCGCTCGCCGCCCTGGCGCGACACCCCGGGCCGGTCACGCTCGCGCTCGACGACGCGCACCACGTGGAGCCAGGTCTCATCGAGCGGCTGGCGGCCGCGGCCCCCGACGGCGTACGTCTTGTCCTGACCCGACGACACGGCGCCGAGCAGATCGACGGCGCCGAGCACCTGGAGCGGCCGGACCTCGACGCGGTGGTCCCGGGCGCGTGGGCTCCGGCCTCGGCCGCAAGGGCGCTGTGCGACGAGCTGGCCGCCCAGGGGCTGCCGGACCTGGCCGGCGCGCTCGGGGTGCTGCCCGCCGTCTCGGCACCGCTGGCCCGGGCCCTCGGCGACCCCTCCCTGCTCGCCCGCCTCGACCGGCTCGGCGTGCCGCTGACCACCCTGCCGCACCCGGGGTGGTGGCGGCTCCACGACGGCGTACGCGACCAGTTGCGGACGCACGGCGACCTCCCGACGACCGACGCGGTGATCGCTGCCCGCGTCTATGCCGACGCGGCGCTCATCTTGGAGGCCGTCGACGTGCTGGCCGCCGTGGGCCGCCTCGCCGACCTGCCAGACCTGGTCGCCACCCAGCGGCCCGAGGTCCTGGACGCCGTCGACCTGCAGACCCTCGCGTCGGTCCTGGACACCGTGGCCCGCTCCGCTCCGCCGGAGTCGAGCGCCAGGGCCTACCTGACGGTGGCCCACACCGCTGGGTCCCGGCTCCAGCACCGTCTCGAGGGCCGACTGCTGGACCGAGCCGCCCGCCATGTCGACGACACCACGCCGGGACCCGTCACCCGCCGGCTCGAGGCGGTGCTCATGCGTCACCATGAGTGGGAGCTGGGATCGAGCGACGAGGCGCGGGCGAGGATCGCGGCGGCCGAGCGCCTCATCGACACCTGCTCCGACGAGGAGTTCGCGACCCGGGCGGTCCTCCGACAGGTGCAAGGCACGCTGGCCGCCTGGACACGCCAGGCCGACCTCCGGCCGCGGGCGCAGGCCTGGCTCGGCGAGAGCGCTGCGCTCCATCGCCTCGCCGGTGACCCCCGCAGCGAGGCGGCCGCCAGGATCGCCCTGGCCTACCGGATCGAGGCTCCCCTCGGTCACCACGACCGTGCCATCTCCCTGGTCCGAGACGCCCTCTCGGCCTATCCACCCAGCTCACAGGCCCGGGCACACGCGCTGACCCTGCTCGCCGAGCTGGCGATCACCGTGGCCGCCGACGACCTTGCCGACGCCAGCCTCGACGAGGCGATCAGGGTCGGTCGGCTGCTCGGCGACGACGTCAGCGTGGGGTACGCCGCCTGGGAGCGCGCCCGCCTCGCCGCACTGACGGGCGATCCCACCGCGAGCGACCACTGGATCGGCATCGCCGAGGCCCACCCGGGGGATTGGCTGGCCAACCGCGCCGGCACGGCGTTCCTCGCCCAACAGGTCGAGTGGGCGGCCGACCACCAGCGGCTGTCCGAGGCCCGCCGCCGGATGGTCCGCGTGCGGGACCACGCCGCGGCCCACGGCTATCCCGGACAGCTGCTGATCGCCGAAGGTTCGCTGGCGGCGCTCGAGGGACGCTTCGACGACGCCCGGTCGGCGTGGGAGCAGGCGCTGGCGGACGGCTCGTTCGACGACGAGCGGTGGCGGGGGTTCCTGCTGCTCGGGTGGGTCGCCCTGCAGTGCGGCGACCACGGCCAAGCCAGGCTCCGGGCCCGGGCGGTCGAGACCGAGCTCGCGGCGATCGGCCACCCGGAGCTGGCGATGCTGCGCGAGACGGTCCGCTGGCCCGCGCTGGCGGCGCTGTTGGAGAACCCCGACCTCGACGAGGTCGCCGTACCGACACCCCATCGACTCGTCCGCGTCCTCGGTGAGGTGGCCGTCGAGGGTGACGGGGGTACTCATCCCGTGCCGGGCGACAAGCCCCGGCACCTGGTCGCCCTGGTGGCCCTGGCCGGGCGGCCGATGACCGCAGACGAGATCGCCGACCGGCTGTGGCCGGGCCTGGACCTGGAGGTGGCCCGGAGGAGGCTGCGCAACGTGGTCTCGAGGGTGCGGGCCGTCGACCCGGTCGTGGAGCGCGAGGGCGACCGGCTACGCCTGGCCGCCGGCGTCACCGTCGACGCCGACCACTTCGCGGCCACTGCCGAACGCGTGCTGTCCCGCGCCGAGCCGGAC
>Ga0209023_10006928_pt1 | contig 11801 bp, 10 predicted proteins | sample LakOneMetagenome_FD_187468 | JGI IMG/M metagenome (GOLD analysis project Ga0209023, IMG submission 187468) | Freshwater and sediment microbial communities from Lake Erie, Canada (SPAdes) (version 2) | ecosystem: Environmental > Aquatic > Freshwater > Lentic | place: Lake Erie, Canada...
AAGGACTCATGGCAGTAGGCAAAGAGATTCGTGGCAAGATCAAGAGCGTAGAGAATACGAAGAAGATCACCAAGGCGATGGAAATGGTCGCCGCATCGAAAATGCGCAAGGCGCAGGACCGGATGCGCGCCGCCCGTCCCTACAGTGACAAGGTTCGTACCATCACCGCCAACCTGGCGGGCGCTAACCCGGAATACACCCACGCATTCATGGCGCAAGCCAAGGATGTGAAGGCAAAAGCCGTCGGCTTCATCGTCGTCACGACCGACAAGGGTCTGTGCGGCGGCATGAACACCAACGTGCTGCGCCAGGTGACGCAGAAGGCGCGCGAGCAGGAGCAGGCAGGCAACCGTGTCGAGGCAGTCGCCATCGGCAACAAGGGCCTGGGCTTCCTGAACCGCATGGGCATGAAGCTGGTCTCGCAAGTGACCCAGATCGGCGACACGCCGCACCTGGACAAGCTGATCGGCCCGGTCAAAGTGATGCTGGACGCGTACCAGGAAGGCCAGCTCGACGCTGTCTACCTGTGCTACACCAAGTTCATCAACACGATGAAGCAGGAGCCGATGGTCGAGCAACTGCTGCCGCTGCCGGCGAAGCACCTGGAAAAGGACGCGGGCGGTATCAGCTGGGACTACATCTACGAACCGGAAGCGCAAGTCGTCATCGACGAACTGCTGGTGCGTTACGTGGAAGCGCTGGTGTACCAGGCGGTTGCAGAAAACCTGGCGTCCGAGCAATCGGCGCGCATGGTCGCGATGAAGGCCGCGAGCGATAACGCCGGCAGTGTCATCAGCGACCTGAAGCTGGTCTACAACAAGACCCGCCAGGCAGCGATTACCAAAGAACTCTCCGAGATCGTGTCGGGTGCGGCAGCTGTTTAACGATGCCTAAACCCTTGGGGAAAGAGTTAAGCGAGCGAAGCGAGCGGTACTCTGTCCCCAACTGATCAAGCAAAAAGAATTTAACTATATATCTGAAGGAACGAACATGGCTGATGGCAAAATCGTTCAGTGTATCGGCGCAGTGGTCGACGTGGAATTCCCGCGTAACGCCATGCCGAAAGTGTACGACGCACTGAAAATGGAAGGTTCGGAACTGACCCTGGAAGTTCAGCAGCAGCTGGGCGACGGCGTGGTCCGTACCATTGCACTGGGCAGCTCGGAAGGCCTGCGTCGCGGCATGATCATCCAGAACACCGGCAACCCGATCATGGTCCCGGTCGGCACCCCGACCCTGGGCCGCATCATGGACGTGCTGGGCAACCCGATCGACGAATGCGGTCCGGTCAGCCACGAGCGCATGGCATCGATCCACCGCGAAGCGCCGGCCTACGACGAGCTGTCGCCATCGACCGACCTGCTGGAAACCGGCATCAAGGTCATCGACCTGGTCTGCCCGTTCGCCAAAGGCGGCAAGGTCGGCCTGTTCGGCGGCGCCGGCGTCGGCAAGACCGTCAACATGATGGAACTGATCAACAACATCGCAAAAGCGCACTCGGGCCTGTCCGTGTTCGCCGGCGTCGGTGAGCGTACCCGTGAAGGTAACGACTTCTACCACGAGATGGCGGACGCCAAGGTCGTCGACCTGGAAAACCCGACCAACTCGAAAGTGGCGATGGTCTACGGCCAGATGAACGAACCGCCGGGCAACCGTCTGCGCGTCGCGCTGACCGGCCTGACCATGGCGGAAGCCTTCCGTGATGAAGGCAAGGACGTTCTGTTCTTCGTCGACAACATCTACCGCTACACCCTGGCCGGTACCGAAGTGTCGGCACTGCTGGGCCGTATGCCGTCGGCAGTGGGTTACCAGCCGACCCTGGCCGAAGAAATGGGCCGCCTGCAAGAGCGCATCACCTCGACCAAGACCGGTTCGATCACCTCGATCCAGGCCGTCTACGTCCCTGCGGATGACTTGACCGACCCGTCGCCGGCAACCACCTTCGCCCACTTGGACTCGACCGTCGTTCTGTCGCGTGACATCGCTTCGCTGGGTATCTACCCGGCAGTCGATCCGCTGGACTCGACCTCGCGCCAGCTGGACCCGCTGGTCGTCGGTGAAGAGCACTACAACACCGCGCGCGCCGTGCAGGGGACCCTGCAGCGCTACAAGGAACTGCGCGACATCATCGCGATTCTGGGCATGGACGAACTGGCGCCGGAAGACAAGCTGGTCGTCGCTCGTGCACGTAAAATGCAGCGTTTCCTGTCGCAGCCTTTCCACGTCGCTGAAGTGTTCACCGGCTCGCCGGGCAAGTACGTTTCGCTGAAAGACACGATCAAGGGCTTCAAGATGATCGCATCGGGCGAACTGGACCACCTGCCGGAGCAGGCCTTCTACATGGTCGGCACCATCGAGGAAGCGATCGAAAAGGCCAAGAAACTGGCTGCCTAAGCCGGCTTCTTCACCCTAGGGACAGACATGGCAAACACTATTCAAGTGGACGTGGTCTCGGCCGAAGAGCAGATCTTCTCCGGCCTGGCTACCTTCGTCGCGCTGCCGGGTGAAGCGGGTGAGCTGGGTATCTACCCGAAGCACACCCCGCTGATCACGCGCATCAGGCCAGGTGCCGTCCGTATCCAGACGGCAGCCGGCGGTGAAGAGTTCGTCTTCGTCGCAGGCGGTATCCTCGAAGTGCAGCCGAATGGCGTGACCGTGCTGGCCGACACCGCGATCCGCGGTGGCGACCTGGACGAAGCGAAGGCACTGGAAGCAAAGAAGCAGGCCGAAGAGCTGATGCTGAACAAGGAATCGAAGATCGACTACGCGAAAGCCCAGGCCGAAATGGCCGCGGCGATCGCGCAGCTGGCGGCGATCCAGAAGCTGCGTTCGAAAGGACGCTGATTCACGGCATCCGCTTCGAGCGGACGAGAAAGGCAGCCTACGGGTTGCCTTTTTTATTGGCAATTGTTTTACCTCAGCTCCCGTAGCATAGGAATGCCGCACACCGTTAGCTGGCGCACGCGTGCGTGCCCCATTCCGGCTTAGTATCGATTCTCCAGCATGAGAACCGTCGGGCCGGACCATGGCACTTCCTCCAGAACCTCGCGAACAGCACGCCGCCGCGGCCGAAGCGCCGTTTGGCCAGACCCTCTACCGCTTCCTCTTCTTCGACTGGCTGTTCCGCGACGTGAGCCGCGCGCGCGACCTGTACGAGCGCCACGCCGCGCGCGAGCACAACCGCCGCATGAGCCGCTACCTGCCGGTCTACATGCGGCGCTGGTCGGTGCTGGCCGGCTTCGACTTCGCGCTCGGCTTCCTGTTCGAGCGGGTACTGTCGGCCACCATGCTCTCCGCCCTGTTCTTCACCGGCTCCTGCGTCACGCTCACCGGCATCGTCGTGATGACCGTGACCTGGCTGTTCCTGAGCACCGCCAAGCTGTCCTGAACACGTCCCGTTCGCCCCCGCCTGGCGACCACTCGCCCCATCCAGGCCACCACCGGTCGGCTTCCGATTGCGGCCCCATAGGTCGCGCAAATACAGTCGGCACTCCAGAACAAGAAAGGAGTCCCGACCATGATCACCCGTACCGCCCTTTGCGCCGCCGTGCTGTTCCTGTGCCAGCCGCAGGCCGCCTTTGCCTTTGATGCCGCGCAGGACAAGGCGCCGCTCATACGTCCTGAAAAAGACCTGGCCTTCCGCCTGCATGCGACCCTCGCGCCTTACTTCCCGCCTGATGGCCCGGGCGCCGCCGTCATCGTCGTCAAGGACGGCAAGACCGTGCTGCGCACCGCCTACGGCATGGCCGACACGTCGAGGGGCATCAGGATGACGCCGGAGCTGGCGCTGCGCATCGGATCGATGACCAAGCAGTTCACCGCGACCGCCATCCTGCTCCTGGAAGACGAAGGCAAGCTCTCGGTCCAGGACGAGATCACCAAGTACCTGCCGGACTACCCGACCCAGGGCAAGAAAATCACCATCGAGCATCTGCTGACCCATACCTCCGGCATCAATAGCTATACCGGCAAGCCGGGTTTTTCCCAGCGCGCGCCGCAGGACACCACGGTGGCTGAACTGATCGACTCCTTCAAGAACGATCCGATGCAGTTCGAACCGGGGAGCACCTGGCGCTACAACAACTCGGGCTACTACCTGCTCGGCGCCATCATCGAACAGGTCGCCAAGCAGCCCTACCACCAGTTCCTCGAGCAGCGCATCTTCGTGCCGCTCGGGATGGAGCACACCGCCTACGAAGGCTACGAGCGCAGCAAGTGGCCGGGCGCCAGCGGCCACTCGCCGCTCGACAAGGGCTTCGGTCCGGCCCGGCCGCTCGGCAAGAACCAGTCCTACGCCGCCGGCGAACTGGTGTCGACCGTGGACGACCTGGCGAAATGGGATGCGGCCGTCGGCAGGCAGCTGCTCAAGCCGGCCACCTGGCAACGCGCCTTCACCTCCTATCGCCTGAGCGACGGCAAGGACAGCAACTATGGCTATGGCTGGGAGATGAGCCTGGTGCAGGGAGAAGCGGCGATCGGCCACAGCGGCTCGACCCGGGGCTTCCGCTCCTACGGCCTGCGCATACCGGGCAAGGGAGTCTATGTGGCGGTGCTGACCAACAGCGACGGCGGCACCGTGGTCCCCGACGTAGTGACGCGCCGCGCCGCAGCGGTGGCCATCGGCAAGCCCTTCCCGGAATTCAGGGAAGTGGCGCTGGACGCCGCGGCCCTGGATGCGGTAGCGGGCACTTACACTCTTGGCAAGGACAGTCAGCGCGTGTTCCGGCGCGACGGTGAGTACCTGTCGCTGCAGCGCCCGGGGCGCGGTCCGGTGGTGCTCAAGGCCATGTCGGCCAACGAATTCTTCGTGCCGGACACGGTCGACTGGTTCGTGTTCCAGCGTGACGCCGCGGGCAAGGCGACCGGCGTGACCTACCACCAGGATGGCCGCGCCTTGTCCCATGTGCGCAGCGGCGACGCGCCGCCGCCGCGGGTAGTGGCGAAGATCTCGGATGCGGCGTTCGACGCCCACCTCGGACGCTACGAGATCCAGCCCGGCATGGTGCTGGAAGTCCAGCGCGACGGCAGCCGCTATTTCGTGCAGCCGACAGGCCAGCGCCGGCTCGAGATCTTCCCCCTGAGCGAGGCCCGCTTCTTTGCGCGCGACGTCGAGGCCGAGATCAGCTTCGAAGACAAGGCCATGATCTTCAAGCAGGGCAGCCGCAGCCACACCGGTCGCCGGATTTGACGCTTCAGGCCGCATAAAGCGCCTTCTGTCGCCCGGTGTTTGCCGTCCAGGCAGGCCGGGCCTATCCTCGTTTCGTCTTTACAATCGAGAAAAGGATCCGCCATGCTGCTTCGTACCGCCATCTGCGCCGCCGTGCTGCTGCTTTGCCAGCCACAGGCCGTATTCGCCCGGGATGCCGCCTCCGCCACGCGTCTGGACGTGGACCTGGCCAGCCGCATCGACGCCTCGATCGCGCCCTATTTCAAGGCCGACGCGCCGGGCGCCACCGTCATCGTCGTCAAGGACGGCAAGACCGTGCTGCGCAAGGCGTACGGCATGGCCGACACCAGCAAGGGCGTGAAGATGACGCCGGAGATGGCGCTGCGCCTCGGCTCGATCACCAAGCAGTTCACCTCGACCGCCATCCTGATGCTGGCGGACGAGGGCAAGCTGGCGCTCGACGACGACATCACCAGGCACCTGCCGGACTACCCGACCCGCGGCAAGAAGATCACCATCGAACACCTGCTGACCCATACCTCGGGCATCGTGAGCTACACCAGCAAGCCGGAGTACGGCGCGAAGATGGCGCAGGACCTCTCCGTCGCCCAGATGATCGACACTTTCAAGAACGATCCGCTGGACTTCGAGCCGGGCAGCCAGTACCGCTACAACAATTCGGGCTACTTCCTGCTCGGCGCCATCATCGAGAAGATCTCCGGCCAGAGCTACGCGAGCTTCCTCGAGGGGCGCATCTTCAAGCCGCTCGGCATGCGCGACACGTATTACGAAGGCTTCGGCAACAGCCGCGCCCCCGTCGCTGCCGGCCATACCCGCGCCGCGACCGGCTTCGGCGCCGCCAAGCCCCTGAGCATGAGCCAGCCCTACGCGGCAGGCTCGCTGGTGTCGACCGTGGATGACCTGGCGCGCTGGGACGCCGCAGTTTCCAGCGGCAAGCTCCTGACACCCGCCAGCTGGCAGCGTGCCTTCACCTCCTACCGCCTCACGGACGGCAAGCCGACCAACTACGGCTATGGCTGGGACGTGGCCAGGGTACAGGGGGAGACCGCGATGGGGCATGGCGGTGGCATCAACGGCTTTACCACGCATGCGATGCGCTTCCCCGACCAGAAGGTCTACGTGGCCGTGCTGACCAACAGCGACGCCGGCCCCGCCAATCCAGGCCTGGTGGCGCGCAAGGCCGCCGGCATCGCCATCGGCAAGCCTTACCGCGAGTTCACCGAAGTGGCGCTGGAAGCCGGCGCGCTCGACGCGGTCACCGGCACCTACGAAGTCGAGCAGGGCGTGCAGCGGGTCTTCCGCCGCAGCGGCGACGGTCTCGTCATGCAGCGCAGCGGCCGTCCGCCGGTGCCGGTGAAGGCCGCTTCGAAGGACGAGTTCTTCATCCCGGGTGGCCTGGACTGGTTCGCCTTCCAGCGCGACGCGGGCGGCAAGGTGACGGGCGTGATGGTGCACCAGGACGGCAATGCGCTGCTCAATCCACGCAGCGGCGACGCGCCGGCCGCGCGCAAGGCGGTCAGGATCGCCAGCGCGTCCTTCGATACGAAGGCCGGCCGCTACGAGCTGCGTCCCGGCTTCGTGATGGAGCTCACGCGCGACGGCGACCGTTATTTTGCCCAGGCCACCGGCCAGGGCAAGCTCGAGATCTTCCCGATGAGCGAGACGGTGTTCTTCTCGGACCAGGCAGATGCGGAGATCAGCTTCGAGGGCGAAGGCTTCGTGCTGAAGCAGGGCGGGCGCAATACGCCTGCCCGCCGCTTGTAGGGTTTCGGGCTCCGAAAACGGGGTTTCGTCGGCTGGACGTGGCAGTGACTGCCCGTCCGGCCTACTCTTTTCTCTCGTCGACTCGGTAGAGAAAGGAACCGCCATGCTCCGCACCGCCATCTGCGCCGCCGTCCTGCTGGCGGTCCAGCCCTGCACCGCGAACGCCGCCGGCGCCACTGCCGATGGCGCCATCGCCGTCCGGATCGACAGGGCGATCGCGCCCTTCTTCGATGCCCGCTCGCCCGGCGCCACGGTCATCGTGGTCAAGGACGGAAAAACCGTCCTGCGACGCGCCTACGGCCTGGCCAACACCGCGACAGGCGAGGCGCTGCGGCCGGAAATGGTGCTGCGCCTCGGTTCGATCACCAAGCAGTTCACCTCGGCCGCCATCCTGATGCTGGCGGAAGAAGGCAAGCTCGCCCTCGACGATGACATCACGAAGCACCTGCCGGACTACCCAACCCGCGGCAAACGGGTCACCATCGAGCATCTGCTGACCCATACCTCGGGCATCGTCAGCTTTACCAGCAAGCCTGCCGAAGAGGGGAAGGCGATGCGCGACATGAGCGTGACCAGCATGATCGACTCGTTCAAGGACGATCCCCTCGACTTCGAGCCGGGCACTGAATTCCGATACAACAATTCCGGCTACTTCCTGCTGGGTGCGATCATCGAGAAGGTGTCCGGCACAGGCTATGCGGACTTCCTCGCGCAGCGCATCTTCGTCCCGCTGGGGATGAAGGACACCGCCTACGAGGGCCATGCGCGCCGCCGGGCCCCGGTCGCAGCGGGCCACAGCCGGGCGGAGAACGGCTACGACTACGCGGCGCCGCTCAGCATGAGCCAGCCCTACGCGGCCGGCGCGCTGGTGTCGACCGTGGACGACCTGGCGCGTTGGGATGCCGCCATCTCCGCTGGCCGCCTCTTGACACCCGCCAGCTGGCGGCGCGCCTTCACTTCCTGGCGCCTGAACGACGGCAAGCCGACCGGTTACGGCTATGGCTGGGAAGTGGGGAAGGTGCAGGGCCAGGCCATGGTGGGCCACGGCGGCGCCATCAACGGCTTCACCGGCTTCGCGCTGCGTATCCCGGAGCGCAAGGTCTATGTGGCCGTGCTGAGCAACGGCGACAGCGGGCCGGCCAACCCGCAACTGGTGGCGCGCAAGGCCGCCGCCGTCGCTCTCGGCAAACCCTATCGCGAGTTCAGGGAAGTGGCGCCGGCGCCCGGCGCGCTCGACGCCGTCGCCGGCAGCTACGACGCCGGCGACGGCGTGCGGCGCGTGTTCCGCCACGCGCGCGAAGGACTGTTGATGCAGCTGGACGGCCAGCCGCCGGTGCGGCTCAAGGCGGCGTCGAAGGACACGTTCTTCGTGGCGGGAGGACTGGACTGGTTCGCCTTCGAGCGCGATGCGCGCGGCAAGGTGACGGGCGTGACGCTGCACCGCGAAGGCGAAGCGCTGCGCAACCCGCGCATCGGTGACGCGCCGGCCGGGCGCCGTGCGGTGAAGATCCCGCATGCGGCTTTCGACAGGCACGTCGGCCGCTACCAGCTGCGCCCCGACCTGGTGATCGAATTCACCCGCGAAGGAAACCGCTACTTCGGACAGGCCCTGGGGCAGGACAGGCTCGAGATCTTCCCGATGAGCGAGAACGTGTTCTTCTCGGACGCGGCCGACGCCGAGATCGAATTCGACGGGCAGGGGATGGTGCTCAGGCAGGGAGGCCGCAGCACCCCGGGCCGCAAGCTGTGACTCAGCGGCTTCTCGCCTGCTCGCCGGCCAGGCGCAGCGCCACCTTGTGGCGGAAGTAATCCTCCTTCACGTAGCGGTACAGCTTGGCGCCCGGGCACACGGTCTTGTCCGAATGGTCGCGGTGGCTCTTGATGTCGTCGAGCGAGACCTTGTACTTCGCCGCCAGCAGCGCCATCAGCTCGACCACGGCGTCGAGCTGGGCCTGGTTCGGCTCCACCTCCTCGAAATTGCCGACCACCTCGATCAGGGCGTGGCCGCTGGGATCGTATTCGGTATTCGTGTCGCCCGCGTAGTCGATGTTGCGGGCCGCGTACATGCGTCCGTCCAGGTCGATCACGTAGTGGTAGGGGATGTCGAGCCAGTTCTTGCTGGTCCGCGACCAGGTTTGCAGGCGGCGCAGGTAGGCCTGCGGGTCGGTGCCCGGCTTGAAGGGCTCGCCCTGGTGGTGCAGGGTGATCTGGGTGATGGCGTGGCGCCGCGCCTTGGATGCGTCGGCAGGGGTGCCGCCCCAGGCGGCGACGGGGACGATGGCGCGTTCGACCGCGTCCAGGGGCTCGGCGGCGTGGACGGACAAGGACAGCAGCAGGGCAAGGCAGGACGGCAGAAGGAGGCGCATGGGCGTGATTGAACAGGGACGAGTCCGCATCTTTCCACGATTCCGTGGGGCGCGCCAGTGCGTGATGTGAATCTGATAAGCTAGGGGGATAACCACGACCATTCCATCATGCGCAGCATTTCCCAGATTCTCAGCGACAGCAAGACCATCGCCATCGTCGGCCTGTCGAACAAGCCCGACCGCGCGAGCAACGAAGTGGCCGCCTACCTGCAGGCGGCCGGCTACCGCATCGTGCCGGTGAACCCGAGCCATGCGGGCGACACCATCCTCGGCGAGACCGTGTACGCCTCGCTGCAGGAAGCCGCCGACGCCCTGGCCGCCAGCGGCCAGCCGATCGACATCGTCGACTGCTTCCGCAAGTCCGAGGACATCCCGCCGATCGCGCGCGAAGCGATCGCCGTGCGCGCCGGCTGCCTGTGGATGCAGCTCGACATCGAGAATCAGGCCGCGGCCGACCTCGCGCGCGCCGCCGGGCTCGACGTCGTGCAGAACCACTGCATCAAGATCGAGCACCGCAGCCTCCAGGGTTGAACCGCGGCTCGCAGGGACCGATCGGTTCCTGCGCAGGCGGCTGCGTTACAATCGTGGCATCGCCACCCCCTGGAATGCCGCCGCCATGTTCAAGACCACCGCCTTCCTGCTTGCCGCCTTCGCCGCCGCGAGCGTCCACCAGCCTGCCGCCGCCCAGACGAGCGCCGCGCCCGCCGCCCGCCCGGCCATGCCGGCGGCTTGCCCCGCCATCCTGAAGCAGAACTTCAAGCGCCTGCAGGACGAGGCGCCGCAGGACCTGTGCCAGTATGCCGGCAAGGTGGTGCTGGTGGTGAACACGGCCAGCTACTGCGGCTTCACCAAGCAGTACGAAGGGCTGGAGAAGCTGTACGCGAAGTACGGCGGCCGCGGCCTGGTCATCCTGGGCTTCCCCTCGAACGATTTCGGCAAGCAGGAGCCGGGCAACGCCAAGGAGATCGCCGATCTCTGCTTCAACACCTACGGCGTGAAGTTCCCGATGTTCGCCAAGAGCGCGGTCACTGGCCCGGAAGCCAATCCGCTGCACGCCAGCCTCACGAAAGCCACCGGCCAGGCGCCGAAGTGGAACTTCACCAAATACCTGATCGGCCGCGACGGCAAGGTGCTGGAATACTTCCCGAGCAAGGTCACGCCCGAAGATCCGGCCCTGGTCGGGAAGATCGAAGCGGCGCTTTGAATAACCTTGATGTGATTGTGGTTATTTGATCCACATCAACGATTTTTTTGCGCTGCATCAATAAGCTTGCCTTCGTCACCATGACTGAAAGGCAAGAAAAATGAAAACGATGATGCAACACGTGCTGGCGGCGGTCCTCGCCGTCGCCAGTAGCCAGGTCCTGGCACAAGACACGAACTGGCTGGTGCGCGCCCGCGCCGTCCACATCGACACCGCCAACGCATCCTCGCCCCTGGCGGGCGCCGGCGCCGCCGACCGCATCCACGTCGGCACCAAGACGATCCCGGAACTGGACGTCTCCTGGTTCTTCACGCCGCACCTGGCGGCCGAGCTGATCCTGACATATCCACAGAAGCACGAGGTCACCCTCGACGGCAAGCGCATCGGCAGTTTCCGCCACCTGCCGCCGACCCTGACGGCGCAGTACCACTTCGCACCGCAGGCCAGCGTGCGTCCCTATATCGGCGCGGGGCTGAACTACACCCGCATCTCGCGCGTGAAGCTGCTCGATGGCGCGGCCACGCTGGAGAAGGACAGCTGGGGCCTGGCGCTGCAGGCCGGCGTCGACGTCAAGCTCGATGCGCGCTGGTCGGTGAATGTGGACGTGAAGAAGGCGAAGCTGCGCAGCGACCTGCTGCTGGGCGGCGCGAAAGCCTCGGAAGTGCGGGTCGATCCCTTGCTGGTCGGCGTCGGACTGGGCTACCGCTTCTGAGGCGGGATCGATCTACGCTGCCGGCCGGTCGTCGACGATGAGGGCGCGCAGCGGCCCGCGCAGGGCATTGCAGACGACGATGTCGTCCGCCTCTTCCAGCATCGCGCGCGTGATCACGCGCTCGCTCGCCTGCCAGGCGGGCGCCTCGAGCAGCACCGCGCGCATCACCCCCGGCAGCAGGCCGCAGGAGAGCGGCGGCGTATACCAGCGTCCGCCGAAGCGCACGAACACATTGCTGCGCCCCCCTTCCGTGAGTTCCCCGCGTTCGTTGAAGAACAAGGCGTCGAAGGCGCCGCGCGCCTCGGCTGCGCGCCAGGCCGCGTCGTAGCGGCTGCGCACGCCCGTCTTGTGGCGCAGGAAGAGGTCGCCCGAGTGGGTGGTCTCGTTCGCCAGCAGCAGCGCCACCGGCTCGTTCAGGGGCTGCAGCGGCGCGGACTGCAGCTGCAGCTCGCCGCTGGGCCGGACCGCCAGGCGCAGGCGGTGCAGCTGGCCGGCGGGCAAGGCCAGGCAGGTCTCGATCAGCAGTGCGCGCGCCGCGCCGATCTCGAAGGGATGGCCGACATAGCG
>Ga0209023_10006929_pt1 | contig 11800 bp, 14 predicted proteins | sample LakOneMetagenome_FD_187468 | JGI IMG/M metagenome (GOLD analysis project Ga0209023, IMG submission 187468) | Freshwater and sediment microbial communities from Lake Erie, Canada (SPAdes) (version 2) | ecosystem: Environmental > Aquatic > Freshwater > Lentic | place: Lake Erie, Canada...
GCCCCCGACCCCGCCGAGGCGGCGGCCGAGGCCGACCGGCTCGACCGCTGGTGGGCCGGCCTCGTGGCCGGCGCCGAACTCACCGACGGCCGGCCGGCGTGGCTGCGCCGGCTCTGGCGCGCCTGGGACGGCGCCGCGCAGCTGCCGGCTTGAGCGGGGCCGGGGTCAGCTCACGTCCTGGCGGACCGTGCGCGCGATGCCCACGCCCGCCAACACGGCTGCCCAAGCCGCGAGGACCAGGGCGGCCACCCACCACGAGAGCGTCACGGCGTCGGGCGAGTTCTGGACGCCGTTGACCACCGCGCTGGTCGCCGAGCTGGGGAGGTAGGGCGCGATGTGGTCGCGTCCGAAGTCCCAGAAGCTGAGGGCGAATCCCAGCAGCGGCTCCGCGATCCAGGCCACCCCGATGCCGATGAGCAGCGCCGCGACCTGGTTGGGGATCAGGATGCCGACGCCGAGTCCGATCAGGCACCACAGGCCCAGGACGAGAAGGCTCAGCGCCAGCGTCCGGAGGATCTCGGTCGAGGGGAAGGGGTCGGCCCCTCGGGCCTGCAGGGTGACCGCCCCGACCGCGACGGAGCCGACGAGGGACACCACGCCGTAGCCCGCGCCGATGAGCAGCAGGGCGACGACCTTGGCGAGCATGACCCTCGACCGGTGCGGGATCGCCAGGAACGTGCTGGTGATGGTCTTGTGCCGGTACTCGGAGCCGATGTGCATGACGCCGATCGTGAGCATCAGCAGGTAGCCGAGGCTGAGACCGGCGGTGTAGACGGTGTTGGCGACCTGCACCGGCCCACCGACCACGCCGCCGTTCACCTCGGCGTTGTCGGTGGTGAAGATGATCCCGAAGAGCAGCGCGAAGGCGCCGCCGGTGAGCAGGACGGCGATGGCCATGCCCCACCACAGCCGGGTGGTGAAGAGCTTCAGCAGCTCCGCGCGTACGGCGCGTCCGAACCCGCCCATCAGGCCACCCCTCCCGTGAGTGCGCCGCCGTCGGTGGGCATCGCCCCGGCCCCGAGGTTGCGGTTGGTGCCCTCGGTGAGCTGGAAGAACAGGCTCTCGAGGTCGGCCTCGCGGCGACGCAGCTCCCAGATCGGCAGCCCGGCGTCGAGCGCGACCTCGCCGATGCGGCGCAGGTCATCGGTCGCCACGACGACCTCGCCGTCCACCCCGGGGGTGGTGGCCAGTCCGGCGTGGTTGAGCGAGACCACGAGCGCGGCGGGGTCCGACGTGCGGACGATGGCGCCGTCGCCGCCGCCGAGCTCGTCCATGGTGCCCTGCTTGACCAGCCGGCCGTTGGCGATGATCACCACGTCGTCGACGGTCTGCTGGACCTCCTGGAGCAGGTGGCTCGAGATCAGGATCGTCTTGCCCTCGCTGCTGAGGTGGCGCAGGAACGTGCGGAGCCAGCGGATGCCTTCGGGGTCCAGGCCGTTGGCCGGCTCGTCGAGCACCAGCACCTGGGGGTCACCCAGCAGCGCCGCCGCGAGCGCGAGCCGCTGGCGCATGCCCATCGAGTAGGCGCCCGCCCGGCGACCGGCGAACGCCGGGATCCCGGTGAGCTCGAGCAGCTCGTCGACGCGGGTGGTCGGTACGCCGGCCGCGGCCGCGAGCACCCGGAGGTGGTCGCGGCCGGAACGGCCCGGGTGGAAGTTCGTGGCCTCGAGCGCCGCGCCGACCGTGTGAAGCGGGTCGGGCAGGTCTCGGTAGTGCACGCCCCCGATCGTCGCCGTCCCCGACGTCGGCCGGATCAGGTCGAGCAGCATCCGCAGCGTCGTCGTCTTCCCCGCGCCATTGGGGCCCAGGAAGCCCGTGATGCGGCCCGGCCTCACGACGAAGCTGAGCTCGTCGACGGCCGTGAAACTGCCGAACCGCTTGGTCAGCTGGTGGAACTCGACTGCTGCGCCGGGCGTGGTCATGCTTGCCTCTTCGCGCTGTCCATGCTGCGATCCTGGCACGCCGGTCCCAGCCGGTGTGGGACCGGAGGAGGACAACATGACGCGCCAAGGACCCGTGATCGTCGTCGGAGCGGGACTGGCGGGGCTCGCGGCGGCCCGACGTCTGGTCGCCGACGGGCGCGAGGTCGTCGTCCTCGAGGCCCGTGACCGGGTGGGTGGACGCCTCGAGGGCGGCCGGCTCGCCGACGGCACCCCGCTCGAGCTCGGCGGCCAGTGGCTCGGACCCACCCAGGACCGGATGTACCAGCTGGTGGCCCAGCTCGGCCTGGAGACCTTCCGGACCTACAACGACGAGGGTCAGCTGACCTTGGACCTGCTGGGCATCCGGTCGCTGATGAAGCCCCATCGAGGTGCCCTGCCCAGGGTCTCTCCCATCGCTCTGGCCGATCTCGGTCAGGGGCTGCTGCGCTTCCAGCGACTGGCCCGGAAGGTCGACCTGGAGCGGCCCTGGCTGACCCCGGACGCCGAGGTGCTGGACGGGCAGACCTTCCGTTCCTGGATCCACCGCAACCTGCGGACCTCGGTCGGTCGGGCCTACTTCCACGTGGCCTGCGAGGCGATCTGGGCCGCGGAGCCGAGCGACCTCAGCCTGTTGCACGCGCTGTTCTACTCCAAGTCCGGCACCGACCTCGACACGCTGATCGCCGTCGACCGGGGCGCCCAGCAGGACCGGATCGTCGGTGGGTCCATCCGCATCGCCGAGGTGATGGCCGGAGAGCTGGGCGACCGGGTGCGCCTCGGGATGCCGGTCCGCACGATCCACCACGACGACGATGGGGTCCGGGTCGAGTGCCGCGACGGGTCGTCGTACGACGGCTCGCACGCGGTCGTCACGCTGCCGCCGACCCTGGCCGGTCGGCTGGACTATGCGCCGGCGCTGCCGTCGTGGCGCGACCAGCTCACGCAGCGACTCCCTGCCGGGTCCGTCATCAAGGTGTTCGCCGTCTATGACGAGCCGTTCTGGCGGGCCGAGGGGCTCAACGGCCAGGCCGCCAGCGACCGTGGCCCGGTGAAGGTCACCTTCGACAACAGCCCGCCGTCCGGGACCCCCGGGATCCTGATGGGGTTCCTCGAGGGCGACGAGGGCCGCATCTGGGCGCGACGGCCCGAAGCGGAACGACGCGACGCGGTCCTGCGGTGCTTCGTGCGCTACTTCGGGCCGCGGGCCGCCGAGCCGCGGGACTACGTCGAGAAGGACTGGATGGCCGAGGAGTTCACCCGCGGCTGCTACGGCGCCCACTTCACCCCCGGCGTCTGGACGGCGTACGGCGAGGCGCTGCGCGAGCCCATCGGGCGGATCCACTGGGCAGGGGCCGAGACCAGCCCGGTGTGGAATGGCTACATGGAGGGCGCCGTCCTGTCTGGCGAGGCCGTCGCCGAGACCATCGTCACCGCCGGCGACGGAATGTCGCGACCGGTCCCGGCGTTCCCCGCCTCGTGACCTCCACGACCGCCGCTGACCTCACGCCCCTGCTCCGCGACCGCTGGAGTCCCCGCAGCTTCGACCCGGCGCACGAGATCGGTGCCGACGAGCTGCGCCTGCTGCTCCGGGCCGCGCAGTGGTCCCCGAGCGCCGGCAACTCCCAGCCGTGGGCCTTCCTCGTGGCCCGGCGCGGCGACGAGAGCCACCTCAAGCTCGTCGAGGCGCTGTCGCGCGGCAACGTCGGCTGGGTTCCGCAGGCTTCGGCCGTCCTGGTCACGGTGGCCCACACGGGCACCGGCGACGAGCCCGACGCCCCGGCGTACAGCGACTATGCCGACTACGACCTCGGCCAGGCCGTCGCGCACCTGACCGTGCAGGCGTCGGCGCTCGGCCTCGACGTCCACCAGTTCGCCGGGTTCGACCACGCGGCGCTCACGGACGCGTTCGGCGTGCCGTCATACTTCACCGTGAAGACCGGCATCGCGATCGGGCGTCACCTCAAGCCCGAGGACGAGGGTCTTCGCCAGTGGGAGAGCCGTGACCGGACCCGTCGTGACCTCGACGAGTTCGTCTTCGCCAGGAAGTGGGGGGAGCCGTGGGCCTGAGCCGTCGGCTGAAGAGCTGGGCGCTCTTCATCGTCGTGCTCCTGCTCATCAACCTCCCCATGGCGCAGAGCCTCGCGACGGGCTATCGCCTCGACCACGACTCCGTCCGGGTCACCGCCGTCCTGACCGCCTCGTCGGTCAGTGGCTCCGAGTCCGACCCCCACTACGTTCTCAGCGCTCGACTGCCCGCAGACATCGATCCGGACGAGACCGTGGTGTCGGCCCGGGTCGACAAGGCCGCCTTCGACGCCGCCGTGGCCAGCCAGGAGGTCTCCCTCCGGGTGCTGCCCTCTCGGCCCTCGCTGTCCTACCGCTTCGACGGCCAGGTGCGAACCCACACCGGGCTGTGGCTGACCCTGGGCGCCGACGCCGTCCTCGCCGCCCTGGTGCTGCTGCTGTCGCGCACCTCGCGCTACCGGCGACGCAGCGACGACCTGCGGCTCGAGGCGACCGCTCCCGTCGAGTCGATCGACGGCGCCCGTGAGGCCCACGGCGTCACCGACGAGGGTGCCGCCGACGAGGGCGGTCCCCGACGGCTGGTGGTGACCGGCCAGGTGCTCGACGTCAACGACCACGAGGTCCTCATCGACGCGGGTGGCCAGATGGCCTGGGTCGTCCTCGACGGCCACGAGTGCGCGGTCGTCATCGGCGACCATGCCGTGGCACGCGGCCGCGTCCTGGACTGACCCGCCCGGGTCACGCGTAGCCGTAACGGACGCAGGGTTCAGGGACGCTTCACGTCGGCAGTGCCATAGTTTTCCCACGACGGCCGGACGGGCCGGCCTCGGAGGGCAGGAGGTGTGGGGTTGATCCAGCAGTTCATCGACTTCCTGCTCGGCGTGCCGCCCCCGCTCGCCTACGTTCTCATCAGCTCTCTCGTCTTCGCCGAGGCCGCCCTCTTCGTGGGGTTCGTGCTCCCGGGCGAGACCGCCGTCCTCTTCGGTGGCGTGCTCGCCTCGACCGGTCACCTCAACCTGGTCCTGCTGATCGTCCTCGTCGTGGTCGCGGCCGTGGTCGGCGACTCCGTCGGCTTCGAGGTCGGCCGCCATCTCGGTCCGCGGCTGCTCGACGTACGACCCCTCCGCAAACATCAGGCTCGCCTGGGCGCGGCCCAGGGGTTTCTGCGCAAGCGGGGCGGCGTTGCCGTCGTCCTGGGTCGCTGGACCGCGTTCCTGCGTGCCGTCATGCCCGCGCTCGCGGGCGCCTCGCGCATGCACTACCCGACGTTCCTCACCTTCAACGCCGCCGGGGGCCTGGTCTGGGGCACCGTGGTCGTGCTCCTCGGCTACTTCGCCGGCACGTCCTATGAGAAGGCCGCCAGCCTGCTCGGGCAGACCAGCGCGGTCATCCTCGGGCTCATCGCCGTGGCCGTCTTCTTCGCCTGGCACCAGCACCGCAAGCGGACCAAGGCAGAGGCCGAAGGGCTGCTCGGCGAGACCGACACCGACCCGGACACCGACGCCGTCGCGTGAGCGCCCGCGGTTCCGCACCGAACCCGGTCCCCGTCTGGAGCGCCTGGCGCACCGTCACCTGGTTCGGGTTCGTCAGCCTCGCCGGTGACCTGGTCTATGAGGGGGCCCGCTCGATCACCGGCCCCTACCTGGCGTCCCTGGGAGCCTCTGCCCTGCTCGTGGGTCTCGTCACCGGGGCGGGCGAGGCCGCCGCGATGGGGCTGCGGCTGGTCTTCGGCCCGCTGGCCGACCGGTCCCAGCGCTATTGGAGCCTGACCGTCATCGGCTATGCCATGACGGCCGTCTCGGTCCCCCTGATGGCGTTGGCGCCGTTCGTCGGAGCCGCCGGACTCGCGGTCGCCGCCACGCTCGTCATCACCGAGCGAACGGGCAAGGCGGTGCGGTCGCCCTCCAAGTCGGCGCTCCTCGCCCACGCCGCCGCATCGGTGGGCCGTGGCCGCGGCTTCGCGGTCCACAAGGCCCTGGACCAGGTGGGGGCGTTCGCAGGACCGCTGGTCGTGGCCGCCGTCATCGCGCTGTCGGGCGATGCCTGGCTCGGGCTCGCCGTCCTCGCCATCCCGGGCGCCGGGACGCTGTTGCTGCTCGCCCGGATCCACCGGGCCGTTCCGGACCTGACCGTCTATGACCCGCCTGCGACGGCCGCCGCCGGTGGCGTCGTCGCCGAGCACGCCGGACGGCTGCCCGCCCGCTTCTATCTCTTCGCGGGCTTCGCCAGCGCGGCGACCGTGGGGCTGATGACGTTCGGGGTGATCTCCTTCCACCTCGTCCACGAAGGCCTGGTCGCCGAGGCGGTGGTCCCGGTCGTCTACGCCGTCGGGATGGGCGTCGAAGCGGTGGCCGCCCTGGCGACCGGCTTCGCCTATGACCGGGTCGGAGCCCGGGTCCTCGTCGTTCTGCCGGTGGTGGTGGCCGCCGTCCCGTTCCTGACGTTCGCGCCCACCCTGACCGTCGTACTCGGCGGCATCGTCGTGTGGGGTGCGGCCACGGGCATCCTCGACTCCACGGTCAAGGCCGAGGTCGCCTCGCTGGTACCCGCGGCGCGCCTCGCCACGGCGTACGGCGTCTTCGCGGCCTTCCAGGCCGGTGCGGCCCTGGCCGGCGGAGCGCTCGCGGGCTGGCTCTATGCGGGCGGCCGGGCGGACCTGGTCGCGGTCATCGCGGCCTGCCAGCTCGTCGCGCTCGCGCTGCTGGTGCCGGTGCTGCGTCAGGAGCGCAGGCAGCCCAGCGCCTGACCTGCCGGCACGGGCCGACTAGGCGGTTTCCGCCGCGGCCGGCGGGAACTCTCCCTAGACTCCCGGAGCGTGAGACGCGTCCTGAAGTGGGTCGTCCGACTCGTGATCGGGCTGGTCGTGCTGGCGGTGCTGCTGAGCGGCGTCGTCTACTGGCTGACCTATCACCCCGCTCCGGTGGAGGCCGCCGAGCTGACCTGCCCGGCGAGCACGCCCGCGCTGCACGCCGGGCAGGACGTGACCGTCATGAGCTGGAACGTGCAGTACCTCGCCGGCCGTGGCTACGTCTTCTACTACGACCTGCCCGACGGCGACGGACCCGACACCAAGCCGAGCCGCGACGCCTTGGCCCGCACCCTCAACGACGTGGTGGAGGTGATCCGCCAGGAGGATCCCGACGTCGTGCTGCTCCAGGAGCTCGACCGCGGCAGCTCACGCACCTATGACGAGGACCAGCTCGCGCTCATCCGGGCGCGGCTCGGCGGCGCCTACCCGTGCGCCAGCGCGGCGTACTACCACAAGGCCAAGTTCGTACCGCACCCCAAGATCATGGGCTCCGTCGGGCTGAGCCTCGGGGTGCTCAGCAAGACGCGGATCACCAAGGCCACCCGCTACCAGCTGCCGCACATCTGCGGTGACCCGGTGACCGTCGCGTTCAACTTCGACCGGGCCGTGCTCGCGGCGCGGCTCGCCGTCGACGATGGCCAGACCCTGACGGTCATGGACACCCACCTCGACGCCTTCGCCCAAGGCTGCGACACCATGACCAAGCAGGTGGCCGCCGTCGAGGACGTGCTCGGCGACACCAAGGGGGCCTGGTTGATCGCCGGCGACTTCAACCTCCTGGCGACGTCCAGCGCCTATGAGCGACTCGCCAAGGTCCAGCAGGGCTACTTCAACCCCGACACCGAGCTCGGCCCGGTGCTGGACGCCTATGCGCACTTCCCCAGCACCAAGCAGGTCGACAGCGGCGACCCGGCGTACTTCACGCACTGGCCCAACGACCCGAGCGTCGACGGGCCCGACCGGACCATCGACTACTTCTTCTACTCCCCCGGGCTGACCGGCTTCGACCAGCGGGTCCGCCAGGACCGGCCCAAGATCAGCGACCACTTCGCGATGCTGACCACCGTCACCGCGCCCTGAGGTCCAGGGTCAGTCGGAGCCCGAGGCGGCATAGAGTGCCGCGCCCACGATCCCGGCCCGGTTCTTGAGCTCGGCCGGGACGATGGGGGTGTCGATCTCGAGCAGCGGGAGGAAGTCGCCGGCGTGCTTGCTGACGCCGCCGCCGACGACGAAGAGGTCGGGGGAGAACAGCTTCTCGAGCGTCCGGTAGTAGGTCGTGAGCCGCTCGGCCCACTGCTCCCAGGACAGCTCCTCCTTCTCACGCGCGCTGTTGGCCGCCCGTGACTCGGCGTTGTGGCCCTCGATCTCGAGGTGGCCGAGCTCGGAGTTGGGCACGAGGACACCTCGATAGACGATCGCTGACCCGATCCCCGTCCCGAGCGTCGTCACGATGACGAGACCCTGATGGCCCTTGGCGGCGCCGTAGCGGACCTCGGCAAGGCCCGCCGCGTCGGCGTCGTTGACCACGTGGACGTCACGACCGGTGGCCTTGGTGAACAGGGCGTCGGCGTCGGTGCCGAGCCATCCCTTGTCGATGTTGGCGGCGGACTCCACCACTCCGTGGCGGACCACGCCGGGCACGGTCACCCCGACCGGTCCCGTCGACGACGGGAACCGCCCGAGCAGCTCGGCGAAGACGGTCGCGACGGCCTCGGGCGTCGAGGGCAGGGGCGTGTCGATGCGCACGCGCGACTCGGTGAAGTCGCCCTTGTCGAGATCGACCGGGGCGCCCTTGATCCCGGAGCCGCCGAAGTCGATGCCGAAGGGATGCGTGGAACTCATGGGCCAACCCTTGCCCGATGTGCCGTTCAGGGCAACTTCCCCCGGCGAAGTCCGACCGATCGGCCCGCCCTCAGCCTCGAGATCGGTGGATGGGGGCTCAGATGACCTCGTAGGTGAGCGGCGTGACGAAGATGCTGTGCTCGCCCGAGGTGGTGTCGTAGCAGGAGACGCCGTTGTCCTGGACCAGGCACGCGAGGACGCCGTAGACCGCGAGCGTGTCGGCCGGCAGCTCTCGCCGGCCGTCGGTCGAGCCCCGGATCCCGACCACGGTGTCGCTGATGCACAGGAACGCCCCCGGGCTGCCGTCAGCGGTCAGGCCGACCGCCAGCCCCCAGTCGCCCTGACACTCCTGCGGCTTCGGCGGCGGGGTCCAGGAGTTCTCCAGGACGTCGCAGCGGACCGCGTCGGCGCCGGAGCCGCTCTCGAACAGGCACGCGATCTGACCGTCGAGCGCCGTGAAGCCGGCCAGGTCCCGGCCGGTCAGGTCGAGCACCTCGGGCGCAGGGTCGGTGGTCGGGTCGGGGGTCGCGCTCGACGAGGCGGCGGTGGGGGAGCCGGAGGGCGAGTCGGAGGACGCGGGGGTGTCCCTGTCGCCGGCGCAACCGGTGGCGAGGAGCAGGGTCAGCGGGACCAGCCAGGCGAGAGAGCGCACGGGGTCACGGTAGTGGCCCGCCACGGCGCGGTGCGCTCCAGGATCGTGGCGCCGAGTGGGAGCCTGGTGCGGACCACGGACACGCGTTGGGGGATACCTGCGTCAACCTACGGTCACGTCGGTTAACCTAGGGGGGCGCCGTCAGCCTGAATCATGGGGAAGGTGGGAGAGCGGTGTCTGTTCGCACGCGCGACCGCATCATCGCTGCTGCCGCCGAGATGGCCACCGACGAGGGTTGGTCGCAGCTCACGATGGCCAAGCTCGCCCGCACCGCCGGGGTGAGCCGCCAGACGGTCTACAACGAGCTCGGGTCCAAGAACGAGCTCGCCGAGGCGGTCGTCCTGCGTGAGGTCGCGGTCTTCCTCACCCGCGTCGACGACGCGTTCCGGGCCAACCCCGACAACGCGGTCACCGCGATCGAGGCGGCGGCTCACGCCGTGCTGGAGGCCGCGCCGTCCAGCAAGCTGCTGCAGATGATCCTCGGGGGCGGCAACGGCGCCGGCGACGACCTGCTGCCGCTGCTCACCACGCGCTCCGATGCCAGTGTCGACATCGCCTCCGCGGTGGTGACCGACTGGCTCCGGACCTATGGGCTCGGCCTCAGTGACGACCACCTGCGGGTGGCCGTCGACTCCATCGTGCGGCTCATGTTCTCCCACATCACCCACCCGGGCGGGACTGCGGACGCGGTGGCGCAGGACGTCGCCTGGGTGGCGGCGCGCCTCCTCGGCATGGCTGCCTGACGCACTACCGGGCGCGGGCGTGTTGCGGGCGTAGGCTCTTGCCCCGTGACCCTGCCCCTGATCGTCGAGCTGGACGCGACCCGCAAGGCCGCGGTCGTCGACGACGAGCAGTCGGCCTTCTACTCCAGCGCCGCCTGGCACACCCGGTCCGTGACCTCGCAGGCCTCGGGGGGCGAGTCCTACGCCGTACGCGCGGTCGTCGAGACCTTCTCCTTCGCCAGCGGCCAGACGCCGCGCGCCCTGCTCGGTGGCAAGTTCCGTCCCGGCCCGGGAGGCCAGCTGACCGCCGAGGTCGGCAGCAGCCGTGACCCGTGGAGCGCCCCCAAGAACTGCGCGAGCCGGCTGTGGCTGCCCTTTCGGGCCGGCCTGCCGGAGGAGTACGTCGGCGCCGTCCTCGACGGCCTCGCCGACCCGGCGCTCCCGCCGGGGAGGGTCTCGATCGACCGCGCAGGCCACGACGAGGTGAACTCCTCGCCGCAGGCGTTCCGGACCGCAGCCCGGCTGCTGGCCGAGGTGCTGCTCGCGATGATCGCCGGTCGCGACATCGACGCCGTCGTGCGCACCTCGGTGGGCGGCTGGGCCTGACCGTCGCGTCGGTCGCCCGGAACTTCTTCTGCGGGGGTTGTATCCCTTTCGCGGTCTCGCCCGTCTATGGAACGAGAACCCCTCCCGGGAACGCCCCGGGCTCCGCCTGGAAGGACACTGTCATGAACGCCAACGTTGGGAACGCCGACAAGATCGTCCGCGTGGTCATCGCCGCCGTCGCGGCCATCCTCGCCTTCGTGATCGGCGCCGGCACCGTCGGCGGCATCATCCTGCTCGTCGTCGCCGTCGTCATGCTGGCCACCGCTGCCATGGGCTTCTGCCCGCTCTACCGCATCTTCGGCATGAGCACCTGCAAGGTGAAGACCCAGTAGGACTTCGCCGAGCGATTCGCTTCACCGCCGGCCGGGGGCGGGCGCCCAGCCCCCGGTCGGTAGGTTCTGCGCTGTGACGTTGCGGGACGAGCAGGTGGTGGCCGAGCTTCCGGGGCTGCTGCGCTATGCACTGGCCCTCACCCGGGACCCCGAGGCCGCCGAGGACCTCGTCCAGGACACCGTCGTCAAGGCCCTCGAGCGCGGCGACCAGTTTCGGGGCGACGCCTCGGCCGCGACGTGGCTGCACCGGGTGATGTACCACCGGTTCATCGACGGCGCCCGGCGTCGTACGCCCGACCTGGTCGACGACGAGGCACTCGCCGACGCGGTCGAGGAGGCCTGGCGCGACGACGCCTACACCGTCGACGCGCAGGTCGTGCTCGAACGGGCCGAGACCCGCGACGAGCTCTATGACGCGCTGGTGAGGCTGCCGGTCGACTACCGCTCGGCCGTCGTGCTGCACGACGTCGAAGGCCTCACCGCCGCCGCGGTCGCGGAGGTGCAGCAGGTCTCCCTCCCGGCCGCCAAGCAACGCATCCGCCGCGGACGCACGATGCTCGTGTCGGCACTCGCCCGCGGAGTGGAGAGGAGGGCGGCCTTGGCCGGCGTACCGCTCAACTGCTGGGATGCCCGCTCCCGGATCGACGAGTACCTCGCCGACGAGCTGCCCGTGCGGGACAGGTCGATGCTCGAGCAGCACCTCGAGGGTTGCCCCACCTGCCCGGCGCTCTATGCCTCGATCGTCGGCGTCACCGGCGCCCTCGGTTCCCTCCGCGACCCCGACTCGGTCATCCCGGCCCAGCTCGCCGCCCGCGTCCGCACGGTCCTCGACGAGTCCTGACCCCCGCCCAATCCTCGCCGACCCGGCAGAAGATCTGCCGGGTCGACGG
>Ga0209023_10006930_pt1 | contig 11799 bp, 12 predicted proteins | sample LakOneMetagenome_FD_187468 | JGI IMG/M metagenome (GOLD analysis project Ga0209023, IMG submission 187468) | Freshwater and sediment microbial communities from Lake Erie, Canada (SPAdes) (version 2) | ecosystem: Environmental > Aquatic > Freshwater > Lentic | place: Lake Erie, Canada...
TCTGCGAGCACGCCGGCCGCTGCGTCGGCGGAGTCATTCCGTACTGAACGGGTTCGCCAGCCGGACGCCCTCGATCACCTGACCGTCGCTGAGGCCCTCGGTCCACAGAGTGTCGCAACGTAATTCGGCTGCACTGCGGACGATCATCGCGTCCCAGAATGACAGTTGGTACCGAGTCGACCATTGGGCCGCGGCGACGACGTCGTCAGCCAACGGTGAGTGCACCCGCCACCGTGCCAGGCTCTGCAACCGCTCGGCCGCGGAGTCGGGGCCCAGCGGTGTGGCCGCCTTGCGTGTCACGTTGACGTAGAACTCCTGCAGAACCTGGATGCTCAGAGCTCCGCGGTGCTCACGCCAAAGCCGATCCATCATCGCGAAAGCTGCCGCATGCCGGTCACCGGCGTCCGCGTCGTAGGCGTAGAGCAGAACGTTGGTGTCGACGAATTCCATGGTCAGCGCTGGTGAAGGTCGTCGCGCGACCAGGTGATCGGGCCGACCCGCAGGCCGGATTCCCCGGTCATCATCCGGCGCTCGAGGTCAGCCACCTCGTCATAGTCGGCCACCTCACCGACAAGCTGCTGGAGCAACCGCGTCACCAGGCTCGACACCGACATGTCGCGCTGAAACACAGAGCTGGTCCGCGCTGCTTCTCGCCGTGTCCACCGCCACTGCCGTAGACCGGTGCGGCCCGATAGGGTGGGCGGGTGACCCACTTTGACGTCGTAGTCCTTGGAGCCGGCCCCGGTGGTTATGTCGCGGCCATTCGTGCCGCCCAGCTGGGCTTGAACACCGCCATCATCGAACCGAAGTACTGGGGCGGGGTCTGCCTCAACGTCGGCTGTATCCCGTCTAAAGCGTTGCTGCGCAACGCCGAACTCGCGCACATTTTCAACCGCGAGGCCGACATGTTCGGGATCAGCGGCACCGCCAGCTTCGACTTCGGTGCGGCGTTCGACCGCAGCCGCAAGGTCGCCGAGGGCCGGGTGGCCGGCGTGCACTTCCTGATGAAGAAGAACAAGATCACCGAGATCAACGGCTACGGCACCTTCACCGACGCCAACACGGTCTCGGTCGCCCTCAACGACGGTGGAACCGAGACCGTTACCTTCTCCAACGCGATCATCGCCACCGGATCCAGCACCCGACTGGTGCCGGGAACGTCGTTGTCGGACAACGTCGTCACCTACGAACAGCTGATCCTGACCCGCGAGCTGCCAAAATCCATCATCATCGCCGGCGCCGGTGCCATCGGCATGGAGTTCTCCTACGTGCTGGCCAACTACGGCGTCGACGTCACCGTGGTCGAGTTCCTGCCGCGAGCCCTGCCCAACGAGGACGCCGAGGTGTCCAAGGAGATCGAGAAGCAGTTCAAGAAGTTGGGCGTCAAGATCCGTACCGGCACCAAGGTGGAATCCATCACCGATGACGGTTCGACGGTGTCGGTCGTGGTCAGCAAGGACGGTGCAACCGAAACCCTGCAGGCCGACAAGGTGTTGCAGGCCATCGGCTTTGCGCCCAACGTCGACGGCTACGGCCTGGAGGCGGCCGGAGTCGCGCTGACCGAGCGGCGTGCCATCGGGGTCGGGGAGTACCTGCAGACCTCGCAGCCGCACATCTACGCCATCGGGGACGTCACCGGCCTGCTGCAGCTCGCCCACGTCGCCGAGGCACAGGCAGTGGTGGCCGCCGAGACCATCGCCGGCGCCGAGACCATGTCGCTGGGCGACTACCGGATGATGCCGCGCGCCACGTTCTGCCAGCCGCAGGTGGCCAGCTTCGGCCTCACCGAGGAGCAGGCCCGCGCCGAGGGTTACGACGTGAAGGTGGTCAAGTTCCCGTTCACCGCCAACGGCAAGGCGCACGGGGTGGGTGACCCGAGCGGGTTCGTCAAGCTGGTCGCCGACGCGCGCTACGGCGAGCTGATCGGCGGGCACCTGGTCGGCCACGACGTCTCCGAGCTGCTGCCGGAGCTCACCCTGGCGCAGAAGTGGGACCTGACCGCAAATGAGCTGGCCCGCAACGTGCACACCCACCCGACCATGTCCGAGGCGCTGCAGGAGTGCTTCCACGGCCTGGCCGGCCACATGATCAACTTCTAAGTGGTGATTTCGGCGCGATAGTCACCGGTCAGCGGGCGCTACCACGCCCAAATCGCGAAGATGGCCAGCCCGGTGACCATCCCCGTCGCATTGGCGCAGGCGTTGACCACGTCGTTGTCCATCCACCGCCACCCCGACGACGGCTGCGTGGGCGCGCCGCAGTGCAGGGGATCCTCCACGTCTGCTCCGCAGGAGCCGCAGACGAACCGGGCCTGCACACTGGCGCCGATCAGGGTGTCCACCGCCGAGCCGGCGATCCCTGCCAGCAGGCCGACGGGAATCATCGCCAGCCCGCCGAACACGGCGCCGAAGCAGCCCACCGCCAGCGCGCCACCCACCGTCGCCGCCGAACCCAACGGCGAGATGGCCCCTGAGGTGCCCTTGGCGACGCGGCCGCGGGTCCGCACCGACACCGGATCCTGCTTGGAGAACCGGCCGATCTCCGAGGCCCAGGAGTCGGCGATACCGGCCGCGATCCCGCCGATGGATACCGCGTACCAGAGCGGGGCACCGGTGAACGCGTAGCCGATCACCGGCACCAGCACCGGAAGGCCCGCGTTCACCGCGACCTGACTCATGCTGCGCATGCCCCCGGACCGAACCGGCCGCCGATACCCGGTGAGCACACTGGTCAGCGAGAAGAACAACGCGGCCGGGATGATCCACCCCCACCCGCCGAGGCCGACGGCGACACCGGCGATCAGGCCGCCGCACAGCGCACCCGGCAGATCAAGCCAGCGCATCCGGAGCATGAACGGCACTATGGCGCAGCCGAATACGGCCGCGGCCAGCCAGCGCAGTGCGTCGTCGGTGGACAGTTCCTGGGCGACATGCAGCAGCAGAGCGACCCACGGCGTGATCAGCAGATTGTCGGCCGCGGGCAGCACCAGCAGTTCGACGGCCGCGGTGGTCAGCGCGACGAAGATCGACACACTCACCGCCATGAACGAATTCAGTTCCAGCCACACGGTGCAGAACGTCCACGACACCGCGAACGCGATCGCCACGAACGCCACCGAACCCTCAAGTGTGCGCACCCCGCCGCCCGCGGTGACCTGGTGCCGCCCGAAGCGCTGACCGATCAGCGCCGCACCGGCGTCGGCCAGGCCCAGCACCACCACCCCGCCGGCGATGGCGACCCGGTCCGGCCAGAACGCCAGCGTCGCGAGCAGCGCCCCACCGGCGAACGCCACCAATCCGTAGTCCCGCGAACGGGTTCCGTCGAACACTCCCGGCACCGGAACCAGGCCGCGTTCCACGATGAACGCCAGCGCCAGTGTCGCCGCGGCGAGCACGCCGGCCACCACCGTGCCATTGGTCAGCTGGAAGGCGGCCACCGCCGCGAACAGCCCGCACAGCGCGTGCGGAATCTTGCGGGTCACCAACGGCCCGGCGCCGCGGCGCGCCAGCATGCGACCGACCACGATCAGCACCAGCGCGATCAGCAGCGTTCCGCCGCCGGCAATGGCGAGGTCGTGAAGAACGGATTTGGTCACGCAGCGCTACTCGTCGAAGTCCAGTGGGACCCGCAGCGCACTCAAGGTGGCGGCCAGCGCGTCGTATTGGGATGTCAGCATGACGAATTCGATCAGCCGGGGTCGGTCCAGGTGCTCGGCCAGCTGCGCCCAGGTGGCATCCGAGAGGGTGCGGGTCGCAACGAGTTCGTCGATGCCGGTCAGCATGACGCGCTGGCGGTCGGTGAGCCCGGCCGCGCCGGGGCCTTCGAAGATGAGTTCCTGGGTGGCGTCGTCGATGCCGGCGGCGCGGGCCATCCGGCGATGGTGCTGCAGCTCGTACCGGCTGTCGCGCAGGTGGCCCACCCGCAGGATCACCAGTTCGGTGTCTTTGGTGGAGAGCTTGCCGCCGCGCATCAGCACACCGCCGAACGGCAGCCAGGCCCACATCAGCCGCTTGTGCTGGCCCAGTGTGGTGAACAGGTGCGCGCGCGGCACACGCTGGCGGGCGGCGACGACTTTGCAGACCACCCAGTTGGCGATGCCGAGGTCGCGCAGGCCGGGGGATTCGGGGATGCGTGCTGTCACTGCTGTTGCTTTACCAGATACGGCGACACCGTGCTGCGATGTTCGTTGAGATCCAGATCGCGGCCCAGCGCCGGGAACGCCCGCTGCGGGCAGTTGTCGCGTTCGCAGACCCGGCAGCCCGCCCCGATCGGGGTGGCCGGGACGTCGTGGCCGGCGTGCAGGTCGAGCCCCTCGGAGTAGACCAGCCGGTGGGCGTGCCGCAGTTCGCAACCCAACCCGATCGCGAACGTCTTGTCCGGCTGGCCCCAGCGTGACGCGCGGCGCTCCACGGTGCGCGCAACCCACAGGTATTTGCGGCCGTCGGGCATCTCGGCGATCTGCACTCCGATCTTGCCCGGGTTGCCGAACGTCTCGTAGACGTTCCACAACGGGCAGGTTCCTCCGCTGGACGAGAAGTGAAAGCCTGTGGCCGACTGGCGTTTTGACATGTTTCCGGCCCGGTCTACCCGGACGAAGGAGAACGGTACGCCGCGCATCGCCGGCCGCTGCATGGTGGACAGGCGATGCGCGATGGTCTCGTAGCTGACCCGGTAGAACGCCGAGAGTCGTTCGATGTCGTAGTGGAACGTCTCGGCGCTGTCGTGGAACTGCCCGTAGGGCAACACGATCGCCGACGCGAAGTAGTTCGCCAGCCCCAGCCTGGCCAGTGTGCGGGAGTCTTTCGAGGTGAACTTGCCCTCCTCGACCAGGGCGGAGATCTGGTCGTCGAACTCCAGGTAGGCCAGCTCGGCGGCCATCTTGAACACCCGCTGTCCCCAGGTCAGGTGGTGGCCCATGTCCAGGGTGCGGGTGGCCGCGTCGTAGCGGTGCAGCACAGTCTCGCCCAGGTCGATCCGGCGGTTGATCCGCACACCGTGCTTCTCGGTGAGCCGATTGGCCAACTCGACGGCCAGCTCGCCCTGATGCCGGCGCATCCGGGTGGCGAGTTCCTCTGCGGCGGTGTCTAATTCGTGCAGGTAGTTCTGCCGTTGATAGAAGTAGTCCCGAACCTCCTCGTGCGGCATGGTGATGGCGCCGGTGCCGCTGCCGTCGGAGTAGCGTTCCTCGGTCGCCGCGGCCAGCTGCGCGGTGGTGATCCGGTAGCGACGGTGCAGGTTCACCATGGCCCGCGCCAATTTCGGGTGTGCGCTGACCAGTTCGGCCACCTCGGCCAATTCCACGTTGAGGTCCAGATCGCGATCCATGGCGACCTCGCGCAGTTCGGCGACCAGCCGGGTGTCGTCGTGGGAGGCGAAGAAGGTGGCGTCCACCCCGAACACCTCGGTGATGCGCAGCAGCACTGCCACCGTCAACGGCCGGACGTCGTGCTCGATCTGGTTGAGGTAGCTCGGCGAGATGTCGAGCATCTGCGCCAGGGCGGCCTGGCTGAACCCGCGCTCGCTGCGCAATTGGCGCACTCGGGAGCCGACGTAGGTCTTGGCCACCGAGCCGACTTTACCTGCTGCGAAGGCGACATTCGCATTCTTGGCATGGCATGATCACTCCCGATCAGAAAACGGGGGGCGTCGATGCGACAGACAGATGAACCGACCGGCCTGGCCAAGGTTTTGATGCCGGTTCCCGACCCGCACCCCGACGTTTTCGACCGGCAGTGGCCGCTGCGGGTGGCCGACATAGACCGGCATGGCCGGCTGCGCATGGACGCCGCCGCGCGGCACTCACAGGACATCGGCCAGGATCAGTTGCGCGAGATGGGTTACGAGACGACCCACCCGCTGTGGATCGTGCGGCGCACCATGATGGACCTGGTCGCACCCATCGAGTTCCAGGACATGCTGCGGGTGCGGCGTTGGTGCTCGGGAACCTCCAACCGCTGGTGTGAGATGCGGGTACGCATCGACGGGAAACGCCGGGGCGGTCTGGTGGAGGCCGAGTCGTTCTGGATCAACATCAACCGTGAGACGCAGGGGCCGGCGCGGATGTCCGATGACTTCCAGGCCGCGCTCAAGCGCACCACGTCACTGGACCGGCTGCGCTGGAAGGCGTACCTGAAGGCCGGCAGCCGCGCGGACGCGGCGGAGATCCACCACTACCCGATCCGGTTCACCGACATCGACCTGTTCGACCACATGAACAACTCGGTGTACTGGACCGTGGTCGAGGATTACCTGTCGAGCTACCCGGAACTGCTCAAGGCTCCGCTGCGGGTCACCTTGGAGCATGAGGCCCCGGTGGCGCTGGCGGACAAACTCGAGATCGTCTCGCACGTCCACCCGTCCGGATCGACCGACCAGTTCGGTCCCGAGCTGGTCGATCGCACTGTTAGAACGCTCACATACCTGGTCGGCGACGAGGTCAAGGCGCTGGCCGCGATCTTCCCGCTGTAACACGTTCTAGTCAGTACGGGCGTACTGCTAAAAGCGGTGCTGAGCTGTATCGATTTGTTACCGATCGGTAGCTTAGCTGCCGGTTTCGACGACGGCCGATCCCTCGATTCTTCGCAATCTTCGCAATCCGCGTCGCGGCGACTAGCGGAACTTGGCAATGGAAACGGCTGGACCTGGGCAGATGTGCTGTGCCAAGGTCGGCTTAACACACCAGTGAATCGATCGGGGTGTTAACAAGTCCGGCAAGCTCCGGTGGTCCCCGGCCGATCGATAACGCAAAAGGAGCGCATCCATGTCGACCGTTGGCACGCCGAAGAGCGCAGAGCAGATCCAGCACGACTGGGACCACAACCCCCGGTGGAAGGGCGTCACCCGCACCTACACCCCGGCCGACGTCGTCGCGCTGCAGGGCCACGTCGTCGAGGAGAGCACGCTGGCTCGCCGCGGCGCCGAGGTGCTCTGGGAGCAGCTCCACAGCATGGACTACATCAACGCCCTGGGCGCGCTGACCGGCAACATGGCCGTCCAGCAGGTCCGGGCCGGCCTCAAGGCCATCTACCTGTCCGGGTGGCAGGTCGCCGGTGACGCCAACCTGTCCGGCCACACCTACCCCGACCAGAGCCTCTACCCGGCCAACTCGGTGCCGCAGGTGGTGCGCCGGATCAACAACGCGCTGCTGCGCGCCGACGAGATCGCCAAGGTCGAGGGCGACACCTCGGTCGACAACTGGCTGGCCCCGATCGTCGCCGACGGTGAGGCCGGCTTCGGTGGCGCGCTCAACGTCTACGAGCTGCAGAAGGCGATGATCGCCGCCGGCGTCGCCGGTTCGCACTGGGAGGACCAGCTGGCCTCGGAGAAGAAGTGTGGCCACCTGGGCGGCAAGGTGCTGATCCCCACCCAGCAGCACATCCGCACCCTGACCTCGGCCCGTCTGGCCGCTGACGTCGCTGACGTCCCGACCGTGGTGATCGCGCGCACCGACGCCGAGGCCGCCACCCTGATCACCTCCGACGTCGACGAGCGCGACCAGCCGTTCATCACCGGTGACCGGACCGCTGAGGGCTTCTACCGGGTGAAGAACGGCCTGGAGCCGTGCATCGCCCGCGCCAAGGCCTACGCCCCCTACGCCGACCTGATCTGGATGGAGACCGGCACCCCGGACCTGGAGCTGGCGCGCAAGTTCGCCGAGGGCGTCAAGAGCGAGTTCCCCGACCAGATGCTGGCCTACAACTGCTCGCCGTCGTTCAACTGGCGCCAGCACCTGGACGACGCGACCATCGCCAAGTTCCAGAACGAGCTGGGTGCCATGGGCTTCAAGTTCCAGTTCATCACGCTGGCCGGCTTCCACGCCCTGAACTACTCGATGTTCGATCTGGCCCACGGCTACGCCCGCAAGCAGATGAGCGCCTATGTGGAGCTGCAGGAGCGCGAGTTCGCGGCCGAGGAGCGCGGCTACACCGCCACCAAGCACCAGCGCGAGGTCGGTGCCGGCTACTTCGACCGGATCGCCACCACCGTGGACCCGACCTCGTCGACCACCGCGCTGGCCGGTTCGACTGAAGAGGGTCAGTTCCACTGAGTTGAGCTGTTTTCCGCCGCGAGCGTGCGCAGTTGTACGGTGTTTCCGGAGTGTTGCCGTACAAACGCGCACGCTCGCGGCCTTGGGTAAGGAGTGACGTGTCGATCCAACGAGTAGGTGTGATCGGAGCCGGCCAGATGGGCGCGGGCATCGCCGAGGTGTCCGCCCGGGCCGGTGTCGACGTGAAGGTGTTCGAGACCACCGACGCACTGGTCACCGCCGGCCGCAACCGCATCGTCAAGTCGCTCGACCGTGGCGTGAGCGCCGGCAAGATCACCGAGCGCGAGCGCGACGACGCCGTCGGCAACCTGACCTTCACCACCGATCTGGCCGATCTGGCCGACCGGCAGCTGGTGATCGAGGCGGTCATCGAAGACGACACGGTTAAGTCCAAGATCTTCGCCGAGCTGGACCGAGTGATCACCGACCCGGACGCAGTGCTGGCGTCGAACACGTCGTCCATCCCGATCATGAAGATCGCCGCCGCCACCAAGAACCCGCAGCGGGTGCTGGGCCTGCACTTCTTCAACCCCGTCCCGGTGCTGCCGCTGGTCGAGCTGGTCAGCACGCTGGTCACCGACGACGCCGCTGCCGCGCGCACCGAGGAGTTCGCCAGTGCGGTGCTGGGCAAGCAGGTGGTGCGCTGTTCGGACCGCTCCGGCTTCGTGGTGAACGCCCTGCTGGTGCCCTACCTGCTCGCCGCGGTTCGCATGCTCGAGTCCGGATTCGCCACCGTCGCCGACATCGACAGGGCGATCGTCGCCGGGCTGTCGCACCCGATGGGACCGCTGCGGCTGTCCGACCTGGTCGGCCTGGACACCCTCAAGCTGATCGCGGACAAGATGTACGAAGAGTTCAAGGAGCCGCTCTACGCCGCGCCGCCGCTGTTGCTGCGCATGGTCGAGGCCGGTCAGCTCGGCAAGAAGTCCGGTCGGGGCTTCTACAGCTACTGAGGTTCGGCTGGATGGGCGAGTCCACGTCAGCGGGCAGGATTCGCGCCGGCTGCGAGCTGTTACGGCAGCATCGGCGACGGGTGCGGCCCGATATTGAACTTCTCCAGTGATCCGCCCACCTCGACGATGCCGTACAACGCACTCCAGGCGAACATAGTCAGGTAGTCGATCAGCTCGTCGGCGGTCATCCGCGGGTCCAGCAGCCAGGAGTGGGTGGCCAGCTGCACGCCGCCGACGATCATGTAGGACCACGGCTCCACCCCGCCAAGGTCCAGTCCCTCCTGCTTCATGCGGCGGCGCAGCATCACCGCGAGCATCCGAGCGATGATCCGTTCGGAGTCCGCGATCACCTTGCTCTTGCTCGCCGAGCTGTTCGCCATCACGAACCGGTAGGGTTCGGGCTCGTTGGCCACGGTCTGCACGTACACCCGGGTGATCTCGCGGGTCAGCTCGAAGCCGTCCAGGTTCAACGACAACGCCGCCGCCATGTTGGGGATCAGCGTGGTCTGTGCGAAGCGCATCATCACCGCGGTGGTCAGATCGTTTTTGTCGACGAAGTAGCGGTACAGCACCGTCTTGGACACGCCGATCTCACCGGCGATCTCATCCATGCTCACATACTGGCCGCGACGCCGGATCGCCTCGATGGTGCCGTCGATCAGATCATTGCGACGCTCGACCTTGTGCTGGTGCCAGCGCCGCTTCCTACCGTCGGTTTTGGCGCCACCGGTCCTGAGCTGATCTGCCACTGTTATGGATTCCCATTCGCTAGACGTTATAGATAATACGGCCACGTCCAGCAAACTTTGTGAGCCGGTAACAGTTACCGGCGGCGCAGACCGTGGATGATGGTGTGGTGGTGCATCGAGAGAGCAACTCGAAGTGGGCGGGGGCCGCGGACACCGTGCAGTCGCTGGCGGAGTCCTTTGCCGACGCCGATCCGGTGGCCGACGCCGCGCGATTGCGCGACCTGCGCAGGATGAAAGTGGTGGCACTGAGCTTCCTGCTCGGGGCCACCGTCGTCTTCCTGGTCTGCCGCTGGGCGCAGTCCGGCGGCGGCGCCGCGACGTGGGTGGGCTACGTCGGTGCGGCCGCCGAGGCCGGCATGGTCGGTGCGTTGGCGGACTGGTTCGCGGTCACCGCGCTGTTCAAGCACCCGCTGGGCATCCCGATCCCGCACACCGCGATCATCAAACGCAAGAAGGATCAGCTCGGCGAGGGCCTGGGCACCTTCGTGCGGGAGAACTTCCTGTCGCCGCCGGTGATCGAGACCAAGCTGCGCGACGCCCAGATCGCCAGCCGGTTGGGCAAGTGGCTCTCGGAGCAGGAGCACGCCGAGCGGGTGGCCGCCGAGACCGCGACCGTGCTGCGGGTGCTGGTCGAACTGTTGCGGGACGACGAGGTCGCCTACGTCATCGACCGAATGATAGTGCGGCGCATCGCTGAACCGCACTGGGGACCGCCGGTCGGTCGGATGCTGGGCACCCTGCTCGCCGAGCATCGGCAGGAGGCATTGATCCAGCTGCTGGCCGACCGGGCGTTCCAGTGGTCGCTCAACGCCGGCGAAGTCATCCAGCGGGTGGTGGAGCGCGATTCACCGACGTGGTCGCCGAGGTTCGTCGACCACCTGGTGGGCGATCGCATCCACCGTGAGCTCATGGATTTCACCGACAAGGTGCGCCGCAATCCCGACCATGAACTGCGCCGCAATGCGACTCGCTTCTTGTTCGAGTTCGCCAACGACCTGCAGCACGACCCGGCGACCATTGCGAAAGCGGACTCGGTCAAGGACCAGGTGATGGCGCGCGAAGAGGTCGCCAAAGCGGCGGCGACGGCGTGGGCGACGCTGAAGCGATACGTGCTCGAAGGGGTCGACGATCCGTCGGGGGCCCTGCGGACCCGCATCGCCGCCGCGGTAGTGCAGATCGGTGAGTCGCTGCGTGACGACGTCGAACTGCGCGACAAGGTGGACAACTGGATCGTGCGCGGCGCGCAGCACCTGGTGGCGCACTACGGGGTGGAAATCACGGCGATCATCACCGAGACCATCGAGCGCTGGGACGCCGACGAGGCCAGCCGGCGAATCGAATTGCACGTCGGGCGTGACCTGCAGTTCATTCGGATCAACGGCACCGTGGTCGGCTCGCTGGCGGGCCTGGTGATCTACGCAGTGGCGCAGATCATGTTCTGACCTGCGCTAACTCGCGCTAGCGATCGCTTGCAAAAGTTAGCACTATCCCGTAACGTGGTACCTGTCAGCAGTCGTCAGTCCACGAAAGGGGTCACCGGTGTCGCAGGATGACAAACTTGCCGCAGTGGTGTCCACGGCGGCGGCCGATATCGGCAGCTTCATCCGGACGCAGCGCGAAGCAGCGCAGGTGTCGATGCGGCAGCTGGCCGACAAGGCCGGCGTCAGCAATCCGTATCTGTCCCAGATCGAGCGCGGATTGCGCAAACCTTCCGCTGACGTCCTCAATCAGATCGCCAAGGCTCTGCGGGTCTCCGCCGAAGTGCTCTACGTCCAGGCGGGCATCCTCGAGCCTCGCGAGAAGAGCGAGGTTCGTGACGCCATCATCACCGATACGGCGATCACGGAACGGCAGAAGCAGTTTCTGCTGGACACCTACGAATCCTTCGTCCAGCAGAACCAAGCCGACGATGAGGAGACGACACCTGACTGATCCTCATCTTCCCCTCAATGCAGTTCACCCGGAATGATCCGAAACCGAAAGGAAGCCACCATGGCTGAGAACCCGACCATCGAAGAACTGAAGGCCCCGCTGCTGGCCGCGCTCGGCG
>Ga0209023_10006931_pt1 | contig 11799 bp, 10 predicted proteins | sample LakOneMetagenome_FD_187468 | JGI IMG/M metagenome (GOLD analysis project Ga0209023, IMG submission 187468) | Freshwater and sediment microbial communities from Lake Erie, Canada (SPAdes) (version 2) | ecosystem: Environmental > Aquatic > Freshwater > Lentic | place: Lake Erie, Canada...
CGACCCGCTGCAGCTCAAGGCCGGCGACTACGTCGTCCACGAGCAGCACGGCGTCGGCCGCTACGTCGAGATGGTGCAGCGCACCGTCGCCGGGGCGACGCGCGAGTACCTCGTCATCGAGTACGCGCCCGCCAAGCGCGGCCAGCCGGGCGACCGGCTCTACGTCCCGACCGACCAGCTCGACCAGGTGACGCGGTACGTCGGCGGCGAGGCGCCGTCGCTGCACCGCCTCGGCGGCGCGGACTGGACCAAGACGAAGGCGCGCGCCCGCAAGGCCGTGCGCCAGATCGCGGGCGAGCTGATCCGGCTGTACGCCGCGCGCATGGCCAGCCGCGGCCACGCGTTCGGCACCGACACCGTGTGGCAGCGCGAGCTCGAGGACGCGTTCCCCTACAACGAGACGCCCGACCAGCTCTCCTGCATCGACGAGGTCAAGCAGGACATGGAGAACGTCATCCCCATGGACCGGTTGATCTGCGGCGACGTCGGCTACGGCAAGACCGAGATCGCCGTGCGCGCGGCGTTCAAGGCGGTGCAGGACGGCAAGCAGGTCGCGGTGCTCGTGCCGACGACGCTGCTCGTGCAGCAGCACCTCTCGACCTTCACCGAGCGCTACGCGCCGTTCCCGGTGAAGGTCGCGGCCCTCTCGCGGTTCCAGACCGACAAGGAGGCCAAGGAGGTCATCGCCGCGCTCGCCGACGGCACGATCGACGTCGTCATCGGCACGCACCGCCTCTTCAGCACCGAGGTGCGCTTCAAGGACCTCGGCCTCGTGATCGTCGACGAGGAGCAGCGGTTCGGCGTCGAGCACAAGGAGCACCTGAAGGCGATGCGCATGGACGTCGACTTCCTGACGATGTCGGCGACCCCGATCCCGCGCACGCTGGAGATGGCCGTCACCGGCATCCGCGAGATGTCGACGATCCAGACGCCGCCGGAGGAGCGCCACCCGGTGCTCACCTACGTCGGCCCGTACGACGACAAGCAGGTCGCTGCCGCGATCCGCCGCGAGCTGCTGCGCGACGGCCAGGTGTTCTTCGTGCACAACCGCGTGGAGTCGATCGACCGCGTCGCGAGCAAGCTGCGCGACCTCGTGCCGGAGGCGCGCATCCAGACCGCGCACGGCCAGATGAACGAGCACGCGCTCGAGCAGGTGATCGTCGACTTCTGGGAGAAGGAGTTCGACGTCCTCGTCTCGACGACCATCGTCGAGAGCGGCCTGGACATCCCGAACGCGAACACGCTGATCCTCGACCGCGCCGACATGTTCGGGCTCTCGCAGCTGCACCAGCTGCGCGGTCGCGTCGGCCGTAGCCGCGAGCGCGGCTACGCCTACTTCCTCTACCCGCCGGAGAAGCCGCTCACCGAGACCGCGCACGACCGGCTGCAGACGATCGCCGCCAACACCGACCTCGGCTCGGGCATGGCGGTCGCGATGAAGGACCTCGAGATCCGCGGCGCCGGCAACCTGCTCGGCGGCGAGCAGAGCGGTCACATCGCCGACGTCGGGTTCGACCTCTACGTGCGGCTCGTCGGCGAGGCCGTCGCGGAGTACCGCCAGGGCGGTGCGGTCGAGGAGGTCGCCGACGTCAAGATCGAGGTGCCGATCGACGCCCACGTGCCCCACGACTACGTCGCGGAGGAGCGGCTGCGCCTCGAGGCCTACAAGCGGCTCGCCGCGGCGACCAGCGACGACGACGTCGCGGCCGTCGCGGAGGAGCTGGTCGACCGCTACGGCCAGCTCCCCGAGCCGGTCTCGAACCTGCTCTCGGTCGCGCGCCTGCGGATCCACGCCCGGCGGGCCGGCGTCACCGAGATCGTCGCGCAGGGGAACTACCTGCGGTTCTCGCCCGTCGAACTGCCGGACTCCCGGGCGATGCGGCTGTCCCGGCTCTACCCGGGAAGTCTTGTGAAGCCCGCGACCCGTACGATCCTGGTGCCGCGCCCGATGACCGCCCGAGTGGGCGGCCAGCCGGTCCGCGACACCGCCCTGCTCGACTGGCTGCGCGACCTCCTGGACGCCGTGCTGCTCGAGCCGGTCACCGCCACGTGAGAGGTACGTCCGTGAAGCTCCGCCGCCCCGCCGCCCTCGTCGCGATCCCGCTGCTCGCGGGCCTGGCCCTCGCTGCGTGCAGCACGCCCTCGGCCGGCACGGCCGCCTCGGTCGGCGGCACGAGCATCAGCGTGTCGGAGCTGTCGACCACGGTCGACGAGCTCAAGACCCAGGTCACCGCGCTCAAGGGCGCGAGCTGGGACGACGAGAAGGCCACGTCGCGGGTGCTCACCGACAACGTGACCTACCTGCTGCTCGACGAGGCGGCCCGCCGCCAGAACATCACCGTCACCCAGGGCGAGATCGACAAGCTCATCGGCGACGCCGTCGCCGCGAACGCCGGCGGCGACCGCGCGAAGTTCGTCGAGAACCTCGCGGCGTCGGGCACGCCGGAGAGCCAGATCCCGCAGGCCGCGCGCGCCGTCATCATCAAGACCGCGCTGGAGAAGAAGCTCGCCCCCGGCGAGACCGACGCGGTGAAGGTCGACGCCGCCGTGAAGGCCTACCTCACCGAGGTCGCCGACGACCTCGGCGTCGACATCGCCCCGCGCTTCGGCAAGTGGGACACCGAGACCGCCGGTCTCGCCGACCCGCCGAACGACCTGTCGACCCCGGGCGACGGCGCGAGCACCTCGGCCTCTCCGCAGCCCTCCGGCAGCTGATCCGTGGGCGACCGGCTCGTCCTGCTCGCGACGACGCCCCGGGTCGCCCCCGGGCTGCTCACCGACGAGGCCTGGTCGCTCCTGCGGCTGGCCGACGTCGTCCATCTCGCCGACGACGACCACCCGCTGGTCGCACCGCTCGCCACCGCGGGCATCGCCGCCTCGCTGCTGCCCGCCCACCCCGCTGCGGACCTCGCCGTGCGCCTGCTCGACGCTGCGCGCGGCCGCACGGTCGTGTGGGTCGCCAGCGCCGACGGCGACCCCGGTCTCGCCGAGGCGCTCGTGCCCGCTCTCGACGCTGCCGGCGCTCCCGCGGTCGACGTCGTCCTCGGCTCCTGGGACCTGCCCGGCGCGCACCTGCTCGACCTCGTCGCCGTGATGGACCGGCTGCGCTCGCCGGGCGGCTGCCCGTGGGACGCCGAGCAGACCCACGAGTCGCTGGTCGAGTACCTCGTCGAGGAGGCGTACGAGACCGTCGAGGCGATCGAGACGCGCGACGACGACGCGCTGCGCGAGGAGCTCGGCGACCTGCTGCTGCAGGTGGCGTTCCACGCCCGCATCGCCGAGGAGCACGACGAGCCCTGGGGCATCGACGACGTCGCCGACGGCATCGCCGCCAAGCTCGTCCGCCGCCACCCGCACGTGTTCGCCGACCACGAGGCGCGCACCCCGGACGAGGTCGAGGCGAGCTGGAAGCGGCTCAAGGCCGAGGAGAAGCAGCGGGCCTCGGTCACCGACGGCATCCCCGTGTCCCTCCCGGCCCTCGTCCTGGCCGGCAAGCTGCTGCGCCGCGCCTCCGACGTCGACGTCGCCGCCGCGTCGCCCGAGGCCTCGGCCGCGGCCCGCGTGGCGCTCGGGTCGCTCGGGGCGCACGACGCGTCGTCGCGGAGCACGGCGTACGGCGACCTCCTCCTCGCGGTCGCCGCCCTCGCCCACGCCGACGGCGTCGACGCCGAGCAGGCCCTGCGCGAGTCGCTGCGCGCCTACCGCGCCCGAATCCGCACCACCGAGGGCCTCCCCGACTGACTCGCGGTCGATGTGCCCCGACCTGCGATAGGCGGGGGCGCAGCGCCCCCCATCCGCGATCGATCCGTGGCGTCCCGCGCCGCCTGGGGAGGATCCCCTGCACCTAGCGCAGGCTGGGGCACATCGATCGCCAGGTGGGTTGGTTGTAGCGTCGCGCGGGTGACGCACGAGTGGGAGTTCGCCGAGCACGCCGACGACGTCGAGACGACCTTCGCGGCGCTGGCCGACCGGGTGGTCGACAGCCTGCTGGCCCGCGACCCGGTGGCCGCGACCTGGCTCGGCGACCACCGCTTCGACGACCGGCTGGCCGACCGCTCGCCCGAGGGCGTGCACGAGACGCTGTCGATGCTCGACCAGGCGCTGACCGCCGTCGACCAGCTCGACGACCTCGCGCTCGGGACCACGTCGGCGGTCGACCTGGAGATCCTGCGCGCGCAGCTCACCGGCGAGCGCGTGATCCTCGCCGACATCGCGCCGCACACCTGGGACCCGCTCGAGGCCAACCCGGGGACGGCGATCCACCTGCTGCTCGCCCGTGACTTCGCGCCGCTCGAGGAGCGGCTCACGTCGGTCGCCGGCCGCCTCGCCGCGGTGCCCGACTCCGTCGAGGAGGCGCGGCGCGTGCTGGGCGACATGCCGCGCGTCCACGTCGAGACCGCGATCGGCCAGTTCGAGGGCACCCGCGCGATGCTCACCGGGATGCTCGACGAGGAGCTCGACCGCGCGCCGGCTGCCCGCACGCTCGTCGAGCCCGCGCGCGACGCCGCGCTCGGCGCGCTCGAGGCGCACATCGGCTGGCTGCGCGACCGGCTCGAATCCGGCCTGGCCGACGGCGACCCGCGCCTGGGCGAGGAGAAGTACGCCGCGAAGCTGTGGGCCACCCTCGACGCCGGCCTCACGCCCGACGACGTGCTGCACCGCGCGGAGTCCGACCTCGCCCGGCTCGAGGGCGAGATCGCGCGCGCGGCCGCCGACTACCTCGGCGAGGCCGTGCCGCCGCCCGACGACGCCGGCCCCCTCGTACGGCGAGCGCTGGACGCCGTCGCGTCGGAGGGCACCGTCACCAACGACAACGTCCTCGCGCTGTGCGAGGACGCGTTCGTGCGCACGACGGAGTTCGTCCGCGAGCACGAGCTCGTCACCGTGCACGACATCCCGGTCGAGATCATCGAGATGCCCGAGATCCACCGCGGCGTCGCGGTCGCCTACTGCGACTCCCCGGGGCCGCTGGAGCAGGTGGAGCTGCCGACGTTCTTCGCGGTGTCGCCCACGCCCGCCGACTGGGACGAGCAGCGCGTCGCCTCGTTCTTCCGCGAGTACAACGCGCGCATGCTGCACAACCTCACCGTCCACGAGGCGATGCCCGGCCACGTGCTGCAGCTCGGGCACGACAACCGCTTCGACCGCGCGACGATGGTGCGCACCGCGTTCCGCAGCGGCCCCTTCATCGAGGGCTGGGCCGTCTACGCCGAGGAGCTGATGGCCGCGCGCGGCTACGACGGCGGCCTCGGCGAGCGGGGCGCCCTCGCCATCAGGCTGCAGCAGCTCAAGATGCAGCTGCGCATGACGATCAACGCGATCCTCGACGTCCGCGTGCACACGCGCGGCATGACCGAGGACGAGGCGATGCGGCTGATGATGCTCCGCGGCCACCAGGAGGAGGGCGAGGCGCACGGCAAGTGGCGCCGCGCGCTGCTCACGTCCGCTCAGCTCTCGACGTACTACGTCGGCTACATCGGCGTGCGCGACGTCGTCGGCGACCTGCGCGCCGCGCACCCGGGCTGGACCGACCGCCAGGTGCACGACGCCGTTCTCGCGCACGGCTCGCCGCCGCCGCGGCACCTGCGCACGCTGCTGGGCATCTGACGTGACCGACATCCGCACGCGCGGCGACATCGACGTCGCCGCGGTGCAGCGGCGCACGCTCGGCGTGCTGTCGACCTACCAAGGGCTCTCCGGCATCGCCGTCGCGGGCGCGATCCCGGCGGGCGCGCTCATCGCCGCGGGCGTCAGCGGCAGCGAGGCGGCCGCAGGCTTCGCGCAGACCTCGGGCGTCGTCGGCGCAGCCCTCGCGGCCCTGCCCCTCGCGCGGCTCACGCTCGCGCGCGGCCGCCGTGGCGCGCTCGCCGTCGGCGTCTCGCTCGGTGCGCTCGGTGCCGTCGTCGTGCTGGTCGCCGCGGTCGTGCGGTCGTTCCCGCTCGTCGTCGTCGGCTGCATGCTCGTGGGCGCGGCGTCGGCGTCGAACTACCAGGCGCGGTACGCCGCAGCGGATCTCGCGGTTCCCGACCGCCGTGCCCGCGACCTGTCGATCGTGGTGTGGGCGTCCACGATCGGCGCCATCCTCGGGCCCAACCTGCTCGAGGTGTCCGGGCGCCTCGCGGTCTCGCTCGGCCTGCCGCAGCTCTCCGGCCCCTACCTCGTCGCCGCGGTGTGCCTCGGGATCTCGGCGATGCTCATGGTCTCGTTCCTGCGGCCCGACCCCTACCTGCTCGCGCGTCGGCTCGCGGTTCAGGCGGGCGACGTGGCGGCGACGCAGTCCAAGCGGCTGCGCGACGCGATCCCGCACATGCGCCAGCACGCGAAGGCGCGGCTGGGCATCACGTCGGTGGCGATCGGCCACGCCGTGATGGTGATGGTGATGGTGATGACGCCGGTGCACATGCGCCACGTCGATGTGCAGCTGCAGCTGATCGGGCTGGTCATCTCGGTGCACGTCGCCGGCATGTACGCGCTGAGCCCGCTCGTCGGCATGGCCGCCGACCGCTTCGGGCGCCGCGTCGTGATCGGTGCGGGGGTCGCGATCCTCGCGCTCGCGTGCGTGCTCGGCGCCGCGGCACCGGCCGACGACGTACCGCGTCTCGGCGTCGCGCTGTTCCTGCTCGGGCTGGGCTGGTCGTGCACGCTCATCGGCGGCTCGACCCTGCTCGTCGAGGACGTCGCCCCCGGCGACCGCCCCGCGGTGCAGGGCGCGTCCGACCTCGTGATGAACGTGGCCGGCGCGGTGGGCGGCATCGTGGCCGGCATCGTCGTCGCCGAGGCGTCGTACGCCGTGCTCTGCCTGGCGGCGCTCGTTCCGGTGGTCTCCCTCGGCGCCTACGTCGCGATCTCGTTGCGCCGCACGCCGGCGCAGCCTCAGGGCGGCAGCTCGCCGGTGTAGGCGATCGTCTCGGCGAGGTCGGAGACCTTGCGGTTGAGGCGCTGGCTCGCCGCGCGCAGCAGCGTCATGGCCTGCTCGTTGGTGAGCCCCCTGGAGCCCATGAGGATCCCGACGGCGGTGCTGATGACACGGCTGTGCTCGAGCGCCTCCTCGAGCTGCAGGGTCGAGTCGCGCTCGCGCGCCCGAGCGAGCGCGAGCGAGGCCTGCGCGGCAAAGATGACCGCGACCGCCTCGTCGTCCTCGTCGAACGAGCCAGGGCTCGACGCGTAGAGGTTGAGCGCCCCGTTGCGACGCTCGTCCTCGAACAGCGGCACCGCCAGCATCGAGCGCACTCCGAGCGCAGCGGCGCGCGGAGCGAACCTCGGCCACCGCGGGTCGTTCACGAGGTCGTCTCCCCGGAAGACGGTGTCGCACACGGCTGCGTCGACGCACGGTCCTTCGGCGAGCTGGTACTGCGCGTGGTCCACGCGTTCGGGCAGGTCGTCGCTCGCGGCGACGGTGACGAAGCCCTCGCCCTGCGCGAGGGTCACACCGGCGTGCTCGGCGCTCTCCAGCGTGGCGAGCGCGAGCTCGACGATCTGCTCCAGCGCACCTTCGGTGGTGCCTCGGCGTCCGAGCAGCTGGGCTGAGCCGTCGAGGCTGGCCGCCACCTCGGCCAGCCGCTCGCTGGCGCCCGCGTCCTGCTCTCCCATGTGTCGCCCCTTCGCGTGCGCGACGTCCCTCGCGCGGTCCGCCGACACCTTGCGATGCGTTGCGGCGGAGCGCAACGGGTCGCTGACGACACGCCGGTGGGAGCGCGCCGGGCCTTGCAGGGACGCGCACCACGGGGGAGGCTGGCGATCGGTCAAGACGCGGCCGCCCGGGGTTACCCGTCAGGAGCAGCCATGTCCGACCGTCTTAGTGCGCCCGTGCCCGTGCAGGGCCAACCACCGTCCCCCGACCTGCCCGTCGAGCGTGAGGGCGCGTGGTCCGCACCGGGGACACGCACCCGCTCCTCCTGGGGGACCGACCCCGCGCTGCGGGCGCAGGGAACTTCCGCTGCGTGCTGCACGGCGAGGTCGACTTCGCCTCGCGCGAGCACCTGCTCGCGATCGCCCGCGACTTCGAGGCCAGCGGGCTCCCGCGCGCCGAGGTCGACGTCGCAGGGGTCACGTTCGTCGACTCGACCGCGCTGTCGATGCTGCTGACGATGCGCCGCACCGCGACCGACCGCGGGGGCGAGGTCGTCCTCGTCGCACCCGGGCGCCGGCTGCACCGGCTGCTCACGATCGCGGGCATGACGGCCCTGTTCACCGTCGACGGGTCGTCGACGGACTGACGGTCAGCCCGCGTCGCGCGCGTCGTCGGGCTCGACGAGGCCGAGGCGCATCCGCGCCGCGGTCAGGTGCGGGTTGGTGCGCCGCGACTCAGGCACCGCCAGGAGCGCCGTGCGGATCGCGCGGGCGGACAGGCTCGCCGACAGGTCGGTGGTGGGCAGGCCCGGAAGCGCGAACATCCGGCGAGCCCAGCGCGGCAGCAGCCCGAACCCGGTGAGCGCGAAGGTGGTCCAGGCCGGCCGGGCCGGCGTGAGCCACTCGACCTTGGGCTGCATCGGCGGCCAGATCAGCGAGCGGACGGCGTCGCGCGCCTGGGCGGTGCCCTCGAGCTCGGGGCGCACGTCGCGCAGGTACGCGTGGAGCTCGTCGACGGTCCGCGGTACGTCGTCGACCGCGCAGCCGACGAGCCGCGCCGCGACCACCTGCTCCTCGACGTACCGGTCGGCCTCGTCGTCGGTCATCGGCGCGCCCGAGCGCCGGTGCCCCTCGAGCCAGGAGTCGACCGCGCCGCAGTGCACCCAGAGCAGCCACTCGGGCCGGTCGAGGCCGAGGGCGCCGTGCACGCGGCGCACGCGCTCCGACGCGGCGTCGGCCTCGACGACCGTGCCGTAGGTGATCTGGTTCACGTACTTGCCGGTGCGCGAGAGCCGGCCCCACGGGTCGTCGCGCGCGTCGGTGACGCGGTCGAAGCCGAGCATCACCTGCGGGTGCAACGACTGCAGCGCGAGGGCGCGGATGCCGCCGACGACCGACGCCGGGTCGTGGTGCACGCGCCAGGAGAGCGAGTCGGGGCCGAAGTACCCGGGGTCGGCGGTCGCCTGGTCGAGCGACTCGAGCTGCGTGAAGCCGCTGCGGAAGCCGGTGGGGCGCGAGGTCTCGGTCATGACCCGTCCAGCGTGCGGCCCCGCCGACCCCGCCGCAACCGTTGATGTGTGCGTGGACGCCGCCCCACCGGCGCGTGAGCACATGTCGACGGGGTGTTCCACGGCACATCGGGCGCTCGGAGGCCCGGCCGGGTCGGGTTCGCGCGCGGCCGCCCGATAGGGTCGGGACGAGCCCTGACCGTCCGACCTACGGAGCTTCCTGTGGCCTTCATCGACGCCGTCATCGCCCGCGAGATCCTCGACTCCCGCGGCAACCCGACCGTCGAGGTGGAGGTGGGGCTCGACGACGGGACCGTCGCGCGCGCCGCCGTCCCCTCCGGCGCCTCCACCGGAGCCTTCGAGGCGGTCGAGCTGCGCGACGGCGGCGACCGCTACGGCGGCAAGGGCGTCGAGCGCGCCGTGCAGGCGGTCGAGGACGAGATCGCGCCCGAGATCCTCGGTTTCGACGCCGCGGAGCAGCGCCTCGTCGACCAGGTGATGATCGACCTCGACGGCACGCCCAACAAGGAGCGCCTCGGCGCCAACGCGATCCTCGGCGTCTCGCTCGCCGTCGCGAAGGCCGCGGCCGACTCCTCGGGCCTCCCGCTGTTCCGCTACGTCGGCGGCCCCAACGCGCACGTGCTGCCCGTGCCGATGATGAACATCCTCAACGGCGGGTCGCACGCGGACTCCGACGTCGACATCCAGGAGTTCATGATCGCGCCGATCGGCGCCGAGAGCTTCCGCGAGGCGCTGCGCATGGGCGCCGAGGTCTACCACGCGCTGAAGTCGGTGCTGAAGAAGGAGGGCCTCTCGACCGGCCTCGGCGACGAGGGCGGCTTCGCGCCCAACCTGCCCAGCAACCGCACCGCGCTGGACCTGATCCTCAAGGCCGTCGACATCGCCGGCTTCACCGCGGGCACCGACATCGCGCTCGCGCTCGACGTCGCCGCGAGCGAGTTCTACGACGACGGCGCCTACACCTTCGAGAGCTCGTCGAAGAGCGCCGAGGAGATGTCGGCGTACTACGCCTCGCTCGTCGCCGACTACCCGCTGGTCTCCATCGAGGACCCGCTGAACGAGGACGACTGGGACGGCTGGAAGACCCTCACCGACGCGATCGGCGACAAGGTCCAGATCGTCGGCGACGACCTGTTCGTCACCAACCCCGAGCGCCTCGCCCGCGGTATCGAGAACGCCACGGCCAACGCGCTGCTGGTGAAGGTGAACCAGATCGGCTCGCTGACCGAGACCCTCGACGCCGTCGCCCTGGCCCACCGCAACGGCTACCGCTGCATGATGAGCCACCGCTCCGGCGAGACCGAGGACGTCACGATCGCCGACCTCGCGGTCGCGACCGACTGCGGCCAGATCAAGACCGGCGCCCCGGCGCGGTCCGAGCGCGTGGCCAAGTACAACCAGCTGCTGCGCATCGAGGAGGAGCTCGACGACGCGGCGCGCTACGCCGGTCGCGGCGCCTTCCCGCGTTTCCAGGGCTGACTCGGCGACACTGGACGACGTGAGCGGACCGGCGCGACGGGCTGCGGAGCGCCAGTCGGCGCGCCGCACCACGTCCGCGCGCGCCTCCACGGCGTCGGCGAAGGCCGGCGCGAGCGGCTCCACCGACGGCTCGACCACCGCAACGAAGCCGAGGTCGAAGGCCGCGAGCAGGCCCGCGACCACGGCCGCGAAGGCCTCCACGGCCAAGGCGGCGGCCTCGGCCAAGGCGGTCGTCGCGCGGCGGCCCAGCCTCACCGGGCGCGCCGTCGTGCTGGCCGGTGTGCTGGCGCTCATCGTGTTCACCCTCGCGGTCCCCACACGCGAGCTGATCGCCCAGCGCGCCGACATCAACGCCCTGCGGGCGCAGAACGAGGCGGCCGAGTCGCGCGTCGACGCCCTGGTCGTCCGGCAGGAGCGGCTGCAGGACCCGGCGTACGTCACCTCCCTCATCCGCGAGCGGCTGCACTATGTACTGCCCGGCGAGGTGGGCTACGTCGTGCTCGACCCGTCCGAGGCCCCGGCCCCGTCGTCGTCGAAGAAGGCTGCCGCGCCGGTCGCCTGGTACGGCACGCTGTGGAAGTCGGTGCAGGCGACCGACGGCGCTGCCGGCGACGACGGCACGACCGTGATCCCCGTGCGCCCCAACGCCCCCCGCTGATCCGGACCGACCGTGACCGAATCCTCCGACCTCGACGCCGTGCACCGGCAGCTCGGCCGCGAGCCCCGCGGCGTGCGCGCGGTCGCCCACCGGTGCTCGTGCGGCGACCCCGACGTCGTGGAGACCGTGCCCCGGCTGCCCGACGGCACCCCCTTCCCGACGCTCTACTACCTGACCTGCCCGCGCGCTGCGGGGTTGATCGGCACGCTCGAGGCCGAGGGCGTCATGCGCTCGATGCAGGAGCGGCTCTCGACCGACCCCGAGCTCGCCGCCGCCTACCAGCGCGCTCACGAGGACTACCTCGCCCGCCGCGAGGCGATCGGGCACGTCGAGGAGATCGACGGCATCACCGCGGGCGGCATGCCGACCCGGGTGAAGTGCCTGCACGTCCTCGTCGGCCACGCGCTGGCGGCCGGGCCGGGCGTGAACCCGTTCGGCGACGAGGCGCTCGCGATGCTCCCCGACTGGGGTGCCGCAGGCCCGTGCACGCGGGACGAGGCGTGACCCGCGTCGCGGCGATCGACTGCGGCACCAACGCGATCCGCCTGCTCGTGGCCGACATCG
>Ga0209023_10006932_pt1 | contig 11797 bp, 8 predicted proteins | sample LakOneMetagenome_FD_187468 | JGI IMG/M metagenome (GOLD analysis project Ga0209023, IMG submission 187468) | Freshwater and sediment microbial communities from Lake Erie, Canada (SPAdes) (version 2) | ecosystem: Environmental > Aquatic > Freshwater > Lentic | place: Lake Erie, Canada | collected...
CGCCACGATCCGGCGCATCACGCCCTCTGGCGTCGTGACCACCCTGGCCGGCCGTGTCGATGCGCGCGAGAGCATCGACGGCACCGGCGCCAATGCGCGCTTCACCAGTCCCGCGGCGATCGCGATCGACGGCAACAACGTCATGTATGTGGCCGATGCGCTTGCCATCCGCCGGGTGGGCCTGGATGGGCGGGTCGATACCCTGACCACGCTGCCGATCGGGAGCAATGTCTCGACGGGCAGCCGGAACCACGTATACGCGGGCGGCATCGACGTCGATTCGAATGGCAACGTCTACGTGACCAATGGCTACGGCACCCGCCGCATCACATCCTTCGGCGTGGCGACCATGATCGAAGGCGTGGCGACGCAGAACAACCTCAGCGGCACGCGCGACTTCCTGCCGCGCGGCGTGGCGGTCGACAACAGCAATGTGGTGTATGTGGCCGACCTGACGAACACGGTCAGCAAGCTGAACGGCAACGGCCTCACGCGGTTTGTCGGCTCGTCCGGCATCACGGGTTCGACCAACGGGACGGGAACGAGCGCCAGCTTCGAGCGCGTGGTGGCGATGACGGCTGACCCGCAAGGCAACCTCTACGTGGCGGACGGCGTGAACAACCTGATCCGCAAGATCACGCCGGGCGGCGTGGTGATGACCATCGCGGGCACCGTGCGCAGCACGACCCTGAAAACCGGGCCGCTCGAAGGCAGCAGTTTCGCGGACCTGCGCGGCATGACGACGGATGGCAAAGGCAATTTATATGCGACGTCAGGGCACGCCGTCATCAAGATCGTGTTGCCCTGAGCGCTAACTCGCTGACCATCGCACCGGCGATTGCCGGTGCCCCGGTCGATGTGGATTAGTGCCCGATCGCGGCAGTCGCCACACCCTGCGCCACGCTCGACTTGCTGGTGGTAACGGTGAGCGCGAACAGCGGTTTGCGCGGCGACTGCCCATTGCTCCATTCATAGGCCACGGTGCTCTTGACGCCGTCCGGCCCCTTGTCCGAGGTGTTGCGCTTGCGTTCGCTCGAGAAGGGCGCCGGAGGCTTGCTCATGGCGTTCTCGAACAGCGCCTTGGTCGCATCCGCAGGGACGGTCTTGGCATACAGCGCGCACAGCTTCTTGTCCTGGTGCACGACGAGGACGAACTGGCCGTGCTGGCTCGGAACGACCCAGGCATTGCCCTTGGCGCCCTGCAGGAACATCGCCGCCTTCTCGGCCGGCAACTGCGGCGTGGTGCTCAGTTGCTTGCGCAGGCCATCGAAGTCATGCAGGTACTTCAGGCAGTGCGAGGAATAGATGTCCATGAACGCAGCAGCCTGTTGCTCAGGCGCGGCGATTGCGATTGAAGAAAGCAAGGTACCTCCGAGTGTGATGGCGGCATTGCGCAAGTGCTTGTGCATTCGTGCTCCGGCTGGGTTGGTCTGACCTTACCATGATGCTTTAGTCAACCGAATCGTGGCGCACGACGGTGTTCGATCGTGGCCGCGCCAAGCACGATGGCACGCAGCTATAGCAAGCAGGACTTTCCTCTTCACAAGATCCGGCGCTACCTGGAGCCGGGACCGATCGTGCTCGTCAGTTCCTCGTGGAAAGGGCAGCACAACATCATGACGATGGGCTGGCATACGGTGATGGAGTTCTCGCCCTCGCTGGTCGGTTGCGTGATCGCTTCCTCCAACCATAGTTTCGAGCTCATCCGGCAAAGCCGCGAGTGCGTCATCAACTTGCCGACGACTGCGTTAACGGATGCGGTCGTCGGCGTCGGCACCAGCTCGGGCAGTGAAGTCGACAAGTTCGAGCGTTTCGGCCTGACACCCGAAGCGATCGAAGGGGTGGAAGCGCCGGCGATCCGCGAATGCCACGCCCAGTTCGCCTGCCGCCTGCATGACGACAGCCTGGTGGACAAGTACAACTTCTTCATCTGGGAAGTCGTTACGGCCAGGGCGGCGCGAACACCCAGGCATCCGGAAACGCTGCACTACACGGGCGAGGGTGTGTTCATGGTGGCGGGGAAGGTGATCAGCCGGCGCTCAGCGGGATTGCTTGCCAAGGAGCCGGGCTGACTGCTCGCCTGGACTGCCATGGTGATCGCGGTGCGTGAGTGAATTGCGACGCTTTACTGCATGCATCCTGCTGAGTGAACGGAATATCTTTCGGTTTATCAATATTCGTTGGTAGGATCACGGGATGAACGCATCCCCTTCCTACGGAGTCACCCCTCCACGCATCCGTCGTCGCCAGACCATTGCACTTGTCCTGCTGGTCGTCACCGGCGTCATCAACTACCTCGACCGCGCCACCCTCGCCGTCGCCAACGAATTCATCCGCGCCGATCTCGGGCTCTCGCTCGGCGAGATGGGTTTGTTGCTGTCGGCATTCTCGTGGAGCTATGCGCTGTGCCAGCTCCCGGTCGGCGTCCTGGTCGACAAGATCGGGCCGCGCTGGCTGCTTGGCATGGGCCTGGTGTTGTGGTCGCTAGCCCAGGCCGCGGGCGGACTGGTGTCGAGCTTCGGCTGGTTCGTGCTTGCGCGGATCGTGCTCGGGATCGGCGAGGCGCCGCAGTTCCCGGCGGCGGCGCGCGTGGTGAGCAACTGGTTCCCGCTGCGCGCGCGCGGTACGCCGACCGGCATCTACAACTCGGCGTCGCCATTGGGTTTTGCGCTGGCGCCCCTATGCCTGTCGCCGTTGATCGCCGCAACGAGCTGGCACTGGGCCTTCTTCGTCACCGGCGCGCTGGGCATCGTGGCGGCCGTGGTCTGGGTCATGCTCTACCGCGACCCGGTGCGCGAAGAGCTGTCCGATGCCGAGCGGGCCTACCTCGACGAAGGCCAGACCATGGAGGCCGCGCCGACAGCGGGTTTCGCGTCGTGGCGGGCGCTGTTCCGCCAGCGGGCTACCTGGGGCATGCTGCTCGGATTCTTCGGTTCGGTCTATCTGAACTGGGTCTTCCTCACTTGGCTGCCAGGCTATTTGCGCACGGAGCGTCACATGGACGTGGCCTATGTCGGCGTTGCCGCGACGATTCCCTTCCTGTGCGGCTTCGCTGGCGCCCTGACGGCCGGCTGGGCGTCGGACCAGATCACCCGCCGCGCGGCATCCGCTGTGGTGGGACGCCGCACGGCCGTCGTGCTGGCCATGCTGGGCATGGTGGCGTTCACGATTCCCGCTGCGCTGGTCGAGAGCAATACCGCGGCCATTGCCTGCATCTCGGTCGTGATCTTCCTCGCGAACGCGGCGTCGGCCTGCTCCTGGTCGCTCGCGACGGCCGTGGCGCCGCGCAGCCGTATCGCCTCGCTCGGTGCGATCCAGAACTTCGGCGGATTCGTCGGCGGCGCCCTGGCGCCGATCTTCACCGGCTACATCGCGCAGAGCTGGTCCTTCGTGCCGGCGCTGCTGACGGGCGCCGCCATCGCCTTTGCCGGCGCAATGGCGTACCAGTTCCTGGTGCTCGCGCCTATTTCCGAGCAGGGCGGCTGAACGACTGGCCCGGATCGAGCGCACGCTGCAATTCGTCCGCCACCCAATCGAGGGCGATGCGCTCCTGCTCCAGCCGGACCGAAGGCCCCCAGGCATGCTGTTTGAGTGCGCGGTAAACCTCGGCTTCCCCAGCATGCAGGCGCTCCAGATCCAGCGCCGGATGCTGGCTCGGTTCCTCGCTCCAGAGCGTGCGGTGCCGGAGCAAGGTGTGCTCGTCCATGAGGAAGGAGCGCAGCTCCGGCAGCACGCCGCGCGCGCGGTTCAGGATCGCGAAGCCATGCGTGTCGATGTCGCCCCAGTACAGGCAGTGCGCGTTGCCGACCCATGGCAGGCGTCCCAGCCCGTCGACGCCGTAGCCGAGCGCCATGAAGGCGACTGCGCCTGGCATGTCCTCCAGCGCGAGCCCGGTCTGCAGGTTTTCCACGATGAGGACATGGCGCGGATCGAGGCTGAGCCGCGCCAGCTCGTCCACCGGCGCCGACAGGTCGCCGAGGCCGCCGGTCCGCTGCCGCAGCACGGGATCGAGCACGCGCAGGCGCACCAGCCCCGGTAACCTGCGCAGGCCGCACAGCGCATGGATGTCGGAGGCGCCGGCCTCGACGCCGAGCAAGGCTCCGACCAGGCCGCACAGGAGGGATTGGCGCGCCTCGATCCACTTGGTATCGAGTCCGGGAATCGGCACCTGCCGCAGATACAGGCCGGAACGAGGATTGGCTTCGAACCAGTCTAAGGCGGCAAACAGGCGGTCGACGTCGCTGTCCGAAAAGTCCGCCAGCGCATCGAAGGCCATCGCTGCGTGGCCGGCCAGGGCAGGCCAGCGCTGTAACAGCCGCGCATGGCGCAGCACGGCCCGGTCCCAGCGCTCCAGCATGCCGATCCACCACGCCAGCTGGCGCGGGTTGTCGAGGCGTAGCAGCTCGGGCAGACGCTGGCTGCCGAGCGTGCGCCAACGGCGCTCGGTCCAGCAAACGCTGCCTTCGCCCTGCCAGGCCTGCCAGGTGCGGACCCAGGCGCGGGTGGCTTCCAGCTGGGCCAGCGCAGCTTGCTCACCCGGCAAACCCAGCGGGATGTCGAGCGGCCAGGCCTGGCTTTCCGGGCCGGCTTCGAGCCAGTCGCGGTGCTGCCGGCCGAAACGCCGCAGCAGCAACTCCCGGACGTCAGCCGGCGACTTCAAGTGCGCTTCCTTCCTGGGCCTGGGCCGGCAGGTTCAGGCGCTGGCGCTGTTCGTCGTATTCGATCGACAGCACGCTCGAGACACGGCGGTCGCGAATGTCGACGAAGCATGCGCCGCCGATGAAAGGCTCGAGCGTCATCACCGACTTGAGCGGCGTGGCGACGATCATCTGGAAACCGAAATTGGCGAAGATGTTCATTGCCAGGGCGGTGAATTCGTTGTCGGCCTTGTCGAAGGCCTCGTCCAGCACCACCGGCGCATAGGTCGGCACGCCGGTGTCGCTGCCGCCCAGCTGGTAGCGCAGCGCCGCCGCCAGCACGGTGGTGGCCAGCTTCTGCCGCTGCCCGCCGGACAGGCCGGCGCCGCTGTGGTGGACCTGGATTTCCTGGTCCGCTTCGTCGAACTCGCGCGCGATGAATTCCACGTGCAGGCGCACGTCGAGCACCGCGTCGCGCCAGCGCCGGTGCGCGGTCTCCTGGCTCGACAAGCGGTCTACCAGGCGGCGCAGCTCGATGAAGCGCTGCTCGGCGGCGTCGCGCTCTTCCGTCCAGGCATGGCTGAGGGCCGCAACGATGTCCTGCTTGAACTGGCGCACCTCGGGAAGCTGGCGGTCCTTCGGCTGGATATACAGGTAGGTCTGCTGGTCCCCGCTGCGATTGAACGGCACCTGGCGCAGGCTGTCGTTGACCTGCTCCATGCGCGCCAGGATCGCCTTGCGGCCATCGTTCAGGTAGCTCGACAGGGCCGCCAGGTTCTGGTGGCTCTGGTCGTGCAGGAGTTCGAAGAAGCGTTGCTCGTAGGCCGGCAAGCCGTCGGTTTCCAGGCGGGCGAGCTTGCGGAAGAAGTCGGGCGCGGCCACCAGGCGCGCATCCAGGCCGTCCGATTCCGCCTTCCAGCGGCCGATGAAGGCGGCGAACTGCGCCTCGACGAACTTTTCGCCCTGCGCCAGCTCACCATCGATGGCCTTGATTTCCTCGTTCAGCACCTTGGCGACGGCGCGGTCGGCGCTGTCTACCTCTTCCAGCGCGATCGATTCGCGCCAGGCCCGGAAGCGCTGGTCGAGGCCGGCCTGCTGATGGGGCGTGAGCGCAACGATGCCGGCATCGGCGCGCAGTTGCGCGAGCTGGGTTTCCAGCTTGTCGACTTCCCGTTCGGCGGTGCGCAGTGCGACCGTTTCCTCTCCAACGGCGTGGCGCGCCGCCGTCACCAGCTCCTGCTGGGCGCGCAGGCGTTCGTCGATGCGCTGCAGGTCGGCATTGCCGTCGCGTAGCGCCGCGAGCTGGCGCTCGATGGCGGCGATGCGCTCGGCCAGCGGCAGCACGTCGACTTCCTGCCATTGCAGGTTGGCCAGGGTCTGGCAATGCAGCAGGCGCGCGCCGCGGGCCTGGCGTAGCGCACGCAGGGTTTGCAGGCGGCCATCGAGTTCACGCTCGCGTGCTTGCAGTTCGCGTTCTTCCTGTTCGTAGAGCGCGAGCTTTTCGCGGTTGTCGAAACCCAGCACCCAATGGCGGCGCGCGTCGACCGCGTGGCGGTCATCCTTCTCGTGGCGTGTGCGGCTGTGCTTGACCTGGCCCTCGCGGGTCAGCGCACGCTCGCGCGCGGCGCGGAAGCTGCGCAGCGAATCGACGCAGGCGTAGTCGAAGCGCTGGCGCAGCTCGGCCTGCAGCCAGTCGGCAAAGCCGCCTTCCTTGACGCGCACCTTGAGCACCAGCGATTCCGGCGCCAGCGCGCTGGCAACGCCTTTCTCGGCGCGCACGGTGCGGTAGTAGGTCAGGCGGGTACCGAGATCGACCTCGTTGATGTGGCCGGACAGCGCGGCGTAGTGCGACTCGTCGACCAGAATCGACAGCGCGAAGCCGCGCAGCACACGTTCGATCGCGCCGCGCCAGGCCTGCTCTTCCGGCTTGACCTCGAGCAGCTCGCCGACGAAAGGCAGGGCGCCCTCGGCCACGCCGATGGCCTGCGCCAGCTGGCGTCGCAGCAGCAGCATCGGCGCCGGGATGTTCGAGGGCTGGCGCCGCAGGGACACGACTTCCTGGCTGATGCCGGACAGCGCGCCGCGTGCGGCGTCCAGTTCGCGTCCGAGCGCGGCGGCCGCGTCATCGTAGCTGTCGTCGTTCTGCCAGGCGTCGATTTCCTGGCGCGCCATGCCGAGCAGCTCGGCGAATCCCTGCGGGTCGCCGCGAAAGTCCCATGCCAGCGCCTTGCAGGCGTTCACCGCCTGGCCGCGCTTGTGCAGGCGCTCTTCGCGCTGCGAGGCGAGAACGCCCAACTGGTTCTCGAACGACTCGATCTGCTCGCCGCCTGCTTCGCGCCGTTGCCGTTCGAGGTCGGCCAGGGCGGCGCTGCGATTGTCGAGGGTGCCCTGCTGGCGCTGCACCTTGCCCGCCAAGGCCGCGATCTCGATCGCGCGCTCGGCGATGCGCTCTTCCAGCAGCCTGATGCGCAGGCTTTCGCGGTAGCTGTGCAGGCCGGCCGTCAGTTCGTCGAGTGCATTGCGCTGCAGCGCGAGCGCATCCATCTGCTGGTGGCGGCTGCGCGCCGGTGCCAGCGTCTGTACCTGCTCGCGGGCGGTCACCACGGCCTGGTGGGCGGCATTGAGCTCGCCGAATTCGGCAACCAGGCGATCCGCAACCGCGAAGGTTTCCGGCTTGTCCAACATGAAGTCGCGCAGGAAGGCGTTCAGGTCGCCCATGTTCTTGGCCGATTGCGTCTTGTGCAGCAGGCGCAGCGCCATGTCGCTGTCGATACCGAGCAGGCGGCGGAAGCGCTCGCTGTAGGGTGAGAATTCGTCGCGGGCGAAGGCGTCCGGTAACAGCTGCTTGAGCTTGCGCACATCGAAGTTGTTGCTGCCGAAATCGCCGATCTCGCGCAGGTCGAAAGGACGCTCGAGGATCAGGAAGTAGCGCTTGACGTCGGCATTGCCATTGGCATTTCCCCTGATCCAGAACAGCTGCACCAGCACGACGTGCTGGCCGGCCGCGCTGGCATAGTGCAGTGCCAGCGCCGACCAGGTGGTGCCGGTGCGCAGGTAGCGCACCGCCGACTCCCCGGAGGCGGCGTCGGTCTGCGCAGTCCAGGCGCCGCGCACGTAACTGGGCAAATTGCGGTCGCGCCCTGCGCGCTCGGCCTCGCGGGCGGCGGCGTTGAAATCGATCCAGCGCGGCGGGATCAGGAGGGCGGACAGGGCATCCAGCAAGGTCGACTTGCCGGCGCCGGAACGGCCGACGATCAGGAAGCCCCGTTCGCTGATCGGAATGTCGTGCAGGTCGCTGAACGTGCCCCAGTTATAGACCTGCAACCGGGTCATGCGGAACTGCTGGGCGGCGCGCCTGGCGGGAGCCTTGCTCATTCTTCGTCCTCATCGTCGATTGCCTGCCGGCCAGGCGCCGCGGCGTCGCCCGCCGCCATGCGTTCGTATAGCGCGGTGAGCGTAATGATCTCTTCGGCCGAGAACAGCAGCTTGAGGGTGGACGAGATCTCGAAGCGGTCATCGCTGCCGCGCAGCTTTTGCAGGATATTGTGCTTCTTGAGCTTCTCGATCGAGGCGTTGACGCGCTTGGTGAAGCCGGCGCGGTCGGTACTGGTGGAGCGCTCGTAGGGCAGCAGGTTCTCCACCATGTCGTCGCGCGCCAACACGGCGCGCTCGCCGTGGGCTTCGGCCTGCGTCAGGCCCTGGCGCAGGAACAGCAGCAGCACCGAATCGATGAAGGTCAGCTGCGCGCGCCTGAGCAGGATCGGCACGTCCAGCTCTTCCGCGCTGACCTGGCTGGTGAAGGCCACCTGCATGTCGCGGTCGAGGACCAGGTCCAGGAACAGCTCGGAGAGGCGGCGCCGGATCACGGCTTCGTCGCGCAGCAGGACCGTCCACAAGGCCGAATGGCGCCTGCCCTCGAGCGCGGGGCCGGATAGCAGCTGCACCAGCACGCGCCGGGTATCGAGCGGCAGTTCGCCGCTGTCGTTGACGAACAGCGCACCGGCCGGCATGGCGTCGGCCGGGACGGGAACGCTGTCCATGCCGGACTCAGGATGGATCACGCTGCTTCTCCCTGAAAAAATAGATGAGTGGGATGCGCGCCTTGCGCGCCACGCCGTCCGCGCCGGTCCAGCCCACGGTTTCGTGGTTCTCCGATACGATACCGCGCCGTACGCCGAGGGCAAGCAATCCCAGCACGCTGCCGAGGCCCTGGCTGGCCGGGTATTCCAGCAGGATGTCGGCGACTGAGGCCTGGGCGCGCAAGGCGAGCGCGGCGTCGATATGGTCTTCCAGCGAACGGAAGTCGATCTCGGACTGCGCTACCAGTTCGCCGATAGTCGACAGGTCCAGCGACGATGCTTCACCTTCGCCCATGGCCCCGGGGAGGGCTTGCAGCGCCGGGTCGTGCAAGACCCATTGCGACAGCGAGCTCAGTTTGCTGCTGGTGAGCGTCAGCGTGTACTGGAGGGTGTCGGTTGCCTTGACTTCGTCCTTCAAGCGCAGCGCCGCCCGCTGCGCCTTGCGCAGGAGCTGGTTCAGGCGGCGCTGTTCCATGAATTCGCGGCTTTGCACGAAATGCTTGAGGCTGCGCGCGAACGATTGCAGGACGTCGTGCACCATGCCGCCCTGCTCGAGGAGAGTGCGGGTCAGGTGTAGCAGGAAGCGCCGCTCGCTGCCATCGAGCGTGGCGACGAAACGGCGCGACATGAGCTGCTCCAGCGCGTCGTCCAAGGCAGCGGACTGCAGCGGATCGGTCAGCAGGCGCCAGAAGGCGGTGAAGGTGCGGCCCGCATCGCTCTCCGAAATCAGGTCGATGCCGGCGAACAGCGAGTCGAGCACGTCGCCACGGTTGCCGTCGTGGTCCATCAAACGTTCGCGCAGGGAGCGGTTCAGGCTTTCGAATTCGTCGCGTACGCGGCGAAAATCGCCGGCAAGGTTGTCCGCCAGGGCGATGATCTCGCGGGTACGCTCGAGCGCGGTCGCATCGGACAAGACCTCGAAGCTGCCGCTTTCCACTGCCGCGATCTCGCGCTCGATGCGCGCCTTTTCCGCGTGCAGCCGGGCGCTGCGGCGGGCCTGGTCGGCGTCGGTATCGTCGGCCAGCTTGCCGAGCGCGCCGATGACCAGGCTGAGACGGCTTTCGGTGGCGGCGCTGTGCGGCTTGGTGAGGCTTGATGCGATGCGGATCGCCTCGACCGTCGCCGTCGCGAGCTCATAGGATTCTTCCTGGGAGCCCGGCGGAAAGCGCCGCTCCAGATAGCCTTCGGCAAGCCATCCGGCCACGTAGAGCTGGGCCGTCCGGGGCCAGTCTTCGCCCCGGTTGCGCAATTGCTCTAGATCCCGTTCGATGCGCTCGTGCAGGATCGAGGCCGGCAGGCTGCGCTCGTTGTCGTAGAGATGGGTCTGCAGCAGCGCCAGCACCGCCGGGCCGGTATCGGCCGCCAGCAGGCGCCAGAGTGGCTGGGTGCGCAGATGGCGGTAAGTGGCGAGCGGTTTGTCGGTTTTCATAGCAGATCGTCCGAGGCATTCTACCTATATTTCTGTCAAGTTTGTTCGTTCCAGTCGCGTAGGCGTAGGCTTGATTCTTGAGCAGGTCGACGACGGTGTGTCGCAGGCCGCAAGAATACATAGATTCCTGTCACTACAGCTTGCTCCTAGCATTGCTGTGCTCCAGCGCAGGCCACTCCATGCAAGACTCAACTTTAATGATGTGGTCTTTGTTCATGGAGCCAGCATGGTTAGCAATCGAACAGCCGAATCAGGAAGCAAGAGCGACGCTGAATCTAATCTCGAACCCAGGTGATCTGACGATACCGGATGCTTATGGTCGCATTGTCAGAATTCGAACCTTTCGGCGCACGGGTATGAATGCTCAGCTCCACCGTGTCGGGGCAAGCTATGCGTCGTCAAATACAATCGCAGCGGTCGCGACGACCCTCATTAGTTTGATACAGGAGCATGACATGCACAATCTACTGAAAGCCACCTTCCTTGTATGTTGCTTCAGTCTTGCTCCGGCATTTGCGGCGCAGAATCGACTCCCTGCTGACGTTGCGAAGTTTGTCGATCTGCGGGAGGGCTGTGATCATTTCCGTGGCGAGTTTCCAGACCCGCCAGACAAGCACCAAATGAGAGAGATAGAGCGCGAGATCCGCAAACTCTGTACGGGCACGGACAATAAGCTCGCTCAGTTGAAGCGCAAGTACGCCAAGAACCAGGTGGTCTTGCACAGGCTGAGCGAGTTCGAAGACTACATCGAATCACCGCCGCCCACGAGCAAGCAGCAATAACGACCTGTCCCCCTTGGCCGCAGTCGAGCGGACGGAAAGACGGCCTCTGAAAAGAGGCCGTCTTGGTTTGATACGCAGCGCGCTTAGACGTCGATATTCCCCGCCTGCAGCGCATTGCTCTCGATGAAATTACGACGCGGTTCCACCTCATCCCCCATCAGCGTGGTGAAAATCTGGTCCGCCGCAATCGCGTCCTCGATCTGCACCTTCAGCAGGCGGCGCACGGTTGGATCCATCGTGGTTTCCCACAGCTGTTCCGGATTCATCTCGCCCAGACCCTTGTAGCGCTGCTTCGAAACCCCGTGCTCCGCTTCATCACGCAGCCAGAGCATGGCTTCGTGGAAGCCGCGCACCGCGAACTCCTTCATCTTCTCGCCTTCGCCGCGGCGGATGATGGCGCCTTCACCGATCAGGCCCTGGAAGGTCGCTGCCGCATTCGCCAGCACCGCGTAGTCATTGCTCAGGACGAAGTCCGCATCGATCGAGGTGACCTGCACGTTACCGTGACGCATGCGCTCGATGCGCAACGCGTGCTTCTCGGACAGTTCGTCCGAACGCACGACCACTTTCACGGCCGGGTCCTTGATCGCCGCTTCCATGGCCTTGGCCGAGGCTTCCGCCTTTTCCAGCGTGCTCATGTCCAGCGTCACGCCACCGGTGATCGCGGTCAGCGCCGCGCGGTCGATCACGCGGGTCAGGCGCATCATGATGGCGTTCGACAGGTTGTACTGGCGCACCAGCTCGGAAAGCGCTTCGCCGTTGATCGGGTCGGCGCCTTCGCGCGGGATCAGCGAAGCGCCGTTCAGCGCGAACGTCATCATGTAGCTCGCTTCCTCGACGTCGTCCTTCAGGTAGCGCTCGTCGCGGCCG
>Ga0209023_10006933_pt1 | contig 11796 bp, 14 predicted proteins | sample LakOneMetagenome_FD_187468 | JGI IMG/M metagenome (GOLD analysis project Ga0209023, IMG submission 187468) | Freshwater and sediment microbial communities from Lake Erie, Canada (SPAdes) (version 2) | ecosystem: Environmental > Aquatic > Freshwater > Lentic | place: Lake Erie, Canada...
TATCAGGCGGCGACGGACGAATTTACGTTGGCCGGCGTTGAGCGAGCTGATTGCGAAACGATCCTCTGCCCGCGTGTCACCAATGCTCCTGCAACACTGGAATGCCGTATGACCGATATCATTTTACTGCGTGGTAAGGATAATTTCCTGATTTTGGGCGAAGTCGAAGGCGTTCATCTACGCGACGATTGCGTGATCGACGGCCATTTTGACATCGCGAAGTTCCAGCCGATCGCGCGGAGCGGGTACCAGAATTATGCCGTGGTGAAGGAAGTTTTCCGTATGCTGCGGCCGGGCGAGACGTAGCGTAGGTTGTTTGGAACTTGTCACTGCCGGCGGAGCGGATAGGTTCGACACTGTTCATGCGTGAGGTTAAGATGACGTTCCATATTGGCGCAAAATCGGGAGAAATTGCCGAAACCGTCCTGATGCCGGGCGACCCTTACCGGGCGAGATGGGCGGCAGAGACATTCCTGAAAGATTCGGTATGTATCAATCAGGTGCGCGGGATGTTGGGTTTCACGGGAACCTGGAACGGCCACCGGGTGACCATCCAAGGCTCGGGCATGGGGATGCCATCTCTGTCTATTTATGCCAACGAGCTGATCCGCGAATATGGCGCAAAAACACTGATCCGCATCGGTTCTGCCGGAGCAATGCTTGAGCATGTGAAGGTCCGTGACGTGGTGGTGGCGATGACGGCCTCGACCATGGCGACGCCGTCGCGTGGGTTTTTCCGCGAAATGCAGTTTGCGCCCTGTGCTGACTTCGGGTTGCTGGAAAAGGCCGTCGCGGCAGGGCGGCAAAAGGGGACGCGCCTCCATGTCGGCGGGATATACTCATCCGACGTATTTTATGACGAACGCCCCGATCTGACGAACATGCTGGCGCGTCACGGCGTTCTTTGCGTCGAGATGGAAGCGGCAGAGCTTTACACCGTTGCGGCACGACACGGCGCGCGAGCGTTGGCGATCCTGACAATCTCAGACCATCTGGTAACCCACGAAGCGCTGCCCGCTGAGGATCGCGAACGGACATTTGGCGACATGGTGGAAATGGCTCTGAGCGCTGCTTTCGCATAGCGCTCGCAAACCGCAGACCCGCTCCCCCAGGATATTTTTCAGCTGAAAATGAAGATTGGCGTGCGCGGTCAGGTCTGCGCCAACAAATCTGCAACGCGCGCGGCAATTGTGCCGGGGCGGGCTGGCTTGAGGGCGCGCAGGGTAAGGACGCGCGGGAGCGCCACTTGGTGGTGAAAGGGCGCAACAAGGGCACCCGATGCAAGTTGGGTTGCGACAAGTACTTGATGGCCGATCAGAACACCTGCTCCTTCCAGCGCCTCTCGTACGGCAAGTGAGTAAAGCGAAAAGGTAGGACCGCGCGGCGTGAAGGTCTTTTCGGGTAACGCAGATTGCAACCAAACAGCCCAGTCTGAGGCCCATGCACTGTCAGTGAGGCATGGTACTCCTGCCAAATCCGCTGGGTGCCGCAGGCGGTTCGCCAGGCCGGGTGTGCAGACTGGGAAAATTATGTCGGGAGCAATTGACTTGCCGCTGTCGGGTGCTTCGAAAAAAAGGCTCAGATCAAAAGGAACGCGCTTGAGGTCGGGAGGGCTTTCCAGCGCGGTGACAGACAGGTTCACTCCTGGCAGCAACGACCGGATTGCGGAGAGACGTGGGGCGAGCCAAAGGTCAGCGACCGCAGGAAGCGTGGCAATGTGGATATCCTTCGGAGCAGCTTCGGCGCGCAGGGTCTGGACCGCGAGGCCCAGCGCATCGAAGGCCGCGACAAGCGACGGCAAAACACGCTCGCCCACGGCCGTCAGGCGTACGCCCCGGGCGTGGCGTTCAAACAGCGCAGAACCGAAATCCTCTTCGAGGAGTTTGATGTGTGCCGCGACGGCACCGGGAGTGACCCCGAGTTCAGTCGCAGCAGCGGCGAAGCCACCAAGCCGCGCCGCCGCTTCAAAGGCGCGCAGCGCTGTCAACGGCGGACCCTTGGGGCGCGGTGGCGCAACCGGCATCGTAAGACTCACTTTTTCTAGCCCTAGCATTTTGCAAATCTGATTTGCGCTGTCCAGCGCGGGCGGTCAGATTGCTGCAAAAGCCAAGGGAGTAGACGATGCCACATCTTGATCGCCGCGACTGGGTGCCGTCCGAGTGCGAGAAACTTATCCAGCGCTATGCAGAGGAAACTGCGCTGCCGTCGGCAAGCGTGGCCGCGAGGATCGGGACCTTGATCGATCGGAACGCAGACATCCACGAACGGGATTGCTTCAACCTCAATCCCGCCACCAACACGATGAACCCGAAGGCAGAGGCGGCGTTGGCGCGTGGGCTAGGTGCGAGGCCCTCGCTGGGCTATCCCGGCGACAAGTACGAGATGGGGCTTGAGGCTATCGAAGAGATCGAAGTCATCGCTGCAGAACTGGCAGCGGAGATTTTTCAGGCGAAGTTTGCCGAGGTGCGGGTGTTTTCCGGGGCAATGGCAAATCTATATGGATTTATGGCGCTGACGAAACCGGGCGATGCAATTATCGCGCCACCACCGAGCATTGGCGGCCATATCACGCATCATGCGGCCGGTTGCGCGGGGCTCTACGGGCTCGTGAGCCACCCAGCCCCCGTCAATGCTGACGGGTACACGATTGACATCGAAGGACTACGGACACTGGCCCGGCAGGTGCGGCCAAGACTGATCACGGTGGGCGGATCGCTAAATCTGTTCCCTCATCCGGTGCGCGAGGTGCGGGCGATTGCCGACGAGGTGGGTGCCAAAGTGTTGTTTGATGCCGCGCACCAGTGCGGGATCATTGCCGGTCGGCAGTGGGCCAGTCCTCTGACCGAGGGCGCCCATCTGATGACCATGTCCACCTACAAGAGCCTTGGCGGCCCGGCGGGCGGCTTGATCGTCACAAATGAGGCCGACATCGCCGAGGCGCTGGATCACATTGCCTATCCGGGGATGACGGCGAACTTTGATGCGGGGCGCGTGGCAGCACTGGCTTTGACGCTGCTGGACTGGCGCGAGCATGGACAAGCTTATGCAGCAAAGATGGTATCAGTGGCGCAAGCATTGGCGGCGTCTCTGGCTGCCGAAGGGTTGCCGGTTTTCGGTGCAGAGCGCGGCTATACCAGATCGCATCAGTTTGCAGTTGAAGCGGCTGCGTTTGGGGGTGGACAAACTGCTTCGAAGACATTGCGAAAAGCCGGTTTTCTGGCTTGCGGGATCGGGTTGCCGATCGCGGAGGTTGCGGGCGACCTCAATGGGCTGCGGATCGGGACGCCGGAAATCGTGCGTTGGGGTGTTGGCGAGGAACATACGCCGGAGTTAGCCCGCCTAATCGCAGCGGGCCTTCGTGCGAACGATCCCGAGGCGCTTGCGGGCGAAGTCGCGGCTTTCCGCCGCAGGTTTGATCGGCTGCACTTTATTCGGGGCTGAGGCCGGGGCTCTGCCCCAGACCCCGGGATGTTTAAGAGCAGAAAATGCAGCGATGTCAGGTCAGCCGCGCCAATGGGTCCATTGCGGCGATTTCGGCGGCAACGCGCTTTTGCATATCCCAAAGATAGCTGTCGCGGATTCCGAGTTGTTCAAGATGGTCCACCGTGTTGCGCAGGTATGCGGCGCAGGAGCCGACGTGACCGGCGGCGCGTGCGAGACGATGGGCCTGCTCGTCCAACGACAGGTAGATGTAATAGGGGTCGGACGGCGGCGCAGCGTAAAAAGTCAGGGCGGAAAAGGTCGCATCGGCTGTTCGGCAATTGACCCATCGCACCGACGGTATGTCCTCATGGTAGGCAACTTCCCGTTCCAAGAGGCGCAACATAGCCTGGAAGGCGTCGCCGGTATCGAGCCGGTAGGCGACGCCATTGCAGGCGCCGCCACGGGCGAGGGCCAGCATGAGGCCGGGTTGTTCGGGTGTTGCCCGCCATCGGGCAATGTCGAGTGAGAAGCAACGGCGCCAGCCGTGGACGCGAGCGGGACGGGCTTCAACATGGTCGAACGCCGGTTTCCAGATGAGCGATCCATAGGCAAAGATCCAGAAGGGTCGGCCGGCATTTTGCGCGAGCAACTCGCGTGCGACTTGCTCGCGGTCGGTGTCGCTTATTGGGGTCAGCCCGACTTCCGGTCCGCTATCGGGTTCAAACCGTTCGACACGGGCCACTAGATCTTCGGTCAGATGGAGCGTGCGACGGGGGTGCTGACGCATGGATTTGTCTTAGACTCCGTGGCTGCGGTCGTAGCTGTTTGGTGAGGGCGGCTGCCAGCCCGAGAGTGTGGCAGGATCTGACCGGAGAATTTCAACAAGAAGCGGGTGGCAGGCGGCGGTGTCCGAGGAGTGTTCGGACGAGCAGTCGCCGCCGGGACAGGCGGAAAGGGCACCGAGAAGATCAATCTCGGCAAAGAATTCGATGTAGTCGCCGGGGCGGACGGGCGAAGCTTTCATGAAATACTGACCGCTGTCGCGGGTGAAACCTGTGCACATGAAGACGTTCAGGACATCGTGGACGTGGAACTCGGCCTCTTGTGTGGGCAGGCCGGTTTCGGTTGCGAGGGCGCGGCTGAGGTTCGAATGGCAGCAATGATGGTACTGGCCGCCGTGCGACAGGAGATTGTGGGTGTAGGGGTCGCAGCGGGTGCCGATCACGTCATGGACCGAGCCGCCGAAGCTGTCGAAACCGTACCAGTCGAGCGTGTCGTGGGTGATCGTGGCCATCGGACGCAAGTGGGGGAATGAGGACCACATGCGGTCGCCGGTGGACAGGTGCGTGCCATGCAGGGCGCGGGTCTTGCCGGAGTAGAAGCGCTCGGACAGGTCGGTGGCGTTCCAGAGGTTGAGGTCGCCCACTTGCGGACCTTCGACCGAATGGATGCGGAAGAAGTGGCCGGCGGGGACGTGGAAGGTGCGCGCCTCGCGTGGCGGAACCAGAACTTCCCCTGTGGGCGTCAGCGTGGCGCGGGCGGCGCGGTAGCGGGCCATGTCGGGCACGGGAAGGCCGCTGACGGGGTAGCAGACGACCGGCGCTAGGGCGCGGCGGGCGTCTGCGTCGGCGGGGCGGGAGGTTTCGGGATGGGTGAGTTTCATGCGGGCCTCGTGTTCGCGGCATCCTTGACCGGGAGAGGCGTCGGGGTCAACGGGGAGGCAGCGCGGGCGCTGGACGCAGGCATTGGCGGGGGCCGCGACGGTCGGTCGTGGTGGCGGTGGCCCCGCAGGCGGCGCAGCGGTAGGCGTGCTCTCCAAGGGTGCGATCAAGCCGCCATCGGCAGGCCCGCGTCAGGGTCGCCCCACGGCGGTCGATCCAGAGATAGAGGAACACGCCGATGAGCAAGATAAGGAGAAGAATGGGCATGGTTGGGAGCGAGAACCATTGAATTTGCTGACAGAAGGAAGAGTAACACTGTGTTACAAAATTCAAATCATTGAAATTACATCATTTATTCTTTTCTGTTTACCACATAGCAAGGGAGATTAACGGCCCCGTGTAACGCCCCCTGTCAGCGGAATCTCTGCGGGACATTTTCCTTGTACGGGAAGAATTGCATGAAGGGTTTTGCTTCTTCGTAGGTACGGGCGATGGAGGGGCGCGCCATCAATCTTTCGAAATAGGCGGTCAGCGCGGGCCGGTCGTTACCCCATGAATGGACCCAGCCGGAATAGAAGACGGCAGGCGCGGCCGAGCAGTCGGCCAAGCTGAAATCCTGACCGCAAGCCCAGTCCCGGCTGGCCATGCGCTCTTCGATCATGCCGTAGGAGAGATCGAGGGTCGCGCGGGCTTCGTCTACACCGTAGGGGTCGCGCTGACCTTCCGGACGCAGGCGGTCGGCGACGATCTTCTGCATGGGCTGGCTGACATAGAGATCGAAGAAGCGGTCCCACAGGCGGACATCAAGCGCGTGGGCAGCGTCGTCGGGGATCAGCTTCGCAGCCTCGGGATGCAGGTTTTGCAGATATTCGATGATGATCGAGGTTTCCGGCAGGCTGACGTGGCGGGTTTCATCGACCAGAACCGGAATTTTGCCGACGGGCCACAGGCTTTGCAGGTGTTGGCTTTGCACCGGGTCGCCAAAATCGACTGTGACCGGCGTGAAGTCGATGCCGTTGTCATAGAGGGCAATCAGCACCTTGTGGCAGAACGAGGCCAGTGGGTGTGAGTAAAGGGTCAGGCTCATGGTGCTCTCCCGGTCGCTATCAGCACAGGGGTAGCAGGGGACCGGAGCGCGCGGAAGGGCCTCGCGCACCGGTTATGCGTTTCAGCAAAAATCAGCGAAAGCTGAAATAGGCGTACATCTGTTCGAGCGCCTTCAGCGTCCGCGCCTTGCGGTTTTCGTCAAAGGCGCTGGTATCGCCGACCGGCACCAAAAGGGCGGCCGGATGCGGGCTGCGCCGTGAAAATGCCCTGGCCAGAAATTCAAACATGGCTTTCTCCTTCATGTTCGACGCTAACATAAGTCATCGAGCCACCTGCCACACCCCACGATGACGCATGTTCGCCATGACCATGCTGCATCGCAGCACAGAAAGGCGTCATCATGATCGGTTATTGGGATGATGACAAAGTTTGGTTGGCTGCGGGATTGGGCAATTGCTAGGTTTCGCGGCACTTCAGGGGAAAAACGATCATGCAGGTTGAACGGATCGCGGCCTTCACGGCGGAGGGCAATGGCGGAAATCCGGCGGGAGTCGTGGTGGCGGACGCTCATCCGGGCGAGGCGGAGATGCAGCGGATCGCGCGCGACCTTGGCTATTCGGAGACGGTTTTTGCCGCCAGCCGCCAGGACGGAAAATGGCGTGTGCGGTATTTTTCGCCCGAGGCAGAGGTGGCGTTTTGCGGCCATGCAACGGTGGCGCTGGGGGCGGTGCTGGGCCATCGCTTTGGCGCGGGGCGGTTCGAACTGGTGCTGAACGGCGGTGAGATCAGTGTCGAGGCGGGGACTGACGGAGGGGCGACGCTGACCTCGCCCCCGACACGTTCCGCAATGCTGGCCCCTGCCCTGCGTGACGAGATCATGGGGCTGTTCGGGCTGAGCGAGGCGGATCTGGACCCGGCGCTGGCACCGCGGATGGGCAATGCGGGCAACGATCACCCGATCCTGATGCTGAAGGACCGCGCCCGGCTCAAGGCGATGGCCTATCCGTTCGACAAGGTGAAGGCGCTGATGGAGCGCGAGAAGCTGACGACGATCTGTCTGCTCTGGCGCGAGCGGAATGACTTGTTCCATGTGCGCAATGCCTTTGCGATCGGCGGCGTGGTCGAGGATCCGGCGACGGGCGCGGCGGCGGCGGCTTTGGCCGGGGCGCTGGTCGATGCGCGCTGGCCAGGGTTGGTGGATGGCGGGCGGTTCACCATCCGCCAGGGCGAGGACATGGGCGCGCCGTCGCTGCTGGAGGTCGAGGTCACAGGGTTGCCGGGCGACAGGGTGCGGGTTTCCGGCGCGGCGAGCGAGATCAAGGGCTAAGATGGCGGGACGCTGTTTGGTGGCTTGCGGAGCGGGGCAAACGGGTGATGTCCAAGCTTGGACAAACGTTAATATCGTTTTTTATCAATATTTTGGGAAAAGTTGGTAAGGGGATTTTAACCTTTCCGCCGGTCGCGGCTGGTGGGCGGCGGTAGCCTCCGGCGGGGATATTTTCGAGCAGAAAATGGCGGTGGATGGTTGTCAGCCCCGTGTGGGGGGTGGAGCCCCGCTTGCGCGGGGGTGACAGGGCGTTGAGATGCGCTGCACTATAACGGGGTTACAGGCGGAAAGCCCCCGCTTTCGCGGGGGTGACAGGCAGATTGGGTGAGGTTCTGGCAGGGCGGGCGGCGGATCAGGCTGCCGCCTTTTGGCCGAACGTCATTCCTTGATGATGTGCCACTTGCCGCCCATGCCGTCGCCCATCATGTCTCCGGCGGCCTTGTCGCCCGCGAAGAAATAGAGCGGCTTGCCATCGTAGGCCCATTGCTTGGTGCCGTCTGTCCGGTCGACGAGCGTCCAGTCGGTCTTCATCGTATCGCCCTCCTTGCCAAGGTAGGGCGGCCATTTGGCGGCGCAGTCATCATAGCAGGTGGAGGTGCCAGCCGTGTCGGCGTCGAACGTGTAAAGCGTCATGCCCTTTTCGTCGGCCAGCATACCTTCGGCATGGGCACCGAAGGTGGTGGACGAGAGTGCAGCAATCGTGACGGCGGTGAAGATGGTCATACGGGTCATGTTACTGTCTCCTGTACGCGAGGCGATGTGCCCAGCGGATCAACCGGCGGCGCCGGTCCGCTGGGGTGCCGCACCCTGCCGGAGTGGTCAGGGAGGAGCAAGGCAGCCACGAGCATAGCAGACGGGCTGATCACGCGGGGATCACGTTGTCTGGAGGAATGGGCGACAGTGGCAGGGCGGCGGTTTGCGGCGCACGGCGGGGTGAACCCCGCCCTACGACAGATATATCGGGGGGCGCTCCGCTCCTGCTTCGTCCGGACCGGGGGATGGAAGCCGCGAGGGACGGGCCCTTTCGCCGCCTTACACCACGCGTTCGACCATCATCTTCTTGATCTCGGCAATTGCCTTGGCGGGGTTCAGGCCCTTGGGGCAGGTCTTGGTGCAGTTCATGATCGTGTGGCAGCGGTAGAGCTTGAAGGGGTCCTCAAGCTGGTCGAGGCGTTCGCCGGTGGCCTCGTCGCGGCTGTCGATGATCCAGCGGTAGGCGTGCAGGAGAGCGGCCGGGCCGAGGTAGCGGTCGGAGTTCCACCAGTAGCTCGGGCAGGAGGTCGAGCACGAGGCGCACATGACGCATTCATAGAGACCGTCGAGTTTCTTGCGGTCGTCGATGGACTGGCGCCATTCCTTGGCCGGGCGATTGGTCTTGGTTTCGAGCCACGGCATGATCGAGGCGTGCTGGGCGTAGAAGTGCGTGAGGTCGGGGATCAGATCCTTGACCACCGGCATGTGCGGCAGCGGATAGATCGCCACGTCGCCCTTGATCTCGTCGAGGCCGTAGATGCAGGCGAGCGTGTTGATGCCGTCGATGTTCATCGCGCATGATCCGCAGATGCCTTCGCGACAGGAGCGGCGGAAGGTCAGCGTGGGGTCGATCTCGTTCTTGATCTTGATCAGCGCGTCGAGAACCATCGGGCCGCACTTGTCCATGTCGATGAAATAGGTATCGACACGGGGGTTTTCGCCGGTGTCCGGGTCCCAGCGGTAGATGCGGAACTTGCGGACGTTCTTGCCCTCGGGCTTCGGCCAGGTCTTGCCGACACGGACTTTCGAATTCTTGGGCAGGGTGAACTGGACCATGACTTATCCCTTCCAGTCGAGGCGTGTGTAGAGCGGCTGCCGGGGCGGCTGGCCGGATTTCTGATAGACGCAGGAGTCGTAGACCGCGGACGGGTCACGCCCTTGCAGATAGTCCGACGAGACCGAAAGGCTGAGGCCCGCCGCTGTGCGGCCACCGGAGCCGACACCAAGCGCGACCATGCCGCGCGGATGGGCGGTCAGGCGGGCGCGTTCGAAACATTCCTGTTCGGCGCGGTCCACCGGGATCGGGCCGCAGGCCGACAGGAGAGCGAGGGCCGCAAGCAGGGCGGGAAGGCGGGCGCGATGGGCGATCATCTCTGACATGCTCTTCCTACTGGCTACTGACATGCATAGCTGGTGCCGCCGACCATCTGCTGGGCGCAGATCTGACCAGAGGGTGCTGGTGACGTGGTCGTCGCGGCTGGTACGATTGGCGTTACAGGCGTGGATTGCTGGAACACTGCGGATTCACCCGACATGTTGGTGCCCGCAGGCAGGCCCGCACAATCGTTGATGGCGGCAAGTTCGGCGGGGGTGGCATAGATGTTGCCGCCCTGCCCCGCCGCCCGCGCTGCGTTGGCACGCGCGGTGAAGCCGACTTTCTCGCTGCAAGCGGCGACCGAGCGTTTGCCGGTGCCGGGGCCATTTTGCCCGGAGACGCAGGCCGAAAGCGCCAGAAGCGCCGAGGTCAGGCCAAATGCGGCAAGGAATTGGCTCTGCATCTTCAGAACCACCCGCCGGAGCGACAGGAATAGCCGGTGCCACCGGTCATTTCGAGACCGCCACGGCAGGAACCTCCCTCGTAGGAGGAAGGCGCGGTTTCTGTCGTCGCTGTCACGCGCTTTCTGCCGAAGCTGTAGCGGCGGGTGACTGTGTCGCCCTGAGTGCTAAGCGTGTAGATCTGCCGCGACGAGGCCGGAACCGGCGAGACGGTCTTGCCTGCTGCTGCCGCCTTGGAGCGGATGCAGGTGTTGAGAGCAGCCGCACCCTGAACCGTGCCTCCGGGGCCGGGCCGCACGGTCGGAACAGCCGACGAGGCGGCGTAGGTATAGCTGCCTGCGGGCTTCACTTCGCCCATGCATTGCACGTCATAGCCGGTGCCAGCCCCTACGCAGCCAACGAGCGCGGCCAGAGGCAGGGCGATGGTCAGTACGGTCAGGAGCTTTGGCATGGACATCAATAAACCCTCGCCTTCGGTGCGATTTTCTTGAGGCTGATGCCGCCCTCGGCCTCGGTCGTCAGCGGGTCGAGGTGGACGGGGCGTGTGGACAGAGTGACCTTCGCGCCATCGACATGGGCGAGCGAATGTACGCGCCAGTTCACGTCGTCGCGGTTTGGATAGTCCTCGTGGGCGTGGGCGCCACGGCTTTCCTTGCGCGCCTCGGCGGCGACGATGGTGGCCAGCGCGTTGGGCATCAGATTGGTCAGTTCGAGCGTTTCCATCAGGTCCGAGTTCCAGATGAGCGACCGGTCTGTGACCTTGATATCGTTCATCTTTTCGGCGATGGCGGTCATCTTTTGAACGCCTTCGCCAAGCGTCTTGTCGGTGCGGAAGACGGCGGCGTCGGCCTGCATGGTCTTTTGCATTTCAAGCCGCAGGTCGGCGGTCGGGATCGAGCCGCTGGCGTGACGAACTGCGTCGAAGCGGTCGAGCGCCTTGTCCACCGATGCGGTGTCGAGCGGTGCGTTGCGGTCCTTGGGGTTGACGATTTCGCCGGCGCGGATGGCGGCGGCGCGGCCAAAGACCACGAGGTCGATGAGCGAGTTCGAGCCAAGGCGGTTCGCGCCGTGGACCGAAGCGCAACCTGCCTCGCCCACAGCCATCAGGCCGGGGAAGGTGGCATCGGGATTGCCGGGCTGCGGATTCAGAACCTCGCCCCAGTAGTTGGTCGGGATGCCGCCCATGTTGTAGTGGACGGTCGGCAGGATCGGGATCGGCTCGCGCGTGACGTCGACCCCCGCGAAGATCTTGGCGGATTCCGAGATACCGGGCAGGCGTTCGTGCAGGGTGGCCGGGGGGATGTGCGACAGGTTGAGGTGGATGTGGTCCTTGTGTTCGCCCACGCCACGGCCTTCGCGAATCTCGATGGTGATGCAACGCGAGACGACATCGCGCGAGGCGAGATCCTTGTAGGTGGGCGCATAGCGTTCCATGAAACGCTCGCCTTCGGAGTTGGTGAGATAGCCACCCTCGCCCCGTGCGCCTTCGGTGATGAGGCAGCCCGAACCGTAGATGCCCGTCGGGTGGAACTGGACAAACTCCATGTCCTGAAGTGCGAGACCGGCGCGCGCCACCATGCCGCCGCCGTCGCCGGTGCAGGTGTGGGCCGAGGTGGCGGAGAAATAGGCGCGGCCATAGCCGCCGGTCGCCAGCACCGTCATCTTGGCGTTGAAGACATGGATGGTGCCGTCGTCGAGTTTCCAGGCAACAACGCCGGTGCAGCGGCCATCGGTGATGATCAGGTCGATGGCGAGATATTCGATGAAGAATTCGGCGTTGTTCTTCAGCGACTGGCCATAGAGCGTGTG
>Ga0209023_10006934_pt1 | contig 11793 bp, 9 predicted proteins | sample LakOneMetagenome_FD_187468 | JGI IMG/M metagenome (GOLD analysis project Ga0209023, IMG submission 187468) | Freshwater and sediment microbial communities from Lake Erie, Canada (SPAdes) (version 2) | ecosystem: Environmental > Aquatic > Freshwater > Lentic | place: Lake Erie, Canada | collected...
ACGGCTACGAGCCAGAGCGCTGTGCGGAGAACACCAAAAAATTCATCGCCGACGACGTGTTCGCGCTGTTCGGCTACATCGGCACGCCCACCAGCCTGGCCGCGCTGCCGCTGTTCACGCAGGCCAGGCTGCCGTTCTTCGGGCCCTTCACCGGGGCCGAGGCGCTGCGCCAGCCGTTCAACCGGCTTATCTTCCATGTGCGCGCTTCGTACTACGACGAGACCGCGCTCATTGTGCGGCAGCTCACCCACCTGGGCCTGAAAAAGATCGCGGTGTTCTACCAGAACGATGCCTACGGCAAGGCGGGGCTCGACGGCGTGACGAAGGCGCTGGCCGAGCTGAAGCTGGCACCGGTCGCCACGGCCACGGTGGAGCGCAATTCGGTGGAGGTCAAAGCCGCCACCGACAAGCTCATGGCCGCCAAGCCCGACGCCGTGGTGCAGATCGCGGCCTATGCGGGCAGCGCGGCATTCGTACGGTCGGCGCGCAAGGCGGGGTTCGGCGGCACGTTCTACAACGTGTCGTTCGTGGGCACCCAGGCGCTGGCGGACGAGCTGGGCAAGGACGGCGCGGGCGTGGTCGTCTCGCAGGTCGTGCCTTCTCCCTACCAGCCCTCGCGCCAGATCACGCGCGAGTTTCTGGCCGCGATCAAGAAGGGCGGCGACAAGGTGCAGGCCAACTATTCCAGCATGGAGGGCTACCTGGCCGCCCGCGTGTTCGCCGAGGGCCTGCGCCAGGCGCAGGCCGGTGGCAAGAACATCACGCGCGAGAGCTTCATCACCGGCACCGAGGCCATCGGCAGCCAGGCGATCTCGGGCTTTCCGGTGGCCTTCAGCAGCACCAGCCACGCGGCGTCGAAGTTTGTGGAGATGTCGATGTTGACGGGCGATGGGCGTGTAAGGACTTGAGCCCGGATGGATGCGGGTTCACGTCCCATCATTCAATACCTATTACCGTTCGGGCTGAGCTTGTCGAAGCCCTGCGCGGCGCTTTGACAGGCCTGTCCTGAGCATGTCGAAGGGCTCAGCGTGAACGGTGGTGTATTTTTTGAACGCAAGACTGCGCGGGACTTCGCACGATTTGGCTAGTCGATCGCCGTGGTGCGCGCCAGCCCCTGCATGAACGCCTCGCAGCGGCCGAGCTGTTCGAGGCTCACGTACTCGTCCGGCTGGTGCGCCTGCTGGATGCTGCCGGGGCCGCAGACCACGGTGGAGATGCCGGCGTTCTTGAACAGGCCGGCTTCGGTGCCGAAGGCCACCAGGGTGGTGCTCTTCTCGCCCGACAGGGTCTGCGCCAGGCGCGTGACCGGGTCGTCCTTGCTGCCCAGAAAACTCGGGATCTCGCAGATGGTTTCAAACGAGAAGCCGGCCGCGGGCGCCACCTGCTTCATGCGCGGCTCCAGCGACTTGGCATACGCCACCACCTCGGACTGCATCTGCGCGGCGTTGGCCGTGGGCAGGTCGCGGAATTCGTAGCGGAACTCGGCGTCGCGCGGCACCACGTTGTCCGCGATGCCGCCGTGGAACTGCCCCACGCTGGTGGTCGAGAAAGGCACATCGAAGCCTTCGAAGCGGGGCTCCTCGCGCTCGAATCCTTCACCCATGTCGCGCAGGCGGCTGACCACGCGGGCCGCCATCTCGATGGCGTTGACGGACTGCGGCGTGAGCGACGAATGCGCCTCCTTGCCGCGCACGCAGCACTTGTAGCGGTACACGCCCTTGTGGGCGATGGCCGGCACCATGCTGGTGGGCTCGCCCACGATGCAGGCCAGGGGCTTGATGCTCGCGTCGCGCAGGTCGGCGATCAGCTCTTTGACGCCGAAGCAGCCGATCTCTTCTTCATAGCTGAAGGCCAGGTGCACGGCAAAAGGCGCGTTGCTGTTCAAGAACTGCTCGGCCTGCGACACGGCGATGCCGATGAAGGCCTTCATGTCGGCGCTGCCGCGGCCATACAGGCTCGGGCCCTCGGGGCCGTCTTTGATCTGCGCGCTCAGCGGGTCCATGGTCCAGTCCTGGCCATCCCACGGCACGGTGTCGGTGTGGCCCGACAGGATGATGCCGGCCGGTTTGCCCTCGCCCAGCGTGGCGAACAGGTTGGCCTTGGTCTTGTCGTCGTTGAAGGTCAGGCGGCTCTTCACACCCAGCTTGGCCAGGTAGTCGCGGATGAAGTGGATCAGCTCCAGGTTGGAGTTGTGGCTGACGGTGTTCATGCGCACCAGGGTTTGCGCAAGTTCGAGGGCGTGGGGCGAAATCATGGTGTGGACTGGTGATAAACCCGGGTTGGCACGTGGCTTGCTGTCGGGCTAGACTGTGAGATCGTAAGGATACATATCATGAACGTAATTGATTCCATCGTCACGCAGGCGGCCAGCATTGCCGCAGTGCGCAAGGACATTCACGCGCATCCCGAGCTGTGCTTCGAAGAGGTGCGTACCGCTGACGTGGTCGCCCAAAAGCTCACCGAATGGGGGATTCCGATCCACCGCGGCCTGGGCAAGACCGGCGTGGTGGGCATCGTCAAGGGGCGCGACGGCGGCGCCAGCGGCCGGGCCATCGGCCTACGCGCCGACATGGACGCCCTGCCCATGCAGGAGTTCAACACCTTCGCCCACGCCAGCAAGCACCAGGGCAAGATGCACGCCTGCGGCCACGACGGCCATGTGGCGATGCTGCTGGCCGCGGCGCAGCACTTTGCCAAGCACCGCAATTTCGACGGCACCGTGTATTTGATCTTCCAGCCTGCGGAAGAGGGCGGCGGCGGTGCCCGCGTGATGATCGAGGACGGCCTGTTCGAGCAGTTTCCCATGCAGGCCGTGTACGGCATGCACAACTGGCCCGGCATGCCGGTGGGCACGTTTGCCGTGAGCCCCGGCCCGGTGATGGCGTCGACCAGCGAATTCAAGATCGTGATCCGCGGCAAGGGCGGCCATGCGGCGCTGCCGCACACCGGCATCGACCCGGTGCCGATCGCCTGCCAGATGGTGCAGACCTTCCAGACCATCATCAGCCGCAACAAGAAGCCGGTGGATGCGGGCGTGATCTCGGTCACCATGATCAATGCGGGCGAGGCCACCAACGTGGTGCCCGACAGCGTCGAGCTGCAGGGCACCGTGCGCACCTTCACCGTCGAGGTGCTGGAGCTGATCGAAAAGCGCATGCGCCAGATCGCCGAACACACCTGCGCGGCGCACGACGCCACCTGCGAATTCGCCTTCGTGCGCAACTACCCGCCCACCGTCAACTCGCCCGCTGAGGCCGAGTTTGCGCGCAAGGTCATGACCGAGATCGTCGGCGCTGAACATGTGCTGCCCCAAGAGCCCACCATGGGCGCCGAAGACTTCGCCTACATGCTGCAGGCCAAGCCCGGCGCGTACTGCTTCATCGCCAATGGCGACGGCGCGCACCGCGAGATGGGCCATGGCGGCGGCCCCTGCATGCTGCACAACCCGAGCTACGACTTCAACGACGACCTGATCCCGCTGGGCGCCACCTACTGGGTCAAGCTGGCCGAGCAGTGGCTGGCCCAGCCAACGACGACGGCCTGAGCGCCACCGCTCTGCAACCGTTGATTCTGGTTCTGTCTTGAAACCCTGGGCACCCTGTGTGCCCCGGGTTTTCTTTTGTCCCCACCTTCCCCCACCGACCCCTGAAAGCCCCGCCCATGATCGGCATCCCCAGCGCCTTTTCCTCCAGCTACGCAGAGGCCCGCACCAAGTTTCTGGAGGGCGCCGCCGCAGCCGGCCTGCCCATCGAATCCCACGCCCACCCGCTCAAGGGCCGTGACGGCGAAGACCTGGCGATGGACGTGGTGCGCGACGGCCCGGCCGATGCGAAGAAACTGCTCATCGTGAGCAGCGCCTGCCACGGCGTGGAGGGCTACTGCGGCAGCGGCGTACAGGTGTTTGCGCTGCACGACCAGGAGTGGCGCGACAAGGCACGCGCCGCTGGCGTGGCCACGCTGTACATCCATGCGCTCAACCCGTATGGCTTCTCGCACGTGCGCCGCTTCACGCACGAGAACGTGGACCTGAACCGCAACTTCCAGGACTTCAGCCAGCCCCTGCCCGTGAACAAGGCCTACCGCGAGGTGCAGCCCCTGCTGCTGCCCGAGCAGTGGCCCCCCTCGGCCGAGAATGCCGCTGCGCGGCAGCAGTACATCGACGCCCACGGCGAAGCCGCGTGGCAGGCCGCCATCTCGCAGGGCCAGCACGAGTTTCCGCAGGGCGTGTTCTTTGGCGGCACCGAGCCCACCTGGAGCAACCGCACGCTGCGCCAGGTGCTGCGCCAGCACGGCGCCAACGCATCGCACATCGCCTGGATCGACCTGCACACGGGCCTGGGCCCGAGCGGCCACGGCGAACGCATCTACGCCGGCAAGGACGACGCGAGCTCCGTGGCCCGCGCCCGCGCCTGGTGGGACGGCGGCGGCACCACGCCAGTCACGTCCATCTACGACGGCTCCTCGACGTCGGCCTTCCTCACCGGGCTGATGTGGAACTCCGTCTACGACGAATGCCCCCATGCCGAAACCACGGGCATTGCGATGGAATACGGCACCGTGCCGGTGCTGGAGGTGATGGACTCGATCCGCGCCGAGCAGTGGCTCAACCTGCACCCCGAGGCACCGGCCGAGCAGCATGCGCAGATCAAGGCGCAGATGCTGGCTGCGTTCTACACCGACACCGACACGTGGAAGGGCCAGATCGTGAGCCAGGCGCGCCAGTCGATGTTCCAGGCGGTGGACGGCCTGGCGGGACAGACGGCAGTCTAAGACTAAAAACGGGCTCTGCCGCTTGCCTGCATTGCGCTAAAAGCTATAAAAATAATAGCAATGGCGCTTGGGCAGCGTGAGCTACCCGCAGCGTTGCCCTGTCCAGATGCGGCAGATGTTGCAAATGCAGCCGACGCTGGCGGTGCCACAGGTGACGCCGCTGCAGCCGAGTGGGCCGCGCGGGCCCGTGGCAAGTGCCAAGCGCCGTGCGCCGAGGCGCGGGCAAGGGCAAGGGCACCCTGTCCACGGCCGCTACCATCGCCTGACAACAGGAGACAGCGCCATGGCCTCTGCAGACACCCCGCTGCGCGCAGCGAAATCCACATGCCGATGAGCACGCCGGCGACCCCCGGGCAGGGCAGGCACGGCGCGCAGGGCGGGCATCAGCAGCCCGACGCCCTGCGGGCGCTCAGCCGCAGCCTGCTCACCCTCGCGCAGCTGGCGCAGCAAGCACAGCCGCAAGACATGCTGCACCAGGCCTTGCAGTCCCTGCAGAGCCTGGTCCCGTTCGACTCGGCCTGGTGGGGCGAGGTCTCCGCAGGCGACGTGCAGTCCGGCCCGCGCAACTGGCTGCACGGCAGCATCGGCCTGAGCCAGGGCTTTGCACAGGAGTGGAACGGGCTGTCCGCCAGCGACGAGTTCGCGCGCCATTCCATTGAACGGCTGGGCGTGGTGATCCGCGAGCGCGACGTGATGGGCAGCCTGCCCGAAGACCCGCAGGTCATGGCCTTCGCGGAGCGCCACGGCCTGTACCACTGCATGGCCCTCACGGCCGAGCTGCCGCACAGCGGGCTGCTGTTCTTCGTCTCGGTGTACCGCCCGCACACCCGTTCGGAATTCACCGACGAGGAGACCGTGCTGTTCGGCGAGTTCGTGGTGCACCTGCTGCAGCACTGGAGGCACCGGCTGCAGGGCTTGCAGAGCGACTCCCCCAGCCGCCCGTGGGACAGCTTTGCACTCGCCGAGCCGTCGGGTGAGCTGTTGTTCGCGGGGCTGCGCATCAGCCTGGCGCTGGGCGAGGCCCACCCCGGCTGGGCCGGCACGCGGCTGCCGCCGGCGGTGGTGCAGGGCCTTGCGCGCGCGCCGTGCACCGTGGCCGTGGGCAAGGCCTGCCGCCTGCGGATGGAGCCCTGTGGATCGCTGGTGGCCATCAGCATCGCGTCGCGCCACCCCAAGTCGCCCCTGGCACCGCGCGAGCTGAGCGCGGCCATGCTGTACGCGCAGGGGCGCTCGCACAAGGACATCGCCGCCACGCTCGGGCTCACGCCCGCCACCGTGCGCACCTACCTGCGCACCGCCTATGCCGTGCTGGGGGTGAGCAACAAGCTGGAGCTGGTGGCGGCGCTGCGCACCGCCTGAGGCTTTGACACGTTCGCCGCGTTAGTTTGGGTTCATTGGGGTCGTTGGGTTCGTGAAGTTCGTGGCGCCCGGCATGCCGACCGTGGCGCGGTCCGGCCGACGGCAGCGCTCGGTAGTTTCCCGGCCCCTCTGCATTTGCAGAGGCTGCAAACGCAGCCTCTTTTCCTATCGTCCCCACCGGAGCCACAAGGGCTGTGGTGGCGGTACTGCAACGATGGCTGCAGCGGCTGCTGCTGCACCCCGGCTCCTTCAAAACCCCAACAACAGGAGACCGACGCATGACATTCAACCCACCGCGCGCCACCGACGCGCCCGCCCACCGCACCCGCGGCACCCCAGGCACCCACCGCCCCCACGGCACTGCTGCACGCAATCGCCCCTGGGCCATCGGCGGCCTGGGCGCCATGGCCGCGCTGACGCTGGTGGCCTGCGGTGGCGGCAGCAGCGACGCCGCACCACCGCTGGCCGCCAAGCCCCTGGCCGAAGCCTGCGCCGCCTACACCTCCGCCGCGCTGCCCCACGGCGCCAAGGTCACCCGCACCGAGCTGCGCAAGGCCGACGCCACGCTGCCGGACGCCTGCATCGTGCACGGCGAGATCGTCTCGTCGGCCGAGTCCACCATCCGCTGGGCGGTCGAGCTGCCCGCGCTCGCGCAGTGGAACGGCAAGACGCTGACCATCGGCGGCGGCGGCTTCGACGGCTTCATCCCCAACGACGACCCGTGGTACCAGCAGCTCGTGGGCCCATCGGCCAACCCGTACGTGAAGATCAGCTCCGACTCGGGCCACCAGATTCGCGGATTTGCCTGGGGCAAGAGCGATGTCGCGCTGCGCAACCATGCGTTCGATGCCAACCATTTCGTGCTTGAGGTCGGCACCACCATTGCCACCGAGTTCTACGGCAAGCGCCCCGTGCGGCGCTACCACATGGGCCATTCCAACGGCGGGCGCTCGGGCCTCATCGCCACGCAGAAATATCCCAAGGACTACGACGGCGTGGTCGCCATGGAGCCGGCCATCAGCCAGCAGGCGCACCAGGTCAACCTGGGCCCCACGGTGCTGCGGCACATCTTCAAGAGCCGCGACAACTGGCTCAGCCCCGCCAAGATCGCGCTCTACGCCAAGGCCGAAACCGCCGCCTGCGATGGCCTGGACGGCCTGAAAGACGGCATCATCGGCAACGTCGAGGCCTGCAGCTATGTGCCCACCGACCTGCTGTGTAAAGGGGCCGACAGCGACACCTGCCTGACTGCCGGGCAGATTGAATCGATCCGCCTCATCTACAGCGACCACAAGACGCCCGTGACCCTGTCGCGCGGCGCGGTGGGCTACCCGCGCTACGGCCGGGGCGGGGCGTCCACCTCGGACTGGCAGTCGTACATGTTCGGCACCAGCTTCGACGCGCCCGATTCGTTCAACCACATGGCCGTGACGGAAGCTGCGCGCCTGGTGGAGGGCAACCCCAATGCCAGCGTCCTGAGCCACGACCCCACGCAGTACCAGGCGCAGTACGCGCGGCTGGCCGAGATGATCGACGCGACCGACCCCGACATCTCCGCCTTTGCCGACAACGGCGGCAAGCTGCTGATCTGGTATGGCCTGGGCGACACCTGCGTGTCGGTGTACCGCACGGCGGAGTACTTCGACTCGGTGAAGCAGCGCCTGGGCGCCAGCAAGGTGCAGGGCTTTGCGCGCATGGTCACCTCGCCCTCCAACGGCCATGACCTGGACGGCGCGGGCACCGAGCCGCGCTCCATCGACCTGCTGGCGGCCATGGATGCCTGGGTGGAAAAGAGCACCGCGCCCGACAAGCTGGTGGCCACGAAGTTCGCGCCCGGCACCACCACACCCGTGGCGCAGCGCCCGGTGTGCGAGTACCCGAAGTTCCCGCGCTACAACGGCACGGGTGACCCGTCCAAGGCCGAGAGCTTCAGCTGCTCTGCGACGTAGGCACCGCGGTGCGGGCCAGTTCGATGAAGGCCCGCACGTAGTCAATGGCGGTGTCCGTCTCGCGTGCCCCGAGGAAGATCTGCTTGGCGATGCCGCGCACGCCCAGCCGGACAGGCACCACGTCCATCTTGGCCGCGTACTCTTGCACCAGCCAGCGCGGCAGGGCGGCCACCCCGCGGCCGCTGGCCACCATCTGCAGCATGATGTCGGTGGTCTCGATGGCTTTGTGGCGCTTGGGCGTGACACCGGCCGGCAACAGGAACTGGCTGTAGATGTCCAGGCGCTCGATGTCGACGGGGTAGCTGATGAGCACTTCCTGTGTCAGCTGCTGGGGCTTCACATAGGCCGCCGAAGCCAAGGCATGGCCCTTGGCGACGACGAGCACCTGCTCGTAGTCGAACACGGGTTCGAACTTCAGCCCTGGCTTGAACAACGGGTCGGGCGTGACCAGCAGGTCGATCTCGAAGCCGAAGAGCGCGCCGATCCCGCCGAACTGAAACTTCTGCTTGACGTCCACGTCCACGTCGGGCCATGCGGCCAGATAAGGGGACACCACCTTGAGCAGCCACTGGTAGCAAGGGTGGCATTCCATGCCGATGCGCAGCGCACCGCGTTCGCCCTGTGCGAACTGGCCCAGGCGCTCTTCGGCCAGGTCCAGCTGCGGCAGCACCCGGTTGGCCACTGCCAGCAGGTACTGGCCGGCCTGCGTGAGGCGCAGGCTTCGACCTTCGCGCAACCACACGTCGGTGCCCAGTTGCTGCTCCAGCTTCTTCATGCTGTGGCTCAGGGCCGACTGGGTGAGGTTCAACACGCCCGCAGCGGCCGTCAACGACCCTTGCTTCTCAACCTGCTGAACGATATTGAGGTGAATGCGTTCGAGCATTTTTAATGAACCATATTCATGGATTGATGAAATAAGACCATTTTACTTCATGGTTTGCAACCACTAGCATCCCCTCCCATGAACGCACCTACAGCACATCCCCTGCGCATCGTCGCAGTCTCCGGCGGGCTGCAGCGCCCCTCCAGGTCCGCTGCTTTGGCAGAGCACCTGCTGGACCTCATCGCCGACGAGCGTCCCTGCGAACAGCGTCTGGTCGACCTGGGTCAGCTCGCACCGATGTTCGCTGGCGCGGTTTGGCGCGATCAACTGCCAGACGCCGTGGAGCAGGCTTTGGTCACGGTCGAGCAGGCCGATGTGCTGGTGGTGGCAACGCCGGTGTACCGCGGCGCCTATGCAGGGCTGTTCAAGCACTTCTTCGACTTCGTACACCAGGACGCCTTGATCGACACGCCCGTGCTGCTGGCCGCCACCGGCGGCAGCGAGCGCCATGCGCTGGTGATCGACCACCAACTGCGGCCGCTGTTCAGCTTCTTCCAGGCGCGCACGTTGCCGCTGGGCGTGTATGCGACCGACAAGGATTTTGTGGACTACCAGTTGCAGAACCAGGCCCTGATCGACCGGGCCAGACTGGCCGTCCAGCGGGCCTTGCCGCTCATGCCGTTGGCGCGCCACGCCCAGCCCTCGCTGGCCGCCGAAGTGGCGCTGGCCTGACACAAGCACCGGCCTTTCCCCTCCATCCATTCAAGCCACTGGACCGCCATGAACGACGAACTCAGCTTCAGCCTCAAAAGCATATGTTTCGATGAAAACTATGAGCCATCGGACAGCACACGCCTGACCACCAACTTTGCCAACCTGGCCCGGGGAGCCAGTCGGCAACAGAACCTGCGCAACACGCTGAAGATGATTGACAACCGCTTCAACGACCTGGCGCATTGGGACAACCCGACGGGGGACCGCTACTGCGTCGAGCTGGAGATCATCTCGGTCGAGATGAGCGTGAATGCCAAGGCTGGCCATGCTGCTTTTCCGCTGATCGAGATACTGAAAACCTGCATCCTCGACAAGAAGGCGAACCAACGCATCAACGGTATTGCAGGGAACAATTTCTCCTCCTACGTGCGCGACTACGACTTCAGCGTGGTGCTTCCTGAGTACAACGCCGATCGCGCGGAATTCAGCACTCCCCCTGATTTTGGCGACCTGCATGGAAAGCTGTTCCAGCAGTTCGCCAACTCGCGCCTCTACAAGGAGCGCTTCGGCAAACCGCCCGTCATCTGCATCAGCGCCTCGACCAGCAAGACCTATCGACGCACCGGCAACCAGCACCCGGTACTGGGCATCGAGTACCAACAGAGTGAGCTGTCCTCGACCGACCAATACTTCGCAAAAATGGGGATGCAGGTCCGATTCTTCATGCCTGCGAATGGCGTCGCGCCGCTGGCTTTCTACTTTCACGGAGACCTGTTGGGCGACTACACGAGCCTGGAGTTGATCGGCACCATCAGCACGATGGAAACTTTTCAGAAGATCTACCGCCCCGAGATTTACAACGCCAATTCAGCGGCAGGAAAACTCTACCAACCGAGCCTGAAGAACCAGGATTACTCGTTGACGCAGATCGTGTATGACCGGGAAGAGCGCAGCCAGTTGGCGGTCAGGCAGGGCAAGTTTGCGCAGGAGCACTTCATCAGGCCGTACAAAAAGGTCCTGGAGCAATGGGCCGCTGCTGATGCTGCCCACGCCCACTGAATACTCGGCTTCCATCACCGGGCCAGTCTCCCGGAATATGCTCACCCACCCCTCTTTGCTTCTAAGGAATTGTCAGATGTTTGAAACCTCCATCGCCGGCAGCCTGCCCAAACCCGCCTGGCTGGCTGAAACCAACAAGCTCTGGCCCCAGTGGATGGCCGAAGGCGATGCGTTGCGACAGGCCAAGGCCGACGCCACCCTGCTGTGGATCAAGGCCCAGGAAGACGCGGGCCTGGACATCGTGGGCGACGGCGAGCAATCGCGCCAGCACTTCGTGCACGGCTTCCTCGAGCAGGTCGAAGGCATCGACTTCGAGCACAAGGTGAAGATGGGCATCCGCGACAACCGCTACGACGCGATGGTGCCTCAGGTGGTCTCGGCCCTGCGCCTGAAGGGCCGCGTGCATGCCTTCGAGGCACAGCTGGCGCGCGCGCACACCAGCAAAAAACTGAAGTTCACCCTGCCTGGCCCGATGACCATCGTCGACACCGTGGCCGACCGCTTCTACGGTGACAAGGTCAAGATGGCCTTTGCGTTTGCGGAGCTGCTCAACCAGGAAGCGCTGGCGCTGCAGGCCGATGGCGTGGACATCATCCAGTTCGACGAACCCGCCTTCAACGTCTACATGAAGGACGCCGCCGACTGGGGCGTGCAGGCGCTGGAGCGCGCAGCGCAGGGCCTGACCTGCACGACGGCGGTGCACATCTGCTACGGCTACGGCATCAAGGCCAACACCGACTGGAAGAGCACCCTGGGCGACGAATGGCGCCAGTACGAGGCAGTGTTCCCCGCGCTGGCCAAGAGCAGCATCGACCAGGTGAGCCTGGAATGCATCCATTCCCATGTGCCGCCCGACCTGATGAAGCTGCTGGCCGGCAAGGACGTGATGGTCGGCGTGATCGATGTGGCGAGCGACGTGGTCGAAACCCCCGAGGAAGTGGCGGACACCATCGCCCGGGCACTGGAGTTCGTGCCCAAGGAAAGGCTGTTCCCTTGCACGAATTGTGGCCTGGCGCCCATGGGGCGGGACGTCGCCTGGCGCAAGCTGAAAGCGCTGGCAGAAGGCACAAAGCTGGCCAAGGAACGGCTCGCCGCGGCGTAACGCCAACTGGCTTGTCT
>Ga0209023_10006935_pt1 | contig 11792 bp, 14 predicted proteins | sample LakOneMetagenome_FD_187468 | JGI IMG/M metagenome (GOLD analysis project Ga0209023, IMG submission 187468) | Freshwater and sediment microbial communities from Lake Erie, Canada (SPAdes) (version 2) | ecosystem: Environmental > Aquatic > Freshwater > Lentic | place: Lake Erie, Canada...
CCCGAGCCACTCCGGGAGCTGCCGGTGAAGCTTGAGCGCATGATCCACTTTGTGCCCGCCCACCAGGAAAAGCTGCGGTCGAAGGTCCCGGATTTGGCGGGTCAAGTGGACGTGGTGCTGGCGAACTTGGAAGACGCGATTCCAGCGGACGCCAAAGAAGCGGCGCGCGCGGGCGCGATCGAGCTTGGCCAGCGTGTGGATTTTGCAAAGAGCAACACCGGCTTCTGGTCGCGGATCAATGCGCTCCATTCGCCGTGGCATTTGGATGATGTGACGGAGTTGGTAGCGCATGTCGGCAATCAGCTCGATGTGATCATGGTGCCGAAGGTCGAGGGGCCCTGGGACATTCACTACATGGATCAGCTCTTGGCTTTGCTAGAGGCCAAGCACGGCGTGAAGAAGCCGATCCTGCTGCATGCGATTTTGGAAACGGCGCAAGGCGTCGCGAATGTCGAAGCCATCGCCGGCGCCTCGCCCCGCATGCACGGGATTTGTTTGGGGCCGGCGGATCTGGCGGCGTCGCGCAAGATGAAGACGACGCGCGTGGGCGGCGGGCATCCGGGGTACAAAGTGCTCGCCGATCCGGTGCTGGGTGTTCATCATCGCGAAAGCGCGCAGCAGGATCTGTGGCACTACACGTTTGCGAAAATGGTCGACGCGTGCGTGATGCACGGCATCAAGCCGATGTACGGGCCATTTGGTGATTTTGCCGACGAAGCCGCGTGTGAGCAGCAATTCCGCAACGCGTATCTGATGGGCTGCGCCGGCGCCTGGACGTTGCACCCCTCGCAGATCGCCATCGCCAAGCGCGTCTTCACGCCGGAAGTTGAAGACGTGAAGTTGGCGAAGCGCATGCTGGACGCCATGCCGGATGGGACCGGCGTGGCGTTGGTTGACGGCAAGATGCTGGATGACGCGACTTGGAAGCAGGCGAAGGTGATCGTCGATCTGGCGCGGCTGGTGGCGGCGAAAGAGCCGGAGATGAAGGCGGCGTACGGGTTCTGAGACGCTAACCTCTCAACACATCGCGTAACGCCGGTCACGCTGGCGAGGGCGCGCCCCCGCCCACATCTATCCCATGAAGCTCGTCCCCTTCTTTGTGCTCGCGCTGGCGATATCCAGCACGGTCGCGCTTTCGGCGCTGATTGTGGCGCCGCATGCTTTTGGACTTTGAGGTCGTCACGGGGAAATGACAGCCGCGCTTAGCGCCGAGGCAGTGTCGTTGTGTTATGATGAGTGCATGTATGTGCGGACTGACACCAAGCCTGAACAGGCGACGCGACCCGCGACGCGGTGGCGGAATGTCTATTGGTTGGCGAAATCGATCCATTTGGGCGAGTGCGCGTCGCACCCGCGCGGCTTTTACGGGCCGGGACGTTTTGTTCCGTCGCGGGCTTATCCGTCGCGCGATGTGGCCGAGGCGATGGCGCAGAAATGCTTAGACAATCTGAGCGAGGATGCGGCGCCGTATGTGACGTATCTGGGCGCGGAGCCGGTGAGCGCGTGACGAGCGTCACGGCGGACGGACAAGCGGGCGCCTAGCTTCAATGCGGGATCTGGGACTTTGGAGGAGCCCCATATGTTTCGCGCGTTGTTGTGTGGATTGATCGCGGCAAGCATCACCTATTTCGCCGGTATGGCGACGGCGGCGCAGCACATTCCGTTGAATTGAGGCACGCGAACGCGCTTGCGTGAGGCGCGAGCGCGTGCGGAGATGGCGCGGGGGGGTCCGATGCGCCACTTTGCTTTTGTGTTCGCCGCCCTGCTCGCCGCGTGCGCGACTGCACCAGCTACGCCGATCAACGCACCGGTCGGCGGCGCGCAGATCGCGCCACATGAGCGCGATGCAGGCGAAGATTTGATCATCCTGGCGCTTTCGGGCGGCGGCGCGCGAGCGGCGTCGTTTCATCTGGGTGTGTTGCAGGCAATGCGCGACATGCGCGGGCGCGATGGGCGGCCGCTGACAGATCATATCGCGCTGATTACGTCTGTGTCGGGCGGTTCGGTATTTGCCGCGTATTACGGGCTGCATGGCGACGCAGGGCTAGACACATTTCGCGCGGCGTATCTGGATCGCACGTGGGGCGTACGGCGCGGCGGATCACCGGCGGGCGTGTTCGGCGCATTGCGCGGCGGTGTGAACGGGCCACATCAATTGGCGGATTGGCTCGACGCGAATGTGTACGATCACGCGCGCATGAGTGCGATGAATGTTGGGCCGCGTGTGGTGCTAAACAGCACGGATTTGTTCAACTACACGGCATTCGCGTTCACGCCTTTGTACTTCGAGGCGCTGTGCAGCGATTTGGGCAGCGTGCGTGTGGGTGATGCGGTGGCGGCGTCGATGGCGGCGCCCGTGGCGTTCCGGCCGGTGTTGGCGGAGACCTATCCAGCCAGTTGCGCGGGGCCGGCGGCTTGGACTGAGCGCGTGCTGGCGGATCGCGCGGCGCCGGAGAACGTGCGTGCGACCGCGCGGGCGTTTCAGAATTATCGCGGCATCGCGCCGGCGGAGCAGCGCTATTTGCATCTTTCCGACGGCGGCGTGGTCGATAATTTCGGGCTGCTGAGTTTGATGGTGGCGCAGGCGGCGGGACCGGCGCCGGCGCCGCTCACGGCAGGCGAAGCGCTGCGGGCGCGGCGCGTGTTGGTGCTGGTGATCAACGCCGAATACATTCGACCGCGCACGTTCCAGCGGCACGCCAGCGATGCGCTGGGCGTGGGCGAAGCGATTTACTCGCCTCTGGATGCCTCGACGGATGCGGCGAAGCGCGAAGCGGCGGATGCGTTTCGCGCCTCCCTGCCCTCGTTTGCGCAGGAGTTGCGGGATTTTCGTTGCGAACGCGCGGTCGATGCGCGAGCGCGCGAATGTGATGTCAGCGTGGCGATGGATGTGGTGACGTTTCGCGACATGACGCCGGAACAATACGCGGCGCTCTATGCGACGCCGACGGACGTCTCGCTGCCGCGTGCTACGGTGGACGCGGTGATCGCCGGCGGGCGAAGCGCGATTGAGCGCAATGCGGCGGTAGCAACGTTCCGCGCGAACTAGCCCCGCAGCGTTCCGCCTGTTGCTTTCATGACGGCGCTGACAATCTTGGCCGTTGCGGCTTCGATGTCCGCGTCCGTGAGCGTCTTTTCGCGCGGCTGCAGCGTGACTTCGATGGCGAGGCTCTTTTTGCCGGCGCTCATACGTTCACCGCGATAGACGTCGAACAGCGCGACGTCGGTGATCAGCGCTTTGTCGGCGCCGAGAGCGGCGCGGACGACATCGGCGGCGGGCGTGCCGTCATCGACGACGAAGGCGAAGTCGCGGGTGAGCGGCTGTAGTTCGAGCTTTTCGAGCGGCGGTTTTGATCTCCCCTTCCCGCGCGGCGCGGGCAGTGCGTCGAGGAAGATTTCAAACGCGAGCGCGGGCTGCTCAACATTGATGGCCTTGAGCGCGCGCGGATGGATTTCGCCGTAATAGGCGATGACCTTCGGGCCGAGCTTTAGCGCGCCGGTGCGCCCGGGACGCCAGTGCGCGGGCGCGTCGCTCGCGGTTTGCAGCGAGGCGACGGGCGCGCCGATGGCTTCGAGGATGAAGAGCACGTCGCGCTTCATGTCGAAAATGTCGGGTTGCGGCGCGGCGCGCCAATGGCGCGGCGGACGCGCGCGCCAGATGGCGGTGAGCGTGCGTTGTTGGCCGGTGTCCTGCGTGTTGGTGTAAGCGGGCCCGGCTTCGAACAGGCGCGCGTCATCGAAACCGCGATTGGCGTTGGCTTGCGCGGCGGCGAGCAGTTGCGGCAGCGCGGTGGGCCGCATGCAATCGAGATCGCTGGCGATCGGATTGGCGACGAGCATCTCTTCACTACCGCCGCCGAAGGCTTGCGCCTGAACGCGCGAGCAGAAGCTCCAAGTGATGGCTTCATTGTAGCCGAGCGAGGCGGCGGCGCGGCGTGCGAGGCGCGTGCGGCTTTCGCCAACGCTGGCGGGCGGCGGACGGAAACCGGCGGCGCGCGGCGGCTCGTTTTCCGGCAACTTATCGAAGCCTTCGATGCGCGCGACTTCTTCGACCAGATCGGCGGGGCCATCGACATCGCGGCGCCAGGTCGGCGGCTGCACGATGAGCTTCTTGGAGTTCTGGCCTTCGGCGCTGGTTTCGAAGCCAAGATCCTTCAGCACGGCGCGCACCCGCGTCGGCTTCACATCGATGCCAGCGAGCGTGCGCACGCGATCGGGATCAAAGGAAATGGTTTTCGGCGGCGCGGGCGGTTCGCCAGCGACCATGATCTCACTGGGCTCGCCGCCGCAGAGATCGAGGATCATGCGCGTCAAAAGTTCGAGACCGGGCACGACGAAGCCTGAATCGACGCCGCGCGCGAAGCGATATTGCGCGTCGGTGGTGAGCGTAAGCGCGCGGCCGGTTTTGTGGGTGATGGTCGGATCGAAGTACGCGCACTCGAGCACGACGTCGGTGGTTTCTTCGGTGACCTTCGAGAGCTCGCCGCCGATAACGCCGCCCAGCCCCTGCACGTTCGCATCGTCGGCGATGACGCACGTGTCGGGCGTCACGTCATAGACGTTGCCGTTGAGCGCGGTGCAGGTTTCGCCGGCGCGGCCCATGCGCGCGCGCAGCGTGCCTTTGAGTTTCGACGCATCGTAGACGTGCGCCGGGCGATTGCGGTCGTGCGTGATGAGGTTGGTGATGTCGACGAGCGCGCTGATGGGCTTTTGGCCAATGGCGCGCAGCTTTTGCTGCAGCCATGCGGGCGACGGGCCGTTCTTCACGCCGCGAATGACGCGGCTCGCGAACATCGGGCATGCGTGCGTGTCGTCGATCGCAACTTTTTGCGGCGACGGATAACGGCCAGGCACCGGCAGTACCGGCTTGGTCAGCACTTTGCCGATTCCGGCGGCGGCGAGATCACGCGCGATGCCGGCGACGCCTAGCCAATCGGGACGGTTGGGCGTGACTTCGATGTCGATCACCGGATCGTTCAAGTGCAGCGCTTCGGCGAGCGGCGTGCCGACTTTGAGTTCGGGATCGAGTTCGAGAATGCCGTCAGCGTCGGTGTCGAGTTCAAGCTCGGCGCCGGAGCAGAGCATGCCGTTGGAAACGACGCCGCGCACGGGCTTGGGTTCGAGGGTGATGCCGCTGCCCGGAATGTAGGTGCCGATCGGCGCGAACGCAGTGACGAGGCCCGCGCGCGCGTTGGGCGCGCCGCAGACGATCTCGAGTTGGCCGAGTTTGGTTTCGACTTGGCACACTTGCAGTTTGTCAGCGTTCGGATGTTTCGCGGCGCTGATGATGCGCGCGACCGTGAACGCGCCAAGCTTCTCGCCGGCGTTCTCGACGGATTCTACTTCAAGACCCGTCATGGTCATGGTTTCGACGATCGCGTCGATGCTCGCATCGGTGGCGAGATGCTCTTTGAGCCAGGAGAGCGTGAATTTCATTGGATCACAGCTTCAATTTGTAAATGTCGACGACTTCGCCAGTGCTGATGCGACGCCAAGCAATGTCATTCGGCGCATAGTCCGGAACGTGCATCAGAGCGCGTTCAAAGGTTTCTTCCCACCAATCCCACGCTTGTCGTTCGGTGCCGTCCGCCTCGATCTCATCGACGAAGAGCGTCCATCCTGAGATGTAAGTTGGCGGCGAATTCGGTGGCACCGGCGGGTCTTGCTCGATGCGAAGTCTTCGGCGCGGGGGACCTTTCGAGTCCGCATGAAATTTCTCGCGCGCGACCATCACCCCACTCCCTGCGCCAAGCCAGGCAGCAAGTACGGGCTGAAGCCGTAGTGTTTTAGCCAGCGTGTATCGGCGGCGAAGAAGTCGCGGAGATCGGGCATGCCGTATTTGAGCATCGCTAAGCGGTCGATGCCCATGCCGAAGGCGTAGCCTTGGTATTTGTCGGGATCGATGCCGCAATTCTTGAGCACGTTTGGGTGCACCATGCCGCTGCCCAAAATCTCCAGCCAATCGTTGCCGGCGCCGATCTTGATCGTGCCGCCGCTACGATCGCAGCCGACATCGACTTCCGCGCTCGGTTCAGTGAACGGGAAATGGTGCGGGCGGAAACGCAGCTTCACGTCATCGACTTCGAAATAGGCTTTGATCGCGGCGATCAGCACGCTCTTGAGATCAGCCATGGTCGAGGTCTCGTCGATGACGAGGCCTTCGATCTGGTGAAACATCGGCGTGTGCGTGGCGTCGGAATCTTTGCGGAAGGTGCGCCCCATGCAGATCATGCGAATGGGCGGCTTCTGCTTCAGCATCGTGCGCACCTGCACAGGGCTCGTGTGCGTGCGCAGCACTTTGCGTGCGCCGTCTTCGCCTTTCGCGTCCAGGAAGAACGTGTCGTGGGTTTCGCGCGCCGGATGGTTGGGCGGGAAGTTCAAAGCGGTGAAGTTGTTGAAGTCGGTCTCGATGTCTGGGCCCTCTTCAACGCTGAAGCCCATTTCGCCGAAGATCGCGGCGAGTTCTTCCATCACTTGTGACACGGGGTGGATCGTACCCACCCGCGGCTTCACCGGCGGCAACGTCACGTCCACCGCTTCGCTTTGCAGCTGACGATCGAGCGCGGCCTCGGCGAACGCGGCCTTCTTGGTGACGATGGCTTCGGTGACTTTGTCTTTGAGGACGTTGAGCGCCGCGCCGAAGGTCTTCCGCTCGTCGGGGCTCATCGCGCCCAGGTTTTTCATGAGCGCGGAAATGCTGCCCTGCTTGCCGAGCGCCTCCACGCGCAACGCTTCGAGCGACGCTTCGTCGTTCGCGGCGGTAACCCGCGCCATGAGCTCCGCTTCGAGAGCTTTGAGATCAGTGCTTTGCCCGTCCATCGCCGGTGTTTAGCGGAGAGACTCGGCCTGGGGCAATTTCAATGGTGCGCTGCACCCAGGGTTGTTGTGCATGTGAAATGCATGTTAGCCCTGCCACGGGAGGGGGAAATGGCCGACATTCGCCTACTTGCATGCGGGCTCGCTCTGCTCGCGCTGGGTGGACCGGTGCTTGCGCAAGAAGCGCCCGCCGCCTCTCCGAGTGAAATCACGGTCCCGGCGGCAGTCGCAACGCCAACGCCGCAAACGCTTCACCTTGCGGCGGGCACGCCAATCGAGGTTGAGGTCACCGATGCGCTGAGTTCGCGGACGAACCACATCGGCGACACCTTTGGACTTCGGTTGCGGGCGCCCATCGTTGTGGATGGCCGGGAAATCGTGCCAGCGGGTGTAGCGGGCGGCGGTGAAGTCATCGACGCGGTGCCATCGGGCTTTGGCGGTCGCCAGGGGCGTCTGATCGTGTCCGCGCGTTATCTCGAGTTCAACGGTCAACGTATGCGCGTTCGCGGCATGCAGCTTATGGTATCGGGCCGGGATCGCACGAATACGGCGCTGGTCGTGGGCATGCTGGCCCCCGTCCCGAGCTTCTTCATTCAAGGCGGCAACATCGAGATTCCATCAGGCACAGTCGCCAGTGCACGACTTGCAGATGACGTAACACTGCCAGCCATCGCGGAGGCGCCGACGCCAGCCGACTCGAATGCGCCGCCACCGATTTCAACCAGCGGGGAGAACCAACAATGAAGAATAAGATTGTAGCGCTTTGCGCCGGCGTCATTGCGCTAAGCGCCGCCGGCGCCACCCTAGCGCAAGAAACGCCGCCTGCCGCACCGGTGGCGGCCACCGAACAAACGCCACCCGCCGAAGCCACAGCGCCAGCGGAGGTCACACCGCCGGCCGAGGCCGCACCGGTGATCCCCGGCGTTGTCAACGCGCCGCCTGCCGGCAAGGGCCAAATCGTTTTCTTCCGTCCGAGCCGCTTCGTTGGCGCGGCGCTGTCATTTACGGTGCGGGAGAATGACGTCGATTTGGGCCGTTTGCCAAACGGACGCTATTTCGTGCAAGTCGCTGATCCCGGCATTCACGGCTACGAAATCGGCCGCAACGACACGATGCGTATCGAGATCGAAGAAGGCGAAACCTACTTCGTCATGGAAAACACGACGATGGGCATTATGGCCGGTCGCGCCGTGTTGACGCCGTCAGACCAAGCAGCGTTCCAGGAAGCGCTGCCGCACATGCGCGTGTCGGAGCCTCCGCGGCAACACTGAGCGTCTCTGGGAGTGGAGCCCTGCTCCGCTCCCATTCGCGGCGTCTGGAGCGACACACATTGAGACTGGCCATTTCAATTCCTTTGGTTTGCACCCTTTTTCTGCTCGCCCCGATAGGCCGCGCGCAGACAGCGGTGCAGGAGATCGTCGTCCCCGCACACACAGAGGTGCTGGTTGAGATTCGCGATCATCTCTCCTCAGAGACGAGCCATCGCGGCGATTCATTCAACATCACGCTTGCCGAGCCTTTGACGATAAGCGGCCAAGTGGTGGTGCAGCCTGGAGCAATCGGCGTTGGAGAGGTTATCGATGCGCGCCCGCACGGCGACGCCGGTAGGCCCGGCGTGCTGGTGTTGGCGCTGCGTTCGCTACGGATCAACGGTGCGCAAGTCGCCATTAGGCGGAGCCTTGCATTGGGCGGTATGAGCAACGTTCGCTCCTTCCCGTTCATCTTTCCAGACAATCGCCAGAGCGGCGGCGTGAGCGATGTCGCACCGGGAACCACCGTATCCGCGGTGCTCGCAGAGGACGTTCACGCGCCCGCGATCGCCGCTTCAGAGGCCCCGACATCGCGAGTCGCCCACCTTGAGGCGATGAATGCTTATGCAGAAATCGGTCCTCCGACCGAGGGCGCGGCGCAGATCGTGTTTTTCAGGCCCGCACGCAACACGGCGGCGGTCTATGCCTACACGGTTCGCGAGAACAACGCCGATATCGCAACCTTGCGCAACGGCGCTTACGTGGTCGTGGTCGCTATGCCTGGGCTGCACGAGTATGGAGTCGGCGGATCGTTCTTCGGCGGGCGTCCTCGCGAGACACTTCGCCTAGAGGCTGAGCCCGGCGAAACCTATTTCGTTGAGCATGGCATCAGCTTCCTTGCACCCTCGAACTACAGAGCTTTCGAGACCCGCGGGCATCCGCTATTCTAGAAATGACAAAAGGGCGGAAGCGGCGATGCTTCCGCCCTTCGTGTTTCTGAGCTTCGCTGCGCTTACTTCAGTGCGGCTTGGGCTTGAGAGATCAGGCCCTTGAAAGCCGCGGGCTCGTTCATGGCGATGTCAGCCATGACCTTGCGGTCCAGCGTGACGCCCGCCTTGGCGAGCCCGCTGATAAATCGCGAATAGGTGAGGCCCTCTTCGCGCACCGCTGCGTTGATGCGCACGATCCAGAGCGCGCGGAAGCTACGCTTCTTGGCCTTGCGATCGCGGTAGGCGTAGACGCCAGCCTTCTCGACCGCGGCGTTGGCGGTGCGGAAGGTGTTCGAGCGACGGCCGTAATAGCCCTTCGCCTTCTTCAAAACTTTCTTGTGGCGGGCGTGCGCGGTGACGCCCCCTTTGACGCGTGCCATCGGTACTCTCCGTCAGAATTGGGTTCGGCTCAGTCGAGCCCGTAAGGAATCCAGAGCTTCACGCGCTTGGCGTCCGGCTCGGCGAGCACCGAGGTGCCGCGGTTCTGACGAATGTACTTGGCTTTGTGGCTGATCAGGCGGTGGCGCTTGCCGGCGGGGCCGGCCTTCACCTTGCCCGAAGCCGTAAGCTTGAAGCGTTTTTTGACGCCGCTCTTGGTCTTCAGTTTCGGCATTTCATCCTCTTGGATAAGGCGACAGCCCGAAAGCCGACGCAAAAAGGGTCGCCACGGCATGCCGTACAGGCCGGGCCACCCAAGAAGGCGGGGCAGATAGCATGGGGCGCCCTATTCCTCAAGGGTGGGCGGAAGGGCTTTCTGACGAGGCCGTTGACCCCGAAAACCGGTCCAGATCAGCGCCAAGCCGGAGACAGGGATGATGACAAACACCAGCAGGCCGCCGGAATTGTTGAGCGTGACCGACGAGCCGCTGGCCACCAGGACGGCGCCATAGATCAGGGGCGCGAGCAAAAGCGACCCGATCAGGATGAAAATGGCGGGGACGATCCGGGTCATGGGGCAGCGTTTAACCGTTCCGCCGTTGAAGCCAAAGCCGCCGCGGTCCAATCTCCGGGCGCCGGAGACGCTCGCATGGTTCGTACGCCGCATTCGCTGAAGGAAGCCAAAGAGATCGTGGGCGAGGAGCGCCGCAAGGTGACGTCGTCGCTGTCGGCGGTCGCGGGCTCGCGCTGGCTGATGGCGATCTTGGCGACGTTCGCGATAGCGTTCGGCGCGCATTTGATTTACGCGCCCGAGCGTTTGCCGCCGGTGGGCGGACTGTCGCTGACCACGTTCGGACTGCCGAGCACGGTCGACTTCGGGTTCGTCGGCGAACAGGCGCAGCAAGCGGCTGAAGCGGCGCAGCGTCAGGGTGCGGCGTCGCGCGTGGATGAGTTCGTTGCGGCGAACCAAGCGCGCATTCCCCTCTTCAACGCGATCGTGTTTGGCGCGGCGCTGCTGCTGCTGCTCGGCAATATGTGGATCATGACCGTGCGCCGGCGGTTTACGCGGGGCTGACTCAGCTCCGTTGGAAGCCGAATCTGTACGCGGGCGGCGGGCCGATTTCTTCTGTCGGCCAATGCGCAAACGGCGCGGGTTTGGCGACCGCGAGCGTCACGGCGCCGTGCGCGGTCTGCGTCGGTTCGCCGAGCGTCATTTCTAGGTCTTGGCCGGACACGTTGGCGCGCAAGCGCAAGCGCCCTGCCCACACGCATTCGACGTCAGCGGGACAGCGGCTGTCTTCGATCACGGAGAGCGGGCGCACGGTGAGGCCGCTGCCGAGATCTGCTGTTTCGTTGAGACCAGCCGCGACTATGCCGGGCGCGCGCAGCGCTCCATCCAAGCGCGCGAGATCGGCGCGGATTTGCGCGGCGGCGGGCGACAGCGTTGTGGTTGTCGTTGTGGTGGGTGGTTTGGCGACGGGTATGTCGCCGCTGGCAGGCGTCGCTGGCTGCGCGCACGCAGCCAGCATCAGCACTGAGAGGATGATTGTGCGCATGATCGGAACCTCACACGCTTTCAGCTGAACCGCGCCTTAAGCGCGCGGCGCCATGACCATGACGACTTGGCGGCCTTCGAAGCGTGGCTCGTGCTCGACCTTGGCGATGCCGTCGAGCTCGTTGCGCATGCGGTCAAGCAATTCCATGCCGAGGTGGGTGTGGGCCATCTCGCGTCCGCGGAAGCGCAAAGTGACTTTCACCTTATCGCCTTCCTCGAAGAAGCGATGGATCGCCTTCATCTTCACCTCGTAGTCGTGGTCGTCGATGTTGGGACGAACCTTGATCTCTTTGAGTTCGACGCGCTTGGCCTTCTTGCGCGTCTCGGCCTTCTTCTTCTGCTCCTCGAACCGGAATTTTCCGTAGTCGAGAATCTTGCAGACCGGCGGAACGGATTGCGGGGCCACCTCGACCAAGTCGAGACCGGCTTCACGTGCGGCTTCAAGCGCCGCCGAGATCGGCATTTCCCCCTGCTTTTCTCCTTCGGCATCGATGAGAAGGACGCGCGGCACTCCGCGGATCTCTTCGTTGACGCGCGGGCCATCTTTGGATGGCGGCGGCGCGGCGTACGGACGTCTGGCTATCGGGCATTCTCCTGTCGCTGTTGATAACAAGCATGCGCTTCCGCAGCCCGCCGGGCCCGGATTCGCTGTACAGATATTGCCCTAGAACGCGGGATCATCAAGCCGTTGCGGCGTGATGGTAGACCCCACAGTTGCGCAATTGCATCTCGACCTGCTCGACCGGCAGGTCGCCGATGACGGCGGCGGTGAGGGCCACGACCCCGCCGGCGCCGCGCGGCGCC
>Ga0209023_10006936_pt1 | contig 11788 bp, 10 predicted proteins | sample LakOneMetagenome_FD_187468 | JGI IMG/M metagenome (GOLD analysis project Ga0209023, IMG submission 187468) | Freshwater and sediment microbial communities from Lake Erie, Canada (SPAdes) (version 2) | ecosystem: Environmental > Aquatic > Freshwater > Lentic | place: Lake Erie, Canada...
CGGCCCGGGTGATCGCACCGAGATCGACGAGATCGCGGCCGTCCAGCAGATCGGCTAAAGTGAGGACGATGTCGCGGACCGCCACCGTCTCGCCGCTGGCGACGTTGACCGCACCTTGCACGTCGCTGCCCGCGATCAGCGCGAGCGCGCGGCCGATGTCCGCGGCATGGAGGAAATCGCGCTGCTGCAACCCGTCGGTGCAGGCGACGCGGCGTCGGGCGCTGAGGCCGGCGATCAGGTCCTGCACCAGCCGTCCGGGCTGCTCGCCGGGCCCGTAGCAGAAGAAGATCCGTGCGGCGGCGAATTCGATCCCGAGCTTGGCAGCAGCGGTGCCCAGCGTCAGATCGACCGATGCCTTGGCAGCGCCGTAAAGGCTGGCGGGGCGAAGCGGTGTCTCGGCTTCGTCCAGCGTCTCGAAATTCCAGTCGTACTCGGCGCTGCTGCCGCCGAACACCATGCGCGCGCCGCCGGCTTCGGCGAAGGCACGGGCGAGGCCGAGCGTGGCGTTCAGCCAGTCTATATTGGCCAGCGTATGCCAGCGGTCGCGAGGGTCGGAATGCCAGGCGAGGTGGACCAGGCACTGCGCGCCGGCGCGATCGACCGCGACTGCGGTCGATACCGGATCGAGCAAGTCGCAGGCCAGCGTTTCCGCCGCACCGCGCACCTGCGCGCCGCTGCGCGATAACGCCACGACCTCATGCCCTTCGGCGGCGAGCGCGGCCACGCAGTGCCGCCCGAGGAAGCCGTTGGCGCCGGTGACCAGGCACCGCACCGCGCCGCCCGGCGTTTGGATCAAGCGATGATCTCGATCTTCGGCACCGCCGTCACGAACCGGGTGCCGAGCGCGCGCACGTCCGCCAGCTGGCGGACCACTTCGTCGCGGACGTTCCACGGCAGGATCAGGATGTCGTCGGGCCGGTCGGTGCGCAGTGTATCGACCGGCAGCACCGGAATGTGGCTGCCGGGCAGCAGCGTGTCGACCTTGGCCGGATTGCGATCGACCACGTAGGCGATCAGGTCGGTGCCAACGATGCCGCAGTAGTTGAGCAAAGTGTTGCCCTTGGCCGCCGCGCCGTAAGCCGCGACCTTGCGGCCCGCCGCCTTGGCTTCGTTGAGGTAAGCCAGCAGCCCCTCGCGCACCGCGCGGACGCGCGCATCGTAGCCTTCATAGCCCTCGGGCCGGTCGAGCTTGGCGGCGCGTTCCAGCGCGCGCACGGTCTCGACACCGGGCTCCTCCGTCCGCGAAGAACCGGCAAGGCAGGCGAATACCCGCAGCGAACCGCCGTGCGTGGATACCTGCTCGACATCGAACACCCTGAGGCCTTCGCCCGCAAAGATCCGCTCGATCGCGACCAGCGAGAGGTAGGAATAATGCTCGTGATAGATCGTATCGAACTGGACCTGTTCGATCATGTTGAGCAGGTGCGGGAACTCGACGGTATAGACCGCATCGCCGGTGAGCAGCGCGGCAACGCCGCCGACGAAATCGTTGATGTCGGGAACATGCGCGAGCACGTTGGCCGAGCAGATCAGCGCCGGGGCGAACCCTTCGGCGCGCAGACCCTGCGCCAGCGCTTTCGAGAAGAAATCGATCCGGGTGCGAACGCCCTTGCGCTCGGCTTCTGCGGCGCAGTTGGCGGCCGGCTCGACGCCGAGCACCTGAATGCCCTTGCGGTGGAAATACTGGAGCAGGTAGCCGTCGTTCGAGGCGATCTCGACTACCAGCGATTCAGGCCCGAGCCCGAGCCGCGCCGTCATCGCATCGGCATAGGTCGAACAATGCTCGAGCCACGCGTCCGAGAAGCTCGAGAAATAGGCGTAATTGGCGTTGAAGATGTGATCGGCGGGCACGACGTCATCCACCTGCACCAAAAGGCAGGTGTCGCAGACGCGGGCGTGAAGCGGATAAAACGCTTCCTCGCGTCCGAGGTCTTCAGGCCGCAAATAGGAATTGGCGAGCGGTGACAATCCAAGATCGACAAGAGTGTGTTCGAGCGCCGCGCCGCAGTGGCGGCAAGTCGGTGCTTCGAGTGTGCCGGAATGGGTAGAGGCAAGCGCGGTCATGGGAAGAACTCCGAACTGTCCATCAGGCTCTCCCACCCGAGATCCGGCACAGAAGCACGCGCGGATTGCGCGTCTTGCTGGACCAAGCGCGTTAATGGCAGGTTGCGTTTCATCGTCAACACCCCGCATGGTGCGGGAATGAGCGAACCACGATGTCGCGCCCTAACCCCCCGGCCGTTAGCAGTTGCGGTACCCGCTCGCCGGCATCAGGGCAAGACGCGTTCAGCCGTTGCACTTGAGCCTTGCAATTGTGGAAAAAAGGAAACATCGCTGACCGTGCTGCAGCATCCGCGTTCGGACGTGGCTCGTCGCCGCTTTCCAGCCGCGTTCTTGTGTGCAATGCAGCATAACGTGTCTGACCATGTCTGGGGCACGATTCGAACCGCACTGTCTCATGGCAGGACGGTTGGAATTGCAGGCTTAATCGGACATACAAACGAAATGAACCGGTTATAAATCGAACCGGATCATAACTCATGGCGTTGCCGCCTGCCGGAAAACCGGGGCGGCGCGACTGTTGGGGACAGGGGCTTTCGGATGACGGATAACGCAGTGCCAGTTGATCAGGCCGGGACGGCACAAGACAAGACCGATGTCGTGATCATTGGTGGAGGCCCTGCCGGGCTGACCGCCGCCTACGAACTGCAGAAACGCTCCGATGCCTGGCGCCCCGTGATTTTCGAGGGCGGCAAACTGGTTGGCGGCATCGCGCGCACCGAAAGCCACAACGGCTATCGCTTCGACATCGGCGGGCACCGCTTCTTCACCAAGGTGGAGGAAGTGAACGAGATGTGGGAAGAGGTGATGGGCGACGAGTTCATCACCGTAGCCCGCTCGAGCCGTATTTTCTACCGGGGCCGGTTCTTCGATTATCCGCTCAAGATATTCAACGCCCTCTCCAATGTCGGCGTCTACGAAAGCGTGCGCATCGTCATCAGCTACATCAAGTGGCAGGTGAAGCCGCACCCGGTCGAGGAAACCTTCGAGGAGTGGGTGATCAACCGTTTCGGCGGGCGGCTCTACATGCACTTCTTCCGCACTTACACCGAGAAGGTGTGGGGCATCCCGGGCACCGCGATCCGGGCCGACTGGGCGGCGCAGCGCATCAAGAACCTGTCGCTGTTCAAGGCAGTGTGGAACGCGATTTCGGGCGCGAATGACACCGTCAGCCTGATCGAGGAGTTCAAGTATCCCCGACTCGGGCCTGGCCAGATGTGGGAACGCTGCGTCGAGCTGATCGAGGACAAGGGCGGCACGATCGACATGCAGACGAAGGCGGTCAAGGTCCACCGCGACGGCATGCGCGTCACCAGCATCGATGTGGTCGACAAGGACGGCAATCTTCGCAACGTTCCGACGCCGCAAGTCGTCAATACGATGGCGCTCGGCGAGCTGATCCCGGCGTTCGACCCGCCGCCGCCGCCCGAGATCATCGCCGCCGCGGCGAAGCTCAAGTACCGCGATTTCCTGATCGTCACGCTGGTGCTCGACAAGGCAGACCCGTTCCCGGACAACTGGATCTATGTCCATTCGCCCGAAGTGAAGGTCGGCCGTATCCAGAACTTCCGTGCCTGGTCGAAGGATATGCTGCCCGACCCGAACACCGCTTCGATCGGCATGGAATATTTCTGCCAGGAGGGCGATGGCCTGTGGATGACCAGCGACGAGGACCTGCGGGCGCTCGCCGGCAGGGAACTCGAAGAGCTTGGCCTCGCCAAGGCGACAGACGTGATCGACGCCGCGATCATTCGCCAGCCAAAGGCCTATCCGGTCTATGACAGCGAGTACAAGGAAGCACTCGACGTGCTGTCGGGATGGATCGACGAACTCGAGAACTTCCAGACCGTGGGCCGCAACGGGCTTCATCGCTACAACAACCAGGACCACTCGATGCTCTCGGCAATCTATGCCGCGCGCAACATCCTGGGCGAAAACTACGACGTCTGGAACGTCAACGTCGAGCGCTCGTACCACGAGGAATTCGAGCTCGACAAAAAGAACCCGGACCAGCCGAAGATCGAACAGAAGCATATCGAGCACGCGGCGTAAGCCGCACGTCCGACGGATTCGGAAAATTCAGGACGCCCCGGGGAAGCCCGGGGCGTTTTGTTTTGTCCGGCTGCGGGGCGGTCACCCGCGCGTAATCACGCGATGATGTCGGGAATCAGATAGTCCTCGATCTGCGCGATCTGGTCCTTGAGCTTGAGCTTGCGCTTCTTGAGCCGCGCGATCTGCAGCTGGTCGCTCGAACCGGCTGCGGTCAGCGCGTCGATCGCCGCATCGAGATCGCGGTGTTCGATTTTCAGCGCCTGCAACCGCTTGCGCATTTCCTCTTCGGTCACGCCGCTTTTTTCCCGTCCGGATTTTCCAGAGATTTCCGCATGATGATTCCGATCGGCTGGCCGCGTTTGCACCGCGCTTTGCCGAACCCGATTCATAAGCTCTTCGCAAGATAGAAGTATTGTGGTTCCATGACAATTCGCCGGGCTGGGTTTTGCCGAGTCGGCAATTGGTGCCCGGCGTCATTGCTAAGGAGGACCATGGATGGACACTTCGCATGTCAGCGCCCTGCAGATGAAGCACGCGGGGCTCGAACGGCAGATCCGGCAGGAAATGAACCGGCCTCTCCCCGACCTTGCGACCGTGCAATCCCTGAAGAAACGAAAGCTGCTCCTCAAGGAGGAGATCGCGCGGTTCTGAACCACGGGATTGGCCCTTCTCCGCAAGGAGGGGGCCGTTTCCCGGTGATCGATCCTGGCAGAGCGCAAGGAAAGTTCCCAAACCTGCGGCTTTGCGTTACGCGCAGGCCATGACGACCAACGCCGTTGCCGCCTCGCGCACGATTCTGACTCGCCTCCACGACGTGATGGCGTCGCGCAGCGCGCCACAAGCCAAGCTTAACACGGTTGTCGAAGTGATCGGCGCGGGTCTCGATAGCGAAGTCTGCTCGATCTACCTGCTGCGCGAGGGCATGCTCGAACTGTTCGCGACGCGCGGGCTGGCGCAGGAAGCCGTGCACGTCACCCGCCTCGCCATCGGCGAAGGCCTCGTCGGCTCGATTGCCGACCGGACCGAGACGCTGAACCTCGCCGAGGCCGCCGCGCACCCCGACTTCGCCTTCCGTCCCGAAACGGGCGAGGAAAAGTTCCACTCGTTCGCCGGCGTCCCGATCGTCCGGCGCGAGCGCGCCGTCGGCGTGCTCGCCGTCCAGCATGTCGAGCCGCGCCGCTACGAGGAAGTCGAGATAGAGGCGCTGCAGACCGTAGCGATGGTGTTGTCCGAACTGATCGCCAATGCTGATCTGGTCGACGACGAGAGCTACAACATCGCCAGCGGCCAGACCGGCACCGAAATCCTGCGCGGGCTCACGCTGGTAAAGGGACTCGCGATCGGCACGGCGGTTTACCACCAGCCGCGAATCGAGATCGAGCATGTCGTCGCCGAAGACACCGAGGCCGAGCGCCAGCGCGTCTATCTGGCGTTCGACCGGATGCGCGAGCAGATCGACCGGATGGCGAGCCAGGCCGAGTTCGGTGTCGGCGGCGAGCACGAGGAGGTGCTCGAGACCTACCGCATGTTCGCCTATGACGAGGGCTGGTCGCGCCGCATCAACGAAGCGATCGATTCCGGCCTCACCGCCGAAGCGGCGATCGAGCGCGTCCAGCAGCGCACCCGGATGCGGATGCGCCAGATCGACGACGCCTTGCTCGCCGACCGGATGCACGATCTGGAAGACCTGTCGAACCGCCTGCTGCGGATCGTATCGGGGCAGCTCGGCACCGCCGCGTCGATGGGCCTGCGCAACGACGCGATCATCATCGCCCGCAACCTCGGCCCGGCCGAACTGCTCGAATACGACCGCCGCCGGCTCAAGGGGGTGATCCTCGAGGAAGGGTCGCTGACCTCGCACGTCGTCATCGTCGCCCGGGCGATGGGCGTGCCGGTGCTGGGCCGGATGCGCGGCCTGCGCGGCAAGGTGCGCGATGGCGACCAGCTGCTGCTCGACGGCGACCAGGGCATGGTGACCGTGCGCCCGACGCAGATGCTGGCCGAGGCGTTCGACGCCCGCTTCGCCAAGAGCAGGGAGCGGCAGCAGGGCTATGCCGCGCTGCGCGACGTCCTGCCGGTCAGCCGTGACGGCAAGCGGATCACGGTGATGATCAACGCGGGTCTGCGCGACGACCTGCCCAACCTGGCGCTGACCGGGGCCGACGGCATCGGCCTGTTCCGCACCGAGTTCCAGTTCCTCGTCTCCGCGACGCTGCCTGCGCGCGAGCGCCAGACGAGGCTCTACCGCGAAGTGCTCGATGCGGCGGGCGACAAGCCGGTGGTGTTTCGCACCGTCGATATCGGCGGCGACAAGGCCTTGCCGTACTTGCGCCATGACGAAACCAACAGCGAGGAGAACCCGGCGATGGGCTGGCGCGCGCTGCGCGTCGCGCTCGAACGCGATGGTCTGCTCAAGGCGCAGGCGCGCTCGCTGCTCGAGGCTTCGACCGGAAAAGTCCTCAACGTGATGTTCCCGATGGTCTGCGAACCCTGGGAATTCGATGCCGCGCGCGCGGTGTTCGAAGGGCAGCTGGCGTTCCTCCAGCGCCAGAAGAAGCCGCTCCCCGAGGCGATCCGCTACGGGGCAATGCTCGAAGTGCCAGCGCTGGCGGAAGTGCTCGATCTGCTCTGTCCGAAAATCTCGTTCCTCTCGATCGGGACCAACGACCTGACCCAGTTCCTGTTCGCCGCCGATCGCTCCAATCCGAAGCTGGCGGAGCGGTACGACTGGCTGAGCCCGGCGGTGCTGCGCTTCCTCAAGCGCGTGGTCGATCAATGCGCCGCGCACAATGTCGCGGTCACGGTGTGCGGCGAGATGGGGGGGCGCACGCTGGAAGCACTGGCGCTGCTGGCGCTTGGCATCCGCCGGCTCTCGATCACGCCGGCGGCGGTCGGCCCGATCAAGGAAATGGTCTGCAAGGTCGATGTCGAGGCGATTTCTGGAATCATGGACGGATGGTTGCGCACGCCGCCTGCGGACTTGCGTGCCGAACTGCGACAATGGGCACTCGATCAGGGCGCGATCGTCGACTGACCGGACGAATGTGCGCATATTCCCGCACAATCGGGCTATGGGTATAGCGCGCAATTGACATTCGCGGCCTTCCGCGATTGTCTGCCGCAAAACCGGGTCCAGACCTCCAAACCAGAGCACACTTCCCACATGGCCGCAGCAGACGAGTTCGAGACGGAAGCGCCGGCGAGCGGTGTTGGTGCGCGGCTGCGTCAGGCGCGGCTGGCGGCAGGGCTGACGCTTGCCGAAGTCGCCGCGCGCACACGCGTGTCCGAACGCTATCTTGCCGCGATCGAGGAAGGTCGCTTTGCCGATCTCGCCAGCCGTACTTACGCGATCGGGTTCGCGCGGGCGCATGCGCGCACCGTCGGGCTGGACGAACACGAGATCGCCGCCGAAGTCCGGGTCGAGGCGGAACGCTTCGGCGAGATCGAGAAGCCGCGCGCGGCCACGTTCGAGCCCGGCGACCCGGCTCGCGTGCCGAGCCGGAAACTCGCCTGGGCGGCGTCACTGGGCGCGGTGGTGCTTGCGACCGCGGTGTTCGTGCTGTGGCGAAGCTTTATCGCCCCGGCGGTGTCGCTGCCCGACCTGCAGCCCGAACCCGCTGCATCGACCCCGGCTTCGGTGGCACCTGCGCCCGTCGCTTCCGCGAGTGCGCAGCCGGCAACAGCCGGTGCGGTGGTCTTCACCGCGACCGAGCCGAACATCTGGGTCAAGTTCTACGACGCTTCGGGCAAGCAACTGCTGCAAAAGCAGCTGGCGCAAGGCGAGAGCTATACTGTCCCCGCCGATGCCGCCGGGCCGAAGCTGTGGACCGGTCGGGCCGACGCGCTGCAGGTCACGATCGGCGGAAAGTCGGTTGCGTCGGTCGGCACCAGGCCGGGCAAGCTTAAGGACGTGCCGGTCGATGCCGCCTCGCTGCTGGCGCGGCCTGCCGGCGCGGTGCTTCCGTCGCCACCGGTGCTGCGCCCGGTTCCGCCGCCGGCACCGGTCCCGTTGCCCGCCGCCACCTAACCTTCCACCGTTTTCGACATGTCCGGGCCTCGACAGTGCACCTGCTGCCGGGGCATCACCACGGCCCGTTCATCGCCGGTTCGCGCGGCGCGCGGGAGAGGCGTAAGCACAGATGCTTTGAGAGGCACGGTGGCGTGATGCAGTTTCCGATTTCCCTTATTCGCCGGCGCGGGCCGGCTCTCGTTGCGGCAGCGTTGATGCTCGGCACCGCGCTCCCCGCCGTTCCGGCATTCGCGCAGGACACGGCGGCCGAAACGCGGCTGCGCAAGCTCGAGGCCGAAGTCCGCGCAATTCAGCGCAAGGTTTTCAACGGTCCTACATTTCAGGCCGAGATCGCGCCGCCTGCCGCTGCCGCCACCGGCCCGGCGTTGCCTGCGACCACGCCGCTGACCGACCTGCTCGCGCGGATGCAGTCGCTCGAAGCACAGATGGCGCGCGTAACCGCGCAGACCGAACAAAACACCAATCGCCTGTCGCAGGTCGAGGCGCGGCTCACGGCGTTGTCGCCGCCGCCCGCACCGGAGGCGACCGCTCCCGCGCCGACGGCACCGGCCGCCACAGCGCCCGCGCCAGTTGTCACCGCTCCGCCGCCTCGGGCAACAACCCTTCCCGCGCCGAAGCCTGCATCCGCAACCAAGCCTTCGGCAAGCCGCATCCAGGCGGTGCGCGCGATCGAGAAACCGCAATCCGCCGACGCTGCCGACGACGAATACAGCTACGGTTTCCGCCTCTATGACGCGAAATTCTATCCGGAGGCCGAGCAGCAACTGAAGCTCTACCTGCAGAAGTACCCGAAGCACGCGCGCGTCAGCTTTGCCCGCAACCTCGTCGGGCGCGCCTACCTTGCCGATGGCGACGGGCGCGAAGCGGCCAAGTGGTTCCTGCAGAACTACCAGGCGGACAAGAAGGGTGCCCGCGCGCCCGACAGCCTGCTCTACCTCGCCCGTACGATGAAGGAGCTTGGCGATACCAAGCGCGCCTGCATCGCCATTACCGAATTTTCCGGCTCCTTTGCCACAGAAGCGGCAGGCCGGCTCAAGGCCGATTATGACGATACCCGCAAAGGCCTTTCCTGCAATTGATCCGGCGCTGACAACGCGCTTCGCCGCCGCGCTGGATGCGCTGTGGCCGGCGCGCGAGCGGAGCACCGGCAGATTCGGCATCGCGGTTTCGGGCGGGCCGGATAGCACCGCGCTGCTGTTGCTGGCCGATGCTGCTTGTCCCGGCGGAATCGAGGCGGCAACTATCGATCACGGACTGCGCGCCGAAAGCGCAGCCGAGGCCAGGGCGGTAGCGGCGCTCTGTGCGCGGCTGGGCGTTCCGCATGCGACCCTGAGCGTCGAGGTCGCGCCAGGCAATATCCAATCTGAAGCCCGCATTGCCCGCTACGCGGCGCTGGTGAAATGGACGGAGTCACGCAAGCTCGGTGCCATTCTCACCGCGCACCATGCCGACGATCAGGCAGAGACACTGTTGCTGAGACTCAACCGGGCGAGCGGGGTAGCAGGGCTGGCCGGAGCGCGCGCGCGGGGCGTGGTGCCCGGAACCGGGCTGCCGCTGCTGCGCCCGTTGCTGGGCTGGCGGCGGTCGGAACTTGTCGAGATCGTTGCCGCTGCCGGTATCGCTGCCGCAGACGATCCCTCGAACCGCGACGACCGCTATGATCGTGCCCGGCTGCGCAAGGCGCTCGCGGGCGTGGACTGGCTCGACGTCCCCGCAATCGCGGAGAGTGCCATGCACCTCGCCGATGCCGACTCTGCGCTCGACTGGGCGGCAGAGCGCGAGTGGCGCGAATGCGTCCAGCTGCAGGGTCTCGGAACGCTCTATCGCCCGCGCGCGCCGCGTGCGGTTGCGCTGCGGGTGATCGCGCGGATTGTCACCGACCTCGATGGAACGCCTCCGCGCGGCGGTGCGGTGGCGACGGTGTTCGAAGCGCTGCGGACTGGTCGCCCCGCTTCGATCGGTTCGCTGGTCGCGCGGACCGGGCCGCACGGGTGGAGCTTCAACAAGGCTCCCCGGCGCGCGCCGCCGAGACCGTCCGCATAGGAAGTTGGGCAGGACCCGCCCCTCAGGTCCTGCCCGGCGCAGTGCGCGGACCGGTAGCCGCGTGGCCTCCCGTCCGCGCTCCCGCGCTTACCAGTAGAAGTTGCGGTAAACCCGGAGCACCCGGCCGTTGCGGGTGTTGATCAGCAACAGGTCGTCATAGTGGCGGACGTAGCGCTGGAACCCGTATTCGGGCCGTGGCAGGCGGTAGCGCGCCCAATCGCTGACGTAATATTGCGAACTCCAGAAAGCGCGCGGCACGATGCCGCCGATGGCGAACTGCTGATAGCGGAACGGCGCGTTCCAGCGGCCGCGACGATACTCGTCACGATGCGATTCGCGCCAGCGCTGCCAGTCTTCGTGGCGATCGTTGCGACGGTCCTGATGCCAGTCGCGCCGGGCATCCTGGCGGTCGTCGCGGCGATCACCGCGCCAAGCCCGGCGGTCGTCGCGCCGGTCATCATGGCGCGCCTCGCGCTGGTCGCGGTCGTGTCGGTAATCCTGCGCCTGCGCTCCCAGCGGAGCGAGCGTCGCGGCGATCAGTGCCGATGCGAGCAGGGTCTTCTTCATGACAGTTCCTTTCGTCATCCCCCCTCCCCGGGTGGTCGACTGTTCATTATTATTGTCCATCAGATGAACGGACTGCGAACCATCGCTTCATCTCCCAGCAGGGTTTGCGCGCCTGCCAGGGCTTGTCCGAAGCGGTGCGAGTGGGCTGCTGTCGTCGTGCTTGAGAACACCTAAGCCGAGCGTCCACGCACGAAGTGCATGACGAACGCCACGATCGCGATCAGCAGCAGCACGTGAATGAACAGTCCGGTCACCTTGAATGCGACCACACCAAGCAGCCACAGCACGATAAGGACGATGGCAATTGCACTCCACATGTCAGATCTCCTCAGGCGCGGGCATTCTCCCCGGTGGAGCGCGCTGCTTGTCCGGCCAAGGGAACGGTTGCGGCTATCGCTTGTTCCGCCGGGCATGGTGGGGTTACGAGCGGAACTGCAAATGTCGGGAACGGGAGTGGGCGTGACGGAACGATCGGCGGCGCAGACGATGGGGATGCTGGACTTCGTGCGGGGTGACACCACCGGACTGTTGATCCCGGCCCAGCCGCGCGCGCTCGCCGATGCCGGGCCTCCGTTCCTGACCCGCGCGTTTCGCGCTTTCGGTGCGATCGGGCCAGACAACGCGGTGGTGCGCGTGGTTTCGGCCCGGGCCTGTCCGGGCGGCAGCACCGGCGCCAAGCTGTTCCTCGATGTCGAATACGAGAAGCCCGACCCCGCGCTCCATACCCGCCTGTTCGTGAAGTTCTCGCGCGATTTCACCGACGCGCGGCGCGACAATCCCGGGCGTTACGAGATGCGGCCGGAAATTCCGTTCAACCGGATCGCGCGGCTGCCCGGCTTCCCGATCGCGGTGCCGCGCCCCTATTTCGCCGACTATCACGACGATACCGGTACCGGCATCGTCATCACCGAACGGGTGCCGTTCGGCGAGGGCGCGATCGAGGGAGTGGCGGGCCCGGAGGCCGCGAACAACGCCTCGGCCGCCGGCACGCTCGTGCCGCTGCTCACCCTGGGCCTGCCGACGACGGCGACGGCC
>Ga0209023_10006937_pt1 | contig 11788 bp, 10 predicted proteins | sample LakOneMetagenome_FD_187468 | JGI IMG/M metagenome (GOLD analysis project Ga0209023, IMG submission 187468) | Freshwater and sediment microbial communities from Lake Erie, Canada (SPAdes) (version 2) | ecosystem: Environmental > Aquatic > Freshwater > Lentic | place: Lake Erie, Canada...
CAGCACCCGCATGAAGGTCGCGCGAGACGCCTCTGTCCCGGTCGTCGTCATGCCCGTCGGCCGGGGTCAGAAGGCCGTCAGGTAGTCGATGGTGCGGCGGACGGTGCGGTTGAACGCGTCGGCCGCCATGAGCAGGTGGTCGCGGGGCGTGTCCTCCTCGGCGGTGTGGGAGAGGCCGTTGGTCGACGACGAGAAGATCATCACCGTCGGGATCGCCCGGGCGACCTCCGATGCGTCGTGCAACGCACCCGACGGCAGCTCGAAGGTGTGCCCCTCGACCTCCTTGACCGACGCTCGGGCGGCGACGAGCAGCGCCGGGTCGAACGGCATCGGCGGGATCCGGAAGATGTGTTCGAACTCGACCTTGCAGCCCTCGGCCTGGGCCGCGTTCCGTGCCGCTTCGCGGGCCTCGGCGTACATCGAGGCGAGGTCGCCCTCGTCGATGTGGCGCATGTCCATGGTGATGCGAGTCTCACCCGGCACGGCGGTCACGACGCCGGGCCAGCACTGCACCCAGCCCACGGTGGCCACCCCGTCATAGCGCTCGGCGACGACGTTGAGGGCGAGCACGAACCGGGCGGCGGCGCTGAACGAGTCGCGGCGCATGGCCATCGGCATGGTGCCGGCATGCGCAGCCTGGCCCTTGAAGATGATCCGTTCGCGTTCGATCCCGACCGTCCCGGTGACCGTGGCGATGCCGAGGCCCTTCTGCTCCAGCACCGGTCCCTGCTCGATGTGGACTTCCACATAGGCCTTGGCATCGGCCATGCGCCGCTGGCAGCCGTCGAGGTCGTCGATGTTCACGCCGTGTTCCGGAAGGATGTCGACGAGCTTGGCGCCTTCTTTGTCGACGAGTCCGCGGAGCACTTCGATGTCGAGGGTGCCCATCGCTGCGGCCGAGCCGAACAGGCTGCGACTGAAACGGGCCCCCTCCTCGTCGGCCCAATCGACGAGCGCCACCGTGCACTTCGGTGTGCCTTCGGCGGCGAGTGACCGCAGCAGCTCGAGCCCGGCCATCACCCCGAGGGCGCCGTCGAGCCAGCCGCCCTTGGGCACCGAATCGAGGTGCGAACCGACGACCACCATCTCGGGCCGCTCGCCGCGAAGGTAGGCCCAGATGTTCCCGGCCTCGTCCTGCTCGACCTCGACCGGCAAGGTGGCGAGCGATTCGCGGAGCAGGGCGCGGGCCTCGAGCCACGTCGGCGTCCATGCCAACCGACGGGATCCCTCGGGCCCACCGGTGCGCGCCGCGAGCTCCTCGAGGCTGGCGACGACGCGTGCGGGATCGAAGGTGCCGGTGACATCCATGGGGAACCATCCTTTCAGGGGACGACGACGAAGGGCGGGCGGCCTCCCGACCGCCCGCCCTCCACCGAACTCAACTCAACTCGACTCAGGCGCCGCCCGCTTCGAGGGTGACATCGACCGGCTTGAAGCTCGACCCCTTGATGTCGATTCCCTTGGCGGTCAGCAGGTCCTGGGCCGCCTTCACGATGTCGTTCGTGTAGGCCGTGGCATCGGGAGCCTTGGTGAGCACCGTGGCGCCCTCGAGGTTCTTGGTGCCCTGGGCGATGGTGACCGTCTGGTCCCACGCCGCCTTGTCGATGGTTCCGACGCCGCCGTCGGCCGGCCAGATGAGCTTGTTGATCTCGTTCATCTGCCACAGCTGGTGGCTGTTGCCGAGCTTCGAACCCTTGGCCACCACGATGTCGCGGCACTCCGAGGCATTGTCGCGGCAGTAGGCCCAGCCCTGGAGCGAGGCCGCGACGAACTTCACCGCGGTGTCCTTGTAGGCCGGGTCGGACGCCAGCTTCTCGCCGTTCGCCCAGATCGCGTCCTGCAGCATCCCGACGCCGGAGTCCTGGTACGAGACCTTGTTGAAGTCGTCGGCGGTGTACTGCTTACCGGTGGTCGGATTCGTGGCTTCGAGCACCTGGGCATACTCGTTGTAGGTCATCGCCTCGGCGGCGTCGATGTCGCCGGCGAGCAGCGCCTGCATGTCGAACTGCTGCTGGACGAGCGACACGTCCTTGGCCGGATCGAGGCCTTCCTTGGTGAGGGCGGCGAAGATCTCGTACTCGTTGCCGAAGCCCCAGTTGCCGATCTTCTTGCCCTTGAAGTCGGCCGGCTTGGTGATGTTCTTGTCCTTGAACGACACCTGCAGGGTTCCCGAGCGCTGGAACACCTGGGCGATGTCGACGATGTTGGCTCCGGCCTCGCGAGTGGCGAGGGCCTTCGGCACCCACGCGATGGCGAAGTCGGCGCCGCCGTCGGCGAGCACCTGCTGCGGCACGATGTCGACACCGCCCTCGGCGATCGTCACGTCGAGGCACTGGTCCTTGAAGAAGCCCTTGTCGAGCGCGGCGTAGTACCCGCCGAACTGGGCCTGGATGAACCACTGCAGCTGCAGGGTCACCTTGGTCGGCGTCGTGCAGGCCGCAGCGGCAGCGGTGGTCTCGGTGCCTCCGGCCGCCGCGGTCGTCTCGCTGCTGCTGGAGCTGCTGCTGCTGCCACACGCGGCGGTCACCAGGGCGAGCGTCGCTGCCCCGGCCGCCATCGTCTTGAACCGACGATGCTTCATTCGTTGTTCCTCCCCCGGGAGCGGCGGCTCCCTTGTCCGTTCGACCGACAGGTGCGGGATGTCATCCCCGACCCTCCCGGCCGGTGCTGCCGCCGCCTGGTGTGGCGACGCTCTCCAACAGGATGGAGATCAGGTAGAACGCCAGGCCGAGCAGGCACGCGCCGAGCACGTAGGCCCACGCGGCGGCGTTCTTCGAATTCGACATGCTGCTCGAGATACGGTTCCCGAGACCGTTCTGCGAGCCGCCGAAGTACTCCGAGACGAACGCGGTGATCACCGCCGCCGGCGCAGCGATGCGCAGCGCGGTGAACAGATAGGGCACCGCGTTGGGCACGCGGACCTTGCGCAGGATCTCGGACTCGCTCGCGGCGTAGGAACGCATCAGCTCGACGTGCGTCGCGCTCACCTGGGTCAGGCCCTTGGCGACGTTCACGAGGACGATGAAGTAGACGACGAGCATCACCATCAGCCGCCGTGGGATCTCGCTCGTGATCGAGAACATGTTGTTGAACACTGCGACGAGCACGAAGATCGGAATCGCGTTCAACGCGATCGCCAGCGGGGTGACCAGTTCGCTCAGCACCTTGAACCGGCTGAGCAGGAAGCTCATGGCGACGCCGAAGATGGTGCCGAGGAGGAGCCCGACCAACGCGTTGGTGCCCGACGCCTTGGTGGCGCTCCAGATCAGGTGGAAGTTGTCGGTGAACTGCCCGAAGATCTTCGAGGGGGGCGACAGGAAGTAGGGCTTGAAGTGAAAGGCCTTCACCGCGCCCTCCCACAGGGCGAGGAACGCGACGCCGAAGGCGAGCGGCGGGAGCACCTTGCCGGCCGCGCCCCGAGGGTTCACCGGTCCTCGATCCCGCGGGCGCCGTCGGCGAGCTCGATGCCGCGTAGCGCCTCACGCACTTCGGTGATCTTCTTGTAGAACGCGTCGGCCTCACGGGTGTCGTCGGTGCGGCTCCGGCCGAGATCGACGTCGATGATGTCGGTGACACGGCCGGGCCGGGGCGACATCACGACCACCCGGGTCGACAGATAGACGGCCTCCGGAATCGAGTGGGTGACGAACACGACGGTGGTGCCGGTCTCGCTGCAGATCCGCAGGAGCTCGCCCTGCATGTGCTCACGGGTCATCTCGTCGAGCGCCCCGAACGGCTCGTCCATCAGCAGGAGCGGCGGGTGCGCGGCCAGGGCACGGGCGATGGCGATCCGCTGCTGCATGCCACCCGACAGCTGCCAGGGCAGGTGATCACCGAACTCCGGGAGCTTCACCAGTTCCAGCATCTGCTGGGCGCGGGCCCGGCGCTTCGCCTTGTCCCACCCCTTCAGCTCGAGCGGCAGCTCGATGTTCTTCGTGACGGTCCGCCACTCGAACAGGCCCGATTGCTGGAATGCCATGCCGTAGTCCTGCTCGAGCCGGGCCTGCTTCGCCGGCTTGCCGTTCACGAGCACCGTTCCGGCCGTCGGTTCGAGCAGGTTGGCGATGAGCCGCAGCAACGTCGACTTCCCGCAACCCGACGGTCCGATCAGCGACACGAACTCGCCGGGCTCGATCGTGAGGCTCACGTCGACGAGTGCATCGACCTGGTTCGGCTTACCCGCGTTGAAGGCCTTGTTGAGACCAACGATCTCGACTGCGTTCACCCGGCCAACTCCTTGGGACGATTGCGCATCACGTACACATCGGCGAGAGCCACCAGACCCGCCATCACCAGACCGAGCATCGCCGCGCCGAAGACGGCGGTGTACGCCTTGGCGGGATCGCTCGTCGCCTCACGGGCGTATTCGATGATGAGACGGCCGATCCCGCCCTTGAGCCCGGTGGAGATCTCGGCGACGACGACCCCGATCACCGACGCCGACGCCGCGAGCTTCAGCGCCGGGACGATGAACGGCACCGCGGCCGGGAAGCGCAGCTTGAACAACGTCTGGTGCCAGGACGACGCGTAACTGTCCATCAGTTCGACGGCGGCGGGGGCAGGCGACGTGAGCCCGCGGAGGCTTCCCACGGCAACCGGGAAGAACGCGAGGAACGCCCCGAGCACCGACGCGGAGGCCCATCGCGGCCACACGACATCACCGAACCTGAGCTTGCCGCCCCAACTGACGATGAGCGGGGCGAGGGCGATCAGCGGCACGGTCTGGGAGACGACGAGATACGGCAGGAGCCCTCGCTCGACGACCTTGAATCGGCTCATGACGATGGCCAGGCCGAGGCCGACGGCGACGCCGAGGGCGAACCCGGCGAGGGCCAGCCGGAACGAGAACCAGCCACCGGCCAGCACGACGCGCCAGATCTGTCGCGTCGCGCCCCGCCGTTCCGGTTTCGTGTACCGCGAGAGCATGTCCCAGACGTGCGGCATGGCGTGGTCGTCGGTACGAGGGAAGACCTTGAACCCGAGCCAACGACCATCGACGGGGCCGACCGCCTTGTACAACTCCCAGGTCCCGGCCACCAGCGCGAGGGCGAGGAAGAACATCGCCACTCGCCGCCATCGGCGGAATCGTCCGGTTGATGCTGAGTTGCTCATGATCCCCCGTGGAAACTACGCGCGACCCCGGCGCAAGTTGTCACCTGAGTGTGAACGGCGCGTATCAGTCCTTGGCCCGGACGACTTCGGTGATGTTCGGCATGATCTGCTCGGCGTACGCGAGCAGGGTCGACTCCTTGGCGTCGTGCTGGAGGTACACCGAGAACTGGTCGACGCCGAGCGCCTGGAGCTCCTTCAACCGAGCGACGTGGACCTCCGGCGGACCGACGATGCAGAAGCGGTCGACGATCTCGTCGGGCACGAACGACGTGTGGGTGTTGCCGGCCTTGCCGTGCTCGTTGTAGTCGTAGCCCTCGCGGCCCTTGATGTAGTCGGTGAGCGCCTGCGGGATGCCGCCACTGCCCTGGTCGCCGTACCGGTTCACGATGTCGGCGACGTGGTTGCCCACCATTCCTCCGAACCAGCGGCACTGTTCGCGCCCGTGGGCCAGCCCGGCCTCGGTGCCGTCGGTGACGTAGGCCGGGGCGGCGACGCAGATCGTGACGTCGTCGGGATCCCGGCCGGCGGCCGCGGCGGCCGACTTGACGGCCTTGATGGTCCACTCGGTGATGCTCGGGTCGGCGAGCTGGAGGATGAACCCGTCGCCGACCTCGCCGGTGAGGGCGAGCACCTTCGGGCCGTAGGCCGCGACCCACACCTCGCAGCGGCTGCCGCCGGCCCACGGGAAGCGCAGGGTGGAGCCCTTGTAGTCGGCCTCGCGCCCGTTCGCGAGTTCGCGGATCACCTCGATCGACTCGCCGAGCTCCTTCACCGTCACCGGCTTGCCGTTGGTGACCCGCACGGCCGAGTCGCCCCGACCGATGCCGATCACGGTCCGGTTGCCGTACATCTCGTTGAGGGTGGCGAACACCGACGCGGTGACGGTCCAGTCGCGGGTGGCCGGGTTGGTCACCATCGGCCCCACCACGACCTTGCGGGTCGAGGCCAGGATCGCCGAGTAGATGACGTACGGCTCCTCCCACAAGATGTGCGAGTCGAAGGTCCAGACGTACTGGAAGCCGTAGTTCTCGGCCTGCCGAGCGAGCTCGACGACCCGGGACGCCGGCGGATTGGTCTGGAGGACGACGCCGAAGTCCATGTCAGCGGTTCTGGGGGAAGCCGAGGTCGACCTTCGACGTGGTCGGGTCGGGCCAGCGGGAGGTGACGACCTTCGACCTGGTGTAGAAGTTCACGCCCTCCGGGCCGTACATGTGCTGGTCGCCGAACAGGCTCGCCTTCCAGCCGCCGAAGCTGTAGTAGCTCACCGGAACCGGCACCGGCACGTTGATGCCGACCATGCCGACGTTGACGTCGAACTGGAACTGGCGGGCGACGCCACCGTCGCGGGTGAACAGCGCGGTGCCGTTGCCGTACGGGTTGTCGTTGATGAGCTGCAGGCCCTCGGCGTACGACCCGACCCGCACGACCGACAGCACCGGTCCGAAGATCTCGTCGTCGTAGCAGCGCATGCCCGGCTTCACGTGGTCGATGAGGCTCGGCCGCACGAAATAGCCGTCGCCGAACTCGTCGGTACGGCCATCGACGACCACCGCGGCGCCGGCGCCCGGGTCCTCGAGGTACGACACGACCTTCGCGGCATGCTCCTTGGTGACGAGCGGCCCCATCTCGGCATCGGGCTCGGACGCCGGACCGACCTTGATGTTCGGGATGCGATCCTGGATCTTGCCGACGAGCGCGTCGGCGACGGTGTCGACGGCGAGCACGACCGACACGGCCATGCACCGCTCGCCGGCCGAGCCGTACGCGGCCGACACCGCGGCATCGGCCGCCATGTCGAGGTCGGCGTCGGGCAGCACGAGCATGTGGTTCTTCGCCCCGCCGAGGGCCTGGACCCGCTTGCCGTTGCGGGTGCCGGTCTCGTAGATGTATCGGGCGATCGGGGTCGAACCGACGAAGCTCAACGCCTGCACGTCGGGATGCTCGAGCAGGCGATCGACGGCGACCTTGTCGCCGTGCACGATGTTGAAGCAGCCGTCGGGTAGGCCCGCCTGCTTCAGCAGCTCGGCGACGAACATCGCCGCCGACGGGTCCTTCTCGGACGGCTTGAGCACGAACGTGTTGCCGCAGGCGAGCGCGTTGGCGAACATCCACATCGGCACCATCGCCGGGAAGTTGAACGGCGTGATGCCGGCCACGACGCCGAGCGGCTGACGGATCGAGTAGACGTCGACCCCGGTTGAGGCCTGTTCGGAGAAGCCACCCTTGATCAGGTGGGGCACGCCACACGCGAACTCGATGTTCTCCAACCCGCGGGCGACCTCGCCGAGGGCGTCGGAGAGCACCTTGCCGTGCTCGGCGCTCACGAGCGACGCGATCTCCTTCCGGTTCGCGTCGACGAGCTCCCGGGTGCGGAACAGCACCTCGGCGCGCCGCGACAGGTTCGCCGACCGCCAGGAGGTGAACGCCTGCTTCGCCACCGCGACCGCCGTGTCGACCTCCTCGACGCTCGCGAAGTCGACCGTGGCCGACTGCTCGCCCGTACCGGGGTTGAACACGGCCCCGGAACGACCGGACGTGCCGGCGACGGTCTTGCCGTCGATCCAATGGGAGATGCGGTTCATGGGAACTCCTTCGAGGGCAGAACGGTTCGTCGGTTGACCGGGGAGCGGAGGCGAACGCCGCGGAGCGAGCGCGAGCCGGAGCGACCCGTCAGTTGAGGTACTGGCAGAGACCGCGCTTGATGTACTGACCGTGTCCCTTGCGGCCCGTGTAGGCATTGTTCTCGATGACCACGAGGCCGCGCGACAAGACGGTGTCGATCTTCCCGTCGATCACCGTGCCCTCCCACGACGAGTGGTCCATGTTCATGTGGTGGGCCTTGCCGACCCCGATCTCGGTCTTCCCGTTCGGGTCGTACAGCACGATGTCGGCATCGGCCCCGGGGGCGATGATGCCCTTCTTCGGGTACATGCCGAACATGCGGGCCGGCGTGGTGCAGCAGGTCTCGACCCAGCGCTCCAAGGTGAGCTGGCCGGTGACGACGCCTTGGTAGATGAGGTCCATGCGGTGCTCGACGCCACCCATCCCGTTCGGGATCTTCGAGAAGTCGCCGATACCGAGCTCCTTCTGGTCCTTCATGCAGAACGGGCAGTGATCGGTCGAGACGATCGCCAGCTCGTTCTGGCGCAGGCCCTTCCAGAGATCGGCGTGGTGGTGGCGATGGTCGTGCTTCGAGCGGACCGGCGGGCTGCACACGTACTTGGCGCCTTCGAAGCCGGGTTTCGCCAGGTGGTCCTCGAGCGTCATGTACAGGTACTGCGGGCAGGTCTCGGCGAACACGTTGAGACCCTCGTTGCGCGCCGACGCCACGGCATCGAGCGCCTCGGACGCCGACATGTGCACGATGTACAACGGCACGTTGCCGGCCACCTTGGACAACACGATCGCCCGGTTGGTGGCTTCACCCTCGAGCAGGCTCGGGCGGCTGATCGAGTGGTACTTCGGGTCGGTCTCGCCCTTCGCCAGGTGCTGCTGCACGAGCACGTCGATCGCGATGCCGTTCTCGGCGTGCATCATGATCATGGCGCCGTTCTCGCTGGCGGTCTGCATGGCCCGCAGGATCTGGCCGTCGTCGCTGTAGAACACGCCGGGGTAGGCCATGAAGAGCTTGAAGCTCGTGACGCCCTCATGGTCGACGAGGTACGTCATGTCCTTCAGCGACTGCTCGTCGATGCCACCGACGATCTGGTGGAACGCGTAGTCGATGGCGCAGTTGCCCTCGGCCTTGCGATGCCACGTGGCGAGGCCCTCCTGGACGTTCTCGCCGTAGCGCTGCAACGCCATGTCGACGATGGTGGTCACCCCGCCCCACGCCGCGGCGCGCGACCCGGTCTCGAAGGTGTCGCTCGCCTCGGTGCCGCCGAACGGCAGCTCCATGTGGGTGTGGACGTCGATGCCGCCGGGGATGACGTACTTGCCGGTCGCGTCGATCACGCGCTCGGCGGTGATGCCCTGGGCGGCCACCTGCCCGGGGGCGTACAGGGCCGCGATCACCTCACCGTCGACGAGCACATCCATGGCCTGTCGTCCGGTCGGGCTGACGACGGTTCCGTTGATGATGAGCGTGCGGGCCATCGAACTTCTCCTTGTTCAGAACGCGGGAAGGAACCAAGACATCTCTACTCAATATTCGACGAGGTCGCCGTAGGCCTCGGGACGTCGATCACGGTAGAACGCCCAGCGATCGCGGATGTCCTTCAGTTTGGTCATGTCCAGGTCGCGCACGATCAGGTCGGGCTTGAACGGATCGCCGACGTCGCCGACGAACTTGCCCTCGGGATCGACGAAGTAGCTCTGGCCGTAGAAGTCGTTCTCGCCGAGGTCCTCGATGCCGACCCGGTTGATCGCCCCGACGTAATAGATGTTCGCCACCGCCGCCGCGGGCTGCTCGAGCCGCCAGAGGTACTCCGAGAGGCCCCGGTGGGTCGCCGACGGGTTGAACACCAGCTGGGCCCCGTTGAGCCCGAGCGCCCGCCAGCCCTCGGGGAAGTGGCGGTCGTAGCAGATGTAGATGCCGACCTTGCCGACCGCGGTGTCGAACACCGGATACCCGCCGTCGCCGGGCTTGAAGTAGAACTTCTCCCAGAACCCCTTGGTCTGGGGGATGTGCTGCTTGCGGTACTTGCCGAGGTAGGCGCCGTCGGCGTCGATGATGGCCGCGGTGTTGAAGTACACGCCCGGCTGCACGATCTCGTACATCGGCAGGATCATGACCATGCCGAGTTCCTTGGCGAGCGACTGGAACCGCTGGGTGGTGGGGCCGTCGGGGATCGCTTCGGTGTAGCTGTAGTACTCGGTCTCCTGCACCTGGCAGAAGTAGGGCCCGTAGAACAGCTCCTGGAAGCAGATGACCTTGGCGCCCTGGGCCGCGGCATCGCGAGCCGCCTGCTCGTGCTTGGCGATCATCGCTTCCTTGGTGCCCGCCCAATCGGTCTGGAACAGCGCCGCCCGAACGATCTCGGCCATGTGCACTCCCTTGCGTCGTGGGGCGCACCTGCGTTGCGCAGCACGCGCCACCTGCCCCGGAAACGCCGCCGATGCTAATGACACAGGCCTGTCGGCACAATGAAAGATTTGTTACCGTACGAACGGCAACACCCTGTTCACAGACGGAGGACGAGCGCTCGCTCGCCGTCCACGGAGGACCCATGTCGACCGCACTCGCCGACTCGATCGCCGACCGCAGCGCTCGCGGCATCGCGGCCGCGGTCAGCCGGTTGATCACCGAGGGCTCCCTGCGTCCGGGCGAACGGCTCCCGACTGTGAGGATCCTCGCCCGCCAGCTCGGGGTGAGCCCGACGACGGTCAGCGAGGCGTGGCAGGTGCTCGGCGATGCGGGCGCCATCGACGCCCGAGGCCGGCTCGGCACCTTCGTCGTCGGTCCCGCCGGGCAGCCGACGCCGCGCCGGTACCGGAGCATCTCCGAGGGCCCCGGGCACTACGCGCTCGACCTCTCGACCGGCACCCCCGATCCGGCCCTCCTCCCCGACCTCGCCCCGGCCCTCGCCCGGATCAGCCGGCGTTCGCTCACCACGAGCTACCTCGACGACCCGGTGCTGCCGGAACTCGCCGGGGTGCTGCGCGAGCACTGGCCGTTTCCTCCCGAGGCCCTCACCGTCGTCGACGGGGCGATGGACGCGCTCGACCGGCTGATCACCACCGTTGCCCGCCTCGGCGACCGCGTGGCCGTCGAGCGGGCGACGTTCCCGCCCCTGCTCGACCTGCTGGAGCAGATCGGGATCGAGGTGATCGGCGTCGAGGTCGACGACGACGGGATCACCGTCGAGTCGCTCGCCGCCGCCCTGGCCCATCGACCGGTCGCCCTCGTCACCCAGCCGCGGGCGTTGAATCCGCTCGGTGTCAGCACCAGCGCGGCGCGGGCCGCCCAGCTCGCCCAGGTGCTGCGCGACCATACGACACTGGTGATCGAGGACGATCACGCCGGCGACATCGCCTCGGCCCCGCTCGCCAGCCTCGGTGCACACCTCCCCGACCGGACGGTCCTGATCCGCAGCTTCTCCAAGAGCCACGGACCCGACCTCCGGCTCGCCGCGGTCGGCGGCGCCGGCGACGTCATCGGCAAGATGGTGCGCCGCCGCACCCTCGGTCCCGGCTGGTCCAGCCGGCTGCTCCAGGCCGTCCTCGCCGAACTGCTCGTGGGCGATGCCACGACCGAGGCCATCGGTCGGGCCCGCGCCGCCTACGCCGAGCGGCGTTCGACGCTCGTCGCCGAGCTCAGGTCGAGAGGAGTCGGCGCGAGCGGTTCCGACGGGATCAACGTGTGGGTCGACGTCGCCGACGAACGCACCGCCCAGGTGACGCTGGCGGCTCGGGGCATCGGGGTCGCGCCGGGCGCTCCGTTCCTCGTCGGACCGTCCGAGACCGACCACTTGCGGCTGACCGTCAGCATGCTGGGCTCCGGGGTGGCGGCGCTCGCCGACGAGATCGCCGGCGCGGCCGGGGCCAACTCCGGACGCCGCTCACGCCGCATCGCCTGAGATGCCCGAACCCTGCCCCCGGCGACCTGGCGTCGATCCGTTCGCCTCACCCGCGCCCGACCGCCGGCGATCGCCGAGGTGTCCTAGATTGCTCGACCGACGTGGCGGATCCGGACACTGGAATCCCGGAGCGTGTGGTGCGGCGAATCCGGCGATCG
>Ga0209023_10006938_pt1 | contig 11788 bp, 10 predicted proteins | sample LakOneMetagenome_FD_187468 | JGI IMG/M metagenome (GOLD analysis project Ga0209023, IMG submission 187468) | Freshwater and sediment microbial communities from Lake Erie, Canada (SPAdes) (version 2) | ecosystem: Environmental > Aquatic > Freshwater > Lentic | place: Lake Erie, Canada...
TCAATCTGCACACGCTCGAAGCCGCGCATGAGAATGGCGTCAAACGCTATCTTTACACCAGTTCGGCGTGCATCTATCCGGAGCATTTGCAGGAAAGCGTCGATGTCATCCCGCTCAAAGAGGAAGACGCATACCCCGCTTATCCGCAGGATGCCTACGGTTGGGAAAAACTCGTTTCGGAGCGGCTGTGTATGCATTACCGTGAAGATTATGGCATCGAGACGCGAACCGTGCGTTTTCACAACATCTTTGGTGAAAAAGGCACTTGGGATGGCGGCCGCGAAAAGGCTCCGGCAGCAATGTGCCGCAAGATCGCCCTCGCCAAGCTAAATGGCGAACCGGCAATCGATATCTGGGGTGACGGCGAACAGACTCGTTCATTCTGCTACATCACCGATTGCGTCGAAGGCATTTACCGCCTAATGCGCAGCGATTTTCACGAACCGCTCAATCTCGGCCAGGACCGTATGGTCTCTATTAACGAACTCGCCGACATGGTCGCAAACATCGCGGGTTACGAGATCGACAAGAAACACATCGACGGCCCACAGGGCGTTCGCGGGCGGAATTCGGACAATACAAAGTTAAGAGAAGTTCTAGGTTGGGAACCGGAAGTATCTCTCGAAGAAGGACTTGCAGTTACATACAAATGGATCGAACAGCAAGTGATCGCGGCAAATTCAAATCAGGCTTCGGCTGCTGACGTTTAGTTTTATGACAAAAGATTTTGCCGAAGTTCCGATCCAAGACGTCAGAAACTACTGGAACGCACGGCCTTGTAACATTCGCCATTCGACCGCCGAGATCGGTACCGAGGAGTACTTTAATCAGGTCGAAGCACGTAAATACTTCGTCGAGCCGCATATTCCGGGTTTTGCGGAATTTGAAAAATGGCGCGGTAAAAAGGTACTTGAGGTCGGCTGCGGAATTGGCACCGACACGATCAATTTTGCCCGTGCCGGAGCCGAAGTGACCGCGATCGATCTCTCATCCGAATCGTTGGCTCTTGCGAAAAAGCGAGCCGAGGTTTTCGGACTGTCGGATAAGATCAAATTCTACGAGGCAAACGCCGAACAGCTTGCGGATTTTATCCCGGCGGAGAAATACGACCTTATCTATTCGTTCGGCGTCATACATCACTCACCGCATCCGGACGGAATTCTTCGCCATTTGCGTGAGAATTTCACTCACGCCGACACAAAACTGAAAATAATGGTGTATTACCGTTATTCGTGGAAAGTTTTGTGGATGGTCTTGATCGAGGGCGGCAAATTCTGGAAGCTTGACGAGATCATCGCCAAGCATTCCGAGGCTCAGACCGGATGTCCGATCACGTATTCGTATTCTAAAAAGACGGCGAAAACGCTGGCCGGTGACGGTTTTGAGATCGATAATGTCTTTGTCGATCACATTTTTCCATATCAAATTCCGAAATATGTGAAATACGAGTACGAGTATGTTTGGTATTTCCGTATGCTGCCCAAACCGGTGTTTCGCTGGCTCGAACGCCGCCTCGGATGGCACCTTTGTTTCGACGCTCACGTTAAATAATTATCAAGTAGGGAGATTTTTACAGATGTCAGAACGGATTTCCGTTATCGGTTTAGGAAAGCTCGGTGCGAGCATGGCTGCGGCGTTCGGGTCGCGTGGTTTCGACGTTATCGGCGTCGACGTTAATCAAAAGTCGATCGATCTGGTCAACGCGGGACACGCCCCGGTGCAGGAAACCGATCTCGAAGAAACGATCGCGGCCAATAAAGATCGTATTCGTGCAACATTGAGCCACGAAGACGCCGTGTTGAACTCGGACATTTCATTCGTCATCGTCCCAACGCCGAGCGACGAAAAAGGTTCGTTTTCGCTCCAATATGCCGAATGGGCTTTCAAAGAGATCGGCAAGGCACTTGGCAAGAAAAAGGATTATCACAACATCGTTTTGACCAGTACGGTGTTGCCCGGATCGACGCGTCAGGCTCTAATCCCGATACTAGAACGTGAATCAGGCAAGACCGCCGGACGCGACTTCGGCGTTTGTTACAGCCCGGAATTTATTGCTCTGGGCAGCATTATTCGTGATTTTCTCAATCCTGATTTCACGCTCATCGGCGAACTCGATGACCGTTCAGGCTCGATGCTCGAATCGATCTACTCGCGTCTGATGGTCAACCATCAAAAATCCGCGAGAATGTCGCTTGAAAACGCAGAATTGACTAAGATCTCTGTCAATACGTTCGTTACGACCAAGATAACTTTTGCAAATATGCTCGCGGAGATCTGCGAAAAATTGCCGGGCGGTGATGTCGATGTCGTGACAAACGCTTTAGGCCTGGACAGCCGCATAGGACGCAAATATTTGACGGGTTCGATCGGATATGGCGGCCCGTGCTTTCCGCGTGACAACGTCGCATTGTCTTACATCGCGGGTCAGCTCGGCGTAAAGGCCGGACTTGCCGAAACGACAGATTCCATGAATCGTGCGGTTGCGGAAAAGGTTTCGAAACGAATTTTGCCTATGATCAAACCCGGTGCGACCGTCGCCGTTCTCGGATTATCATACAAACCGTTTTCGCACGTCACGGAGGAATCTCAGGGCGTTTACGTCGCTAAACAGCTATCGAATAACGGCTTACGCGTCGTGGCGTACGATCCGATGTCGAGCGAAATGGCCCTCGAAGACATCCGCCGTAAGATCGTCGTTCTCGATTCGGTCGAAGAATGTTTGGCACAGGCCGAAGCCGTGCTTATCACAACACCCGATCCTGCATTTAAAGATCTCACCGCCGCTTCGTTCAAAAATGAATGGTCGGAAGTACTCGTCTTCGATTTTTGGCGGCTTCTCGCCGATAAGGTCGCTGATGCACCCGGAATTAAGTACGTCGGCATCGGCACCAGCGAAAATGACATCGCAAATACCGCTCGGCTCAAAAAGCTCTGGTGGGGCGAAGCCGGCGAATCGTTGCATACTTCAGCTGAATGACCCAAGGACCCATTCGTGTCGAAATAGTCGCCCCGGTTCACAACCGTAAAGCGCTTACACTGCTCTGTTTGCAGAGCCTCTCGCGGATCAATAGGACTGGGCTAGATGTTGGTATTGTCATCGTCGATGACGGTTCGACAGACGGCACGAGCGATGCGATCCGCGAACAGTTTCCCGGTGTCGATATTGTTACAGGAGACGGGAATTTGTGGTTTACGGAGGGAACAAATGCCGGTGTCCGCCGTGCGCTCGAACGCGATACGAAATATATCCTTTTGATGAACGATGATCAGGTGTTTGACGAGGATTTCCTTGTCACACTGGTCGAAACAGCAGAGAAGCATCCGCGCTCGGTCATCGGTTCGCTACTGTTGCAGTGGGACACTCCGCACAAGATATTTCAAATGTCACCGGTCTGGAGCACATGGCACGGCGGTTGGCGGCACTGGCAATCGCAAACAGTCTGGACCGTGCCTGAAAAGCCGTGGAAGGTCGATCTTATCGTCGGAAATTGCGTTCTTGTACCTACTGAAGCAATGCGTGAATGCGGATTAATGAATTCTACGAGGTATCCGAATTTTGGCGATGCCGAATACACCCCGCGATTGCGAAAGGCTGGCTGGAACCTGATAATCGACCCGCGTTCGCGGGTATTTTGCCAGCCGAATACGCCGCCCGGACGCATTCGCAGCATGGGATTTAAGAAACTTTTCAACGCTCTGTTCATAGACCTCAAGAGCTTACAGAGCCTGCGGCGAAGGTTTTACGCGTATATTGATACTGCACCGACGAAACTGCAGGGCATCGCGGCCTTTTTTATCTTTCTCGCCCGGGCAGCGACCGGATATAATGCCGAAACCGACCGCTGGGGCAAGGCACAGGCCGAGGAACCGCTATCAAAGACCTTTGCGTCCGCTGTCGTGAATGACTGAGCCAAAACGAAAACTCATTTTTCTCTGGACTTATGCCGAATGGGGTGGCGCTCAGATCTATTTGCTCGCGGTGATGAAGCGGGCTAAAGAGCTTTTTGATATCGTCGTCATTCTGCCGCGCGAATCGATGCCGGACATCCTCAATTTTCTTGAGAAACTTGATATTCGATATGAATATATCGACGCGTGTCTCGACGCTTCACCGGCACCGTCGATCGGGGATAAATTGCGCCGTCAATGGCGGCGAATACATGCCGAATGGACGAGTTTTCGGTATCTAATGCGGTATGACCTGAGTACGAGCATTCTGCATATCGAGACGGCTCCGTGGCAGTCGTGGATATTGCTGACCGCACTCTCAATGCGGAGGGCACACGTTTTTGTCACGATGCATAACATCATGCCGCGTTCGTCGGGCTGGCGTGAGCTGATCTGGAAAATTCGAATGCAATTTGTCTCGCGTTTGCCGCGATTTCACATTTTCCCGTCGAATCAAGACACGAAGGACCGTTTGAAAGGCTGGGTGTCGGACAAATTCTTTGACGCAATGGAGGTCACGTACACGGCCGTTAACCCGGACGAGATCGCGGAAGCGGTGAGATCAGATTTAGACGTCGGGGAAACGAGGCTCGAACACGGTCTTGCCGCGGGTAAATTCCTGGTTCTCTGCGTCGGACAGTTCATCGACCGCAAAGGACGCTGGGTCTTTCTTGACGCTGCGAAACAGATAGTTGCAGAGCAAAATGATGTCGTATTCGCCTGGCTGACGCCGAAAATGCCTGATGAAACAGACCAAGCAAAGATCGAGGAATACGGACTCGGAGACAAATTTAAGCTTGTTCTATCAAGCACGGTCGGATCAAACCGCCACGATGTGCTGCGGTTCTTTCGCGTTGCCGATGCCTTTGCTCTCGTGAGCTTTGTCGAAGGCCTCCCGATCTCGCTGCTAGAAGCGATGGCCCTCGGTCTGCCTAGTATTTCGACAAATATCAACGCGATCCCCGAGGCCATCATCAATGACAAAACCGGTATTCTGATCGAGGCTGGCGACAGCAAAGCTTTGGCGGAATCGATTTTGAAACTTAAGAGCGACAGCGATTTACGTTCGAGACTCGCAAAAACGGGCATGGAATTCGCCCTCACCAATTTTGACGAACGCCGCGTTGCCGATATCGTCATAGATTCGTACAAGCGTTCACTGAGCGGAAAATGAGCGAACCACGCCAATCCCAATCAGGCAAGAGCGTCATACGAAACGTGTTTTACGGTTCGCTGACGTGGTTTTTGCCGCTGTGCATCAGCTTTATTGCCACGCCGATCATTGTCCGCTCGCTCGGCAACAACGATTACGGCATTTACGCGTTGGTTCTGGGTTTTATTGGCTACTCCTTCACCTTCAGCTTTGGCAAAGCGATCACCAAATACATAGCCGAATACCGGAATACACCCGAATCGGACAAGATAACCGACGTAATCTCGGCAAGTTTTGTGCTTAACTGCGTGATCGGCCTCACCGGCGTGGCGATCATTTGTCTGCTATCTCCGTGGCTCGTTCGGGAAGTTTTCCGTATCGAAGAGGCGTCACAGGACAAAACGATCCACGCGATGTATATCGCGACCGCCATTATCTTCGTCTCGATGCTCAACACGCTGTTTAGCTCGATGCTGCAAGGCCTGCACCGGTTTGATATTTATTCAAAGATCTTCACTGCTAGCGGTTTCGTCTCGATCGGCGGCAATCTGGTGCTCGCGTTGATGGGATACGGGCTGGTCGCGTTGCTATTGTGGAATCTTATAACGCTCGCGATATTTGCCATTATTTACGCCACCGTAGGAAAGCGCTTGCTGCCCGAATTCAAACTACGGCTCACTTTTGACCGTTCGACCGTACGCATGGTACTTGGTTACAACGCTGGAATTATCGGTTATCAGATCATCGCAAACGTGCTGTTGCTATTCGAACGCGGTTGGATAACGCAGCGTCTCGGAAGCGAAAATTTGACGTATTATGTCGTACCGATGACATTGGGGATGTATCTGCACGGCTTTGTTTCGAGCCTCGTTCAGGTCGTTTTCCCGCTCGCCAGCGAACTCAACGAAGACCGCGACAAACTCCTGAAACTTTATACAAAAGCGACCAAGATCATCAGCATGATCGTCATTTTTGTGATGATGAGCGTTGTTGTAAACGCACGATTGTTTCTGCATCTCTGGATAGGCGATGCGTTTGTGCTTAATTCCTCGAGCCTTCTGATCCTGCACATCATTACATTCGGGCTAGCGGCGATCATGACAGTTTCGTGGCAGATGAGCGAAGGCCTGGGATTTCCGCATTATAATTTCGGCATTATTACTGTTTGCCTGATAATCAGTGTTTCGCTGATGTTCGCGTTGACTGCCGACTATGGCAATTTTGGTGTTGCGGTTGCACGTCTTGCTGGGTTTGGAACGATCTTTTTCTCAATATTTGTAGTCGAACGCTTATTTTTTAAGCACATCCAAGCCGCATTTTGGATTAAGATCGTGATGTGTCTTGGTGCCGCATCAATCGTCGCTGCGGCGGCCGAATATGGGATCACGGCGAATCTGCCCCAAAGCTGGCCGACGCTATTTCTGTCAGGCGGTATCGGCGGCGTAACGTATATTTTGGTATTATTTCTTTTGAAATTTGTTACGGAGGATGAAAAGCAATTGGTTCGTTCGCTCTTGAAGCGTTAGTTGAATATTCGCGATGGAACTTGTTCACAGAGTTGAGTTTATAAAACAGTCGTGTGCCGGCAAAAAGGTGCTTCACCTCGGCTGCACGAACTGGCCGTACACCCAAGACTCGATCGATAACAACATGCTGCTTCATAACGAACTCGGAAAGACTGCGAGTGAATTATACGGCTTTGACTTCGATCAGGCGGGAATCGACGTTCTGGAAAAATCGGGAACTATGAACCTGTTCCAAGCCGACCTCGAAAAACTGGACGATGTCGATCTAAACGAGAAATTCGAAGTAATAATTGCGGGCGAAATGATCGAGCATCTCAACAACCCCGGCCTCTTTCTAAAGGGAATTCAGCGTTTTATGACGCCTGAAACCATGCTCGTGATCACGACGATCAATGCCTACGCTGCTCACCGCTTTGCGGTCTATGGTTTGATGGGTAAAAAGGGCGTGAATGAACCGGTGCATCCTGATCATGTCGCATACTACTCGTATAAGACGCTCAAATTGGTTGTCGAGCGGTCGGGATTAAGAGTCAATGATTTCAAGTTTTACGACATAGGCCCTGAGCATCGGCCGTTCAATCAGTGGTATTTGAACTTGATAAATGACATTTCTGTCGGTATCTCGCCGCAGCTTAGTGATGGTGTCATAGCAGTTTGCGGACTCGGAGATTAATAGCCAGAAATAATGACAACGCCGAATCCACATTCACCCGCACACGACGGCCCTCTGGCAATGGCCCGCACTGGCCTTCATGACCGTGTCATTGAGCTTGTTAAGGAGCAGTTTCCGCAAAAGGCAAGAATCGCCGATCTCGCCGCCGGACAAGGTGCATTTTCGGTACGGCTCCGTGATTTGGGCCACGAGATTACGGCTGTTGACGGCTTTTCAGATGGTTGGAAAGTGCCTGATATCGAGCTAAAGATCCAAAATCTCGACAGTGAATTTGCGGCGGAGATCGTCGCCGACGATAATAAATATGATGCTGTGATCGCGATAGAGATTATCGAACATCTCGAAAACCCGTTTTGTTTCGCCCGCGAATGTGCAAAATTGCTAAAACCAGGCGGGTTGTTGTTTTTGACATCGCCAAATGTCGAATCGGTGCATTCGCGGATAATTTTTTTCTATACAGGGCGGTTAAATTCGTTTGGTGCATATGAAACGGTAAGGCCTGCCCATATCACGCCGATCTTCAAATGGAAGCTCGACATGCTGCTTGATGAAGCGAGATTTACAGCGATCCACGAGGAGTTTGACGAAGAGATCTTTGGCCCTGAAGCAAATTTTAAGGTTCGGTTTAGTGCTAAAATAGCGAAATTGATCGCACCATTTGTAAAAGGAAGTAAGGGCGGAAACGGCCGTATCGTCGTCGCAAAACTTAAATAATGGCAACACCAATCGGCAACATCGATCTAAAACCAAAGGGGCGCGGAGGAATACTTCTCCCGATCGTTATCCTTTGGGGATTGATGCTGCTTATCGGTTTCTGGTTCGTGTGGCTAGAGGACGGGTTCGGCGAAGCGTTCAAGGAGTATTATTTGCTCCCGTGGGCGATCCTTGCAGGTGTTGTCGTGCTGGCGCCATCCGTTTATCTTTTCTACATCGGCAAATTCGATCCCTTTCATCCGCTTGTATTCGCGGCGTGGAGCTACGTATTTCCGGCGTTTGTGCTTGGCGGCGTGATCGTTGCGTTTAAGTGGGTCGATCCATACTTTCTTGTCTTTATCGACGATCCCCAATACAATTTGCCGCTTAGTCTCGTTTATATCGCGATAGGGTTTCTGGGACTGACGGTGGGCTATTATTTGCCTCTGGGCCGTTATTTTGCCGAGAAGATCGAGCCGCGGCTGCCGCAATGGGAATGGAAACCGGAAAAGGTATGGACGGCCGGCGTTGTACTATTGTTTGCCGGCCTCGGTATCAACATAATTGGCTTCGTACAGGGCATCATGGGATTCCAGCGAACGGTCGAGGTTGGTACCTACGACGCTCTGCTTTACTTTCTTCTTGTTCTCTTGTCGGAGGGCAGTATGCTCCTGTGGCTCGCGGTTTTCAGCACGAAAGTAAAGACCGGCGCGTATTATGTCGTACTAGCTATCCTAATAGCGTTCCTGCCGCTCCGAATGGCATTGCTCGGCAGCCGTTCGAGCCTTCTGATCTCGATGTTTCCGATCGCGATGGCGTTTCGGTATTCGGGACGGAAACTCCGTTGGCAGACATCTGCGGTGTTTGGCGGATTGCTGGTCGCGGCCGTGTGTATTGGTATCGTTTACGGAACATCTTTCCGTAATATTAAAGGTTCCGAAGGCCGTATGGAAGCTGGCGATTACGTCGGTCAGATCTCTGCGACGATCGACTACATCACCAACGAGGACCCCGTTGTTCTTGTCCAAAACGGTGCTCAAGCTCTCGCCGACCGAATAGAAAATCTGAGTTCCGTTGCGGTCGTCGTTGCCAATTACGAACGCCTTGCCCCGTACGAAGCGAGCTACGGGCTAGAAAACAACATCGTAAACGACACGCTCACATCGTTCGTACCGCGATTTCTCTGGAACGAAAAGCCGCCGACATCGGACGCTCGTGCTTACAGTGCGTTGTATTTCAGTTTCGGCGATAATTCATTCGCGATCTCGCCGTTTGCTGACCTTTTGCGTAATTTCGGCCCGTGGGGAGTTCCGCTCGGAATGCTCGTCCTCGGGATCTATTTGCGACTGATCTATTCATTGCTAGTCGAGACGGCGAATCCGACGATGTGGAAAAAGGTCGCGTATTTTCCCCTGCTCACGCTCGTAAGTTACGAAGCGTTTTATGCCACGATCTTTCCGTCGATCATTCGTACGATCGTCGTGCTTGTGGTAAGTTTTCTACTTGTAAATCTGATCGTTAGAACGAGGGTCAAGCACTAGGATGAGTACGGCACAGGAAAAATGGGAGTATTTCGGCGAAAACGATCCGTATTGGGCGGTATCGACGTACGACAAATTCAAATCGAAGAACATCGGCGAATCGGCGAAGGACGAGTTCTTTCAAACTGGCGAAGATCAGATCGCTGGCGTTTGGAAAGAGATAACGACGCATTTCGACGCCGGTTTTAGGCCTAAAAATGCACTCGACTTCGGCTGTGGTGTCGGACGATTGGTCTTTCCTCTTACCTCACGTGCGGAAACGGTTTACGGCGTCGACATCTCACGCCCGATGCTCGCCGAGGCACGCGTAAATGCGGAGCAAAAGGGCATCGCGAACGTTGTTTTCCAGCAAACCGAAGAGTTCCTTGCCGCCGCTGAACCCAAATTTGACCTGCTTCACTCGTCTATCGTTTTCCAACACATAGAACCGGCGCTTGGACTCGAGATTCTGCAAAAGATGCTCGACCGGCTAAACCCAGGCGGGATCGGTGTGCTGCAATTTACGTACAAAAACCCTTCGCGCACTATCGAACGCCTGCGTTTTCGTGCATACCGTGACATTCCGCTTGTCTATCGGTTGCGAAATCTAATTAAGGGGCAGAAGAACGAACCGTTAATGCCGATGTATGTCTACGACCTGACCGAGGTTTTGACAACGATCCGCACGAGCAACTCCGATGGCTGCCTGCTCAGGTTTAGCGACCATGGTTTTTACGGTGCGGTCGTTTATTTTCAGAAGCAGGGCTAAATCGGCCAAAAATAATGAAGACTGTTTTCACAAACGGCTGTTTTGACATCATTCATCCCGGCCACGTCGATCTGTTGGACCGTGCCCGTGCTCTCGGCGACCGTTTGGTCGTCGGTATCAATAGCGACGCGTCAGTCCGGAAGATGAAAGGTGCTGGTCGTCCGTTCATTGATCAGGAATCTCGAAAGGCAACGCTACTCGGGCTTCGCTCCGTGGATGAAGTTCATATTTTTGACGAACTTACGCCTGAAAACCTCATAAACCAGATAAGCCCTGACGTGCTCGTTAAAGGTGGCGATTGGTCGCCTGACGAGATCATCGGTGCCGACATCGTTACGGCAAACGGCGGGGAAGTTTACTCGCTGCCATTACTCGCGGGGTATTCGTCTAGCAAGATCGTGGACGCAATACGCAGCAATTCGAATATGTCGGCCGAGGATCAAGGTCAAAATGCTCGAGAAAATGGATCGGTTATCGAAATTACGCTTGACGAACACGCCGAGACGATCCGGCAGATCAGAGCTTCGCATCTCGAAGTGATCCGCGAATGTGCGGAGTTGATCTACGAAACGTTTAAGAACGGAAAAAAAGTCCTGCTCGTCGGAAACGGAGGCAGCGCCGCCGACGCTCAGCACATCGCCGCCGAATTTGTCGGCCGTTACGAGACGGAACGCGTTGCCTTGCCCGCGATAGCACTGACGACGGACACTTCGTCGCTAACCGCACTCGCAAATGACTTTGATTTTGATAGAGTTTTCACACGTCAGATCGACGCTTTAGCTCAGACAGGTGACCTTTTGATCGCAATCAGCACCAGCGGAAACTCTTCGAACGTGATCGCGGCAGTAATGTCCGCTCGCAAACGCGGTTGTCGCATCCTCGGAATGACCGGCAGCGAAGGAAAAAAGCTTGCGGGCCTCTCGGACGAGTGCTTTATGGTTCCGTCGAAACGGACAGCCAGAATTCAGGAAGCCCACATCACGGTCGCACACATCTGGTGCGAGATAATCGATATGTGGATCGCGGAAACGGAGGGTGTCTGATCCCACTTCTTATGCTTTATTTGCGTTCTTCCGCGGCTCTGCGTGAGATCTTTTAACGCCACGTCCGCAAAGAGTTGAAGAATGGAGCCCAAGTTGGGATAAGCGTTTAGCCGATGAGATTGCCCGATACATTCGCAAACCTCAAGATCGCCGTCATCGGCGACGTAATGCTTGACCGTTACTGGTGGGGCAATGTCACTCGCATTTCCCCTGAAGCCCCGGTCCCGGTCGTCAAACTTGGCCGAACCAGTGTCACCGCCGGAGGTGCCGCAAACGTTGCCGCCAACATCGCCGGACTTGGTGCCTCGGCAATCCTCGTCGGAATCACGGGAAAAGACAACGAAGCGGAGATCTTGAAAGGCTTAGTCACTGAAAATCCGCTGATCGACTGCCGCCTGATCAAGCTTAACAACCGCGACACCACCGTAAAGACGCGTATCGTCGCTCACAACCAGCACGTTGT
>Ga0209023_10006940_pt1 | contig 11785 bp, 8 predicted proteins | sample LakOneMetagenome_FD_187468 | JGI IMG/M metagenome (GOLD analysis project Ga0209023, IMG submission 187468) | Freshwater and sediment microbial communities from Lake Erie, Canada (SPAdes) (version 2) | ecosystem: Environmental > Aquatic > Freshwater > Lentic | place: Lake Erie, Canada | collected...
TGCGGGTCGAGGTGCGTCCTCTCAACAGCGCGGACGCCTCTGATCGCATCGCGTGGCACGTGAGTCAGCAGGTCGAGCGTGCGCTGCTCGACGTGGGTGACGAGGATCGCGTCCGCGTCGGGGTCGAAGTGGCACAGGCTCTACTCGACCGGCTGGCTGACCTGGTCGTGGCCGATCCGCAGGCGAAGCTGACCGAACCGGCCTCGATCCTGCAAGCCGTCCTGCGCCGGAACCCGGACGGGACCGCAGCATCGCTCGCGGCGCCGCTCATCCCGGTGCTCGACACGACGTTGCTCACCAACGCTCCCGGGGAGCCGACGCTGTGGAGCCAGCTTCGCTCGGAGATCGAGTCGGCCGACTCGATCGATGTCGTGATGGCGTTCATCCGGCGCAGTGGCATCTCTCCGCTCCTCGACTCGCTGCGGCGGCACTGCGCCGATGGCCGCCCGTTGCGGGTCCTCACGACCACGTACACGGATTCGACGGAGCGCCGGGCGCTCGATCAGCTCGTCGAACTCGGAGCCGACGTACGGATCTCGTACGACCTCAGCTCGACGCGCCTGCACGCGAAGGCGTGGGTATTCCACCGGGACTCGGGGTTCTCGACGGCGTACGTGGGTTCCTCGAACCTGACGCATTCAGCACAGGTCACCGGGCTCGAGTGGAACGTGCGGGCATCGTCGGCTCGCAACCCGGGTGTGATCGACAAGTTCACTGCGGTGTTCGACAGCTACTGGGCATCGGGCGACTTCGTTCCCTACGAGCCCGGGCAGTTCGACCAGGAACGAGAACGGGCCGGCAGAACGAATAGCGGCCCGCACGTCATCCTCAGCCCGATCGAGCTGCGGCCCCACCCGTTCCAGGAGCGGCTGCTGGAGCTGGTCGAGCTGTCTCGCCAGCAGGGCCATCATCGGAACCTCCTCGTCGCCGCGACCGGTACCGGAAAGACGGTCATGGCCGCGCTCGACTACGCGACCCTGCAGGACCGGTTGCCGAGGGCCCGTCTGCTGTTCGTGGCGCACCGCGAGGAGATCCTCGATCAGAGCATCGCCACGTTCCGCTACGCGTTGCGGGATCCGTCGTTCGGTGAAAAGTGGGTCGGGGGAGCGCGCCCGACGCGATTCGAGCACGTGTTCGCATCGGTCCAGAGCCTGCACGCCAACGACCTCAGCGCCCTCCCGCCCGATCACTTCGACGTCGTCATCGTCGACGAGTTCCATCACGCCGCCGCCACTTCGTACGAGCGGGTGCTCGACCACCTGAAACCCACAGAATTGCTGGGTCTCACAGCAACCCCCGAACGCAGCGACGGGCTGCCGATCCTCCATTGGTTCGACGACCGGATCGCCGCGGAGCTCCGCCTGTGGGAAGCGATCGACCAGCAGCACCTCTCGCCGTTCCTGTACTTCGGCATCCACGACGGGCTCGACCTGCGCGAGATCCCGTGGCGCCGAGGCCGCGGCTACGACCTCGACGCGCTGAGCAACGCCTACACCAGCTCCGACGCCTGGGCACGGCTCGTCGTCCAACAAGTCGCCGCCCACGCCGAACCATCGTCGATGCGCGCGCTCGGGTTCTGCGTGAGCGTCGAACACGCACGCTTCATGGCCCGCCACTTCAACCACTACGCCATCCCAGCCGTTGCCATCTGGGCAGACACTCCACGGGCAGACCGGGAACAGGCTCTGCGCGATCTGGCGCGCGGAACGGTCCGGGTCGTGTTCTCGGTCGACCTGTTCAACGAAGGCGTCGACGTGCCGGCGGTCGACACCGTGCTGATGCTCCGCCCGACCGAGAGCCCGACGCTCTTCCTGCAACAGCTCGGCCGGGGCCTTCGAAAGTCGAAGGGGAAGTCGACGTGCACGGTGCTCGACTTCGTCGGTCTGCATCGCCGGGAGTTCCGGTTCGACCGTCGCTATCGAGCCCTGCTCGGTGGCAGCCGACGAGATCTCGAGCGATCGGTCAAACAGCAGTTCCCCTTCCTCCCCGCCGGCTGCAACATGGAGCTCGACGCCATGGCCGCAGAGGTGGTGTTGCGCAGTCTCCGCGATGCGATCCCGACGCGGTGGCCGGCGAAGGTCGACGAACTCCGGTCACTTCGGCGGGAGCGGCCGGCGATGGGTCTCGCCGAGTTCCTCCACGAATCCGGGCTCGAACTCGACGACGTCTACACCGGGAACAAGGGCTGGTCCGATCTGCAAGGCGAAGCAGGCGTTCCACTTGCCTCGTCCGGCCCGCAGGAGTCGGTGCTTCGCAAGGCCGTCGGTCGCTTGCTCCACGTCGACGATGACGAACGGCTCGGCACCTTCACGAGGCTGCTCGACACTGGGCAACCTCCGAAGGTGGAGAACCTGCCTGAACGAGAGCGCCGCCTGCTGCACATGCTCGTCGCCGCACTCGCCGATCAGGCGCTCACGAAGCAGGCCACGATGCAAGACGGTATCGATCTGTTGTGGGCCCATCCGCAGGTCAGAGCGGAGCTGATGGAACTGTTCGACGTGCTGGCCGGCCGGATCGACCATCTTCATCATCCGCTTCGCACCCACCCGGACTGCCCGTTGCAGGTGCACGCCCGTTACACCCGAATCGAGATCATGGCGGCGCTCGGTCTGGCCGAACGGGCCAAGGTCGCCCCATGGCAGAGCGGCGTCTACGAGGCCAAGCCGGCTAACGCTGAACTGCTCGCCGTCACCCTCGACAAGAGCAGCGGCGGCTTCTCGCCGACGACCCGGTACCGGGACTACGCCATCAGCCGAACGCTGATCCACTGGGAGAGCCAGTCGATCACCCGAGCCGACAGCGCCGCCGGGCTCCGGTACCGCAACCACGAACGCGACGGACGCAGCATCTTCCTCTTCACCCGAATGAAGGCCGACGACCGCGCCTTCTGGTTCCTCGGCCCCGCCAGGTATGTGAGCCATGTCGGCGAACGCCCGATGGCGATCACCTGGGAACTCGAGCATCCACTCTCCGGAGACCTGTACCAGTCGTTCGCCGCCGCCGTCGCCTGATACTTACCGGTCTTGACGTGGCGGACGGCTGCTCGAGACGCTGAGCCGATGGACGTCAACGTCACGCTCACGACGAACGAGCTGGTGCTTCTCCTCGAAGCACTCGACTGTTACGAGTACTGGGAACTCGGCCAGAACCTCCCGCGTAACGATGGCGCGGTGTTCCTACCTGGTGACTCGGTCGACCCGAGCGACCCGTACTGGCCGATCGACCCGACCGAGGAGGAGGTAGAAGCGATCGAGGCGGTGCGCAGGAGCCGCGCCCTCGCCGATCGCCTCGACGCCACGCGCGCCCGGTGAGCTGAGGTCCGTCGCGAGCGGCGGCTCCGTCATGCGCCGGCCATGTGATCACCGAGATCGTTGGCGTCGGGGGCATGGATCCACGACAGCTCGTCGAGTTCAACCGGCTCGCCGCACAGACGGCACCTCGTTCGGTCTCCTTGGATTCTGGCCGGGCCCGTCGGGTGCTCCAGAAGGCCGACGGTTACTCGCCGCACTCCCTGCTCGATGAACTGTCATCTGCGTGATGAGTGTATCGTCAAGTGATACATTCGATACATGAGGGACAGCGAGGGAGGGGAAGCGATGGCCCGATCGATAGCACCGAGCATCGCCCCGTTGATCGAGGCATTGGAACTCGACGCCCCGACGGTCGTGACGACCATTGAGCTCTCGCGGATGGTAGGGGAGCTCGGGTTGACGACCCCGCCGAGGGTGGCGATCCAGCGCCTGGCCGCCCAAGGGTGGCTTCTCCCGTCCGGTGTGCAGGGCGCGTGGGAATGGGCGCCGGGAGCCCACGCTGGACCGTACGGGCACGGGGATCCGTTCATCACCCTGCGCGCCCAGCTCGCCGTGCGCCCTGACCTTCAGGCCGCAGTCGGCCTTGAGTCGGCCGCCTGGCTCCACGGCGCTGCTGACCGTGCTCCGGAACAACACCGCGTCGTGGTTCGCCCCGGCGAACGCACTCCCGCCGCCCTCCGACGTACCTACGACACCGCAGTCCACGAGTGGCGACAGCCCACCGTGACGATCGGCGGCGTCCCGGTGATCCCGCCGGCGGGAGTCTTGGTGCACTTCGCCGACGCGCCTGCCGCTGTGCGGAACTGGGGCCTCGGACTCGAGGCGGTTCCAGCGCTCCTCGATCGTTGTGGACACGACGATCTGGCAGTCGAACTCCGCGGTCGGCCCCACGCCACGCTGGTCCGCTTCGCTTACCTCGTCGAACCGTTCGATCCAGGGTTGATCGCCGGCCTCGGTATCGAGGCCGGCGGCACTGTGTGGTTCGGACCCCGGCGGGCTGCACGTCGATGGGACCGCCGTTGGAACGTCGCTGACACCGTGCTTCCGTTCACCCCATCCGGGATCGAGGACCGATGTCCTTCGAGCATCGGCTGACCATCGGCCATGTCGCCCGCCACGCTCCGCCGAATTCGAGGATCTCCCGATCCGTTGCGTTGCTCGACATCGCCCAGGACTTCCTGCTCTCGTACCTGCACGCCAACGACGCGTTCGACCTCGTCGTGTTCAAGGGCGGCACCGCGCTCCGCAAGTTCGTCGCTGGACCAGCCGGTCGGTTCAGCACCGATCTCGACTTCGCCATCGCTTCGGTCACGGACGACCGGTCGACGACGTGGCGAAACGCAATCGTTTGATAGCGAGTACGGTGAGCCCGTCCCTGCCGGCCGACGTCGACCGAATGATTCGGTTGCTCAGGCGTGGAGGCGGGTCGGGGTGATCACGATCGCCTCGGAGAACGCGTCGGCGAAGCGTTCGGGGGTGCCGAAGATGGCGCCGATCCGCTCGGTGTACTTGGCGACGTAGGCGGGGACCTGATCGGCCCGAGGATGGCCGGGCAGGTGCTCGGCGGTGCCTTCGAACCGGATGATGTCCCGACCGAGGTCGGTCACGTCGAGACCGAGCGAAACGTGGGGAGAGGCGGCGATGTTGCGCAGCTTCGCCTTGCCGGGCTGGCTGTAGACGAGCAGGCGATCATCGTCGCCGACGAGGAACCACACGGGTACCGAGTCCGGTCGACCACCAGCGTTCACCGTGGTGAGCCACGCCATGAGATTGGTCGCCAAGCGCCGCTCGACGTGCTCACGGCGTTCGGGTGAGAGGTGGGCGGTGAGTTCCACGACGGCGTTCCTTCGGGGCTGAGCAAGACAGGTGTCTCCGATCACCGTAGGCGGAGCCGGAGGAAGGTGCGTTCCGCCAGCCTCGGCGCCGAGCTCCTCGTCTGCCCGATCTGAACGGCAACAACCTGCTCGACTCCTTTCGCAACGTCGTGGAGACCGGGCGAGTCGGGATGCTGTTCGTCGTTCCGGGGAAGGACGAGACGCTGCGTGTCAACGGCCGAGCATGGGTCGTCACCGAGGGCTGGGCCGTCGACGCGTGTGCGTCGCCCGATCTCGCCCGGCCCAAGGCGGTGCTCGGCGTTTCCGTCGACGAGGTTCGATCCGGGCTGTCGAGTGGCTACGACGCCGAGCTCGCCGCCGACCGACCATCGGCGTGATCTGGTGGTGGATCGTCCCGGAGAGCGAGACGATCGGCCACCCGACGGCGGTCGACGCCCCTCGGACACGCTCCAGGTGCTGACGCACGATCTGCATTCGTCGATTCGGGGGTGCAGACATGGCCGGCACCGTACGCAGGGGGTGTGGCAATCGTGAGCGGCCTCGGCTGCTGCCGCTACCGTCCACGGCGTGGAGCGTGATCGAGACCGGTTGGCCTACTTGTTCGGGGAGGCGGCCCTCGTCCACATCGACGATTACGACCTCGACGTCGAGGCAGAACTCGGTGAGGTCGTGGAGCGGTTCCTTCCGCCCCCGACCGGCCCTCGCCTGTCGGGGGCCCGTGAGGCGATGCGTACGGTCGCCGTCACCCAGATCCTCAACGACGACCCGCCCGCGACGTGGCAGGCCGTCCTGCGGATGCGTGACGCGGGCCTGGACCTCGACCAGGTGCTCGGCCAACTGTCGATGGTCATCTCCGAAAGCCTCCTCGACGCACTCGATGCGAACGAGCCGGTCGATCGGACCCGTCTCGTCGCCGCCCTCGATTCGCTACCGCTCCCGAGCGTCGGCGAGGTCGCCGCGGCGTTGCTGGAGGCAGCGCGGGCCGAGCCCGGCATCACCGCCGACGACCACACCGAACGCACACACGCCCTGTTCCGGCCGAACTCGCACGGGCGACTCCTCGAACGATTGGTCGACCGTGTCCTCGAACATCTCGTCGATGGCCCGCTGCACTGGTTGGCGGGCGACGTCACCGTGGTGGTCCACGACGCGATCGCCGGCCGGGTGTTCACCCACCGCTTCAACGAGGCCGAGCAAGAGCTCGAGGTCCTCACCGTGTCGGTCGACCTGGCCGCGTACGGGCGATTCGACGTCATTCGCCTGGCCGACGGAACCGAACTCGAGCAGTTCTCGGTCGAGCGCGGCCACCTCGCATGGCGTGGGCCGGCCGGCTGGCTCGGCGCGTTCGCACCCGGTGACCTCCTCGCCGTGACCGTGGCGTTCGACCCGCCGGCCGGTGACGAGCCGGTCGAGGCGACCGTCACGATCGAGGCGATAGCGGACGAGCCGGAGATGACCGACGCACTGGCCGAAGCACTGCGCGCGGCCTACGACGACGAACAGAGCGAGCACGGCCTCCCGGTGAGCGCCGAGGCGCTGATCCTGTGGCTCTGCCACCGCCGTGCGGACCTGTTCACCACCCCACTGCCGCCCCTGTCGGAGTGGCTCGACGCAGCGGGGCTGGAGCTGAACGGCAACGTGGTCGCTCATGACGCCTCGGTGTGGCGGCGTGCTCTGGCGCACCGGCGGTACCAGCAGGTGATGGATCTCGTGTCCGAGCGCAAGTGGCGTCTGGTGCTCGGCACTGCGATCGAACGCCTCGCCGATCCCGATGCCCCGATCGACGACATCCGCAGGTCGCTCCGTGAGTGCGCCGAGCCGGAGACGCTCGACGTGCTCGCCGACATCCTCGTTCCCGAGCTCCTGTCACCGGAGGACGAGTTCATCCGGGGGACCGTCGATTCCCCCGGTCACGCGTTCGAACTCGTGGAGCGCGCTACCGCGCTCGCCCGCCGTCCCCGCGAAGTGGCGACGGCCGAGTACCTGGCGTGTGTGTTGCACGAGCGGTGCGGCCGACCGCTGATCGCCGCCGATCACCTCGCCCGCGCCGCCGAGGCGCAGCCCCGATTGGGGCCCGTCGTCGAGCGGATGGGCTGGTACTGCTTCGACCGCGGTGACGCCCGAGGCGCGATGCGTTGGTGGCGCGAGCTGGCTCAGCTCCCGCCGGCGGCGAGCACGATCGCGCCCTTCCTCGGCGCCGACGAGACCAAGATCGGTCGCAACGACCCGTGCTGGTGCGGCTCGGGCCGCAAGTTCAAGCAGTGCCACAGGGTCCTGAACGACCTGCCGGCGTTGTCCGACCGGATCGGCTGGCTCTACCGCAAGGCATCGCTCTGGATCGAGCACTCCGTCGGAGACCCGCGCCGGACGGTGACCGACCTGGCGTCGTCATGGGTGACCGGGGACCCCGAGGCCGACGTGTCGGAGGTGGCGGGCGACGAGGAGCTGCAGGCGAGGTTCGGCCAAGCGTTCGACGATCCGATCCTGTTCGACGCCGCGCTGCACGAGGGGGGCTTGTTCCGCCGGTTCCTGCACGAGCGCGGCGACTTGCTCCCGGACGACGAGAGCCTGCTCGCTGCGGCCTGGCTCACGGTCGATCGCAGCGTGCACGAGGTCGTCGCGATCGGCCCGGGTGCCGGTCTCACGCTGCGCAACCTCGCGACGAGCGATGTCGTCGACGTGCGCAAGCGCAGCCTCGCCGGCACGGCGCACGTCGGAGAGCGCTACTGCGCGCGTGTGGTGCCCGACGGTGAGTCGCACCAGATCGTGGGCGGCGTCTTCGCCGTGCGTACGGGGCACGAGGAGCGGGTCTTGGACCTCTGCGTCGACGGCGACGCGTACGAGTTGTGCGCCTGGGCAGGATCAGCAGGCGCGGATTGGGCAGCGTCCGACCCCCGCCACTGAGCCGATGCAGCGCGCCGCTTGCTTCGTCGATGAGCCGGACCGTCTCCTTTCGCTATCAAAGAGGTTGGCGCAGCAGCTGGCGTCTCGGGCGCCGCGCAGATCCGCTTGGCGATGGCACGAGGGCTGCGTCCAACTGCGGTAGCACCCGACGAGGTCAGAACGGAGGGTCGTCGGCGATCACGCGGTTTCGCCCGGCCGCCTTGGCGGCGTAGAGGCGGCGGTCGGCTCGCGCCAGCAGCGTCTCCGGGGTGTCGTCAGCCTCGGCCACGGCGACGCCCGCGCTGAAGGTCACGGTGAGGCCGGCCGTGATCTCGCTCCAGTCGAACAGCTGCACGGCGACGCGGAGGCGTTCGATCGAATCCACGACCTCGGCCGGCTGCTCGGTCGAGTGCACGAGGATGAACTCCTCGCCGCCGAGCCGAGCGACGAAGTTCCGGGCGTCTCGGTCGGCAGCTGGCTCCGACTCGAGGAGGCGGGCGAGCTGTTGCAGCACCCGATCACCGACGGCATGGGAGCAACGATCGTTGATCGCCTTGAAGTGGTCGATGTCGACGATCGTGGCGACGACCGGCGGTCCGGAACCAGCCCCGGCAGCGTCCAGGAGCCGGGGCATCATCTCGTCGGCGAATCGGCGGTTCGAGAGCCCGGTGAGCGCGTCGGATCGGGCCTGGCGCCAGAAGCGCTCCGCTTGCTGGCGCACCTCGGCCGTCTCGAACAACTCGTGACGGGTCCGAGCGGCCGCCTCTTGTGCTCGTGAGCGCAGCGCCACTGACTCGTCATGGAATCGTCGGTGGGTCTCGTATGCCGCGCGATAGTCCCCGAGCCCTGCCAGGACTTCGGCCTCCACCCGGATGGCCTCGACCTCGAGCCCGATGAGGCCTCGCTCCTCGCAGACCTGGCGACAACGGGCCAGCGAATCGCCGGCGTCGTCGAGACGTTCGAGTCGCACCGACGCCTCGGCGTGGGTGAGCAGCAACTCGGCGGGCGTCGCGGCTTGGGCGTCGCCGAGTCGCACCAGGAGGTCGAGCCCAGCGTGGATCATCTCGAGCGCACCGAGGTGATCGCCGACCGCCATCCGCGCTCGTGCGATCGTCTCGGCAAAGGCCGGGTTCATCTCGCCGGCGCTCGCGGCCCGGTCCGCCAACCGCTCTGCAGCCTCAGCTGCCGCCGCTCCGTTCCCGGTCTCCCATTCGAGGACCACCAGGTTGTTGAGCGCATTGAGCTCGCGCTCTCGATCGCCGATCTCGGCGAAGCAGGCTTGCGCTTCGCCATACCGGCGCCGAGCCTCCTCGACCGCGCCCACGAGCGCGAGCGCGTCCGCCAAGCACAACACGTGGTTGCCGCGAACCCGGGCCGGGGCATCGTCATCGAGGGCTTCGTTGGCCAGCACGGCCTGCTCCAAAGCTGCCGCCGCGTCACCCGCGCCAGAGAAGACCGAACTGAGCACCAGATGACTACGGGCCCGTAGTCTCGCCGAACCGTTCACCTCCGCCCAGCGCTCGACCTCGTAGGCCCGCCGGAAGCCCTCGTGGAGCTCGCCGCTCCGCTGGAGCATGTCGGCCGCGACGAGCTGCGCGCGCATACGTGCGGTGTCGTCACCCGCGTCCGCTGCTTGCAGTTCGAGCTGACGGGCGTGATGCAGTCGGTCCGCGACATCGATCGACCGATGCTGTTCGAGGGCATCGAGGAGTACGGACAGCGCACCAGCATCCACAGACGGTTTGGGACGCCGGAATCTTGATTCCATGACGCGGGGGTCGAGAAGCCCAACGGGTGGTGATGGCTCGGCGCATCGACCGGCCGGTCGGCCACCAGGCGCCTCTCGAGTGCGGCCCAAGCTCAGGCGCTGAGGGCGGCGTGGTGGGGGATGCGGTGGCGCAGGGCGAGTGAGCCGGCGACGCCGAGCGCCGAGGTGGCCAGCGGGATCAGCCACACCGCGGAGAGCGAATGCTGCATGACCACCCCGCCGATCGTGTTGGCGAGTCCCATGCACCCCTGGAAGACCATCGCCGACAGCCCGAAATAGCGGCCGACGAGCGCGGCAGGAGCGAGGTCCGAGGTGAGCGGCTGGCGCACCGCACCGAGCACCGCCTCACCGAAACCGCCGAGCACCTGAGCGATGCCGATCGCCACCACGGCGACCCCGACGGCGACGTGCGGCGTGAACGCCATGAGCACGAAGGCGGCCACGAACCACAGGTTCATCAACGCGAGCGACCGCATGCGGGGGCGGCCGCTCACCCACCGCAGGGTCGGCAGTTGGGTCACGACCACGCTGACCGCGCCGAGCATGAACAGCACCCCGATGGTCGCCTTGCCGATGCCCAGCCGGGAGGCGTAGGCGGGCATGAACGCGAAGAGGAACCCGAACCCGAGCGCGATCGCCACGTCGGTCGCCAGCAGCCGCACGAAGAAGCTGTCGGCCAGCACCTCGGCGAAGCCCGGCCGGTCCTCCGGCGGACCCTCGTGGACGACCCGCCCCGGCGGGAGACCGGGCAGGATGGCGAGGAAGACGAGATAGGTCGCCACGTTGATGGCGAACAGCCATCGGAACGACGAGAGCGTGTTGCCCCGCACGATGACGCCGCCGAGGGCTCCACCGAGCGCGGCGCCCAGGTTCAGTGCGGTGCGCTGGAACGCCGAGACGGCCGGCCGCTCCTCGGGCGCGACGATGAGCGAGAGCAACGCCGACTGCGAGGGGAACCACATCGCGTTGCCGAGACCGAGCAGGGCCGAGACGCCGACGGCCGCCGGGAACGAGGCGACGAATCCGTAGAGCGACCCGGCCACGATGCACACGAGGCAGCCGGCGGTCAGGACGCGGCGGGCGCCGAACCGGTCGGAGAGGAAGCCGGCCGACGGGGTGAGGATCACCATGGCGAAGCTCATGACGCCCACGGCGAAACCCGCCTGGCCGAGCGAGAGGCCCCGGATCTCGTGGAAGTAGATGAGCACGAACCCGAACAGCGCGCCCGAGCCCACCATGTTCACGACCGTCGCCGCGAAGAAACGCTGCAACGCCGGGCTGAAGGATCGGAAGCCGGGCGTCGCCATCCCGCCCACGGTACGGGGCGGACCCGCTCGCGTCCGAGCGAGTTCGTCGGAGCGCTCCGCCGGTGACCGTCCTCAGATCCCGATCGGTGGGCGTGGGCCGGCGATGAGCCACACCGCAGCGAAGTGACAGGCGGCGGCCACGACCGTGCAGAGGTGCCAGACCTCGTGGTAGCCGAACGCCTTGGGCCACGGGTCGGGACGGTGGGCGAGCAGGATCGGCAGCCCGAGCGTGTAGATCAGGCCCCCGGCGACCACGAGCCCGAGTTCCCATCGGTCGAGGTGGGCCGAGAGCGTCGGGAACACCGACAGCGGCACACATCCGAGGATCGGATAGATCGCGTAGCCGGCCCAACTCATCTTGTTGAAGGCGGTCAGCTTGAGCACGAAGCCGGTGAGGGCCACGCCCACCAGCAGCGCCAGTGCCGGCAGCGCGACGTGCCGCGGCAGCCCGAGGAGGTACATCGGCACACACGTGCCGGCGATCAGCACGAAGATCATCGCGTGGTCGAGGCGGCGCATCACCACGCGCGCCCGCACCGTGCTCGCGATGCGGTGGTAGGCGGCCGAGGTGCCGAAGGACGCGAGCAGGGTCAGCACGTAGACACCGGCGACGACCCGGGCCAGCACGCTGCGGGCCTGGAGGACGAGCAGCGCGCCGAGCGGGATCGCGGCGAAGAAGGC
>Ga0209023_10006942_pt1 | contig 11781 bp, 12 predicted proteins | sample LakOneMetagenome_FD_187468 | JGI IMG/M metagenome (GOLD analysis project Ga0209023, IMG submission 187468) | Freshwater and sediment microbial communities from Lake Erie, Canada (SPAdes) (version 2) | ecosystem: Environmental > Aquatic > Freshwater > Lentic | place: Lake Erie, Canada...
GGCGACATCGGCGCCTTCGCGCGCGAACAGCACGGCCACCGAACGGCCGATACCGGAGTCGCCGCCGGTGACGATCGCCACCTGGCCTTCGAGCTTGCCGCTGCCCTTGTAGTTTTCTGCCATGAAGCGCGGCTTGACGGCCATCTGTGCTTCCAGTCCGGGTTTCGCCAGGTGCTGCTCGGGCATCGGCGGCACTGGCTGCTCGGCGCCGATCTGCACCGGCTTGCCGCTTTCCTCTTCTTTCTTGCTGGCGTCGAGCTGGTCCTGGCGGTTCTGGATTGCTTTCTGGTGGTTTGCTACATCGTCCTGGTTGGCCATTGCGCTTCCTTTGAAAACGGGTTCTTGACCGGGCCAGTATCGGCCGCACGCGGCCAGCGCGACGGTGCGGTTCCACACACAAGGGCGAACGTCCTGTTCGATGGTATGCGAATATGTCAAAATTCACGGCGTAGAGTTGCATGGCGTAACGAATATGCATGACAAGGAGAAAAACATGCCTCAGCAGGCCGAGCCGCAAGGCCAACGTACCGGGTTGTTCGTCAACCCGGCCGCACCGCGGCGCGCGCAGTTCCAGGCCGAAGCCGGCAGCCGCTTCGCCAGCCTGGCGCTGGCCGACGGCGCCGAAGCCGCGCTCGAGGTGCTGGGGCGTGGGCCGGTCGACCTGCTGTTGATCGACCTCGAACGCTTCGATCCGGATCTCGACCTGGCCGGCCTGGCCCAGCTGGTCGCGTTCCGCGCCGGCGCGCCAGTGCTGGTCCTGTGCCCGTTCTCGAACGCGCGCTGGCTGCCGGCGCTGATGGCGCATGGCCCGCTTGCCTACGCCATCACGCCGCTGGCGCAGGACAGCCTGGAAGCAGCGCTGGACGAGGCGCTGGCCGCCGGCCAAGGGCAGGTGCAGGCGCCGGCGCCGACGCCGCGCGAAACCGAACTCGCGCAACTGGCCGCGCTGCGCACCCGTGTGCAGGCGGCCCTGGGTGAAGGCGAAGACCTGGCCGCGCTGTCCGAACGCCTGTGCGAGGCGCTGTGCACCTGGCCCGGCGTGGTGCATGCGGCCCTGTTCTGCGTGCATCCGGGCGGTGATTTGCAGCTGCAGGCCCAGCACGGTGCGCATCGTGAACCGAATCGTGAACCGAATCGCGAATTGAACCTGGCGCGCGTGCTGGGCCGCGGCGAGCGCCTGCTGCAGTCGCCGCTGCGGCATGCCTTCCCGGGCCTGCTGGCGGCTGCCACCAACTCCATGGCGCTGCTGGATGCGCCGGACAAGTCGGGCGAGCCGGAACTTAGCGCGGCGCTGCGCGCGCATGGCGTCGAGATGGTGCTGGGCTTGCCGATTCCCGCCGGCGGGCCGGGCGGCGCGCGCGGGTCGCTGTGCCTGCTGTTCGACGCTCCCCGCCGCTTCAGCCAGGACGCGCTGATGGCGCTGGAAGATGTGGCGGCGCTGGCGGCGGTCGGCCTGCGCCTGGCCGACATGGGACGCGAGAGCGAGGAACTGCTGGCGCGCCTGACGCATATCTCGACGGTCGATGCGCTAACCGGGGTGGCGAACCGGCGCCACGGCGAAACCCTGCTGGAAGGGGAAATCAAGCGCGCCCGGCGCTACCGCCTGCCGCTGGCGCTGATCGCCTTCGACATCGACCGCTTCAAGGAAGTCAACGACCGCTACGGCCACCCGGTGGGCGACATCGCCCTGCGCACGGTGGCCGAAGCGGCGCAGAAGCTGGTGCGTTCGAGCGACATCGTGGTGCGCTCGGGCGGCGAGGATTTCCAGGTGATCGCGCCGCACACCAGCGCCATCGACGGCCTCAAGATGGCCGAGAAACTGCGCATGGCGATCGCCTCGACCCTGATCCCCGGCTGCGACCAGGTGACCGTCAGCCTCGGCGTGGCCCAGCTCGGCGACCAGGAAAGCGCGGACTCGCTGACCGTGCGCGTGAACGCCGCGCTGGCCAGGGCCAAGCGGGCGGGGCGCAATTGCGTCGAGCTGGCGATGCAGTGACGGCGTGACCACCGCGGATGTGCGGGCGGTATCCGTACGGTGGGCACTCCGTGCCCACGCGGAATGACGCGCTAACGTGACGTTCGATCAAGCGTTGACGGATGATCGGTGATCCCGTCTCCAATAGAGCAGTCGCGACGCATGCATTCGCGTGGGCACAGGGTGCCCACCGTACGGTCCCGGTCGCGGGCCAAAGCAGCGGACGTAGACCCAACCACAACACGATTTTAAAAACGGAAACACAATGCTGCACTGGTTGAAGCACTACCAGCGCGCCATGCTGCCGGGCGACATCAGCGCCGGCATCGTGGTGGCGATGATGATGATCCCGCAGGGCATGGCCTACGCGCTGGTGGCGGGCTTGCCGCCGGTGGTCGGGATCTACGCCAGCATCGTGCCGCCGGCGCTGTACGCGCTGTTCGGCACCAGCAGCACGCAGTCGGTCGGGCCGATGGCGATCGTTTCGCTGATGACGGCCTCGAGCCTGGCGCCGCTGGCCGCGGCCGGCAGCCCCCTGTACACGATGCTGGCCGCCCAGTTGGCCTTGATATCCGGCGTGGTGCTGCTGCTGTGCGGGCTGCTGCGCATCGGCTTCATCGCCAACTTCTTCTCGCGCCCGGTGATGAGCGGCTTCACCATCGGCTCCTCGGTCGTGATCGCGCTCGGCCAGCTGCCGGTCCTGCTCGGCGCCAGGCTGCCGGACATTCACCTGCCCAGCGCGCTGCTCGGCATCGGTTCCCTGGTCCTGCTGCTGTTCGCGCGCAGCCACCTGGCGCCGCTGCTGCGCCAGTTCAAGCTGCCGGCGGCCGGCGCCGACATCGGCGCCAAGCTGGCGCCGATGGTGGTGGTGCTCGGCGCCACCGCGCTGGTGCCGCTGCTCGATCTGCAGGCGCGCGGCGTGCACACCACCGGCGCGGTGCCGGCCGGCCTGCCGCTGTTCACTTTCGGCGTGTCGCACGCGCACTGGCAGGCGCTGCTGCAGCCGGCCCTGCTGATCGGCTTCATGGTGTTCCTGATCAGTATGTCCGGGGCCCAGGCCCTGGCCCTGAAGCGCGCCGAGAAGTTGCACAGCAACCGCGAACTGATCGGCCTCGGCGCCGCCAACCTGGGCAGCGCGCTGAGCGGCGGCTTTCCCGTCACCGGCAGCATCTCGCGCTCGGCGGTAAACTTCACGGCCGGCGCCAACACCCAGCTGGCCAGCCTGATCACGGCGGCGCTGCTGGCCCTGGCGCTGGTGGCGCCGACCGGCTGGCTGGCCCTGATGCCGCTGCCGACCCTGGCCGCCACCATCATCGTGGCCGTGCTCGGCATGCTGGACACGACCACGCTGCGCACCGCCTGGCGCTTCGACCGCGCCGACGCGGCGGCGCTGGTCGCCACCGCCGGCGGCGTTCTGGTGCTGGGCGTCGAGGCCGGCGTCGTGATCGGCGTGGCGCTCTCGATGGGGGCGCTGATCTGGCGCGCCAGCCGTCCGCACATCGCGGTGCTGGGGCGCATTCCCGGTACCGAGCACTTCCGCAACATCGCCCGTTACACGGCCGACACGGCGCCAAGTTTGCTGATGCTGCGCGTGGATGCCGGTTTATTCTTCGGCAACGTCGAGGCGGTGAACGCGCGCATCGAGGACGAGCTGGTGGCGCGCCCGGCCACGCGCGACCTGGTGCTGGTGCTGTCGGCGGTGAACGAGGTCGATACCTCGGCCCTGTTTGCGCTGATCGGACTGAACGCGATGCTCAAGAGCCGGGGCGTGGCGCTGCACCTGGCCGAGGTCAAGGGGCCGGTGATGGACCGCCTGAAACACAGCGAATTCTTGCCCACGTTGAACGGTCGTGTGTTCCTGAGCACGGCCATGGCTTGGGATGCGCTGGCCTATAACAACCTATCATAATTGATATTGATATCGCTCTAATGTCATGGCAGTATCTGCACGCAAATAAGAACAATGGAGGCTGCCATGACCTGTCTCTTCACCCTCGGCTGTATCAACCTGGCGGCGCGTTTTCGCAATGTCGCCTCGACGGAAAAACGTATCGCGCCAACCTGGCGTCTCGACTGAGTCGGGCCATGCCATGGCAATGCAAACAACGGCCTGGCACCCGTCCGGGCACGGCGGCCGACGGAAGCGATTCGGCATAAGCCTGGGCCTGGGTCTCGACCTGGGTTTCGATCTTGGTCTTGATCTGGGTCTCGATCTAATGTGCGCCAGGACCTTGCCCGGCGCCGCGCTGCTTGGCCTGGCGCTGGCCAGCCCATCGGCGCAGGCCGTCGACACCAAGTTCAGCGGCCGTGTGATGTTCGGCGCGGTGGCCCGCAGCGAAGCGCGCGATCCCCAGCTCCTGACCGGCGTGAACGCCGCGGCGATCGGCCTGCAGGGCTTCGGCAGCGGCGGCAACGGCGACGACGGCAACATGAACTTCGGGCGCGGCGACCTGGCCTCGCTGGCCTGGAAAGCCACCCTCGACCTCGATTTGCGCCAGGGCCCCTGGTCGGCGCTGGTGCGTGTCAAGGCCTGGCGCGACGAAGTGCTGGAGCGCCGCAAGCTCCCCTGGGGCAATTCGATCAACGGCTACGCGCCGCACGCGCCGCTGGAGGACGACGGCGCCGCGCGCCTGGCGCGCTTTTCCGGCGTGGCGCTGGGCGACGCCTGGCTGCAGTATGCGGGCCAGGCCGGCGCCATGCGCTACAGCGCGCGCCTTGGACGCCAGTCCCTGAACTGGGGCGAGCGCTCGATCACGCCGGGCGGACTCGAAGCCCTGAATCCCAGGGACTTGCCGGCCACGCGCAGGGCCGGCGCCATTCCCCAGGAGATGCGGGCGCCGGCGCCGATGCTGCTGGGGCGCGTCGAGCTGGCGCCGACCCTTGGCATCGAGGCCTATTACCAGACCCGCCACCAGCCGACGGCGCTCGACTTGTGCGGCAGCCTGTGGTCCACCAACGATTACCTGGCGCCGGGCTGCGACCTGGTGATGTCGGGGCCACCCCCGGTGAGCGACCGCGCCCGCATCCCGCTCGGCGCCTACCAGAAACGCCTGCCCACGCCCGCGGTGAACGGCCCGGAATACGGCTTTGCGCTCAGCTGGAAGTCGGCGGCGCTGGCTACCGACTTCGGCCTGTACAAGGGGCGCTACAACGCGCGCACCGCCTTGCCCAGCCTGCGCCGCAGCACCCGGCCCGCCGGCCCGGCCCTGGTCCCGGGCGACCCGGACGGGCGCAACATGGCCTATTTTTCCGAGTACCCGCAAGACCTGGCGATCACCGCGCTCACCTTCCAGCACAAGCGCGGCAAGGCCAACGTGTACGGCGAAGCCTCGTACCGGCCGCGCCAGCCCTTCATGCTGGCCCCGGGCGACGTGCTGCCGCCTTTCCTGAACGCCACGGTGCCGGCCCTGCTGCGCGCCGACGCCAACGCCGTGCCCCCGGGCGGCGTCTACCACGGCTACGACCTGCATCCGATGTCGCAGCTGCAGCTGGGCGTGCAGCGCGAATGGCAGGCCGGACCGGCGGTGCTGGCGGCCACGGCCGAGGTGGTCGGCAAGCACGCTTCCGGCTTGCCGGACCAGGCCGTGCGCCGCTACGGCCGCGCCGACATCTTCGGGGTGGGGCCGGTGAACGGCGCCTGCAACGTCACCACCGGCAACGCGGCGCGCCAGTGCAGCCTGCGCGGCTATGCCAGCACCAATGCCTGGGGTTACCGCCTGCGTGTCGACGCGCGCCTGCCGAACCTGTTGCCCACCTCGCTGCCCGGCCTGGCCTGCAGCGCCAGCCTGGCGCTGGCGCACGACGTCAAGGGCTGGTCGGGCGACTTCCTGCTGAACGAGGGCCGCAAGACCGCCACCGCGGCGCTGCGCTTCGAATACCGCCAGCGCTACCTGCTGGAACTGGCCTGGGCCCCGACCTGGGGTGGCGACTACAACCCGGTGGCCGACCGCGATGTCGTCGCGCTCGCTGCCGGGGTCCGCTTCTAGTGCAGGCGCCAGCCAAATGCACCAGGATGGGGCGCGCACTCCTGACCGGCACCCTCGACAAGCAGGCACGAATCCTGCGCGCTCTTCCATTCGACAAAGGAGGATGTGGATGATGCAGATTCGAATGCTCGACGCCGCCGGCGCGGCAGCGCATGCGGCGCCATTGCGCGCGCTCTTGCTCGACGCGGTCGCGCACGGCGCATCGGTCGGCTTCATGGCGTCGATCGACGAGGCGGCGGCCGCTGCCTACTGGGCCGGCGTGCGCGAGGCAGTGGCTGAGGGAACGCGGGTGCTGCTGGTTGCCTGGCGCGACCATGTGCTGGTCGGCACGGTCCAGCTCGACCTGTGCCAGAAGCCGAACGGGATGAACCGGGCGGAAGTGCAGAAGCTGCTGGTGCACAGCGGCGCGCGCCGCGGTGGGGCGGCAACGGCGCTGATGGAGGCGGCCGAGGTGCAGGCGCTGGCGCTGAAGCGCGGCCTGCTGTTCCTCGATACCGAGGCGGGGTCGCATGCCGAGGCGCTGTATGCGCGGCTCGGCTATACGAAGATCGGCGAGTTGCCGGAGTACTGCGCCACGCCGGACGGCGCCTGGCGCGCCACGGCGATCTACTACAAGACCCTGTTCGTGCGCGAACGCAAGGGCGCGCTCGCTATTTGAAAGCTCAGGCGCTCTTCCTGCGGTCGGGGCCGTTGTGCGGCGGCGCCAGCTTGATCGGCGCGGCCAGTTCCGGGTGCAGCGCCTGCTTGCCTTCGTAGATGGCGGCAATCGCCGCCATGTCGGCATCCTGGTCGCCGCTCAGGCGCACGGTATCGACCACGCTCAGGACCTTGGTGCGGTAATCCATGTAGACCAGCAGCAGCGGCACGTCGGCGGCAGCGGCCAGGTGATAGAAGCCGCTCTTCCAGTGCGGACGGTAATCGCGCGTGCCCTCTGGCGTGATGGCGACCCAGCACCATTTTTCACGCAGCATGTTCTGCGCCAGCGAGCGGGTGGCGCCCATCGGCGCGCGGCGGTCGACGGCAATGCCGCCCCAGTAGCGCATGAGCGGACCCATCGGCCCCTTGAACAGCGAATCCTTGGCCAGCCAGCGGAAATCCAGGTCCATCGCCCACTTGCCGAGCAGGCCGATGGGGAAGTCCCAGTTCGAGGTATGCGGATAAACGACGACGATGCCGTGCGGTCCGGGCAGGGGCTTGTGGCGCAGCTTCCAGCCGAACAGATTGAGCAGGCGCAGGGCGCTGCGTTGGCGCCAGGTTGGCAGGTCTGCGGGACGCAGCAGGTGATCGATCATGTTTTCTCCGTCGTGCCGTGCGCGAGCCGGCCTTTTTCTGTTTGCTGTTCCCGCAAGAATTACTTCCCTCCCGGAAAACCGAGGGTGGATTCTATATGGCGAGAACAGGGGTGACAAGAAAAAAGAAATGTGCTGTTGCAAGGCGCACGCGGTATCATGCGGCCGCTCACATGACCCTTCAATCTGCCGTTTCGGCAAGCGTTAACGATATGGATATCACGATTTACCACAATCCGCGCTGCGGCACTTCGCGCAACACCCTGGCCGCCATCCGCGACGCCGGCCACGAACCGCGTATCGTCGAGTACCTGGCCACGCCGCCTTCGCGCGCCGAACTGCAAGCCATGCTGGCGGCAGCCGGCCTGGCGCCGCGCCAGGCGCTGCGCAGCAAGGAAAGCCTGGTCGCCGAACTCGGACTCGATGCGCCGGGCGTGTCCGACGAGGCGCTGCTGGACGCCATGCTGGCGCACCCGGTCCTGATCGAACGCCCGTTCGTGGTCACGCCCAAGGGCGTACGGCTGTGCCGGCCTTTCGACAGGGTGCAGGAAATCCTGTAAGGGGGCGGCGCGCCGCGCTGTGCGCCGGCGGGGCCGGCTGCCGGGTATTGGTGGCGCTCGCTCAGTTGCCGGCGTCGACGCTGCCCAGCCCTGAAGCCGACTTGTTCACGACCGGCGGCTTGCCGTAATAGGTGAGGCTGCCGATGCCCTGGACTTTCGCGTCGAGCCGCTTGCGGGCATGAACGCGGACGTCGCCCACGCCGCGGAAGTTGACGTCGACGTTGTCGGCGAGCAGGGCCTTGGCATCGACCTCGCCCACGCCTTCGGCCTTCATGCTGAAGGTCTTGACCTCGCCGCTCGCGCGCAGGCTGCCGGCGCCACGGTAGTTGATGTCGAAGCGTTCGCCGCGCACGTCGTTCAGCCGGATCTCGCCGGCGCCTTCGGCGGCAAAGGCGCGCAGCGCAGGCATGCCGACGATCACGCGCTCGTCGCCGCGGGTGGTGGTTTTCATGCGGTCGTCGCGCATGCTCAGGCGCAGTTCGCCGCCCACGACTTCGCTGACCAGGTTGTCGATGAATTTGCCGTCGCCGCGCACGGTGACGGTCTGGGCCGCGTTGCGGTCGACCGTGACATTGATCGCCCCTTTCACATAGATCGAGGTAAAGGCCGGCGCAGTGCGCTGCTGGTCTTCGGCATGTGCCAACGAGGCAAAGGCGAGCGAGGAGAAGGTGGCGGCAAGGATGAGTCGGCGCATGGCGGTGTCCCGGTTTGTTTGAATGCAGCCATTCTAGATAGGGCATCTCCCAGGAACCACGTTTTTGAGACGAGATGCACTATTTGCCGGACGAGCTGCCGGAATCCGCCGTGCTTTTATCATGTTGGTAGGCGCCGATATCGAAACCGGTCTCCTTGTTGCGCGGCTTGCCCTGGAAATCCCTTTCCGGCTTGTCGCCGCCCACGCCCTTGCCAATGGCCGGCGAGCGGGCGCTCAGGCGGAAATCCGGTGTGCCGGTACGGCTGTACTCGACAAAGGCCGGTTCGGCGGCAACCGTGCCGACATGGCGCCGCCCCTCGGGCAGCTTCCAGTCGGCTGCCGCGTTCTGGAACACCAGGTTGTTCACGTAGATATTGTTTTCGCCCGTATCGCCCTGTTCGATGATGCCGTGCTTGTTGTCGAACACGATGTTGTTGGCCACCTGGGTAAAGTCGTTCGGCCCCTTCGAGTGGTAGTAGTCGCCGCCGCCGACCACGATCCCGGTGCCCGAGGTGGAAATGGTGTTGCCGGTCACGTCGACCCGGTTGGCGTCGTGCCACAAATGGATGCCGGCGCCGGCCACGCGGTAGATCAGGTTGTTGCGCACCCGGCCTTCGGTGCTGATGTAGATGCCGTGGTGGAAGCGGCAGTCGAGCGGGCCGATGTCGTGCACATTGTTGCCGATGACTTCGGATTTGGTGCCGCGGTAGTAGCTGTCCACGCCGATGCCGGCGCCGCCCGCGCTTTCGCAGGGGACGTCGAGGCCAACGTGGTGCACGTGGTTGTGGCGGATGCTGTTGTAGGAGCCGCCGTTATAGATGCCGCTCAGCCACTTGCTGCCGCTCTGGTACTGGGTGCCGTCGATCTCGAAGCCGACGATGTCGACATGGCTGCCGCGGTTGTCCCAGGCGCTGGTGGTGCGCGAGTCGAGCGGCGGGACGATCTTCGCGCCCCAGCGCTCGATCGACTGGAAGATGATGCGCGCCTCGGCGCTGCCGTTGACGTTGGTGCGAAAGCCGCCGGTGTACTGGCCCGGCGCGACGTACACCGTGGTCCCGGGCGTGACCACCTGGGCGGCGCGGCCGATGGTGCGGAAGGGCTCGTTCTCGGTGCCGGGGTTCGCGTCCGAGCCGCCGGGCGCCACGTACAGGTTGGTGCGCACGACCTCGGGTATCACCAGCTGCTCGGACGAGCCCTCGCGCCATCGGCAGCCATCGAGCACGAGCAGCAGCGCGCAGCAGAGCACCGCAACAAAGGGATTCGCGGGGCGGTTCGCGGGGCGGCGGGCGCTGAAGGAAAAAGGGGAAAACATGGCGTTCCTTGTCGAGGCAGACACCCGCAAAGTGTCGCCCGTCACCCCCGCTGCCCGGCGCGGATTGCTCAAGTTTGCCTTTGAGCGCGCGCAAGGTCGATGGCGCGCGCTCGTGCATCGCCTTAACTGCCGCCGCTGGCGCCGACCACTTGCGGCATGTAGGCCTCCAGGAAAGCCGGCGGCATGCGCCGCGGGCGGCCGCCGCTGATGTCGATGCACACCAGTTCCCAGCGCCCGCGCAGCACGGTGGCGCCGTCGCTGTTGCGCACCAGCTGGAAGCGGCGCTCCATCGACAGCTTGCCGTCGCCGCCGACCAGCCAGGTGGCAAGCGTGAGTTCCTCGCCCAGCAGCGTCGGCAGGATGTACTCGTATTCGCCGCGCCGGATCGCCATCGCGCGGTCGAGGCGCCGGTAATCGTCGAGCGACAGGCCGAGCGACTCGGAGTGGGCCCAGCCGACCTGTTCGCACCAGCGCACGTAGACGGCATTGTTGGTGTGGTTCAGCCCGTCGATATCCTCGACGCGCGGCACCAGGGGCAACGTAAAGGGGTGCGGATAATCCCAGTTCAAGTGATGTCCTTGCAAAACGCACGGCAAACGTCCGGTCCACCGCCAAAAGGAACATTCTAACCGTGGGCGCGGCCGCGCGCAGTTCAGCTCGACTGAGCTCAGCTCAGCTCCAGCAGCAGCGCCTGGTGATCCGACCCGGTTTCCGCCGCATCCACGCGCATGCGCCCGACCCGCTCGGCGAGCCCGGCGCTGACGAAAGCGAAATCGAAGGCAAAGGGTGCGCCCGCATCGGGATGATCGTCGTGCAGGCCGACCGTGGGCGCATGGCGCCGGCCCGGCTGGGATACATGCCAGGCGTCGCGCAGGGGCGGCGTGCCATCCGGGAAGGGCGCCAGCAGGCGCGCGTATTCGGGCGAATCGGGCAGCATGCTGAAGTCGCCCAGTAGCACCGCACTGGCCGCGCGCGGCAGGGCCTCGAAGGCGCCGTGTTCCGGCCCACCGGGACGCAGCACGCGCGTCTGCTGCACGGCTTCGCGGTGCAGCTCGCGCAGGCGCTCGACCTGGGCCATGCGCTGGATCAGCGAAAAATATTCCAGCTGCACCGACAGCACGCGCAGCAGCCCGGCCGGCGTGTGCAGCGTGACTTCCAGCGCGCTGCGCGGCATGCTCATCACATCGGGATCGGCCGGCCAGGGCAGCGAATGGCGCAGTACCTGCACTATCCGGTAGCGGGAAAAGATCATGGTGCCGAGGCGGCGCCGGCCGCCGTCGGGCGCCAGCGTGTCGAGCGCGGTGCAGCAGGCCAGGTTGTAGCCGGGCAGGCGCAGGGCCAGGCCAGCGAACTGGTCGCCGAGCGGCCTGCCGTCGCGCGATTCGTAACCGCTGGCTACTTCTTGCAGGCACAGCACATCGAAGTGGGAAAAACGGGTGAGGGTGGACACGACGCGGTCGAGGTCGGCGCCGCCGTCCGGCGTGCGGGCCGCTTGTATATTCCAGGTGATAAGCTTCGGCATGGCTGTCCTTTGCATGAGGAGGGCACAGCCTAAGCCGACTGCGTTGAGGCGGGCTGATCCAGTTCAAGCGTGCGAACCGAACCCGGCAGACAGCTGCGGAGGTTAAATCATGTTCACGATCGTCTTGCTGCTTTACCTGCAGCAGCACCTGGAAGTGACGTTAGAGGGCAGCAGCCTGCGCGGCGTCTATGCGACGAAACAGGAGTGCGAGCGCGCGGCCGTGCGCCTGCGCGGGCCGGTGCCACGGCCGCCCGGGGTGACGGCGGCCTGGCACGACGCCGTCTGCCTGCCGATCAACCGCGACGTGCGCGTCAACGAAATGGCGCCGCTCGACCTGCGCGCCTTGCTCGACCAGAAGCCGCCACCCGGCTGCGGCGGCACTGGCGACTGGCGCCGCGTGGCCGAGCTGTGCAGGCCGTCCAGCAATCCCGCACCTTGAGAGG
>Ga0209023_10006943_pt1 | contig 11780 bp, 12 predicted proteins | sample LakOneMetagenome_FD_187468 | JGI IMG/M metagenome (GOLD analysis project Ga0209023, IMG submission 187468) | Freshwater and sediment microbial communities from Lake Erie, Canada (SPAdes) (version 2) | ecosystem: Environmental > Aquatic > Freshwater > Lentic | place: Lake Erie, Canada...
CCGGCGCGCCAGCTCGCGGCCGGCGTGGGTGCGGTCCTTGTATCCGGTATCCGGCATGGTCCAGCGACTTCCTGCGGTGACGGCAGACAAACACGGGCAAACGGCCGCGCCGCGCCGCGGCAGGGCGCCGCAACGCGGTGGGCGCTCATCCGGCAAGCGCGTCCGGCGGGCGGAGCGCTTACTGGATGGTGAGGCGGCGTGCCTCCGTGCCCTGCTTTTTCGGCAGGCTCAGGTGGAGGACGCCGTTCTCGAGCCTTGCCTGCGCCGCGGCGTCGTCGACCTCGGTGGGCAGGGCAAAGCTGCGCAGAAAGCTGCGTGCGGTACGTTCAGCATACACCACGGTTTCGCCCTCGCGGCGTTCGTTTGCCCCGCGGCATTGCGCTTCGATCGTGATGCGCTGGCCGTCCACCGAGACCTTGACGTCCTCCTTCTCCACGCCGGGCAGTTCGGCCTGGATTTCGTAGGTCTTCTCGGTTTCGGCGACGTCCAGGCGCGGCGCCATCGCGGCTTCGCCCAGCCCGCCCCGGCCCTGCGCCAGGGGCGCGAAAAAGTCTTCGAACATGCTCTCGACCATGCGCCCGAACTGGTCTTCGACCGAGCCCGGACGGTAGGCCGGGAGCGCGGAACCGCCTCTCCTGATGAGATTCATGATGGCCTCCATGGATGAATGACGGGATTGCCGGCGCAGCGCCGGCAATGTCTTTATAGGATGCGCAGCGGCCGCTTTCAAGCGCTCCGGGCCATTGTGGGAATGCGTGAACAATCGGCGCCCTGCGGCCGCGTAAGATGGGGGTTTCGCTTCTGGAATCCCGCAATGAAACTGCTTCGTCCACTCGCTCTCTCCGTCCTCCTCGCACTCGGCCAGGCAGCCGACGCCGCCGAGCCCTGCAAGGAAGACTGCCACCGCCTGCTGGCCGAGGCCCAGGCCCTCGACGCCCAGGGCCAGTCCACCGAAGCGCTGCAAAAGATCAAGGAGGCGGAAACGCTGGCGCCGAATGCCGCGATGCCGCAGGCGATGGCTGCGGCCGTGTTCTACAAGCTGTCGACCGTGGCCCGGGCGGAGAAGGTCGAGGAGATGCGCACGCTGGCGCGCGCCCTGGCCGGGCGTTCGCTCGCACTGGACGCGGACAATCCCATCGGACAGGAGGTGCTGCGCCTGCTGGACGACGGACCCGCGCCGCTGCGCAAGCCCTCGCCCGAAGCGGCCGCCTTGCTGGCCGTCGCCGAGAAGCATTTCGCGCAAGGCAATCTCGCCCAGGCGCTGGCCGGCTACGAAGCCGTGATGCGGGCCGATCCCGGGTATGCGTTTGCCTGGATCGGCGCCGGCAATTGCCATGTCAGGCAGCAGGACTGGGTGCGGGCGGAAGCGCAGTTCCGGCGTGCGGCGCAGATCGAGCCGGCCAATGCGCAGGCCTGGCGCTTCCTGGGCAGCACCCTGAGCCAGCAAGGCAGGTTCGAGGATGCCGAAGCGGCGCTGCTGTCGGCGATCGCGGCCGATCCGTCGCAGCGCCCGAGCTGGGGCGCTCTGGCGCAGCTGCGCGCACGTTCGCAGCGGCCGCTTGCCCCCCTGGCCTTGAAGCGGCTCGCGCGGGTCGAGCAGGGGGCGGACGGCAAGTTCACGGTCGGATGGGACGCGGGAGCAGACAAGGACACGCCCAACGCGGCCTTCCACCTGGCGCGCGCCCTGGCCGAAGCCAATCTGCGCGGCCAGGACAAGACCAGGTCCGCCTACGACATCGCGCTGGCGTCGTGGCGAACGGCCTTGAAAGTCGCCGTCGAAGCGAAGGCGAACACCGGCCAGGGCATCACCGACCCGGGCCTCTTGACGATGCTGGCCTTCGAGCAGGACGGCCAGCTCGAGCCGGCCATCCTGCTGTTGCAGTTCCGCCAGGCCTACCGGCCGGAGCTGGAACGCTGGCTGGCCGCCAATCCCGGCGGCGTCAGGACCTTCGTCGCGCGCTACGCGCTGCAGCCCTAGCCGAGCACGCGGCGGTGGAAGCGCAGGTGGTCTTCGACGAAGGTCGAGATGAAGTAGTAGCCGTGGTCGTAGTCCGCATGGCGGCGCAGCGTGAGCGGCTGGCCGGCCGCCAGGCAGGCGGCCTCGAAGGCTTCCGGATACAGCTGCTCGGCCAGGAATTTGTCGGCCAGGCCCTGGTCGACGAGGATCCCGCCGGGGAAGGGCGCGCTCGTCATTCCGGCCATCAGTTCGGTGGCGTCGTACTGGCGCCAGCTCGACGGGTCCGGGCCCAGGTAGCCGCCGAAGGCCTTCTGGCCCCAGGGGCAGCGCATCGGCGCGGCGATCGGCGCGAAAGCGGAGACCGAGCGGAACAGATCAGGATTGCGCAGCGCCAGCATCAGGGCGCCGTGGCCGCCCATCGAATGGCCGAAGATGCCCACCCGCGCGGGATCCGCCGGCAGGGTGTCCAGGACCAGCTGGCGCAGCTCGAGGATGTGGCTGTACATGCGGTAGTGGCGCGACCAGGGCGCCTGCTCGGCATCGACGTAGAAGCCGGCGCCGACCCCGAAGTCCCAGCTGTCGGTTTCTCCCGGCACCCCGGCGCCGCGCGGGCTGGTGTCGGGCGCGACCAGGATGATGCCTTCCTCGGCGGCCACGCGCTGGGCGCCGGCCTTGGTCATGAAGGTTTCCTCGGTGCAGGTCAGGCCGGCCAGGTAGAACAGCACCGGCAGGGGCTGGTCGCCGGCGCCGGGCGGCAGGTAGACCGAATAGCGCATCGGCAGGCCGATGGCGTGCGAATCGAAGGAATGGAAGCGCTGCACGCCGCCGAAGCAGGCATGTTCGTTGAGCAGGTTGGGCATGGTTGTTCTTGCTGGTTGCGGGGTTCCCAGTATGCCTTGCCGCGCGCGGGCATGCCAGTCATACGAGCCCGAACGCGCCCAGCAGGGCGCCCAGCGCAAGCAGCCACAGGATGTGCAGGCGGGTGCGCCAGATCAGCAGGCAGCTGGCGCCGGCCAGCAGCCACAGCGCCCAGTCCTTGTGCGCGCCGGCCGCGCCGGCCCGCGCCAGCAGCCAGCTGGTGGCCAGCAGCATGCCGATCACGCTCGGCGCCATGCCCAGCTTGAAGGCGCGCACGGCGCGCAATTCGCGGTTGCGGTGGCCCCACCGGGCGACCTGGTAGGTAATGGCGGTGGAGGGCAGCAGGATGCCGACCATGGTCGTGGCCACCCCGAGGAAGGCCGCCGCCAGGCTGCCCGTATTCATGCCCACGTGCCAGCCTATCAGGGCCACGAACAGCACGTTGGGGCCGGGCGCGGCCTGGGCCAGCGCGATCGATTCGCTGAACTGCGCTTCGCTCAGCCAGCCCTTGTCCTCGACCAGGTAGCGGTGCATGTCGCCGCTGGCCGAGATCGCGCCGCCCAGCGAGAGCATGGACAGCATCAGGTAGTGGATGAACAGGTCGAGCCAGTCGTGCCAGCCGAGCACCAGCTGCGGCGGGTTCATGGCCGCAAACGGCGCCAGGCCAGCACGCAGCCGAGCAGGCCGAGCGGCGGCAGTACCCACGCCAGCGGGACGCGCACCCAGGCCAGCAGCACGAAGGCGGTGGCCGCGATCGCGAGGCAGGGGGGCAGGGGCACGGGATTCCTGGCCAGGGCGCTGGAGAGCTTCAGGCCGGCCGCCGCGATCAGGCCGGCCGAGACGGCGGCCATGCCGCGCAGGGCGCCGCCGACGCCCGGATCGTCCTTGAACTGCGCATGCACCGCCGCCAGCAGCAGCACCAGCACCAGGGGCATGGCCAGCAGGCCTCCCATGGCCGCCAGCGCACCGCGCAGGCCAAACCAGCGCGCGCCCAGGGCCAGGGCCAGGTTGACCACGTTCGGGCCGGGCATGATCTGGGCCACCGCCCAGTCTTCGATGAACTCCTCGTGCGTCAGCCAGCGCTTGCGCTCGACCAGCTCGCGCTGGACGACCGGCAGCACGCCGCCGAAGCCCTGCAGGGCAAGGACGGTGAAGGAGACGAACAGATCGGTGAGCGAAGCGGGCCGGGGGCGGGGCGGTGGCGATTCCATCGCCGCATTATCGCCGTGCGCGAGCCGCCCTGTCCACGCACACCAGGTTTGCCGCTTCCTAGCCGCCGCCGATCCCGCGCATCACGTGGCCGCTGCCGCCGCAATTCGGGCAGGGCTTGCCGTCCTGCCCCTTGCCGCTGCCGGCGCAGGCTTCGCAGACGTCCTCGCCGGCGCCGGGCGTGCCGGGTTCGGCTTCGTCGCCGGGATTCATGTCGGGGTCGGGATGGGTGCTCATGGTGTCCTCGTTCGTCGATGGGGGGCCTGGCCATTGTAGGTGGGGTGGGCCGGCGGTGTCGCAGCGCTGCACGGCAAGTTCAGTCCAAGCACGAAAACAAAATCACGCCTTTGATCTAAATCGGGTATTGACATTAGTTCGCCGTAGACCATACTGCTCGCAGCCCCACCAATCCAGAAAGGGCAGGCGCACGATGCATCCTCCGCGACCACTCCAGGCCGTCACCGACGGCGCCCTCGATGCCAGGTGCGACCTGCGCCAGCGCGACATCGTCGACGACGCCGTCCTCCTGATGCGCGCCGCCGGCACACTGTCGGCCCTCGAGTTCCTGAAATCGCATGCGGTCGACACCCGGATCATCGTCCGTGTCCTGCTCGACCCGTCGCAGCGCCGTGGCGGCGCTTCCCTGAGCCCGGCCTGACAGCGCTCGAATTGCGGCCGAGCCCGGTTCGAAGCCGGGTCAGCCAGACCGGGCTTATGCACAAAAATTTCTCAAGATTAATTTTGTGGATGGGCTTGACGCGGGGGCGAGACATGCGTGTAAGCCCTTGATTTTTGGGCTTATCCGCGCTGCCTTCCCAATAGGCAAATTGTTGAAAGCCGCATCAATGGCCGTGTCCGGCATGTCAAGCCCCCGCTTTTCCACATAGTTATTCACAGAGTTTGTGGATATCCGGAAAATTGTCGATAGATCCACGACTTAGCGAATTCTTTGCATGTAATGCATGACCTGATGGCAGGCAAGTCGCCAGGGCAGGACATGACAGCGCTTGCGCGCGCCCAGATTTCTGCTTGCGCAACACAACTGGATAAATGTACAGTATGGCATTTCCAGCCCATCCGATCCCATGTCCGCCGTCCTCGACCAGCCCGCCGTCCCAGTCGACCCGTTCGCCAGCCTGAATGCCGAACAAAGGGCCGCGGTCGAGCACGACATCGGCGCGGCAACGGTACGTCCGCTGCTGGTCGTGGCCGGCGCCGGCTCGGGCAAGACCAATACGCTGGCGCACCGGGTGGCGCGCCTGATCCAGTCGGGCGCCGATCCCCAGCGCATCCTGCTGCTGACCTTCTCGCGCCGCGCAGCGGGCGAGATGGGCCGGCGCGCCAGCGGCGTGCTGCAGCGCCTGCTCGGACGCGGCGCGACCGGCTACGGGGCGGCTGCCCCGATCGCGCTGCCCTGGGCCGGCACCTTCCACGCGATCGGCGCGCGCCTGTTGCGCGACTACGCCGGCCGCATCGGCCTGGACGAATCGTTCACCATCCACGACCGCGGCGACTCCGAAGACCTGATGGGCATGGTGCGCCACGAGATCGGCCTGTCGACGACGGAAAAGCGCTTTCCGCTGAAGGGCACCTGCCTGTCGATCTATTCCCGTGTGGTCAACAGCCGGGCGCCGCTGGAGCAGGTGCTGCAGTCGACCTTCCCCTGGTGCAGCGAGTGGGAAGGCCAGCTCAAGACCCTGTTCGGCGCCTATGTCGACGCCAAGCAGGAGCAGAACGTGCTCGACTACGACGACCTGCTGCTGTTCTGGGCCGAGATGGCGGGCGACCCGGTGCTGGGGCGCGAACTGGGCGCCCGCTTCGACCATGTGCTGGTCGACGAATACCAGGACAGCAACCGCCTGCAAGCGGCCATCCTCACCGGCATGAAGCCGGACGGCGAGGGGGTGATGGTGGTGGGCGACGACGCCCAGTCGATCTACGCCTTCCGTGGCGCGACGGTCCGCAACATCCTCGGCTTCCCCAAGGAATTCACGCGCCCGGCCGAAGTCATCACCCTGGAGCGCAACTACCGCTCGACCCAGCCCATCCTCGACGCCTCGAACGCGGTCATCGCCGGCGCGCTGGAGCGCCATGCGAAGACGCTGTGGACCGACAAGGCGGCGGGCGGCAAGCCGCAGCTGGTCCTGATTCCGGACGAGGCCGAGCAGGCGCGCTGGGTCTGCAACCGGCTCCTCGAACACCGCGAAGCCGGCATTGCGCTGACCCAGCAGGCGGTGCTGTTCCGCGCCGCCAGCCACAGCGCGGCGCTGGAACTCGAGCTGATGCGCCGGAACATCCCCTTCGTGAAGTTCGGCGGGCTGAAGTTCCTCGAGGTCTCCCACATCAAGGACGTGCTGGCGGTGCTGCGCTTCGTGCAGAACCCGGCCGGGCGCATGGCCGGTTTCCGCACCGTGCAGCTGATTCCCGGCATCGGCCAGGCCACCGCCACCCGCCTGCTGGACGCGGTCGCGGCATCGCCCGACCCGGTGGCGGCGCTGGAAGCGTTCGCACCGCCGGCGCGCAGCAAGGTCGACTGGGACGCCTTCTGCGCCCTGTACCGGCGCCTGCGCACCCCGGGTTTGCGCTGGCCGGCCGACATCGAACTGGTGAAGGAGTGGTACTTGCCGCACCTGGAAAGGATGCACGACGACTGTCAGGTGCGGGCGGCCGACGTCGAGCAGCTGGCGCTCCTCGCGGGCGGGCACGGCTCGCGCGAGGCCTTCCTGGCCGAGATCACGCTCGACCCGCCCGAGGCCACCAGCGACCGCGCCGGGCCGCCCCTGCTCGACGAAGACTACGTGATCCTGTCGACCATCCATTCGAGCAAGGGGCAGGAGTGGAAGTCGGTGCACGTGCTGAACGTGGTCGACGGCTGCATCCCGTCCGACATGGCGACCGGGAACCAGGACGATATCGAGGAAGAGCGGCGCCTGCTCTACGTGGCGATGACGCGCGCCCGCGAACACCTGCACCTGGTGCTGCCGAACCGCTTCTTCATCAAGCAGCAGGCATCGACCGGCGACCGCCACGTCTACGCGGCGCGCACGCGCTTCATCACGCCGGCCATGCTGGAGCATTTCGAGGAGGCCACCTGGCTCGATGCCGAGTCGCAGCACCTGCGCAAGCCGGTGCCGGAAAGCGTCCGGATGCTGGTGAGAGACCGGGCAAGGACGGCGTGGAAATGACCGCGCGAGATGAACGCAGATGAGTGCATGTTGGCGACTTATCCCCCGCGGGCGGGTTTTGTAGGAATCTGCCTAAGGTATTAAGGTTGCACGAAAGCAGTGCGTAGATAAGTCATTGATTTTACGAGGCTTTGATTTTGCCTTCAGAACGGGCATTTTGTTGAAACCCGCATCATTACTGGACTTTCGGCTTGTCAAGTAGTGCTTTTCCACATCTTTATCCACAGTTCTTGTGGATATTGGCGAATATTCAAAAGAATCAGGCACTTAGCTGTCAGTTTTGATCTTTATCAATTCCTAGGGCCTCGGCCAGCAGGCCCAGCGCCGGCAGGGCGCCCATCTTCAGTGCGACGCCCGGCCGCACCGCCGCTTCGCGCGGATTGACGCGCACGATCGGGACGCCCTGCGTTTCCGCCATCCGCCTGACCGAAGGAATGTCGACGCCGGCCCCGAGCTCGATCACGGCCAGCCGCCCGACCCCGGCGCGCCAGCGCGAGAAACGTTCGTACTGCGCCTCGCTGCGCTCGGGCAGCCAGGCGCCGTCGTTGAACATCAGGATGTTGGGACGGGCCAGCGCGCCGCAGCGCGGGCAGGCCGGCAGGGGCGAGAGCAGCCGGCAGGCCTGCATGTCGACCTCGGGCGCGACGGCGTCCGCCGGCCAGATCGCAGCGCAGCAGGGGCGCGTGCATTGCAGGTGTTGGATCGAGCCGTGGCATTCGACGACCGCGTCTTCGGTGGCGCCGGCGCGCTGGAACTGGCCGTCGACATTGCTGGTGAAAACGAAGGCGCCGTGCCGCATGCGCGCGGCGATCGCGCGCAGGATGCCGAACCCCGCATGCGGCGTGGTGGCGCGATACAGGGCGAGGCGGTGGCCATAGAAGCCCCAGGCCAGGCGCGGATCGCTGTCGAAGGTGCTCGGCGAAGCCATGTCGTGGAAGGCGCGCTTCAGGCGCGCCAGCGGCGGATAGGCGCGCCAGAAGCCCTCGGTGCCGCGAAAGTCGGGCAGGCCCGAATCGACGCCCATGCCGGCGCCGGCCGCGACCAGCAGGCCGTCGGCCTGGCGCAGCAGCGCGCTGGCGCGTTCGACGCCGTCATCAAGCGGCTGCATGGCCCGCCTCGCGCTTGAGGCGCTCCAGTTCGGCAAGGAAGCGCTCGGCGGCCAGGCCAGGGGCCCACGGCTCCCACGGCGTGCAGCCGTAGTGCTCGGCCAGCGGGTCGCGCTCCAGCACCCGGGCGCGGATCTTGAGGGTGCGGCGCACTTCCTCGCGCGTCCAGCCGGTGACGTGCACGGCTTCGGTGGCGGCGGCCAGGCGGTCGGCCTGCTTGTGCAGGCGGTGCTCCTTCTCGGTCCAGGGGGGCAGGCCGTAGCGCAGGAACACCGCCTGCTCCAGGCGCCGGGTCAGGGCGCGGAAACCCTCGCCCAGGAAGGGCTTGATCACCGAGACCGCATCGAAGCCGAGCAGGCCTTCCTCGGCGTCGTGCAGCAGCTCGCGCAGCTCCTGTTCCGGCGACAGGCGCGGGGCCTGGGCGCGCCGCAGCAGCATCACGGCGATCGAATGCTGGGCCACCGACAGCGGCAGCGGCCAGGCCGAATGTCCGCCCCAGCGGTAGGTGCGGGCCAGGCCCAGGGCGAGGTCGGCGTCGTCCCAGTCGAAGGGGGTGGGGTTGAGCAGGTCCAGGCGCTTGCCCGAGGGCATACGGACCCATGCGCGCACCTCTTGTGCGCTTGGAATGGTGGTCATGTGGCGATTTTACACACGGGCACGTGCAATCTCCCCATAATTGATGCAGGCAAAGAGGGCGCGCCGGCGTCTCCCTACACTGGACTGCCGGACCGGCAAACCGAATGCCGGGCCGTTCGAACGGCATGGAGGCGGACATGGAAGACAGCAGCACGGGGTGCGACGTACTGGTGGTGGGCGGCGGCATCAATGGCGCGGGCATCGCGCGCGACGCGGCAGGGCGCGGCCTGCGGGTGATCCTGTGCGACAAGGACGACCTCGGCGCCCACACCTCGTCGGCGTCCAGCAAGCTGGTGCACGGCGGACTGCGCTACCTCGAACACTACGCGTTCGGCCTGGTGCGCAAGGCCCTGGCCGAGCGCGAGGTCCTGCTGCGCAGCGCGCCCCACATCATGCATCCGCTGCGCTTCGTGATGCCCCACGATGGCGGCCAGCGGCCCGCCTGGCTGATTCGCGTCGCCCTCTTCCTCTACGACCGGCTGGCGCCGCGCGAATTCCTCCCGGGGTCGCGCGCGGTCGACCTGGCCGGCCACCGCGCCGGCGGCCCGCTCAAGCCGGCCTTCACGCGCGGCTTCGTGTACTCGGACGGCTGGGTCGACGATGCGCGCCTGGTCGTGCTCAATGCGCTGGACGCGCACGAGCGCGGCGCGACCGTCCTCCCGCACACGCGCTGCGCCGGCGTCGAGCGCCATGCCGCGCACTGGATCGCCACCCTCGAAGGGAAAGGCGGCAGGCAGCGGGTGCGCGCCCGCTGCCTGGTCAACGCCGCCGGGCCCTGGGCGGGGCGCATCGATGCCGTCGCGAGCGGCGCGCCGCCATCCGCGCAGCGGCGCCTGCGCCTGGTGAAGGGCAGCCACATCGTGGTGCCGCGCCTGTTCGACCACAGCTACGCCTACATCTTCCAGCACCCGGACGGGCGCATCGTGTTCGCCATGCCCTACGAGGGCGCCTTCACCCTGATCGGCACGACCGACCTCGATTTCACGGGCGACCCGGACGAGGTCGCGATCGCGGACACCGAGATCTCCTACCTGTGCGCGCTCGCGAACCGCTACTTCCGGCGCCAGGTCTGGCCCTCCGATGTCGTGTGGCGCTATTCCGGCGTGCGTCCCTTGCTCGACGATGCGTCCGGCAAGGCCTCGGACGCCACGCGCGACTACTCCCTGGGCCGCGTCAGCGCCGGCGCGCCCCTGCTGTCGGTCTTCGGCGGCAAGATCACCACCTACCGCCGCCTGGCCGAGGAGGCGACTGACTGGATCGCCGCCGCACTCGGCAACCCTCGGCCGGCCTGGACCGCGAGCGCCCTGCTGCCCGGCGGCGACCTGTTCGGACCGACGCCCGACAAGCGCGGCGTGCTCGAATTCGACCGCTGGCTCGCCGCCCTGCAGCGCCGCCTCGACTGGCTGCCGCCCGGCCTCGTCGCGCGCTGGGCCCGCGCCTACGGCACCCGGGTCGACACCCTGCTGGCGGGCGCGCGCAGCCTGGACGGCCTGGGCGCCGAGATCGTAGCGGGCCTGTACGCGGCCGAGCTGCGCTACCTGGTGCGGTACGAATGGGCGCGCACCGCCCAGGACGTGCTCTGGCGGCGCAGCAAGCTCGGCCTGCACCTGGCGCCGGGCTGCGCCGACGCCATCGACGCCTGGATCGCTGCCGAGCGCGCGCCCAGCGGCAGCATCGCGCTGGGCGAGCCGGCCTAGGGCCAGTCACGCTATCATGGCGCATCGATCACTTGAGAAGGAATGCCGATGCGCCTCTACACCAGTCCCCGCGCGCCCAATCCGCGGCGCGTCGCGATGTTCATGGCAGCCAAGGGCATCAGCGGCATCGAGACCGTCGAGGTCGACCTGAACGCAGGCGGCCAGCGCAGCCCGGAATTCCTGGCGCTGAACCCGATGGCCCGGATTCCCGTGCTGGTGCTCGACGACGGCCGCGCCCTGAGCGAGACGCGCGCCATCTGCACCTACCTGGAAGGCCTGTATCCGCAGCCGAACCTGATGGGCGTGGACGCCACCGAGCGTGCCTTCATCGAGATGGCCGAGCGGCGCATGGAGCTGCACCTGATGCTGGAGATCGCGCACTGCGTGCGGCATACGCATACGGGGCTGGCGGTGCTGGAGCAGCCGCAGTTTCCCGAGTTCGGCGCGGCGCAGGGCAGGAAGATGCGCGACACGGCGCGCTGGCTGGATGGGGAGCTGGCGAAGCAGCCCTACGTCGCGGGGGAGCGCTTCACGATCGCCGATATCACGGCGTTCTGCGCGCTGGAGTTTGCGCGCGGGCTGATGAAGTTCAGGCCGGGGGAAGAGGGGATGCCGCACCTGCAGGCGTGGCGCGACCGCCTTGCGTAGGGTGGGCGGTCCCCCGCCCACGCGGTGATCGTCAGCGCTTGAAACACCGTGCGCGACGATCTCGCCGCCGGTTGAACGCGTGGGCAGGAGACCTGCCCACCCTACGAAGAGTGGAACGTGCGCGCCGCCTCAGCGCACCCGCTTGTACCACCCGCCATCCTCGAACAGCGGCTGGTAATCCTCGACCCCCGCATCGGTCGCCGCCAGCTCCCGGTCCAGCCCCAGCACCCCGAACAGCGACAGGCTGTCGCGGAACAGGCGCAGCACGCGCTGGCGCAGCAGCGGGCCGAAGTCGGGCAGGGCGCGGCGGCAGATGATGCCGTGGAACTCGTTGAAGGATGCGTCCGTCACCAGGCTGTACTGGGCCCAGGTGATGCGCTCGCGCAGGCGCGGCAGCAGCCGCGCCTGGCCGTTCGCGATCTCGAAGTAGTCCGCCAGCCTCCCGCTGCCGCCGCTCGCCTCGTAGTGCGCCTGGGACGCCGCC
>Ga0209023_10006944_pt1 | contig 11780 bp, 12 predicted proteins | sample LakOneMetagenome_FD_187468 | JGI IMG/M metagenome (GOLD analysis project Ga0209023, IMG submission 187468) | Freshwater and sediment microbial communities from Lake Erie, Canada (SPAdes) (version 2) | ecosystem: Environmental > Aquatic > Freshwater > Lentic | place: Lake Erie, Canada...
CGCAATTTTCCCGGGCTCAACTTCTCCCAGGACGAACTCGCCGAGGGCGTGCGCTTCGCCCACGACCACGGCAGCAAGGTGCTGGTCGCGATCAATACCTTCGCGCGCGTCGACGATGTCGCCATCTGGAGGAAGGCAGCGGACGCAGCGGCCGAAAGCGGCGCGGATGCCATCATAGCCGCGGACTTCGCCGTCCTCGATCATGTGGCGAGGAACCACAAGCAAATCCGCCTTCACCTGTCGGTGCAGGCTGCCGCGGCGACGCCGGAAGCGATCGGATTCTATGCGGCTCAGTTCGGCATCCGCCGCGTGGTGCTTCCAAGGGTTCTCTCGCTCCAGGAGATAGCCGCGCTGAACCGCGCGATCGACGTAGAAACCGAAGCGTTCGTTTTCGGCGGCCTTTGCGTGATGATAGAGGGACGCTGCTACCTCTCTTCATACGCGACGGGAAAATCTCCGAATCTCAACGGCGTCTGCTCGCCGCCCGAAATGGTGAGCTATGACGAGGAGCCGAGCGGCACAACGGCACGCCTGTCAGGCTTCACGATCGACCGATATGGGCGCGGCCAGGCGGTAGGTTATCCCACCCTCTGCAAGGGCAGATTCAAAGCCGGCGGGAAGACATCCCATCTGTTCGAGGATCCAGTCAGCCTGAACGCCGGCGGGATGATTGCAGGCCTGAAAGCCGCCGGGGTGACCGCGCTGAAAATCGAGGGACGCCAGCGCGGCAAGGGCTATGTGAGCGAGGTCGTGCGCGCCTTCAGGAAAGCAGTAGACGCGGTCGAAAAGGGCGGTAGCGCCGTGGATGTCGACAGGCTTCTGGCGGGCCAGTCGGAAGGGTCTCGGCAGACGGCCGGCGCCTACGAGAAGAGATGGAGATAGCTGGTGTCCGAAATCGCGCTGACGCTTGGCCCCGTGTTTTTCCATTGGCCTCGCGACCGGCTCCTGGACTTTTACCGCAGGATAGCCGACGAGGCTCCGATCGAGCGGGTCCACGTCGGCGAAGTCGTCTGCGGAAAGCGGATGCCGTTTTCGGATTCCGTTTGGCCAGCGATCATCGAAAGGCTGGAGCGTGGGGGTAAACAGGTGGTGCTGTCCACGCTGGCGGCACCGACGACCATTCGGGAACGCAGAAGCGTTGAGGATCTCTGCAGGGAGGACAGGCTGGTCGAGATCAACGATGTCTCCGGCCTGCCGACACGTTCTGGCAAATCGTTCGTCACGGGTCCATCTGTGAGCGTCTACAACGAGACGTTCGTCACGGGTCCATTTATGAACGTCTACAACGAGGCTTCGGCGAAGTTCCTGGTCGAACTTGGTGCGCGAACAATATGCCCGCCCGTCGAATTGTCGTTTGCAGCGATCGGCACCATGTCCTTGAAATGCCCGGAGGCTGAGTTCGAAATCTTCGCGTTCGGCCGGCTGCCGCTCGCCCTCTCCGGACGGTGCTATCATGCGCGGATCCACGGCCTTCACAAGGATTCGTGCCAGTTCACATGCGAAAAGGATCCTGACGGTCTCTCGGTCGATACGCTCGACGACCAGCGGTTCCTCGCCGTCAACGGCGTACAGACCCTCTCCAATCAGGTTCAGGCCTTCTGCCCTGGGCCTGACGCGCTCACTTCCAAGGGTGTCAGGCGGCTTCGTTTGTCTCCCCAGACGTGCGACATGGTTGAGGTAGCGAGGATTTATAGACGACTGGCCGACGGCAAAGAGGAGCCCAGAGATGCCCGCTTCGCCCTTTCGTGCCTCGATCTGCCCGGTACGCTGGTTGACGGCTACGCCCATGCCAGGCCCGGATGGCAAATTACCGCTCCAGCTTGACGAAATGACTCAGATTGCAATCGTGACCATCTCCGACCGTGCGAGCCGCGGCGAATACGAGGATTTGGGCGGACCCGCGATCGAGCGCTGGCTTCGCCTTATCTTGACAGAGCCCTGCGTTTTCGTTCGTCGCATCGTCCCCGACGGCCTGGAGAGTGTCCGCGACCTGCTTATAGAGCTTTGTGACCAGGCCGCCGTCGATCTGATCCTGACAACGGGCGGAACCGGTCCCTCCCCACGAGACTTGACACCGGAAGCTATGCGGCAGGTCATCACCAAGGAGTTGCCCGGTTTCGGCGAACTCATGCGGCAGGCAAGCTTGCAGCATGTGCGCACGGCCATCCTTTCACGTCAGACCGCTGGAGTGCGCGGCCGATCGCTGATCATAAACCTGCCCGGAAAACCGGCTTCCATCGATGTCTGCCTCAGCGCCGTCTTTCCTGCCGTGCCTTACTGCCTCGAGCTAATAGGCGCGGGCTCGATCCTGGTGGATTCTTCCATTCTTCAGCAACATGGCTGACCTTAGCCCGATCACATTTGGTTCCAGCTTCTTCGCATGGTTCCAGATTCATCGCAGCGGCCGCCTCCGCCAGTCATCGGCGGATATGGGTCGCCAGAATGCAGCCCGTTGACCGCTGTCAAATCCAGATCGGCTCTTATTCGAGCATATTTGACGCGGATCAACGATGTTCACTCAGACCGGTGCTTTGATGTCCGCCTCGATAGGCTGAGCGCGAATTGGCGATGCGGGCGCGACGATCCGCGCCAAACGCGGAAATCGCGAAGCAATAAACCAGTTCAGCGGGGAGCCTGTCGGGCGGGGCCGCTGCCTCCGTCTCTGGCGCCTTCTGGCAAACCGGAGGTTGAACGGAGGCAGCGGCACTTGTTAACCTCTGTCCTATGGAGAGAACCATGGCTGAAGCCGCTACCAAACTGCCAGTCAAATCCGACAAGAATGCCCCCGCCGCCAGATCAGACAACTGGATGGGGTCGTTCGAAAGCCTGCGCCGCGAAATCGACCGACTCTTTGATGACTTCCATCCTTTCGATCTTCGCCTGCCTTCTTCCCGTTCATTTTTCGGCCGCGGACTGCATGCCGTTGCACCCGTCGCGCCATCGATGGACCTGGTCGAAAAAGCCAATGAGTATGAAATCACGGCTGAACTACCGGGCATCGACGAAAAGAACGTAGAGATCAAGCTCGCCAACAATGTGCTGACGATCAAGGGCGAGAAGAAGGAAGAGAGGGAGGAGAAGGAGAAGGACTACTACCTCTCGGAACGCCGCTACGGCTCCTTCCAGCGGTCGTTCCGGTTACCTGAAGGGGTCGATGCCGACAAGAGCGACGCCAGCTTCACCAAGGGCGTGCTGAGCGTGAGGCTGCCCAAGACAGCCGAAGCCCAAAAGGCAGAGAAGAAGATCACGGTCAAGGCCGCGTAACGGCACGAACGATCACTTCCTCTGTGCACCGGACAGTGCACAGAGGAAGAAATCTCTTCTCCCTAGCGGCGACATCAGGATTTGGGAGCAACCGGCTTCCGGTTTGTGTCCGCCTGACGCTGTGCGATCTCGAGCTTCTCCCTCTCACTCAGAAGCAGGCCCTGGACTATCCGCCGCTTTTCCGGATCGGTTTCGCGGACGAGTAGATCTTCAAAATAGGCGATGTTAGTCCGTGCGATGAATCGGTCCACGACAGCCCCTCAGGTGTCGATAAGACGCATTGTTTGAAGATTATTCCCGACAGTTTCGGTGCCCCACTAATGCTTGCCCTACATTTGCTGAAGCCACCCTCCAGACTGCAGCCGATCGGTGAATTCGAGCGCCGACAGATTCCGAAACATCGTTCACAGCGCCACCCGGCTCAAACTCGAATCGTGCGCTCAAATTGACCTAACGCAATGCGCACCTGCCTGAATGGCCGAGAAAGGAGTGGATTCAAGGATCACAACGATGACACAGTCTATTTCACACACGTCCATCACGCATGCCGCAGAGCAGGCGCAGCAATGGGTGAACGAGCTCGCCAAGGGCTTGGACTGGAACGAGCAGAGCGCGTTCCGTCTACTGAAGTCGGTGCTGCACGCCCTGCGCGACTGGCTTACCCCGGAGGAGATGGCCGATCTGTCGGCCCAGCTGCCAACGCTGATCAGGGGCATTTACTTCGAGGGGTGGAATCCGACGGAGCCGGCATGGGAACGGAAGAAGCGCGACTTCGTGATCCGAGTCCGAGACAGCTTCGGCTACGAGCCGGAGATCGACATCGACAACGCAATCCGAGCGGTGTTCAAGCTTCTCGACCGCCACATATCGCACGGCGAGATCGTCCAGGTTCGCAACTCAATGAAGAAATCGCTGCGCCAACTCTGGCCGGAAGGATGACCGATGTTTCGCGATCGCCAGGAGGCCGGACAGAAACTCGCTGTCGAGCTCGCCAAGCTGCAGTTGCAGGATCCCGTTGTCCTGGCTTTGCCGCGTGGCGGCATTCCCGTCGCTGCCGAAGTGGCCAAGGTTCTAAAGGCACCACTCGATCTGGTCCTCGTCCGCAAGGTCGGAGCACCCGGCAATCCGGAGCTGGCCGTGGCCGCCATTGTGGACGGCGACCCGGCCGACGTGGTGCTCAACCGGGAGATCGTGGAAGCCTATTCCCTCAATGATGACGAGCTTCGCGCTCTGATCGCAAAGGAACGCCCGGAGCTGGAACGGCGCCGCGCCGCATATCGCGGAACGCGGAAGCCACTTTCCGTCAACGGCAAATCGGTAATCGTCGTCGATGACGGCGCGGCCACAGGAACCACGATGAAGGTGGCGATCCGCGCATTGAAACGCCGTTCGCCGCGCGAAATCGTGGTCGCATTGCCCGTGGCACCGGCCCAGACGTTGACCGATCTTGCCTGTGAAGCGGATTGGGCTGTGTGCCTGAGTGAGCCATCGCAATTCCGTGCGCTCGGTCAGCACTATCTCCACTTCCCGCGGCTGTCCGATACCGATGTTCTAACGATCCTGAACGAGGCCGCTAGTGCGCACGCTGTAGGCCGTTTCGGCGATCGCGATACATCCGGCATTGTCAAGAAACGACGCGAAACCGTCGCTAAGAGATAGGAGCCACGCCGATGCAGATCCGCACGCTTTCCACCTTGGAGTGCACAAAATTACTGACGGCCAACCGCGTGGGTCACCTGGCTTGCGCCAAAGATGGACAACCCTATGTTGTCCCGTTCTACTATGCCCATGCGGACAACCATCTTTATGCCTTTTCCATGATAGGCAAGAAGATCGACTGGATGCGCTCCAATCCGCTCGTGTCCGTGCAGGTCGGTGAGCGCGGCGCGGCGCGAAGTTGGAGAAGCGTTGTCGTCAACGGCCGCTATGAGGAGCTTCCCGACCGCATCGGACACAAGGTCCAGCGCGATCACGCCTGGGCGGTCTTGAGCAAGCACGCCGATTGGTGGGAACCGGGCGCGCTCAAGCCTGACACATCCACGGACGCGGAGCATCTGCCCCACGTGTTCTTCAGGATATTCATCGCGGAAGTTTCGGGCCGCGAGGCATTGGAGAGCTAACCCTACCATGGCGAGGCCGAGCGGAAGCTGTGCCAAGCCAACTGCTGGTCGCAGCGGTTGGCTGCATACGCCGCCCGTCTGAAGTCCCCGCCATGGATACGCTCATTGCCCAGCTCGGGGTAGCCTTAGCGATAGGGTTGCTCGTTGGGTTGGAACGCGGGTGGAGAGAGCGCGATGCGCCCGACCGCAGCCGAACAGCCGGTATCCGTACATTCGGCATCACCGGATTGCTCGGCGGTGTTGTCGCGGCTTTGGCCAAGGCGCTCGCGGCGAATTCCGTGTTGGTCGCGGGCTTCATCGCATTCGCAGCCATTTTTGCTTGGTACAAGGCACGCGAAGCCGAGCACGATGAGGATTTCAGCGTCACGACCGTCATCGCGGGCCTTGCCGTCTTCGCCCTTGGAGCGCTCTGCGTGGCCGGCGATTTCCGGGTTGCAGCCGCGGGCGGCGCGGCCCTCGCGGCACTTCTCGCAAGCCGCGAGGTCTTGCATGGACTGTTGCAGCGCCTGACCTGGATAGAGCTTCGCTCGGCATTGATACTCGCGGCGATGACCGTGATCGTGCTGCCTCTGCTGCCTGACCGCACATTGGACCCCTGGGGCGGCTTCAACCCGCGCGAGATTTGGCTCCTGACGGTGCTGATGGCCTCGATTTCGTTCGTAGGCTACGTCGCGGTGCGCGTTCTCGGAAACGCTCGCGGTTTAATCGTCAGCTCACTTGCAGGCGCGGTGGTCTCGTCCACCGCCGTCACCTTATCGCTGGCACGCACCGCCAATGGAGCGAGCAATTCCTTGCCCTTCGCGGGCGCGGCTTCGCTGGCGGCGATGGTTTCGATCTTGCGTGTCTGCCTCGCGGTTCTGGTGTTGGCGCCTGGTGTGGCCGCGTTCATCGCCGCGCCCGCGCTCGCTGCTGCACTGGCATTCGGCGTATGCGGAACGATCGCATTGGCAATTCACGACCAAAAACCGGAGAGCCCTGGCGCTGCGCGCAATCCATTCGAACTGGCGCCCTTGCTGATCTTCGCGCTGCTGTTCGCATTTGCCTCGACAGCGAGCGCCGCTTTGGCCGCCCGATTTCAGGAACAAGGCCTGCTAGCGAGTTCCGCGGTTGCGGGTGCGTTCGACGTCGATGCTTCCGTGCTGAGCGCCCTACGCCTGGTCAAGCATTCTATCTCGATCGAAACGGTAGGACATTCAGTGCTGATGGCGCTGATGGCCAATGCGGTCGGACGCCTGTCCCTGGCGGTGGTTGCAGGTCCGGTGAGATTCTGGTTGCCTCTTGCGGGCATGACTTTGATCGCCGCGGCTGCAGGCTACTGCGCCATGCTGCTCCTGTAGGGTCATTGCGGCCACGTCCGGCCGTCAGCGCAAGAAATCAGATTTGATCGGTGTCAAGGCTGCTGGCCGTTTTTCCTGTTGAATCCTCCCACTATTCCAATTCGGGAGGACATCATGTCCACAACAGAAATCAACATCCCAATCCGGGAAGCCGCAAGCGCGGCATCGACGAAGCTCCGGCTGGGATCGCTGACCGCGCTCGTGATCGGCTCGATGGTGGGGTCAGGCGTCTTCAGCCTGCCTCAGAACATGGCGGCCGGCGCTGGCCCTCTGGCTATCCTGATCGGTTGGGCCATCACGGCCGTCGGAATGCTCGCACTGGTGTTCGTCTATCAGTCACTGGCGGTTCGCCGACCCGAGCTCGATGCAGGCCCTTATGCCTACGCGAAGGCCGGGTTCGGACCTTTCATAGGATTCAGCAGTGCCTGGGGCTATTGGATCAGCGCATGGGTCGGCAACGTGTCCTACGCCGTGATCGTCTTCAGCGCTTTGTCCTATTTCTTCCCTGCCTTCGGTGATGGGAACACCTGGCAGGCGGTGCTCGGCGCATCGATCCTGCTGTGGCTCATCCACTTTCTGGTTCTGGCAGGCATCCGGCAGGCCGCGGTCGTCAATACAATCGTGACCGTGGCGAAGATTGCTCCGGTTGTCCTCTTCGTCGGCATCATCGCCGTCGCTTTCAAACTCAACGTCTGGTCGCTCGACTTCACCGGGCTCGGCAATGCCTCTCTCGGTTCGATCGCTGCTCAGGTCAAGAGCACGATGCTGGTGACGCTTTGGGTCTTCATCGGCATCGAAGGCGCCAGCGTATTCTCCGCCCGAGCGGAGCGCCGCAAGGACATCGCGACCGCGACGGTACTCGGTTTCTTCACATGCCTCGCGCTCTATGCATTGGTCTCGCTTCTTTCGCTCGGCATCCTGAGCCAACCCGACCTCGCTGCGTTGAAGAACCCGTCGATGGCCGGCGTGCTGGAGGCTGTCGTCGGGCCCTGGGGGGCCGTGCTCATCAATCTTGCGCTCGTCGTTTCGGTTGTCGGCGCGTTCCTGAGCTGGACCTTGCTTGCCGCCGAGATACCGCATGTGGCGGGCAAGGATGGAACAATGCCGAAGTTCTTCGGCCGGGAGAGCGAGCGCGGCGTTCCGTCGACGTCGCTTCTGATCACCAACCTGCTCGTCCAGGCCTTTCTGGTGATCACCCTCTTTGCGCAGAGCACCTACCAGGCCCTCTTCTACATCGCCTCGGCCGCCATCCTCGTGCCTTACATCTTCTCCGGAGCTTTCGCCGCCAAGCTGGCTTGGACCGGGGAAAGCTATGAGAGCGGCGAGCGGCGAGCCGGACCTCTCTTTGCCGGCGTGCTGGCGACGATCTACGGGCTGTGGCTGGTTTACGCGGCCGGGCCTGCGTATCTGTTCATGTGTGCGGTCCTCTATGCACCGGGCATCATCTTCTACGTCTGGGCCCGCCGCGAGGGTAATCAGCGTATCTTCCACCCGGTGGAAGCCGTCATCGCAGTCGCGGTCGCCGCTGTAGCTCTCCTCGCCGTCTACGAGATGTGGACCGGCGCCGTCAGCGCGCTTTGAGAGGCCATCCGATGGCAATCTGGGAGTCCATTCGGAAGTCGGCCGCCTGCGCGAGGTTATGGTCCACAGGCCGGATCTCAGTCTGCGCAGGCTGACGCCGGAGAACTGCAGGTCGCTGCTGTTCGACGACGTGTTGTGGGTAAAGCGGGCGCGCCAGGAACACGACATATTTGTCGACGCGTTGCGCGAGCGCGGCGTGGTGGTGCATTCGTTCGGTGAATTGCTGGCCGAGACCATGGGCCTCGGCAAGGCCCGCGACTGGCTTCTCGATCGCCGGGTGCATGCCGGCGTGGTCGGCCTCGATATGGTCGACGAGATGCGGGGCTGGCTGAACGAAATGTCGGCTGGCCTGCTGGCAACCTGTCTCGTCGGCGGCATTGCCCGCGCCGAACTTCCGTTTGAGCCCAAGGGCCTGACTGGAAGGACGCTCACGCCGCAGGACTTCGTGCTGCCGCCGCTGCCCAACCAGCTGTTCACCCGTGACAGCTCCTGCTGGATCTACCGCTCTGTGTCGGCCAACCCGATGTATTGGCCCGCCAGGCGGCCTGAGGCGGCCAACGTCGAGGCTGTCTACCGCTTCCATCCAAGGTTCCGCGACAGCGGCATCCCATTCGTTTCGCCCCAGGCCGGAACAGGCGTCAGCCTCGAAGGCGGCGACGTCATGCCTGTTGGCGGAGGCGTCGTTCTGGTCGGCATGGGCGAACGCACCACGCCGCAGGCGGTGGGCGACCTTGCCCGAAGCCTGTTCGCCGCCGGAGAGGCCACGCGCGTGATCGCGGCGCTGATGCCGCGCGACCGCTCCTTCATGCATCTCGACACAGTCTTCACCTTCTGCGACCGGGACCTTGCCACCATGTATCCGCCCGTGGTCGAAAGGCTGCGCACCTTCTCGATCCGACCCGGAGACGGCGATGCGGCGGTCGAGGTCAGGGAGGAAAAAGCTCCCTTCATAACAGTCGTGGCGGAGGCTCTCGGGCTGAAATCGCTGCGGATCATCGCCACCGGCGGCGACCGCTACGAGGCTGAGCGCGAGCAGTGGGACGACGGCAACAACGTCGTCGCGGTCGAACCGGGTGTCGTCCTCGGCTACGACCGCAATGTCTACACCAACACGCTTCTGCGCCGCGCGGGAATCGAGGTGATCACCGTCGAGGGCGCCGAGCTCAGCCGCGGCCGCGGCGGCGGCCATTGCATGACCTGCCCCATCGCCCGAGACCCGCTCTGAAAGGATCCCCAATGTCGATCAACCTTCATGGACGCTCGGTGCTCTCGCTGGATGACCTCTCAGCCGAAGAGATTCGCTTCCTCCTGAAGCTGGCAGCCGATCTGAAGGCAGCCAAGCAAGCCGGGCACGAGATACCGCGCCTCGTTCGCAAGAACATCGCCCTCATCTTCGAAAAGGACTCAACCCGCACGCGAACGGGATTCGAAGTGGCCGCCTACGATCAGGGCGCCCACGTCACCTATTTTGGTCCCAGCGGCAGCCACATCGGGCACAAGGAGTCCATGAAGGACACCGCGCGCGTGCTCGGCCGCATGTACGATGCGATCGAATATCGCGGCTTTGCGCAGCATCAGGCCGAGCTGCTTGCCGCGCATGCCGGCGTGCCCATCTACAACGGCCTGACCGACGAGGCGCATCCGACGCAGATCCTCGCCGATTTCATGACCATGCGTGAATTCACGCACAAGCATTTGTCCGACGTGACCGTCGCATTCGTCGGCGAGGGTCGGGACAATGTCGCGCAATCCCTGGCCGTGGGCGCCGCCAAGGTCGGCATCGACATACGTATTGCTTCGCCGAGGGAGCTTTGGCCGGACGAGGAGTTCTGCGCCCATGTGAGAACCCTGGCGGAGCGCAGCGGCGGCCGCTTCAGGCTGGACGAGGACGTGAAGAGCTGCGTCGAAGGCGCTGACTTCATCTACACGGATGTCTGGCTCTCCATGGGCGAGGACAAGTCCGGCTGGCCGGAGCGCATTCGTCAGCTGACGCCCTATCGGGTGACGGGCGAGGTGATGTCGGCCAGCGGCAATCCGCATGTGAAATTCATGCATTGCCTGCCGGCATTCCACGACACCGAGACCGAGGTCGGCGCCTATGTCGCGCGCGAATTCGGGATCGACTGCATGGAGGTTACGGATCAGGTGTTCGAGTCGGGCGCGTCGATCGTGTTCGACCAGGCGGAGAACCGCATGCATACGATCAAGGCGCTGCTCGTCGCCACGATCGGTAACTGAGATGCTGATCGTTGCGGCTCTCGGCGGGAACGCGCTGTTGCGACGCGGCGAGCCCATGACCGCTGAAAATCAGCGCGGCAATGTCAAGCGCGCCGCATCCGCTCTTGCGGCACTCATCGGCCAAGGCCATTCGCTCGTTATCACGCATGGCAACGGCCCGCAGGTTGGCCTGCTTGCGCTCCAGTCGGCGACCTCAAATGATGGTGCTTTCCCGCTCGACGTACTCGGCGCCGAAAGTGCCGGCATGATCGGCTATATGATCGAGCAGGAGCTTGCCAACCTCGCCAGCCAAGGGAAGTTCGCGACATTGCTGACCCAGGTGAAGGTCGACCCGCGCGACCCCGCCTTTGCCCATCCGACGAAACCGATTGGCCCCGTCTATGACGAGGCGACGGCGCGACGACTTGCGGGCGAGCGTGGGTGGACGGTTGCGCCTGATGGTGACAAATGGCGTCGTGTCGTACCTTCGCCGCGGCCTCTTGATATCCTGGAAGTGTCCGTGATCTCCTATCTGGTCGAGCACGATGTCGTCGTCATCTGCGCGGGTGGCGGAGGTGTCCCGGTGATCGCCCGCGACGATGGAAGCATGGTCGGCGTCGAAGCCGTCATCGACAAGGACCTGGCGAGCTCGCTTTTGGCGCGTCAATTGAAGGCCGACATGCTGCTCATGCTGACGGATGTTGATGCGGTCTATGTCGGCTATGGCACGCCGGAGGCCCGCGCGCTCCGCAGGGTTGGGGCAACGGAATTGTCGAGCCGTGATTTCCCGGCCGGCTCGATGGGACCCAAGATCAGCGCTGCGATAGAATTCGTTCAAGCAACCGGCAATCCGTCGGCGATCGGGCGGCTCGAAGACGCGGTGGAGATCGTCAAAGGCCGGCAGGGTACCTGGTTCGAAGCATAGCCTCGTTTCGGACCCTTCGTCCTTGCAGTTGACAAGCATCAGGGCCGACGGCCGAAAACGGGTGCTGGCAGGGGATGGTCACATGACTTCGGGAGCCCGCCCATGGGCGGGGCCCTTCAAGAGGCGGCCGACATCCCGCCGGGGCGCCAATACCCCTATTCCCCGAGCACACGGCGTCTTTCCTCGAATTCTTCCTTATCGATCTCGCCGCGCGCAAATCGCTCCCTGAGAATGTCAAGTGGTGTGCGGCTCGCGGGCGAGTGATGCGGTGACACTGGCCCTGACCACGGTCCACCCAGCCCGCGGACGAGAATGACCACGGCTACCACCAGCACT
>Ga0209023_10006945_pt1 | contig 11780 bp, 22 predicted proteins | sample LakOneMetagenome_FD_187468 | JGI IMG/M metagenome (GOLD analysis project Ga0209023, IMG submission 187468) | Freshwater and sediment microbial communities from Lake Erie, Canada (SPAdes) (version 2) | ecosystem: Environmental > Aquatic > Freshwater > Lentic | place: Lake Erie, Canada...
CACGAAGCTGCAGTGAATAGCCGCTTGGTTTACTTTGTCTGCCACCGCCGTGCTCACCAGGGATGTTGGTTCGTTTGAGCATAATCTTGTGCGCTTTCGGGTGCAGTGCATAGCCTTCGCGACGACTCTGTTTAACAATTGGAGATCGATCTCGAGCCATTATGGGTGCCTCACTTTCCTTGGACGAACACCACCATGCGGAACGCCTGTTTTATCAGTAATACTTTCAACTTCAACACCAGCTGTCATGGCTGCCCGGATTGCAGCGTCACGCCCTTGGCCGATGCCGTTTACAAACACTTCAACACTCGTAAGGTTGTTATTTTGCTTAGCGTTGCCAAGTGCTTTTTCGCTGGCAACTTGCGCTGCGTAAGCGGTGCCTTTTTTGCTGCCGCGGAAACCGCAAGCACCAGCGCTTGCTGTCGCGAGCACTTCACCTTTTTTATCGGTGATGGTGATAATGGTGTTGTTGAAGGTTGCTTTTACGTGTAATTGGCCAGCAGCGACTGATCGCTTGGCTTTCTTCTTTTTAACTGTAGTAGTTTCTGCCATATAGTATTCCTAATCCTACGTCTTAGACGCAGCCTTCTTTTGTGTGCCGCCCACTGCAACACGTTTACCACGCTTTGTACGACCATTGGTGCGGGTACGTTGGCCTCGAACAGGCAAGCCTGCCTTGTGTCGAATGCCTCGGTAAGTTTGAATATCTTTCAAACGTTTAATATTTCCGGTCACGATACGCTGTAAATCACCTTCTACGGTGTAATTTTTGTCGATTTCACCACGAATGGCATCAAGCTCAGCTTCGGTGAGATCTTTAACTCTTGTTGTTGGATCAACTTTTGCAGCTTCTAAAATAGCCACAGCGTGGGTTGGCCCAATACCATAAACATACGTAAGGCTAATCTGCACTTGTTTTTCGGTGGGAATAGTCACACCTGATATACGAGCCATGGTTAACCTTGCCTCTGCTTGTGCTTAGGTTTCTTCTTGTTGATGACATACAACCGGCCTTTACGGCGAACGAGTTGGTCATCGGGACTAATCTTTTTGACGCTTGCACGTACTTTCACGTAATTCTCCTTACGTATAGATTAATTGATGATTTACGACTTGCGGTAGGTGATTCTGCCCTTTGTAAGATCGTAGGGGGTTAACTCAACCGTCACGCTATCGCCAGCAACGAGTTTGATATAGTGCTTGCGCATTTTACCAGCCACGTGGGCGATGATCTGATGGCCGTTTTCAAGTTCTACACGAAATTGCGCACTCGGGAGTGCTTCTACTACCGTTCCGTCTAGTTGAATTACTTCCTTGTTAACAGCCATAAGTTACAAAGGACTATTATACAGATGTCAACAGATAATGTAAAGAGTCTAGTGTTTCTAACGCGGATAGAATCTACTTGACGCTAGTATCGGTTCGAATATATGCACACACCTCAGAGGGTAAATAAAGTATCTCGGCTTCTCGTTCGAGTGAATCGCTATATAAAGGTATGCTAAGCCCGCGTGGAACATGTGGTCCAGATAAAGCTGAGTAAACTAGTTTTTTAGTTATGTGTAAGAAAGTGGCAATCTTTCCATGTACTTCTAGATTAGTAACTGCGCTAAAATCTGGCAGCGCACAAAAATTGAGTCTGTTTTTGTCAGGACAAACCTCACAAAACTGATCTGCTAACTGTTTCATGAATACTAAAGTAAAGGTTTCTTCTTTTAATATCAAGAGTACTTGACTCGATCTTCAAATTAATCAGCTGCCTACTTTAGTAGTCTTGATCGTACGTAACCATCAAAGCACGGGATTCGAGCTGACGGAGCGTTTCAAGAGCCACTGAGACCACGATCAGGAGTCCGGTGCCACCGATAGTAAGCGACGAGGTGCCAAGTAATCTTTCTACGAATAGCGGCAACAGGGCGAGCAGACCGAGGCTAAAGGCGCCAAACAGATTTAGCCTATTCACGATTTTCTTCAAATAATCTTCGGTTTGCTGGCCAGGACGAATCTTATCTATAAACCCACCTTGCTTCTGAAGATTTTCAGCAATTTCTTTAGCGTTGAAAACCACGCTGGTGTAGAAATAGGTAAAAGCAACGATTAGAAGGAAGTACACCGCAGGGTACACATAGGTATTCACGGGGTTGGTGGTGGTGACTTGCTGGTTAGGCTGCGCAAACCAAACTGTTAAATTAGTGCCTAGGTGTGCAATCCACGGGGTGTGATTGTTCTTAATAATTTGCCCGACAAATTGCGGCACGCTTAAAAAGGCGACGGAAAAGATAATTGGTATAACGCCAGCCGTGATGAGTTTCACCGGCAGAATGGTGCCAACACCGCCATACGCCCGGTTGCCTTGGACTCGCTTTGCGTAGCTCACTTTGATAACCCGCTGGGCTTCATTCAGTTTTACCACTAAGAATGTCACAAAGACTGTAGCCGCAATTACAGCGCTGGTAATAGCGAGACCTTTGCCGCTAATTGGCAATGTAAACCAGTTAAAAACGTTTAACTTTGATTGAGTGCCGGTAACGGTTCGTATGAGCGTGGCAGCAGTGCCTGGCAGACGGGAAACGATACCTGCAAAAATAAGCAGGCTAATACCATTGCCGATCCCCTGCTCGGTAATTAGTTCTCCAACCCACATTAGAAGCATTGAGCCGCCAGTTAATGTTGCAATCATTAAGACCCACTGGAATGGCGAAGTATGCGCCGTGATATCAATACCCAGACTTGAGGCAGCTGATTGTCTGATGAGAAGAATTAAGCCAACGGATTGAATGAGTGCGAGCGGCAAGGCGATAATACGAGTCCACTGATTAATTTTACGGCGGCCAACTTCACCGTCTTGTTGCAGTTCTTCTAACTTAGGAAAAGCTTTGGTAAGCAGCTGCATGATGATCGAGGCATTAATGTATGGCCCCAGACCCATTAGCATGATGGAAAGGCTGGAAAGCGCGCCGCCAGAAAGTAAATCGAAAAAGCCAAGCAATTGTTGCGAGCTAAATAAGTTAGTGATCAGTTGTTTTAGCTGAGTTGGCTCGGCCAGTGGAATTGGAATATGCGACAGCATACGGTAGGCAATAACCAGTAGTAACACAATCAGCATGCGCTTGCGCATGTCAGTACTTTTCAGCGATTTTCTAATTGTTTTCCAACCCACGGTATTACCTCACCAAACTGTTAATCTACGTTTTTAAAAGTATAACAGAACCACTGCCTTATTTGGCCGTTTTTGGTTCTGTCGTTGCTGCAACTGGGCGCTGCGCTACGGCAACACTTTCAAAACTACCACCAGCTTTTTCAATCAACTCAACTGCCGACTTGCTAGCGCCCTGGACCTTAACGGTCAATGCCTTTTTAACATCGCCGCGGGTGATGATTTTAACAGAATGATACGGCGTCGCAATCAAACCAGCTTCGGTCAGGCTGAAGTTATCAATAACTTTGCCTGATACCAGTTGTAGATTTTCTGTGTAGACTACCTGAGCATTGGCCTGATGGCTTTTAAAGCCTTTGAGCTTTGGAATACGAGTCATTAATGAGTTTTGACCGCCTTCAAAGCCAGCACGGAGTTTCTTTCCGGTTCGGGCTTTTTGACCTTTGGTGCCACGACCAGCAGTTTTACCTTGCCCAGCACTGATACCACGGCCGACGCGTGTTTTATCTTTCTTTTTTCCAGTATTCAGTTCGTGAAACTTCATTATTTAGTCTCCTTGGCAGCAGCTTTTGCAGGTTTGCTGACTTTTTTGGCTGGCGCTTTTACGGCAGCCTTTTTAGGTTCTGGCTTTTCTTCGGGAGTTTCTTTAACTGCTTTTGAAGCTTTTGGTTGGCTTTCTTTAGCATCTTCAATAGTTGTCACCCAATCTTTTTTAGGCTTTAACTGTCCAAGCGCTTCGAGTGTAGCGTAGGCGGCGTTAACTTTATTGGTGCTTCCGAGTGACTTAGAAAGCACGTTGTGGATACCAGTAACATTAAGGATTGCTCGGACGGTGCCACCAGCAATAATACCGGTACCAGGAGCAGCTGGCTTAAGAAGTACTTTTGCTCCGCCAACTTTAGCGTTTACATCGTGGGGAATGGTAGCATTAAAAATTGGAATTTCCATGATGTTCTTTTTAGCTACTGAGGTTGCCTTGGTAACTGCAGCTTGCACGTCAGCGCCTTTGCTGACACCAACACCAACACGCTTCTTTTTATCACCTACTACCACGAGTGCTTTAAAACGGAAGCGGCGGCCACCTTTTACAACGCGTGAAACGCGGTCGATATTAATAACTACCTCTTCAAACTCTTTTGGCTCTTCGTCGCGAGGTTGTCGTTGTCTGTTGTCTCTATTGTCAGCCATTTAAAACTCCAATCCATTCTCACGAGCTGCCGTAGCAAGTGCGTTAAGCCGGCCTTGGTAAGAACGGCCGTTGCGATCTAATACTATCTTGGTAATTTTTGCTTTGACTGCTTTCTTTGCAATATCAGCGCCTACAAACGCACATAACTCAGTGATTGTGCCGGTTGCAGCTTTGTTTTGCACAGTTGTGCTTGAAAGCAGTGTTTTGCTAAGCGTGTCGTCAATAATTTGGGCACTAACATGGCGATTGCTAATGTAAATGCTCATGCGTGGGCGCTCAGCAGTTCCTTTGACGGTGCTGCGGACACGGTTTTTGCGAATAATCTTATTATCTCGTTTGTGATTAAGACGGTTCATTATTTAGCTCCTGTCTTTCCGGCTTTGCGGATAATGTGTTCGCCTTCGTATTTAATACCTTTGCCCTTGTATGGCTCTGGCTTTTTAAGACGTCTAATATCGGCGGCAACTTGGCCAACCTGTTGCTTGCTAATACCGCTGACCGCGATGTTCATTTTATCAACTGCAAGGCTAATGCCTTCTGGCGCAGTAAACTCAACGGGGTGAGAAAAACCGAGGCTCATCACGAGTTTATTTCCTTGTAGGGCTACTTTAAAGCCCACGCCGCTTACCTCAAGCTTTTTTTCAAAGCCGCTGGTGACGCCAACAACCATGTTGTTGATCAGCGCCCGCATTAAACCATGCTGGGAACGGGCAATTTTTTCGTCGCTTTTACGCGCGACCGTTAGAGTTGTTCCTTCGATTATGACATCAACGTGCGGTAGTTTTGCAGCTTCAAGATTGCCTTTAGAACCAGCAACCTTGATTACATCCCCATCGACCGTGATTGTCACGCCAGCTGGAATTTCAACTGGTAGTTTTCCGATTCGACTCATAGTATTATTACCTTTTTTACCTTAATAAACTTTACAAATTATTTCGCCGCCAAGACGTTTTTTCGCAGCTTCAAAACCGCTCATAACACCTTGACTAGTGGAAACAAGCACTATACCACGCCCACTTTTAATACGTGGAATGTCTTTAACGTTAGTGTACATACGGCGGCCGGGGGTGCTCATGCGGGTGATTTCAGAAAAGCGAACGTTTTGGCCTTCGTCGTTAATGGTGATAATGAGGACGCTTCGCGGCGTACCTTTTTCAACAACAACATTTTTTAAGAAACCATTCTTTGCAAGTTCTTTGGCAATCGTTTCTTTAATTTTAGAATGTGGCAAGCGCACTTCAGTTTTGCCAACGTTGGCTGCGTTACGGAGCCGGGTTAGCATATCAGCGATTGGATCTGTAGATACCATACTCATAGCAATTACCAACTCGCCTTTGTTACGCCCGGAATTTCACCCTTGCTGGCGTGATCGCGAAAAGCAATACGGCTGAGGCCAAAGGTTCGCATATAGCCTCGTGGCCGGCCAGTTTCAGCACAGCGATTTTTGTGACGGGTAGGGCTACTGTTACGTGGTAGTTTGGCAAGCCCGTCTTGATCGCCAATCTTTTTCAGTTCAGCCCGTTTTGCGGCGTATTTCGTAATCATTTTCTTTCTTTTCAGATCGCGAGCGATAGAAGATTTCTTAGCCATTACTTGTTCTCCTTTTCAAATGGTATGCCAAAACTTTCAAGTAATGCACGAGAGTGTACTGGATTACTGTTGGTGATAACAAAGTTAATTTGCAGACCGTGGAGCTGGGCAATATCTTCAAAGGTTAATTCTGGAAAAACTGATTGTTCAGTCAGACCAAGGCTGTAGTTGCCTTTCGGATCAAAAGCTTTTTTGCTTACGCCGTGAAAATCGCGAACGCGCGGCAAAACAATGTTTGTCAGGCGGTCGAGGAATTCGTACATTCGATCGTCGCGCAGAGTGACTTTCATGCCTATCGTGTTCATGCCGGCACGAATTTTAAAGCTGGCGATCGATTTTTTGGCAATTACGTCAACAGGTTGTTGGCCAGTAATTTTGCGCAAGGTATTTCTGACGATTTCAAACATTCGTTTGTCGTCTTTGCTTTTACCCATACCAACGTTGATAACGATCTTCTCAAGTGCAGGTACTTCATGAACATTGCTGAGTTCAAGCTTTTTCTTAAGCTCTTCAGTAATAGTCCGTTGGTACTGAGTCTTCAGACGTGGCGCGGCTTGCGTGCTCGTATCTTTGCTCATACGTCAATCTCCTTATTCGTTTTCTTATAGACTCTTACTTTGCTACCATCTTTTTTAACAGTGTAACCAATACGGCTGGTGGCGTCTTTCTTGCCGGCTTGGACAAGAGCAACTTTACTGGCATCAATTGGCTGGTGCTTATCGATGATTCCGCCTTGCGGCTGCAGCATGTTTGGCTTAACGTGGCGTTTTACAATGTTGAGGCCTTCTACCTTAACGGCATTCTGGGCTGGTACAACTGCAACAATCTTGCCAGTCTTGCCTTTATTGCTGCCGGCAATGACTTTCACAATGTCACCTTTTTTCAGTCTCATAGTAGCCATTTTAGAGTACCTCCGGTGCGAGACTGATGATTTTGGCGTAGCCAGCTTCGCGAAGTTCGCGCGGTACTGGTCCAAAAATACGAGTTGCTTTTGGTAGTTTATCGTCGCCTAAAATTACAGCAGCGTTTTCATCAAATTTAATGGTTGAGCCATCTTTGCGGCGGATTGTGTTAGTGGTACGGACTACAACGGCCTTGACTACAGATTTCTTCTTGACTGTTCCAGTCGGACTGGCCTGCTTCACCGAAGCTACGATGACGTCACCGACACGCGCATAGCGCTTGCCGGTACCGCCAATAACGCGAATGCACAAGATTTGCTTAGCGCCGCTGTTATCGGCAACTTTTAATCGGGATTCTTGCTGGATCATGCGACCACCTCTTCAGCAGCGCCTTCTTTGCGCTCTACGATGCCTTCGAGCTGCCATGATTTAGTTTTGCTGATCGGACGTACTTCAACAATAGAAACTTTGTCTCCAAGCTGGGCTTCGTTCTTTTCGTCGTGCACTTGGTATTTCTTGCTAACCGTATATTGCTTTCGGTAAATTGGGTGCGTGACGCGGCGTTCAGTTTTGACCACGACAGTCTTGTCCTGAATATCTGAAACAACGGTACCGATTAATTTCTTAGCCATATTACTTCTCTTTCTCCTGGTTCACAGCTTGGGTTTGAATGGTTTTAGCCCTGGCGATCGCTTTTTTAATAAGGCTAATTTGATGAGTTTGCTTGTCTTTGTTGGTGTTGATGAGGTGATTAAGTTCTATTTGCGAATGCTCAAGCTCGATAACGTACTTTTCAATGTCGGCAGATTTCTTGGTTCGCAGTTCTTTTACAGTTAGGGTTTTCAGCTTCATTATGCTTGCTCCCTTATTACGAACTTAGTTTTGACAGGTAGCTTGTGGGCGGCAAGGCGCATAGCTTCGCGAGCTTGTTCTTCGGTGACGCCACGACCCATTTCAAATAAAACGGTTCCTGGCTTGACTTTGGCAACAAAAAACTCGGGATTACCTTTACCGCTACCCATTTTGACGTCGAGTGGTTTTTTAGTAACAGGCGTATGCGGGAAAATGCGAATCCAGACTTTACCGCCACGTTTAATGTAGCGGGTCATCGCCTGTCTAGAAGATTCGATCTGGCGTGAGGTAATGCGCTCGGCTTCCATACTGACAAGGCCATAGTCGCCAAAGGCAACATAGTTGCCACTGGTAGCGATACCACGGTTTTTGCCTTTGCGGACTTTGCGAAATTTCGTTTTCTTCGGAAGTAACATTACACATCTCCCTTATAAATCCATACTTTAACGCCAATGATACCGGCGCCTGGGTATTTAGCCCTGGCGGCATGGTAGTCAACATCGGCGCGGATCGTGTGTAGTGGTACGCTGCCTTCAATGTGCTTTTCACGGCGCGACATCTCAGCACCCATTAAACGTCCGGCGACTTCGATTCTGATACCTTTGGCACCTGCTCGCATGGTTGCTGCAGCAGTCATTTTTACGGCGCGCCTAAAAGCGATACGCCGTTCAAGCTGTCTGGCAATATTTTCAGCTACTAGTTTTGCAGCCAGTTCGGGTCGCTTAACTTCTTCAATATTGACACGGACCTGTGTTTTAAAGGCGTTTTCGCACAACGTTTTAATTTCTTGAGCGCCTGTACCGCCACGGCCGATAACCACACCGGCTTTTGAAGTGTAAATGGTGACGGTTACAAGGTTTGGTGAACGCTCAATGTCAATACGATCAATAACAGCACGAGTTTCAAACTTCTTTTCGATTTCTTTTCTGACATTGATGTCTTGAGCTAAGAATGTTGCATATTCTTTTTTGCCTGCGAACCATTTACTGCGCCACTGCTTGTTAACTTGAAGGCGCATGCTGATTGGATTTACTTTTTGACCCATTACTTGCTCTCCTTCTTAGCTGCGCTTTTTGGCGCTGTGGTTGATGACTTTGTGGTAACAGCTTTTTTAGCTTTCATTTCACCAGCAACGATAACAGTAATATGAGTTGTTCGTTTTTGGTACGGGTGGGCGCTTCCGCGAGACACAGGACGGAATCGCTTTGCACGAGCGCCAGGTGTGACGTGCAGTTCAGCAATTTGTAAGTTATCACCCTGAACATTGTGATTGTGTTCGGCATTAGCTTTAGCGCTGGCAATAACTTTGGCAATCGGCACGGCAGCACGTTTTGGCGTGTGCTCTAGAATAACAAGCGCGTCTGCAACAGATCGTCCACGAACTAATGAAGCAACAAGACCAATCTTGCGTGGCGTCATGTCAACTGATTTAGCTTGGGCTTTAACATATACAGGCATGATTATTTTTCCTTACCGCCGTGTTTACGGAATTTTCTAGTTGGAGAAAATTCGCCAAGCTTATGGCCAACCATGTTTTCGCTGATAAATACTGGTACATGAACCTTGCCGTTATAAACTGCGATTGTGCGGCCCACAAACTCTGGGCTAATTGTGCAAGCACGAGCCCACGTTTTGATAACAGTTCGATCATCAGTGCCAAGAGCTGCTACTTTTTTAGCGAGCTTCGGGTCTACAAATGGTCCTTTTTTAAGACTTCTACTCATAATTATTTCCTCTTCGCCTGATGACGGCTTCTTATAATAAACTTAGTTGTACGCTTGTTGCGGCGAGTTTTGTAGCCAAGTGTTGGCTTGCCCCATGGAGTTTTCGGCTGTCCGCCGATACCATGTGCACCACCATCACCACCACCGTGCGGGTGATCGACGGCATTCATTACGACACCACGAACTTGTGGACGACGGCCAAGGTTACGCTTTCGTCCGGCAGAGCCAATCTTCACGTTTTGATGCTGCTCATTGCTCACGGTTCCAAGTGTCGCCATGCAGTTAACATTAATCATGCGAACTTCGCCGCTTGGTAATTTGACCTGGGCGTAATCACCTTCTTTTGCAGTCAGCTGAGCTTTGGTACCGGCTGAGCGTACCATTTGGGCGCCACGGCCTGGCTGCATTTCAATCGCGTAAATAAAGCTACCAGTTGGAATTGCATGTAGCGGCAAGCGGTTGCCTTCTTCAATAGCGGCCTTTTCGCCGACTGTAATTACTTGTCCAACGCTCATGTTGCCGCTGGCGATAACGTAGTGATAGATATTCTTCTCGTCTTTTAAGCGCGCGATGCGGGCAGAACGGTTTGGATCGTATTCAATGTGCTCAATAGTAGCTTTTTCAAAATCGAGCTGCTTAAAGTTCACGATTCGATAAAAGCGCTTGGCTCCACCGCCGCGATGTCTGGTGGTAATCCGCCCTTGGTTATTTCGGCCATTCGTTCGATTTTTAACAGCGAGCAGCGACTTAACAGGCTTCTTAGTAGTTATCTTGGTTAAATCTTGCGTTGTCATGCCGCGGCGTGCAGGAGTAGTTGGTTTGTATGCTTTAATAGCCATTACTTGCTCTCCTCTTCGTCAAAGATTTTGATACTATCACCGTCTTTCAGGCGTACGTAAGCCTTCTTAAAAGTTGAACGTTCGCCAATAATTGGTCGGGCGCGCCGGTTACCCATGCGGATTGAACGAGCTTTTTTGCCGTTTTGCACAACTATATTAACTTCTTCAACAGTAACGTTGAACTGAGTCTGCACTGCTGACTTAATCTGGATTTTATTCGCACTGTTTGGTACAACAAATACGTACGTCTGGTTAACGAGACTTTGCTGGTAAGCTTTTTCGCTCATGCGGGGTTTAAGATTAAGCATTATTTTGCCTCCGCTTTCGCCAGCCAGTTTTTAATAAGTTCGATTGACTTCTTGGTAATAACGATATGATCAGCGTTTAAGATGTCGAATACATTAAGATAGGTTGCTTGCACGGCCTTGACGTTTTCAACGTTGCGCGTGGCGCGTTCTACCATTTCGTCTTTCAAGCTTACAACCAGTAATACACGGCGATTAAGTTTGTGCTTCGCAAGCAGGTCGAGCGTATTTTTAACTTTGCCGTCTTTGCAGACGAATGTGTCGATTGTAAGAATCTTTTTAGATTTATTAGCCAGCGTTAAAGCTTGGCGAAGGGCTTGGCGTTTTTGGGCAGTTGAAAGCGTTTTAGTATAGTTTTCTGTTCCGGTTGGACCGAAGACTACGCCACCACCGCGCCAAATAGGGTTACGAGAAGAACCAACACGAGCTCGGCCTGTACCTTTTTGCTGCCATGGTTTTTTACCACCACCGCGAATTAGGCCGCGAGTTTTGGTAACTGCTAGGTTGGCGCGTCCATTGGCAAGATAAGCTTCGTAAGCCCGCTTCACAAGCTCGTGATTATTGACTTCAACGGCGAAGACTTCTTTTGGAAGTGCAGAAGCTGCTGGTTTTGCCGCTGTGGTTGCTTTTACATCTGCCATATTATGCTCCTACCACCGTTACGAAACTCTTTTTAGGCCCTGGGATCGCACCCTTAAAGCCAATCAAGTTGTTTTCTAAATCAACATAAGCTACCTTAAGGCCGCTAACAGTAACTTGCTCAGCACCCATTTGGCCTGCCATACGTTTGCCTTTAAAGACTTTTTGCGGATACATTGAGCCGATTGAACCAGGACGGCGAACCATCCCGTTACCACCGTGCGAGCTAGCACTGGTGGCGAAGTTGTTCCGTTTGACGTTGCCGGCGAAGCCTTTACCTTTGCTTGTGCCAGTGACTTTAACTTTGTCGCCAACTTCAAAGACCGAGACATCAAAAGAGGAGCCAATTGTCTGCTCCTCAGAGATTTCACTAACCCGGAATTCTTTCATAATGCGCGGCATGAGTTCTTTATTTGCTTTTGCCGCGTGGCCTTTGACGGGCTTGCTAGTGTTTTTTCCGCCGCCAAGCGCGAGCTGGATTGCGGTATAGCCATCGGTTTCATCTGTCTTAATTTGCGTTATAACGCACGGGCCAGCTTGAACGAGCGTCACTGGAATCAAAACGCCATCCTCTTGGAGGATT
>Ga0209023_10006946_pt1 | contig 11779 bp, 10 predicted proteins | sample LakOneMetagenome_FD_187468 | JGI IMG/M metagenome (GOLD analysis project Ga0209023, IMG submission 187468) | Freshwater and sediment microbial communities from Lake Erie, Canada (SPAdes) (version 2) | ecosystem: Environmental > Aquatic > Freshwater > Lentic | place: Lake Erie, Canada...
GGGCCTACCTGCGGGCGCTGGACCGGGTCAGCCGAGCCGTGCGCGGCACCGCTCTTCTGCCAGCGACCCCGCCGAGACCTCCCGCGCAGCCCGTGCCACCGACGGGGGCCTGAGTGGCCGCCGCGACCACTGAGGTGGTCACGTTGCCGCGGCGCCTTGCCGCGGCGATCGAGGAGCTCGACCCCGAGCAGCGCTCGGCGGTCATCGTCGACGGCAACCTCGTCATCACCGCTGGACCCGGGAGCGGCAAGACTCGAACGGTAGTGGCTCGCGCCGGCTTCCTGCTCGCGACGCAGATCAACTCCCTGCGCGGCCTGGCCACCATCAGCTACACCAACCAGGCGGCATCCGAGCTCCGTGAAGGGCTGTCGCGCCTCGGCGTCGACTCCACTCGGCGGCTGTTCGCCGGCACCATGCACTCGTTCTGCCTCGCGCACGTGCTGCCCTATGCGCCGCTGGTCGGCGTCAACCTGCCCCCGTTGGACCGGCTGATGACTTACACCCAGGTCAAGGACCTGGAGCAGGAGGTCGCCGACGCGCTCGGCGTCAACGTGTGGGCGCTGCGAGAGGTTCTGCCTGGGCTGCGCCGCCGGATGGCCGCGGGGGAGGACGTCTCGGCCGAGCCCGAACGGTACGTGCGCGCGGTCACGCACTACGAGGAGCTGTGCGAGCGCCGGCGCATCTGGGACTTCGACGGCATCGTGTTGAGCTCGGTACGACTGCTGGAGGACCATCCCGAGATCGCCGAGGTCATCCAGGCGAAGTTCCCGGTCGTGATGATCGATGAGTACCAAGACCTGGGCGCGGGCCTGCACCGACTGGTGCAGCTGCTCCTCGACTCCGGGGTCGAGATCACCGCGGTGGGCGACGTCGACCAGAGCATCTTCGGGTTCAACGGCGGCGACCCTGCCTACCTGGAGGCCCTCTGCGAACCTCGGAGCGGCTTCACGGTCCGACGTCTGGTCACCAACTACCGCTGCGGGTCCGCCGTCGTGGCCGCAGCCGAGCTCACCTTCGACCGCGTACGCGGATACCGGGCAGACCCGTCGCGCTCGGATCCGGGCGTGGTCGAGTTCCAGGTCGTCGAAGGCGCCACGGCTGTGCAAGCAGAGCACGTCGTCACCACGGTCCGGGAGTTCATCGACGCCGGGCTCGCGCCTCACGAGATCGCCGTCCTGGTGCGCAACCGCAAACCTCTGGTGCGACCGGTCGTGCGCCGCCTCATCGCGGAGGGGATCGCGGTGCATCACGGAAGCCTGGCCACCGGGCCGGCAACCGAGCTCGGCCGATGGCTCGAGGTGGCAGCTCTCTACGCCACCAGCCTGTCGGAGCTCCACGGCTCCGGCGTGGCCCCCGAGGTCGGGGCAAACCGGCTCCTGGACCGGCTGGAGTCGCTGCGCCGCACAGCCGGGGAGCCTCGGCCGGCCGAACCGCGGCTGGCGAGGCTAACCCATCTGCACGCGACGTTGGTCGACCAGCCGGGACAGGATCCGGCATCTGAGTCCGGGACCGATCTGATGGTCCACGACTGGCTACCTCGCGTCGTGGACGCCCTCGGCCTCGAGCAGCTCGCCCAACAGGTCGGCGACCCTCGGTCGAGCGCCGAGCTCGCCGACCTGCTCGAGACCCCTGAAGGCATCGCGCTGACCGACCTCGCATCCGACACCGCCGCGACCGGGAAGGTCGTCATCTCGACCTTCCACGGCGCTAAGGGACGCACATTCTCTGCCGTGGTCATCCCCGGACTCACCGAAGGAGCGGTGCCGCCGTGGACTGGGCCAGTCCGCAGCCGTAGACCGAAGACGGGGCGGGCACTCGACGAGGAACGTCGGGGCTTCTACGTCGCACTAACTCGCAGCCGCGGCAGCGTCGTGCTCCAGGTCTCGAGCACCGGAGTCGACCATCAGGGCTATGAGATCCGGCGCGGCTACTCAAGCTTCGCGGTCCAGCTCGCGCAGCGTCTCGGCACTACCCTCTGACCCCTCTAGCAAGCCCCCCGCGACCCAACCGCGACCCCACCGGGAACCAGCCAGCGACCTATAGGGCTTGTCCGGCGTCGTGGAGCCCCCAGGCAGCGCGAGGGCCGCGACTGCAGCGTGGTTGTCCCGCGCACGAGACACTCAGGTGGTGACGGAGATGCTGGAATGGCTCACGGACGTTGAGCAAGGCGCTGGTGGCGCAGAGCTCTTGCCGCAGTACCTGTACAGGTACCTCGGAACCGACGGTTTGGCCTACACCGTCGGCGGCAAGCAGCTGCGAATGAACGCCTGGTCGGCGATGAATGACCCACGCGAGAGCCACCGTTGGACGCCACCCGACGACTTTGTGGCCACCTCCGAGCTGGACGCTGACACAGTCGCCCAACGAGTAGATGACACCCTGCGGGGGGCGTCCAAGCTGCTCTCCTTGACTAGTGACCGCGACCCGGCCGGTGAGGCCTCGAAGGCGTACCTGTTCCACCGCGGCTGGGCGAGGGCCGCGCTGTGGGCCCACTACGCCGTAAACCACAGTGGCGTATGTCTGGTGCTCGATACCGCTGGAGTGATGGGTGCGATTGCCGAACTGCCCGCTCGCGACCTTCGCTACACCTTCGCCGGACGCGTCGACTATGTCGATGGGCCCCTCGACATCGCGCTCCATGACCACATCACTGACGAGGCATCCCTGGACGAAGCAATCGAGAGACTCCTTGATACGCAAGGCACCATCAAGCACTTGCACCTGACGAAGAACCGTGACTGGTCCTACGAGGCTGAGGTTCGGATGGCTGTCGTGCACGGCGACGCACGACCGGACGACCTGCATGCGCCGCTGTATGTTCCGCTCGGTGCGTCCATCAAGGCGGTGATCCTGGGAGAGGCGCACCCCTCCCCGGCGTTGACAGCCGCGGGCGTGACGCACCTTCTGCGAGACCATCCCCCAGAGATCTACTCGATCGGGTGGTCGTCCGGGGTCCCGTCACTCTCACCCCTATGAGCAGCGCGGCGCCGTCGGTGGGTTCTGTTCTCATACGAAGGTGACCGATCCACTGGAAGGGCTGGACGCAAGCGAGCGGGCTGCTTGCCTCTTGGCCGAGCGTGTCCTAGGTGCGGGAGCTCTTTGAGGACAAGAACATCAAGAAGCGCGTCGCGAAGCTCGGCCGGGCAGCCGGGAAGAACAACACCTGTTCCCGGCGGTGCAAGCAGAGGCGTTCCCGTTCAACATGGCGGACGCACTGATGGTGGGCGAGGCAACGCCAACGGGGAGTCCGGCGCTGCCGGGTGGCGTAACCCACCTGTGGTTGGCGCCGCAGTTCGGCCCACGCGTCCTCCTGGGGAGCTCAAGCGGCTGGACGAGCCACCCCTACAAGGCCTGAGCTCGTCCGAGAGAGACCAGCAGAGTCAGCCCCGGGCGGGCACGTCGCACAGCTTGGGACTACCCGCTCCAACTGGCTGGCAAGGGCGATGAACGGTCGACGTCGTTCGGGGCACTCCCTACAGATCGCATGCCTGTATCCGGATCTCGGCTGCTCATTTGTATCGAGCCAATGACGGCCGGAGGCGTGGCTCACAGGGCGACCCTTCCTGGATGTAGTTGCGCGCCCCACTCGTACGATTCGGGGTTCCAGTACCGCAACGCCTCGGCAACCACCTGGTGCAGGTGCACCGGCTGGGCCCTGCACTTGGCCGGGTTCAGGACTCCGGCGAGTCCGAGCACGCCTTCTGGTGCGACATCCGGGCTCGCGCGGCGGCCACGAGCTCCAGGTGGTCGCGTCGGAACCACCATCGAGTTCCGTGACGAGTGGCGGCGATGCGTTCTTGGCGCGCCATGAGACTCACCCCCGTGCGTGACATGCCGAGGACGGCGGCGGCCGTGTTCGTGTCGAGCCACACCCCCGGCTCTGGTGGCGGCCCCATCGGCCGACGCGTCCGGGGGAGTCGGGGTGGGCGGGCCTGACGTGCCGCGGCCCATGCCTGCGCTGATGACGCTTCGAGCGATCTGAACCGACGTGGAACTTCTCGCTGGGTGATCTCGCCCGCGGCCGCTGCAACGAGGACGGTGCGCCTGCTGACACCTGCCATGTCAGCGACCTCCCTGGCGCTCAACCAGGTGCCGGGACTGGTCTCCCAGACTCGACGCGAGTTTCTCCCGGCGACAAGGTCGTTCGTTGCGTACTGGAAGCTCCGACCGTTTGGCCTTCTTCCGATGCGCCCCTCGGCCCCGAGCCGGTTCAGGTACGAGGTCGAGACACCCAAGAACTCTGCGGCATCGCCTGAGTCAATCCAGTCGTCATCGCGTCGCGACACGGGGGCCACAGTAGTGCGGAAAGGTCCTCCGAATCGATGCCTAAGTAGCGCCAGCTGGGGACATCCCCGCTCGTGAGTTGAGGCGCACCCGGGAAGCACTAGCCGGCTCAGCCGCATCTCTCGACGCTCGGATGGACACTTGCACCCTGAACTGCACAGTCACAACGCGTAGACGCATCGGATTGCAAGTCCGACACGTCGCACCATCGGCAGAGTCGGGCGGATCACCGGCATATCCCCGATGAGCGTGCACCGGCCATATCCCCATGTCCGGGATGAGGATCGGCTTCTGGAACAGCGCGAAGCCCGTGCCGAGCTCAGGTAGCCAGGCAATGTCGACTCAATGGGTAGACCTTGACATTGTCAGGGAGTTGCCAATGGTCGCTTCCTCTCGACATCGCACGACCGGAGTGTGGTGCACGACCTCGCCTCCTCGCGTGGAATCAGCCGGTGCGGCGTCGGCCAGTCGTGGAGGGACGCTTTCGTTCGACGACCTCCGCGGTGCGAGGCGGCAGTTGGATTGGCCCGAGTTCATCGTCTGTTCTGTTGAAGACGTCGCTCCGCATCCGGGCGTCAGCGCCTTCGGCGTCGCCAGTGGCGCGCTCGACCTCGGCGCGATTGAGGGTTGCGATGTCGTCGTACGGCGCTGCTGCGATGGCGACCTGCGACGCGAAATCAGCCAGATCGAGGTCGCCTTCAGCCAGAGCACTGGTGGTGACGATGTGCCCGACGTCTGCGATCGCTGCGGTCATGATGTGGTCGAGGCGCTCGCCTTCGAGGAGCCAGCCCCAGCCGTCCTTGCGGAGGTCGGTGAATGGTTCGCCGCTGATCAGTTGCAGCGCGGAGACCAGGTCCGGCATGCCCTCGGCGCCCCGACTCTGCCCGCGGGCGCGGAGCCGGCGGAAAAGGTCGAGATCGGTGAGGACGCCGTCCAGGGCGTAGGTCGCGGGAACACCCTCCTGATGGGTCTGCTGAGCCCGCGGTAGGTACGGCTTGCCGTCGCGGTTCTGACCGAGCCACCTCCTGATCACGCTCAGGTCCGAGCGGGCCTTCTGTGGGCGGATGCAGAGGTCTGCGGCCAACTGGTCGGCGGTGACGCCCTTCGGATGGAGCGCCAGGTAGGCGAGGAACTCGCTGTAGTAGGGCCGCCGGTGCGCGGTTGCCGTTGCGTCGCCCATCGTTCTGACCGCAATCGGGCCGAGAAGCATGAGCTTCGGCGCGACGGGCACCGGTGAATCCCACCGAGCCAGGTCCTCGTCCAGGTCGGGGTCGGCAACTCGTACTGACGGTGCAGCTTCTGGAGTCGCGACGGGCGCGAGTGTCTTGACGTCCTCGATGGTCACGGCCGCCCGGTCGGCGTAGGCGTGGGTGTCGAGCGGCAGGAGCGACTCGGCCCCGGCCGGTTCGGCGTCAGGGCGGGGTGCGGTGAGGCGGTCTACGAGCGCTCCGGCGCTGTCGGAGGTGGATGCGTCGTCAACGGCGCCCGGCATTGGCACGACCTCGGCCTCACGGGTGAGATCGACGAGCACGGCGCACGCCTTCGCCTCGGCAGATGTCAGGCCCGAGGCCGCGAGATCGAGTCGCAACGACTCGATCGTGAGGCGGCCCTCGGATGTGACGTGGAGGCCGGCGTACGGGGGTGCTGCCTGCGCAGCCAGGGCGACCAGAACGACACCAGGTCGTCCCGGGAACCCGGTGATGGCCCCGGCAAGACCAGTCATCTCTGGGCCGGTGTCGACGTCCGAGATGATCGCAGCGTGGAACTCGTCCGGCTCTCCGGTCGGGCTGGCGGACGCGATGTCGCTTGCCAAGGCGTCGATGAAGGCAGCGTCGCCCGGATTGTGAATGTGGACGAAGTCGCGGTCGATCGCGGCGAACTCCGCGCCGACACCGAGCGCGTGAACATGGACCGGCGACGCCCACGGATTGACGACGAGCTCTGCGACGAGGTGACGGGCCAACGCGGCGCCTCGCTCGCTGTCGCCGGTGATTGCGACCGCGCCGAGTTCCTCAAGATTCCACAGGACGAGTGAGCCGTTGTCGGTCTGCCCAACGCTGACCAGCATCGGGTACGGCGAGAGCGCATCCTCAGGAGGTGCAGGTGCGTCAGCGAGGGCTGACTGCCACCTGGTGGCATCGCCCGTCCAAGGCGTGGCCGGCTCCGCCGGCTCGGCGAGCGTCAATGCGATCAGATCCCCTGACACCTCGACCGTCCTCACGCGTGGAACCGGTTGGAGGCTTCGGAGCGCGGCGTCGAGTTCCTCGATCCGGTGGGCCGTCGTGGACCCCGTCACCTGGATCGACTTCTCCGCCGCACGCAGTTCCTCCGGCGGAGGCGCGATGATCGTTCCAGGGCGGCGGTAGCGAAGCTGCGTCCTCCGGTGCTGACGGAGGACCAACCAGAGCGAGCCAGCGAGAAGGGCGCCCGCGCCGGCCAGACCAGGGAACAGCCAGCCTGGGACGACCTCGTCCTCCCCGGCTTCATGATCGACCTGCACTGGCGCAGAGTCGGACACGTTCGGAACAGGCGTGACATCGGCAGGGGGAGTCGTCTCGGGGAAGGTCGGCTCCTGGAGGTGTTTGGACCCCGCTGGTTTGTGCTCAGCCGTCTGTCCCGGGATCGTGAGGCGCCAGCCAGGGAGAATCAGGTCCGGGTCGCTGAGGTGGGCGCCGTTCGCCTGCATGGTGTCATTGGACGCCTCGAAGATCCGGGGGTAGGAGTTGCCATCTCCGAGTTCCGCCTCGGCGATCTCCCACAGCGTGTCGCCAGGCTCGACGACGTACGACGATCCGTTCTGCGCCCCCGTCTCGGCGGGGATCTGGAGCACGGCTCCGGGGATCAGGAAGTCGGGTTCGCCGTGGAGGATCCCGCGGTTGAGGTCGGCGAGTTCGACGTAGCGGGTGCCGTCGCCAAGGCGCTCCTTGGCGATCTTCCAGAGGCTGTCGCCACGCTTGACCGTGTATGCCTCGGTCCGCTCAGAAGGTGCTGGTGGGGCCTGGACCTCGGGAGCTGGTGCGAGCTTCGGCGATGGCGCCGCTTGTTCGGCTAGCGAGGCGGTCGGGGCCGGCGTCGGCTCTGCGACGGCGCGCGGCGCGGGGGAGACGATGGCCACGGCCGGGATCGAGACGAAGAGGAGCGCGGCGGTGCCGACGAGCCGGGCCGCGGCGAGCTGGGGGAGCGCGAGGCCGGGCAGTCGTGGCGACCTCAGGCCACGCACTCGTGCTGCGATGTCGAGGATGACTGAGCCGGTGAAGACAGCCCAGGAGATCCAGGCCACGACGCCGATGAACGCGAAAGCGACGGTGCCGTCGTCGGGAGTCGTCAGGGTGGACCAGCCGAAGCCCCCAGGTGTCGGAGTGACGTCGATGGCCAGGAGCAGGAGGGGTACGCCGATCACGAACGCGATCAGGGCGAGGGCTCCGGAAAGGCCGAGCAGCCGGGTCTGGAGTCGACTCATCGTGGGTTGCCTCCGAGGGTGCGGACGAGGTGAGCGGTCGCGGTCGACGTGACGCCGAGGTCGGTGATCCCGATCAAGCCGAGGAACTTGGTCCGATAGCTGTCCTGGACGGTCACAGTGAGGCTGTCGCCGCCGGTGACGGTGACGGTCCCGGTGACGCCCGCGGCTCGCAGGTACTGCTGAGCGGCGGCTCGGGCGGTGGCTGCATCGATGGCGAGGGTGCGGCCCTCGATCGCCGGTCCAGCTTGGACTTCCTCGGCACCTGTGCGCGCGGCTTGGGCAGCGAGGTCGTGCCCGCGTTGTTGGGCGTGGACCTGCCCACCGAGGTCGACAGCGAGGCCGACCAGGAAGATCATCACGAAGCTCGACAGTGCGAGCCAGATGCTGATCGATCCGCGTTCGGCGGCCTGCCTGGGTCTCATGACTGCCGCCAGGTGTCGATCGGGCTGCTCATCGTGGCGGTCAGGAGCCGGGAGCCGGGCACGCCAGGGACTGAGAGGTCGGAGAGGTCGACGCGGCAGGAGACAGTGACAGTGACCAGGCCGGGCTGACCGGGCTGCTTGCTGAAGTCGGCGGTGTCGACCTGCACGTCGATCTGATGGCAGGCGATGTCCTGGTTCGCCACGCTGGTGGTAGCGGCCGCGCGGGCGTCGACGGCCGCCGTACGGGCATCGCGGGCGATGGACGCCGAGCGTGCGGCCTCGGCCGCTGCCGACTGCAGACTCTCGTGGGTCGTCGCGACCCTGCCGCCGCAGATGATCAGGCCGACGAAGAGCACGAAGGCGGGTAGACCGACGGCCGCCTCCAGGGCCGCCGAGCCTCGCTCGTCGCGCTGACGGGTCACGGGGCTGTCACTCTCTCGACGGTGACGCTCGCGCTCTGGGTGATGACTGGGTGCCAGCCGGGGATGACGCTCAGGCTGAGGCCGCGGACGGTGACGGTGGCGGTGGTCTGGGTCCGGTTCGCAGTCGCGGTGGCGTCCCGGAGTACGTCGTCTCCGCCGGCCGTGGCGACGAAGTCCATGGCGGCGGTGACTCCGGCGCTCTCCTGTCCTGTCTCGGCTCCGGCGGCGCGAGCTCCCTCCTCGGCGGCAGCGATGGCGACCGTGCGCGCGTGGTAGTAGAGCGCGGCCTGCATGCCGAGGAACATCACAGTGAAGAGGGCAGGCAGGAGGATCACCAGCTCGATCGAGACCGAGCCGCGCTCGTTCCGGCGGCGCCTACTTGAGGTTGCCGGCTTGGTTCGTGACATAGGCCTTCACCGCAGCAACGACGACACCGACGATCGCGATCACCGCGACCGCCCAGAGCACGTGCTCGGTGGTGACCGAGCCGCGCTCGCTCCGAGCCGGAGCCAGGCGGGCGCGGAGACGGTGGTCGGCCCGCAGCAGGGCGGTGTGGAGTAGGACGAAGAGTTGGAGCATGGGGTCCTCCTTGTGGTTCCTTCCGTGGGCTCAGGTGGCGTTGAACATCCGAAGCAGCGAGGGCGCGACGAGGAGTGCCATGAAGATGACTCCGAGCAGCGAGCCGGGGATCGTCATTCGTTCCCCGACGGCGTTCGCCTGGGCGAGCTCCTCGTTGAGCATCGCCGAGCGCATGGCGGCCGAGCGGGCGCGCAGGGTGGCGTACACGCTGGCTCCCTCCTCACCCGAGAGGCGCATGATGTCGGCGAAGTCGTCGAGCTCGGGCAGTCCGAGCTCCTCTGCCAAGGTGTGCAGGGCATCCCAGGGCGGGAGGCCGGACCATCGCGACCGGGTGAGCTCCTCCGAGAGCCGTCTGAAGACCCACGAGTCCCCGACGGCGGCCGCCGACTCCATCGCCTGTCGCGGGCCGGCGCCATTGTTCCGCTCGAGTGCGACGAGGTCGATGTAGGCGCCGAGTGCACGGGCGAACTCCAGCCGTGCCTTCCGGGCGTCGTCGATCGCGTTGTAGTTCGGCAGAAAGAACATCACGGCCGCCAACCCGAGGGAAGCAATGGCGGGGACGGCGACGGGCAATCCCAGCCCGAGCAGGCTGAAGAAGAATGCCAACAGTGGCGCGATGAACAGGCCTAGTGCAGCGAAGGCGAGCTTCTCGCCGTAGAACTGGGCGAGAGACATGCGCAGGAGCGCCAGCTCCCGCGCCGGAGTGCGAACCCACAGTCCGGACGGCAACACGCGCAGCGCCCAGAGGCCGAGGCGTTCCTTGCCCGAACCGGCCGCTGTCGCCGCAGCTGGCGGGCGGGCCCGGTGGGGCGCGAGCCGGTCGAGTGCGTCGGCAAGATCCGGTTCAGCAGGCAGGAGACGTACGACGAGCAGGCTGATGCCGAGTCCCACGAGGCCGCCGGCCAGGAGCACGAGCTGGAGCCCTGTCGTCATCGCGCACCAGCCCCGTCTGGAGCGGCTAGGAACCGCGGCAGGCTCGAGCCGCTCGCCATCTGCCGCATCCAGACCAGCGTGCCGACGTACGCCGACAGCAGGACGACGAGCAGGACCTGTCCGAACGGAGTGCGGTACGGCGCGACGTAGGAGCCCGAGACGGCGAGCACGAGCAGCACCCCGACGCTGATGAGGGTGACCCAGCGTGCCGTCGACCGCGGCTTGGCGCGATCGGCCTCGACCTGCCGGCGAGCGCGGACGTCGGCAGCCACCGACTCGGCGAGTCCCTCGAGCACGCTTGCCAGGCCGGCGCCTCGTCGGCGGGCGCCGAGGATGAGGTTGGCGGCGATGAGGTCGCCGGTGGAGTCGTCCAGTTCGTCGGCGAAGGCGCGCAGCGCTGCTTCGGTGTCCCATCGCGAGCGGAGCCGGGCGACGAGTCGTTGCACCTCTGTGGTGATCGGAGCCGGTGTTGATCGGAGTGTTGCGACGAGGGCCTGCTCGAGTCCCACGCCGACGGTGAGGACGCCAGCCAGGGAGCGGGTCCATTCCTCCATCGCCTCCAGCCGGACGATCCGGGTCGCCGACGGTGGGGCAGAGAGCAGGACCGGCAATCCGATGACCGCGACCGGTGCGATGACCAGGGCGAGCGCCCAGCCCGTGACCAGCCAGCCGAGGATTCCGAGGCCGATCCCGGCGAGCAGAAGCAGCCGGTGGCGGCGCGAGAGGACCAGCCGAGGCTTGGATCGGGTCTCGTGCGGCGGTGCTGCGGGAGCGGGCCGTAGGCCGACGAGAATGGTGATCACCCCGGTGACCAGCAGAGCACCGGCGAGTCCGGGAATCAGCGGGATCATGGCCTGACCTCGACAGATTGAGTAGCGAGGTAGCCGGGCAGGTCGAAGCCGTGGGCGGTGAGCGAGCGGTAATCCTCGGGAAGGACGTGCGGCATCGCGACCCCTCTGGCGTCTGGGGTGAACACGTGGGTGGTGGCGTACCCGGTCTCTCGCTCGCCGGGGGAGAGAGCGATGACCTCGGCAACTCGGCGGTCTCGCTGGGAGCGACCGTTGCCGGTGCGGGTCTCCAACTGCAGCTGGACGATCAGGTCGACGGTGGCGGCGAGCTTGCTGGTCGCGAGCTCGTGCGTGACATGAGATCCGGCCTCCATCGCACACGTCACGAGCTTGCGGACCGCAGCGACGGCGTCAGCCGCGTGAGTGGTCGAGATGGATCCGGTGCCCGACTCCATCGCCTTGATCATCGCCCAGATCTCCCTGCCGCGAACCTCGCCGACGATCTGGCGCGAGAGGTTGAACCGGAACGAGTCGACCAGCGCCTCATCGAGGGTGAACTCCCCGGCCATCCGCCCATCCGGACCGCGTTCACCGGAGCCCGGCCGTGACTCCCAGGAGTGCACGATCTTGTGCCGGCCCAGCTCTCCGAGGTGGAGCTCGTACTCGGTCTCGAACGTGCCGAGCGCCTCGAACTCATCGATCTCTGCGCACAGGGCTCGAACCATCGTGGTCTTGCCGGCACCTTGCGCCCCGGCGACGACGATCGACCTTCTCGCGCGCACCGCGGCGCGGAGGAACGAGGCCAGGACCGGCGTCATCATGTCCCGCGCGACGAGGTCGTCGAGGGTGACCCTCATCAGCCGGTGGCGACGGATCACTACGGACGGTCTG
>Ga0209023_10006948_pt1 | contig 11778 bp, 6 predicted proteins | sample LakOneMetagenome_FD_187468 | JGI IMG/M metagenome (GOLD analysis project Ga0209023, IMG submission 187468) | Freshwater and sediment microbial communities from Lake Erie, Canada (SPAdes) (version 2) | ecosystem: Environmental > Aquatic > Freshwater > Lentic | place: Lake Erie, Canada | collected...
GGGGCGCCCACCTCACCACCGGCGTCTTCTGCGCCCTGGTCGGGACCGGCTACCTAGCCCAAACTCCCTGGGTCATCTCCGCCTGGAACTGGCTCCGCGACGTCAACTAGCCGGGCAGCACCATGGGTTTGCGTCGCAGCCTAGCCACAGGAAATGTTCACCCAGGTTCAATCGGGCGGGTTGCCAGCCGTATGCCCTGGCGTTCGAGTCTGGTTCACATGTCTGCCGGCAACAGCCAATCCCGCAGTGGCCACAATATTCTGCGGCGCCTACGCCGCTTGTGTCATGTACCCGTCGCTGTTGGCCCCGACCGGATGACGCTGGCTGAACTACGGGCCAGCTTCGCCCGCGGCGGGCCGGATATGAGGGCCGTAGCCACTCACCTCTTGGCAAAGAGCATCATTGCCCGGGAGTTCAACGCGGACGCTCCGGCTCTGCTGGCCATGGCCCGACATCCACAAACCGACGCAGCCTTCGCCGGTTTGATCGCCGCGACCATCGCGGAAGCACAGGCTTTTCAGTTGGTGGTCGACTCAACTCGAGCCGCTAACGGGAGAGGTCCCAGCATCGAGCTGGATAAGGCGGCACTCACGCCGATCGTCGAAGTCGCGGAGTTCGCGGTGCAGAGCGACCCCGACCGCGCGGAGGCGCGAATTACCCTCGCCGTCCTGCGGGTATTTACCGATCGCCCCGCCGATGCGCGCCAGCTCCTCATCGCGCTCGACCTGGCTGATGCCACCCCGGGATCCCGCGCCAACGCGTGCGGAGCGCGGGCTCTCGCCGAAATCGAGCTGGGTCAGCTAGCCCACGCCCGCCGGATCATTCATGGCCCAGACGCCAATCCGCATAGCGGATGGGTACTGCCGCTGGCGGTGGCCCATCTGGCCGTCACTGAAGGTGATTCAGGCAGCGTCGTCAGTTAGTCCACCAAGACGTCGCAAATCCGTCCGCGTGTTTTCCCCGCCGCTCACATCACGCCGGCCCGGAGATACAACAAAGGCCCAAGAGCGGCTACTGAACCGCTGACCTGGGCCTTCGTTAGTGGAGCGGGCGACGAGAATCGAACTCGCGTAGTCAGTTTGGAAGACTGAAGCTCTACCATTGAGCTACGCCCGCATGCGCCTACCGAAGCCGACGCGTGCTCTAGCGTACTAAATCCGTCGCCACCTCGCCCAGCCGGCTACCCCGCTCAGGTAGACGCGGCATGATGACCGGTCCCGATCCTTCTCGCCCGGCGGCTAGGACATACACTGCACAACGCCACGGGGTGTGGCGCAGTTTGGTAGCGCACTCGCTTTGGGAGCGAGGGGCCGTCGGTTCAAATCCGGCCACCCCGACTGTCATCACCGACGTCCCGCGGACTCCGGGCGTCACCGGCTGGGTCACTCACCTAGACTCGTCCGGTGCCGCGCGCACCCGCGGGCTGCCGACCCTGAATTAGCTAGGAGTACGCCTGTGACAAGCACCGTCGAGACTCTGAGCGCGACCCGCGTGCGGCTCGCGATCGAGGTGCCCTGGGCTGAGCTTCAGCCGAGTCTCAAGAAGGCGTACGTGGCGCTCGCGCAGCAGATCAGCGTGCCGGGCTTCCGTAAGGGCAAGATCCCTGCCGCCGTGATCGACCAGCGCATCGGCCGTGGCGCCGTGCTGAACGAGGCGGTGCAGGAGGCGATCCCGCAGTCGCTGGTGGCCGCCTACCAGGAGCACGACCTCAAGACGCTGGGCCGCCCCGAGGTGGACGTCAGCGAGTTCGAGGACGGCCAGTCGCTGAAGTTCACCGCCGAGGTCGACATCCGTCCCGAGGTCAAGCTCCCCGAGCTGGACAAGCTCGAGGTTGTCGTGGACGAGCTGAAGATCTCCGACGAGGACCTGGACGAGCAGGTTGACGGCCTCCGTCAGCGCTTCGCCACCCTCAAGACCGTCGAGCGGGCCGCCGCTGACGGCGACTACGTCCAGATCGACCTGGTTGCGACCGTTGACGGCGCCGAGGTGCCGGGTGGCAGTGCCAAGAACATCTCGCACGAGGTCGGCAGCAAGCAGCTACTGGAAGGCCTCGACGAGGCACTGGTGGGCGTCGCCGCCGGCGGCGAGACCACCTTCAAGACCACGCTGGTCGGTGGCGACTACGCCGGCCAGGAGGCCGACGTCGCGGTGACCGTCAACACGGTCAAGGAGAAGGAGCTGCCGGAGCTGGACGACGCGTTCGCCCAGCTGGCCAGCGAGTTCGACACCCTGGCTGAGCTGCGCGAGGACGTGCGCACCCGCCTCACCAAGGTCAAGCGCGTCGAGCAGCTGTACGCCGCCCGCGACAAGCTCCTGGAGCAGCTCGTGGCCGCGACCGACGTGCCGGCGCCGGAGGGTGTCGTCAAGGACGAGGTCGACAGCCGCAAGCAGGCCATGGTCGACCAGCTGGAGCGCATGGGCGCTTCGATGGAGCAGTACCTGGCCTCGGAGAGCAAGACCGAGGAAGAGATCGACACCGAGCTGTCCGAGGCGGCTGTCGAGGGCGTCAAGATCCAGCTCGTGCTGGACGCGCTGGCGGACAACGAGAAGGTTCAGGTCTCCGACGACGAGTTCGGCCAGGAGATCATGCACCGGGCGCAGCGCGCCGGCATGGCCCCGCAGCAGTACTACGACCAGCTTGCCCGTTCGGGCAACGCCGGTGCCGTCTACGGCGATGTCCGTCGGGGCAAGGCGCTGTCGATGGTGATGGAGCGGGTCAAGCTCGCCGACAGCACCGGCGCCGAGCTGGACCTGGGTGTGCTCCGCGGTGACGCTGAGGTAGAGCAGGCCTGACCTGCGGTTTAGTACCTGAACAATCGGCCGTGCCCGGTGGGGCGCGGCCGATTGTTTTTTGCGCTCCCGTGCGCTTTGAGCGAACAGTCCGGGCAGCAGGCGGCCAGCGCCCGTTCGACCGGTTAGGGTCGACGTACGACACACGTTCTGCCGATCCGTACGCCGCGATTCCACCGCCCGATCCCGGGTGCTCTGGGCGCCGTGGTGCCTGGGTCAGCCAGCTGTGAAGGGCTGCCATGACCGATCTGCATACTCCCGCCTCCCCGCAGCTTCGCGGGGGCGGTGACCAACTCGCTAGCCTCGACGATTCGGTGTTCAACCGGCTCCTCAAGGAGCGCATCATCCTGCTCGGCAGCGAGGTGACGGATCAGGTCGCGAACCGGATCTGCGCCCAGCTGCTGCTGCTCGCCGCCGAAGACGCCGAGCGCGACATCTTCCTCTACATCAACTCGCCGGGCGGCTCGGTCTACTCGGGCATGGCGATCTACGACACCATGCAGTACATCAACAACGATGTCGCGACCTGCGCGATGGGCATGGCCGCCTCGATGGGCCAGCTGCTGCTCTGCGCCGGCACCAAGGGCAAGCGGTACGCCCTGCCGAACGCGCGGATCATGATGCACCAGCCCAGCGGTGGCGTCGGCGGCACTGCGGCCGACATCGCCATCCAGGCCGAGCAGATGCTCTACACGAAGAAGATGTTCCAGGAGCGGGTGGCCATGCACACCGGCCAGTCCCAGGAGCAGATCGAGTCGGACTCGGACCGAGACCGCTGGTTCACCGCCCAGGAGGCGCTGGACTACGGGTTCATTGACAAGGTGATCACCGGGGCCACACAGGTCCCGCAGGGCGCCGGCACGCTGAGCTGAGGAAGGCAACCATGACGGACCTGAGTCTGCCCGCGCGTTTCGCGCCTGTGCACAACCGCTACGTGCTCCCGTCGTTCGTCGAGCGCACGTCGTACGGGGTCAAGGAGTCCAACCCGTACAACAAGATGTTCGAGGACCGCATCATCTTCCTGGGTGTCCAGGTCGACGACGCCTCCGCGAACGACGTGATGGCCCAGCTGTTGACGCTGGAGGGGACCGACCCCGACCGCGACATCACCATGTACATCAATTCGCCCGGTGGTTCGTTCACTGCCATGACGGCGATCTACGACACCATGCAGTACGTTCGCCCCGACATCGTCACGGTCTGCCTGGGCCAGGCGGCCTCGGCCGCCGCGGTCCTGCTCGCCGCCGGTACGCCGGGCAAGCGGATGGTGCTGCCGCACTCCCGGGTCATCATCCACCAGCCGGCCACCGAGGGCGGCTACGGCCAGGGCTCGGACATCGAGATCCAGGCTCGCGAGATCATGCGGATGCGGACCCAGCTGGAGGACATGCTCTCCCAGCACTGCAACCGGGATCTCGCGCTGGTCAAGAAGGACATCGACCGCGACAAGATCATGACTGCGTCCGAGGCGCTGGAGTACGGCATCGTCGACTCCGTCCTGGCTAGCCGCAAGAAGACCTTGGTGACCGCTTCTATCGCGTAAGACCGTTTTAGACGGGTCGGCTGGCGCGTGCAAGCACACCGGCCGACCCGTGGACACACCGCTTCACAGGTCGGAGAATGCTGATGAAGCGGGTACGGTCGAAGCAGTGCAGCCCCGCGTCCGGCCAGACAGCATGCAGGATCGTCATCTGGCTGACGATAGTTGGAGGCGAAGCACGGATCTCAGGCTGACGCAGCAGCGGCAGCCGTCGAGTGCAGGGAGAGGCGTAGGTGGCACGGATCGGCGACGGTGGCGACCTACTGAAGTGCTCCTTCTGTGGGAAGTCCCAGAAGCAGGTCAAGAAGCTCATCGCAGGCCCTGGGGTCTACATCTGCGACGAGTGCATTGACCTCTGTAACGAAATTATCGAAGAGGAGCTCGCCGAGACCGGCGAGGTCAAGTGGGACGAGCTTCCCAAGCCGATGGAGATCTGCCAGTTCCTCGACTCGTACGTCGTCGGACAGGACAGCGCCAAGAAGGCTCTGGCCGTGGCTGTCTACAACCACTACAAGCGGATTCAGGCCGACGCCGCTGCGTCCGCCAACGGCGACGTGGTCGAGCTGGCCAAGTCCAACATTCTGCTCATCGGTCCGACGGGCTGCGGCAAGACGCACCTGGCGCAAACTCTGGCCCGGATGCTCAATGTCCCGTTTGCCATCGCCGATGCCACCGCGCTCACCGAAGCGGGTTATGTCGGCGAGGATGTCGAGAACATCCTGCTCAAGCTCATACAGGCCGCCGACTATGACGTGAAACGCGCCGAGACCGGCATCGTCTACATCGACGAGGTCGACAAGGTCGCCCGCAAGTCGGAAAACCCCTCCATCACTCGGGATGTTTCCGGCGAGGGTGTCCAACAGGCGCTGTTGAAGATCCTGGAGGGCACGGTCGCGAACGTCCCGCCGCAAGGTGGTCGTAAGCATCCGCATCAGGAGTTCATCCAGATCGACACCACCAACGTTTTGTTCATCTGTGGTGGAGCCTTCGCGGGCCTGGATCGCATCATCGAGTCACGCACGGGTAAGGGCGGCGTCGGCTTCGGTGCGCACCTGCGTGCAGTGTCGGAGCGTTCCACCGATGACGTCTTTGGCCAGGTGATGCCGGAGGATCTGCTCAAGTTCGGCATGATCCCTGAGTTCATCGGTCGCCTCCCTGTCCTCACCAGTGTGCGCAGCCTCGACCAGGAGGCGCTCGTCCGGATTCTGACGACCCCCCGAAACGCCCTGGTGCGCCAGTACCAACGGCTCTTCGAACTGGACGGCGTCGAGCTCGAGTTCGAGGAAGACGCACTCGAAGCCATCGCCGACCAAGCGCTCCTGCGCGGGACGGGTGCCCGCGGACTTCGGGCGATCATGGAGGAAGTACTCCTGAGCGTCATGTACGAGGTCCCGAGCAATCCCGACGCCGCACGGGTCGTGGTGACGCGTGAGGTCGTCCTGGAGCACGTGTACCCAACGATCGTTCCTCGGGATTTCGTGGGTCGCCGGTCGCGGCGTGACCGCGAGGAGAAGTCTGCGTAGCTCTCCCGCACCGAACGTTCGTCAGGCCCGTCGCATCGCGACGGGCCTGACGTCGTCTTGGAGCTGACGTCGTCCTGGCGGAGAGACTTGGCTTGTCCTGGGTCCCAGACAGACGGGCAAGTGAGCGTTCACGCAGCTCAGTGCCACGATCGGGTAGTCGTCGCTCAGTATGGGTGGGGCGGATTTGCGGTCGTGGGGTCGGCAACGTAAGGTTTCCCAGTCGGCAGGAGCCGGGCGAACGGATTCGGGTGGTTTTCCGGGTTGGGTTGGTCGGTCTGCTAAATCTCCTGATTTGTTGGCCCGGAATTGCGGGTGATACAGTTACGGGGAATTCGGGCGAAGCGGTTTGAATCCGAGAAAATGCGGATTTGACACGGCGAAAGCGACCGAATAGAGTTAAGCGAGTAAGCGGGTCGCCCCGGAAACATTCGCGAATGAGGTTGTTGCGGGTGTTGCGGTGTGTGCTTGTTCTTTGAGAACTCAACAGGGTGCTTTAAGTAATGCCAGTGCCAAGTTATTTATACCCCGGCCAGCATTCCTAGGTCTGAGGATTTAGGGTTGAAGTGTTGGTTGGATGATTCCTTTGGCAACATATTTTGTTGTCAGGGCATTCTGTTTGACAAAACAAGTTTTTGTTGGAGAGTTTGATCCTGGCTCAGGACGAACGCTGGCGGCGTGCTTAACACATGCAAGTCGAGCGGAAAGGCCCTTCGGGGTACTCGAGCGGCGAACGGGTGAGTAACACGTGAACAATCTGCCCTGGACTTTGGGATAACCCTCGGAAACGGGGGCTAATACCGAATATGACCTCCTTCCGCATGGTTGGTGGTGGAAAGCTTTAGTGGTCCAGGATGAGTTCGCGGCCTATCAGCTTGTTGGTGGGGTAATGGCCTACCAAGGCGACGACGGGTAGCCGGCCTGAGAGGGCGACCGGCCACACTGGGACTGAGACACGGCCCAGACTCCTACGGGAGGCAGCAGTGGGGAATATTGCACAATGGGCGAAAGCCTGATGCAGCGACGCCGCGTGAGGGATGACGGCCTTCGGGTTGTAAACCTCTTTCAGCAGGGACGAAGCGCAAGTGACGGTACCTGCAGAAGAAGCGCCGGCCAACTACGTGCCAGCAGCCGCGGTAAGACGTAGGGCGCAAGCGTTGTCCGGATTTATTGGGCGTAAAGAGCTCGTAGGCGGTCTGTCGCGTCGACTGTGAAAACCCACAGCTCAACTGTGGGCCTGCAGTCGATACGGGCAGACTAGAATTCGGTAGGGGAGACTGGAATTCCTGGTGTAGCGGTGAAATGCGCAGATATCAGGAGGAACACCGGTGGCGAAGGCGGGTCTCTGGGCCGATATTGACGCTGAGGAGCGAAAGCGTGGGGAGCGAACAGGATTAGATACCCTGGTAGTCCACGCTGTAAACGTTGGGCGCTAGGTGTGGGGGACCTCTCCGGTCTTCTGTGCCGCAGCTAACGCATTAAGCGCCCCGCCTGGGGAGTACGGCCGCAAGGCTAAAACTCAAAGGAATTGACGGGGGCCCGCACAAGCGGCGGAGCATGCGGATTAATTCGATGCAACGCGAAGAACCTTACCTGGGTTTGACATAGGAAGAAATCCTCCAGAGATGGGGGGTCCGTAAGGGTTTCCTACAGGTGGTGCATGGCTGTCGTCAGCTCGTGTCGTGAGATGTTGGGTTAAGTCCCGCAACGAGCGCAACCCTTGTCTTATGTTGCCAGCACGCCCTTCGGGGTGGTGGGGACTCATGAGAGACTGCCGGGGTCAACTCGGAGGAAGGTGGGGATGACGTCAAGTCATCATGCCCCTTATGTCCAGGGCTTCACGCATGCTACAATGGCCGGTACAGACCGCTGCGATCCCGTGAGGGGGAGCGAATCGGAAAAAGCCGGTCTCAGTTCGGATTGGGGTCTGCAACTCGACCCCATGAAGTCGGAGTCGCTAGTAATCGCAGATCAGCAACGCTGCGGTGAATACGTTCCCGGGCCTTGTACACACCGCCCGTCACGTCACGAAAGTCGGCAACACCCGAAGCCGGTGGCCTAACCCCTTGTGGGAGGGAGCCGTCGAAGGTGGGGCTGGCGATTGGGACGAAGTCGTAACAAGGTAGCCGTACCGGAAGGTGCGGCTGGATCACCTCCTTTCTAAGGAGCACCTGCCCGCGAAAGTGGGTTAGGGGCCCGCATCACCCGAGTGTGGTGGTGGGGTGCTCATTGGCGGAGACACTGGCTAGTTTCGGTCGGCAACGGCCTTCGCGAGTACGCATTGATCTTTAGGGGTTGGTGGTGGAAAGTGTTGGTGCGGCTGGTTCGGAGCGTTTTATTGCACCCTGTTGAGTCCTGAGAGAACAGGCTTTCCCAAATTTGTGGCCGCGGTTGTGGTTTCGGGTTTGGGTTGCTTGGTTTTCTTGAGGTTGCCAGGATGGCCCTCACATCAAACTGCCAAAACAATTTTGCTGGGTTCCTTTGTGGGTCTGGTGTGGTTGGTTTTGGTTTGTGGTGTGGTTTGGGGTTGTTGGCTGGTTGTTTGTTGAGAATTACACAGTGGACGCGAGCATCTTTGTGGTCAAGTTTTTAAGGGCAAACGGTGGATGCCTTGGCACTAGGAGCCGATGAAGGACGTGGGAGGCCGCGATAGGCCTGGGGGAGCTGTCAACCAAGCTGTGATCCCAGGATTTCCGAATGGGGGAACCCGGCACCAGTCATGTGGTGTCACTCGCGCCTGAACACATAGGGCGTGTAGAGGGAACGCGGGGAAGTGAAACATCTCAGTACCCGCAGGAAGAGAAAATAAAATATGATTCCGTAAGTAGTGGCGAGCGAACGCGGAAGAGCCTAAACCGGTTACGTGTGATACCTGTCAGGGGTTGCGTAGTCGGGGTTGTGGGACCTCACATAACGAGCTGACAATCGTTGAAGAAGTTACCAAGCGTGTTGCTAGTTGAATGGTCTGGAAAGGCCAACCGTAGCGGGTGATAGTCCCGTAAGCGAAAGTGGCACGGTCTTCTGTGGGTGTTCCCGAGTAGCAGCGGACCCCTGAAATCTGCTGTGAATCTGCCAGGACCACCTGGTAAGGCTAAATACTACCTAGTGACCGATAGCGGACAAGTACCGTGAGGGAAAGGTGAAAAGTACCCCGGGAGGGGAGTGAAATAGTACCTGAAACCGTTTGCCTACAATCCGTCGGAGCCTGTTAAAGGGTGACGGCGTGCCTTTTGAAGAATGAGCCTGCGAGTTAGTGGCATGTGGCGAGGTTAACCCGTGTGGGGGAGCCGTAGCGAAAGCGAGTCTGAACAGGGCGTTCAGTCGCATGCTCTAGACCCGAAGCGGAGTGATCTAGCCATGGGCAGGTTGAAGCGCCGGTAAGACGGCGTGGAGGACCGAACCCACCAATGTTGAAAAATTGGGGGATGACCTGTGGTTAGGGGTGAAAGGCCAATCAAACTCCGTGATAGCTGGTTCTCCCCGAAATGCATTTAGGTGCAGCGTCGCGTGTTTCTTGCCGGAGGTAGAGCACTGGATGGTCTAGGGGGCCCACAAGCTTACCGAAATCAGCCAAACTCCGAATGCCGGTAAGTGAGAGCGCGGCAGTGAGACTGCGGGGGATAAGCTTCGTAGTCGAGAGGGAAACAGCCCAGATCACCAGCTAAGGCCCCTAAGCGTGTGCTAAGTGGAAAAGGATGTGGGATCGCATAGACAACCAGGAGGTTGGCTTAGAAGCAGCCACCCTTTAAAGAGTGCGTAATAGCTCACTGGTCAAGTGGTTCCGCGCCGACAATGTAGCGGGGCTCAAGTACACCGCCGAAGCTGTGGCATTCACATATTAACCCCGCCCCTTTCGGGGGGTGCAGGTGTGTGGATGGGTAGGGGAGCGTCGTGCAGCGAGTGAAGCAGCGGGGTGACCCAGTTGTGGACGCTGCACGAGTGAGAATGCAGGCATGAGTAGCGAAAGAAGGGTGAGAAACCCTTCCGCCGGATGACCAAGGGTTCCAGGGGCAGGCTAATCCGCCCTGGGTAAGTCGGGACCTAAGGCGAGGCCGAGAGGCGTAGTCGATGGACAACGGGTTGATATTCCCGTACCCGCGAAGGAGCGCCCATGACGAACCTTGCTGTGCTAACCATCGGATCTTGCTGATGCCTTCGGGTGGATGTGAGTGAGGTTGGGAACCTGGTTTGTAGTAGTCAAGCGATGGTGTGACGCAGGAAGGTAGCTGAGCCCGGCCGGTGGTTGTGCCGGGGTAAGCGTGTAGGCCGTGGTGTAGGCAAATCCGCACCGCATATAGGCTGAGACGTGATGCCGAGCCGTTTTGGCGAAGTCAGTGATCCTATGCTGCCGAGAAAAGCATCTAGCGAGCTCCGAGCGGCCCGTACCCCAAACCGACACAGGTGGTCAGGTAGAGAATACCAAGGCGATCGGGCGAACTATGGTTAAGGAACTCGGCAAATTACCCCCGTAACTTCGGGAGAAGGGGGGCCGGACACGTGAAGCCACTTGCTGGTGGAGCGTGGTATGGCCGCAGAGACCAGGGGGAAGCGACTGTTTACTAAAAACACAGGTCCATGCAAAGTCGTAAGACGAAGTATATGGACTGACGCCTGCCCGGTGCTGGAACGTTAAGGGGACCGGTTAGCCTTCGGGCGAAGCTGAGAACTTAAGCGCCAGTAAACGGCGGTGGTAACTATAACCATCCTAAGGTAGCGAAATTCCTTGTCGGGTAAGTTCCGACCTGCACGAATGGCGTAACGACTTCCCCACTGTCTCAACCATAGGCCCGGCGAAATTGCACTACGAGTAAAGATGCTCGTTACGCGCGGCAGGACGGAAAGACCCCGGGACCTTTACTATAGCTTGACATTGGTATTCGAATTAGCTTGTGTAGGATAGGTGGGAGACTGTGAAGCTCACACGCCAGTGTGGGTGGAGTCAACGTTGAAATACCACTCTGGTTGATTTGGGTATCTAACTTCGGACCGTGATCCGGTTCAGGGACAGTGTCTGGTGGGTAGTTTAACTGGGGCGGTTGCCTCCCAAAATGTAACGGAGGCGCCCAAAGGTTCCCTCAGCCTGGTTGGCAATCAGGTGTTGAGTGCAAGTACAAAAGGGAGCTTGACTGTGAGACTGACAGGTCGAGCAGGGACGAAAGTCGGGACTAGTGATCCGGCACTTGCGAGTGGAAGCGGTGTCGCTCAACGGATAAAAGGTACCCCGGGGATAACAGGCTGATCTTCCCCAAGAGTCCATATCGACGGGATGGTTTGGCACCTCGATGTCGGCTCGTCGCATCCTGGGGCTGTAGCAGGTCCCAAGGGTTGGGCTGTTCGCCCATTAAAGCGGTACGCGAGCTGGGTTTAGAACGTCGTGAGACAGTTCGGTCCCTATCCGCCGTGCGCGTAGGATACTTGAGAAGGGCTGTCCCTAGTACGAGAGGACCGGGACGGACGAACCTCTGGTGTGCCAGTTGTTCCGCCAGGAGCACGGCTGGTTAGCTACGTTCGGAAGGGATAACCGCTGAAAGCATCTAAGCGGGAAGCCTGCTTCAAGATGAGGTATCCCACCACCTTGAGTGGGTAAGGCCCCCAGCTAGACGACTGGGTTGATAGGCAGGAAATGTAAGCACGGTAACGTGTTCAGTTGACCTGTACTAATAGGCCGAGGGCTTGATCTACAAACATGCTACGCGTCCACTGTGTGATATCTGAACAAACAAACACGCCCCCACCACACGCTGGTGGACTGGTTTGCTGTGATTTGAAATGTTCATAGAGTTACGGCGGTCATGGCGGAGGGGAAACGCCCGGTAACATTCCGAACCCGGAAGCTAAGCCCTCCAGCGCCGATGGTACTGCACTCGTGAGGGTGTGGGAGAGTAGGACACCGCCGGACAAACATTGAAAGCGAGCCCCACCAGCAAT
>Ga0209023_10006949_pt1 | contig 11778 bp, 9 predicted proteins | sample LakOneMetagenome_FD_187468 | JGI IMG/M metagenome (GOLD analysis project Ga0209023, IMG submission 187468) | Freshwater and sediment microbial communities from Lake Erie, Canada (SPAdes) (version 2) | ecosystem: Environmental > Aquatic > Freshwater > Lentic | place: Lake Erie, Canada | collected...
CAAATGTCAGGTTGGCCGCACCAGCCAGAGCTCGAACCTGTTTCTGATCGAGCGGTGCCCCGTCAGGGCTCAGGAGTACCACTGTTGTCGGCGCAGCGTGCCACGCGCGCGCAGCGGCCAGCGCTGAATCAAGTGGCGCCGGCATAAGCACCATGCCCGGGCCGCCCGCGGCCGGTCGCGCATCGATGGATTTCCGGGCATCAGTCGCGAAATCGTGCAGCCCGAAGCCCTGCCAGCGCCACAATCCCTGCTCACGAGCACGGCCGGTTACACCGTAGGCGAGAGCGTGGTCAACCAGTTCAGGAAACGCTGCGATCAGTGAGATCGACAGCATGGATCAGTCCAGGCCTTCCCAGTCAACGTCGACACGGCGCGCGGTCAGGTCAACCGAGCGCACGATGGCATCGACAAACGGGATCAGCTCGTCGGTGCCCGCCTTTTCGCCCGACGCGAGCTTCACGCGCAGGATCGGATGGGCGCCGGATTCGAAAATTTCGGTGATTTCACCAAAAACGCGGTCGCCGTTGGTACACGTCAGGCCGATCAGATCGACCCAGTAGTACTCGCCGTCCGGAAGCGGTGCCAGCGCCGTACGCTCAACGAGCACCTCCTTGTTGGTCAGCCGGGCTGCAGCTTCGGGCGAATCAACACCGACGAGCTGTGCGACGATGCTTTCGCCATGACGTCGCGAACGTGTGACGGCAAACGACGCGGTACCGATAACCAGCGTTTGCGCCCTGAGCAGCGTTTGCGCGTCAACCGAGTAGGGATACAAATGCACGGCGCCGGTCAGTCCGTACGGACGACCGACTTTGGCCAGTGCAATGAGCGGATGGGGCGGCGCTTCGCTGCGAGTCGTCATCGGCGAATCCGAAAGCGAATGTGGTGTTGCCACTAACGCTTTTGGTGCTGCATCTGTATTAGCCATGACTGGCAATCAGGACGCAGCGGCGCAGGCGGGGAGACTTAGGCGGCGACTGGAGCCGGCGCAGCTTTTGCAGCACCTTTGGCCAGACGTGCAACGGTGTCGGACATCTGGGCGCCCTTGCCGGTCCAGTACGTCAGACGCTCCTGGGCGATACGAACGTTCTCGGCACCTTCTTTACCCACCGGGTTGTAGAAGCCAAGACGCTCAATGTAGCGACCATCGCGACGGTTGCGCGAATCAGCAACAACGATATTGAAGAACGGGGCGCCACGGGCACCACCGCGAGAAAGACGAATAACAACCATGACGGATCTCTTGTAGGCGAAATTTTGGTTAGCCTTAAATTCTAACCCGGGGGATGAAAAATGGCTAGTCAAACCACTTTAATGAACCGAGGGCCATTCAACAACTTTTTGCTGTAACCGCCATTAAATAAGGGCTTGGTGGTCAATAATTTCATTATCGACTTATCGAATTTTGTGGCGCTAGCCCTTTATCGGTGGTCTTTTTATAGAAAAGCCATTGGCGGCCGGCTGGACACTCAAGCAGCCACGGCCGTCGCGGCGATCAATGTCCGCAACTCTGGCAGGCAGGATCCGCAGTTGGTGCCGCACTTTCTGGCGGCTTGCAGCGACGCCAATTTCTCGGCCGAATCGCCACTCGCCTGCGCGCAGTAGTCAATGATTTCGCTCTCGGACACGTTGAAGCAGTTGCAGACAACCTTGCCGCGTGGCTTGTAACCCTGCGGCGCAGCGGCACTGCCAGCGAGTAAGCGCTGACGTAGTTCAATGACCGAGGCTCCCGATAGAAAGAAATCCCGCATCCACGATTCCGCCGCCAGATCGCCGGCCAGACGAACACCCACCAGCCGTCCGTCTTCGACCCGCACCCGGCGACTCAGGTTGCGGCGGGGATCGTCGTAGGCCAGCGTAGCGAGCCCCATGAGCCCGAGGACGCGATCGATCTGCCCCAGCGCCGTGCGCTCCGGGGCATTTTCTGCGGCGAGCCGCAGCACCACGCCCGGTCGCTCACTGCCGATCAATGTTGTACTCGCGAAAAAAGCGCCCCCAGGCTCGGAAAGTGTGCGGCTGATTTCGCGCAATTCATCGCATACGGCAACCGGGTCACGCCCGCCCTCGGTGTATGCAAACGCGACAAGAGACCACGGCAACACCACGCGATCAACGCGAACGGCGGTGTGTTTCAGCTCAGGCTGCTTCGACACCGGATCGAAAGCGGGCAACGTCAACGCGTTGATGCCATGCGAACCGGAAGCGGCCAGCGTAAGCCGGCCCCAATGCATCGGTACGTAGCACTGGCCGGAGCGCAGGTCTTCGCTTGCGGCAAGCCGGACCAGCAGCTCGCCGCGGCGCGAAGCCACCTTGACCACTTCGCCCGCCACCAGGCCGCGACGCGCGATGTCGTTCGTGTTCATCGAAAGCATCGGCTCCGGTTCGTGCCCGTACAACTGCGGCACCCGCCCTGTGCGGCTCATCCCGTGCCACTGGTCACGCAGGCGTCCGGTGGTGAGGGCCAACGGATAGCGCGCATCAACCGGTTCGGCCACGCCTTTGTACGTCGTCACCCTGAATTGCGCCCTGCCTGAGTTTGTCGGGTAGACCCCATCAGCATAGAGACGGGTCTTGCCCTGCGTTTCGCCTTCGGGCAGTGGCCATTGCTGTGGCCCCTGCGAATCGAGCAGACCGTAACTCATCCCGGTGATGTCAAGGTCGCGCCCTCGCGTCGACTCACGATGTTCGTTGAAGATTTCCTCGGGCGACTCGTACGGAAACAGCGTTGCCAGCCCGGGACGAAGTTTCGCCTCCAGCATGCGCGCAAAGTCGACCACAATCTGCCAGTCGTGTCGCGCCTCGCCCGGCGGCGGCAGCACGGCGTTTACATGTGTGACGCGACGCTCGGAGTTGGTGACGGTGCCATGCTTCTCGCCCCAGGTGCTGGCGGGCAACAACACGTCGGCGAGCTTGGCCGATTCGGTCGTGCGAAACGCTTCCTGCACGATCACGCATTCGGCATTGTCAAAAGACTCCGCGACCGCGCGCAAATCCGGCAAAGACTGCGCGGGATTCGTGCAGGCTATCCACAGCAACCTGATTTCACCGCGACGCACGGCGTCAAACATCTCGACGGCGGACTTTCCCGGCTCTGGCGGCAAGGCATCGACGCCCCACAGTTTCGCCACCTCCGCACGATGCTCCGGATTGGTGACTTCCCGGTGCCCCGGCAGAAGGTTCGCGAGGCCACCCACTTCGCGCCCGCCCATCGCATTCGGTTGCCCGGTGAGTGAAAACGGACCCGCACCCGGCTTGCCAATTTGTCCGGTGGCCAGATGAAGATTGATCAACGCGGCGTTCTTGTCAGTTCCGCAAGCCGATTGATTGAGCCCCTGGCAATACAGCGAAAGTGTTGCCCTGGAGTGCTTCCACAATCTCGCGAGTTCAACAATTTGCGTTTCATTGACACCGCAAATTCGCGCGGCCCATGTGGGCGAGCACTCGCGCACGGCGGTCCTGAGCTCTGCGAAACCCTCCGTATGTGCTGCGACATACGCAGTGTCGACAGCCTCTTCCCACAGCAGCCAATGCAAGACTGCATTGAACAGTGCGACGTCCGTACCCGGAAGAATCGGCAAGTGCAAATCAGCAGCGCGTGCCGTTTCCGTTCGCCGCGGGTCAATACAAACGACCTTGAGAGCAGGGTTCTTCGCCTTCGCGTCTTCGAGTCGGCGATACACGATCGGATGCGCCCACGCAGCGTTGCTCCCCGCGATCACAATCAGCTCAGCGTGGTTCAAGTCGTCGTAGCAGGCGGGCGGCGCGTCGGCGCCGAGCGTGGCCTTATAGCCGGCCACGGCTGAAGACATGCACAAACGCGAATTGGTATCAATGTTGTTGGTACCGATCAATCCCTTCGCCAGCTTGTTGAAAACGTAGTAGTCCTCGGTCAGTAATTGCCCGGAGATGTAGAAGCCAACACTGTCGGGGCCATGTAATGCGATCGTCGTCGCGAATTTGTCAACGAGCGCCTCAAGTGCAGTATCCCAGCTCACCCGTTTGCGATCGGCCTCGCGCGAACTGCGCATTTCGGGATGCAGAGCACGACCATAAGGCGTGGTGGTGAGATGCAGCGTGCTGCCTTTGATGCAGAGGCGGCCGAAGTTGGCGGGATGATCCGGATCGCCACGCACTGCGGTGATCTGTTTGCCATCATTGGTCGCGAGGACGCCGCAACCGACCCCGCAGTACGGGCAGGTAGTCTTTACTTCAGCCACGGAAACGCTCGTATCGTTGTCGGGGCAGAACCCGGCTAGGAGAGATCAACGAACACATCGCCGCCGTCAATCCTTACGGCGAAGCGCTTCGTACATCCAGTGTCGGGCGCAACCGCCTCACCGCTCTTGAGCTCGATCGACCAGTTATGCAACGGACAGGCCACGCGCTCACCGAACACAATCCCCTGCGACAGCGGGCCGCCCTTGTGCGGGCACTTGTCAAGCAGCGCAAAGACAACATCCTGGTCGTTGCGAAAGACGGCCACGTTGCCGCCCTCTTCCGCGCTGCGTTCGAGCACACGGGCCCCCAGGATGGGCAATTCTTCAAGTTTGCAAACGTAACGCCAGCTCATCTCTGTCTCTATAGCGCTCATGGGATTCATTCTGCCGCCACGGCGTCAGCCAGCGCCGGGGATGCCTTGATGGGTATGAACTGTCGCGTGTCCACGCGTGCCTTGTCGAACTCGAACCACGGATCAGGTTCGCCGTCGAGCGCGAACTGCAGTCGTTCCCACAGCGCCTTGCGGTTAGCAGGATCGTCGATCACTTTCTTCTTCACGTAGTCGAGACCGACCCGCGAAACATAATGCACGGTACGCTCGAGATACCAGCCTTCTTCACGATAGAGTTGCATGAATGCGCCGGTGTACTCCAGCACCTCATCCGATGTCTTCACCTTCACAAAGAACTGCGCGACTTCAGTCTTGATACCGCCGTTGCCCGCGACATAGAGCTCCCAGCCTGATTCAACGCCAATCACACCAACGTCCTTGATCCCCGCTTCCGCGCAATTTCGGGGGCAACCGCTGACTGCAAACTTCACCTTGTGCGGCGCGTACATACGCCACATCGCGTGCTCCAGATCCTTGCCCATCTGCGTGCTGTCCTGCGTGCCAAAGCGGCACCATTCCGAACCAACACAAGTCTTTACGGTGCGCAACGCTTTTGCGTAGGCATGCCCCGACGGCATCCCGATATCCTTCCACACGGCCGGGAGGTCTTCCTTCTTCACGCCCAGCAGATCAATACGCTGGCCGCCGGTGACCTTGACCGTAGGTATCTTGTACTTGTCGACGGCGTTGGCGATGCGACGCAATTCATCAGCTGTTGTCTCGCCACCCCACATGCGCGGGATCACGCTGAACGTGCCGTCCTTCTGGATATTGGCATGTGCACGCTCATTGATATAGCGCGACTGCGGATCGTCGAGCGCCTCTTTTGGCCAGGTCGAGATCAGGTAGTAGTTGAGTGCGGGACGACATGAAGCACATCCATTCGGCGTGCGCCATCCGAGTGTCTTCATCACATCTGCAACCGATAGCAGTTTCTGTTCGCGGATCGCGTCGCGCGCGCCCTGATGCGTGTGATCGGTACAACCACACATAGGCTTCATCTTCGGTGTGGCGCTGTAGTCACCACCGGCCGTGAACATGAGGATTTGTTCTACGAGGCCCGTGCAGGATCCACACGATGATGAGGCCTTGGTGTGTTTGCGAACTTCATCCAGCGTAAATAGTCCCTTGTCCTTGATCGCCTTGACGATGGTTCCCTTGCACACGCCATTGCAACCGCAAACCTCATCGCTGTCCTTCATCGAGGCGGCACGCGTGTTGCCCTCGTGGCCGACGTCGCCGATGTTGGATTCGCCGAACATCAGGTGATCGCGAATTTCGTTGACGTTCTTGCCCTCGCGCAGGAGCTTGAAATACCAGGAGCCATCAACCGTATCGCCATACAGACAGGCACCGACAAGCTTGTCGTCCTTGATGACGAGTCGTTTGTAGACACCGCCAATGGGATCAGACAGCGTAATGTCCTCGGTACCTTCGCCGCCCTGGAAATTGCCCGCACTGAACAGGTCAACTCCCGTCACCTTGAGCTTGGTCGAGGTAACCGAGCCTACGTAGCGACCGATACCGTACTCGGCCAGGTGATTGGCACACACCTTGGCCATTTCAAACAACGGCGCAACCAGACCATAAGCCAGTCCGCGGTGATTGACGCACTCGCCAACCGAGTAAATGCGGGGATCGGTCAGCGTTTGCATCGTGTCGTTCACGATGATGCCGCCGGGTCGGGCACTCACCTGCAAGCCGGATTTTTCGGCCAGTGCGGTGTTCGGACGAATGCCTACGGCCATGACGACCAGATCGGCAGGAATCTGCTCCCCGCCCTTGAAGCGCAGCGCCGCAATACGACCCGACTCGCCCGCGACCAGAGCCTCTGTCTGCGCCTGCATCCTGAATTCAATTCCCTTTGCTTCCAGCGAAGCTTGCAAAAGCTTGCCCGCTTTTTCATCAAGCTGGCGCTCCATGAGCCAGGGCATCACATGCACGACAGTGACATCCATGCCGCGCAATTTGAGGCCGTTCGCTGCTTCAAGGCCCAACAGGCCGCCACCGATCACGATCGCCTTCTTGTAGCGTTTCGCCGCATCGATCATCGCCTCCGTGTCTGCGATGTCACGATACGAAATCACGCCGGGCAGCCTGTTGCCTTCAATCGGAAGGATGAACGGGTTTGATCCCGTGGCAACGAGCAACCGGTCATAGCTGAATTTTTCGCCTGAATCAGTAGTGAGTTCGCGTCGCGTGCGGTGAATATCGGTGATGACTTTTCCGGTGATGAGATTGATGCCGTTGTCCTCGTACCAATCCCAGTCATTAAGCACGATGTCCTTGATCGTCTGTTCGCCGGCGAGCACCGGCGACAGCAGAATCCGGTTGTAGTTCGGGTGCGGTTCGGCACCAAACACCGTAATTTCGTACTTGTCCGGAGCAATCTTCAGCAGCTCTTCAATCGTACGGATCCCGGCCATGCCGTTGCCGATTACTGCGAGTTTTGGCTTCTGATTCATGAGCATTGCTCCCTACGCCGCTTTTTTCTGCTTTGAGTAGAGGAATTCCACGACCGCCTTGCGATAGTGGTGGTACTCCGTGTTCTCGGCCAGCTCGAGTCGATCACGCGGACGCGCCAGCTTCACTTCGAGAATTTCGCCGATGGTGGCGGATGGTCCGTTGGTCATCATGACGATGCGATCCGACAGCAAGACGGCCTCGTCAACGTCGTGCGTCACCATCACCACGGTCGATTGCGTCTCGGCCACGATGCGCATCAATTCATCCTGCAAATGTGCCCGTGTCAGCGCATCGAGCGCACCGAACGGCTCATCCAGCAGCAACACTGCCGGTTCGATCGCCAGGGCACGGGCAATGCCCACGCGTTGCTTCATGCCGCCTGAAATCTCGTTAGGATGCTTGTGCATTGCATGCGTCAGGCCAACCATCTTGAGCGCGGCTTCAGTGCGCTCCTTCAGTTGTGTTTTGCTTTCTTTCGCACCGAACACCCGCTCTACTGCGAGATGGACGTTGTCGAAGCATGTGAGCCATGGCAACAGCGAGTGATTCTGGAAGACAACGCCACGATCCGGCCCCGGTCCCGATATTTCGCGCCCCGCGCAGACGAGAACACCACTACTGGCAATCGTCAGGCCCGCGATCAGGTTCAGCAGTGTCGATTTGCCACAGCCGGAGTGGCCGATCAGCGCGACGAATTCGCCACGCTGCACACGCAGGTTGATGTCGCGAATGGCAATGAATTCGCCCTGCTTGGTGTTGAATCGTTTGTCGACGTTGTCGACGACGAGGTGAAATGGACTGCTCATGACGCGTTCCCCTCTAGTCAAACTGGAAGCGTTTGGCGATCCAGATCAGTGCCTGTTCAAGCACTAACCCCACGATGCCAATCGTGAAAATGGCGATGATGATGTGCTCGACAACAAGGTTGTTCCATTCATCCCACAGCCAGAAGCCAATGCCGACGCCGCCAGTCAGCATTTCTGCAGCGACGATCACAAGCCAGGCCACACCGATGGAAAGTTTTACGCCCGTGAGCATGTAAGGAAGCACCGCCGGAAAAAGAATCTTGGTGAACACCTTCCACTCGGAAAGATTCAGCACGCGCGCCACGTTGAGATAGTCCTGCGGAATTCGCTGCACACCTACGGCCGTATTAATGATCATCGGCCAGATTGAACAGATGAAGATCACCCATATCGCCGCCGGGTTCGCCGCCTTGAATACCATCAGGCCGATTGGCAGCCAGGCCAACGGTGAAACCGGCCGCAGGATGCTGATGATGGGCGCGGTCATGCGATCAAGCGCGGTAAAGCGACCGATCATGAATCCGGCCGGAATGCCCACCAGCGCCGCCAGACCAAAGCCGAGACCAACGCGCTGCAGGGACGCGATGATGTTCCAGCCAATGCCCTGATCGTTGGGACCCTTGCGATAGAACGGATCACTGAAAAGTTTCAGCGCGCTGTCCCACACTTTCGCGGGCCCCGGGAAATTACCGACGATCTGGGCGACCCCCTGCCACAGCAACAGAAACAGCAGGATGCCGACGAGGCCGGGCACAGCGCGCTGCACTATGGCGCTCAGCCATTCGCGGCGGCGGCGAACCCTTATTTGCGTCTGCGCCTCGCGTTCTGTGGCGGCCGCGATCTGCGCTGCGCTCATCGGCACCGGATCAATTGCGGCTTCCGGCGCAGGAGCGGGTGCATTGGCGATGGCTAAGCCTTCGGAGGCGCCGACGCCTAAGGTGAGTGCACTATTCATGGTGAGCGCTGCAGTCATGGTTAAAGTCTCCAGTAGGGGGCACGCGAGGCATCACACTTTGATCTTGAAACCATCGGCGTAGGCTTTCGGGTTGCTGCCGTCCCATACGATGCCGTCGACCAGCTTTGACGAACGCATGTCGCTCTTCGGCACATTGACTTTTGCAGCGACAGCCGCTTTCTTGTAGATATCGATCTTGTTGACCGCTTTGGCAACGCCAAGATAGTCCGGGTGTTCCTTGAGCAGGCCCCAGCGTTTGTGCTGCGTGAGAAACCACATGCCGTCAGACAGATACGGATAGTTAACCGCGCCGTCCTTGTGAAATTTCATGGCGTTGGCGTCCGCCCACTTCTTGCCAAGACCGTTGTCGTAGTTGCCTTCCCAACGATCTTCGATGACCTCAACCGCCGTGTTGACGTAGGCTTTGTCGGCCAGGATCGTCGCCGTTTTCTTCTTGTCTTTTTCCTGATCAATGAAGCGCGAGGCTTCAAGAATCGCAGCGACCATCGCGCGCGCCGTATTGGGATACTTCTTGGTGAATTCGTCGGTCGTCCCGAGCACTTTTTCGGGGTGATCCAGCCAGATGTCCTGCGTGGTCGTTGCCGTAAAGCCAATCTTGTCAAAGATGGCGCGGGCGTTCCACGGTTCGCCGACGCAGTAACCGTCCATATTGCCCACGCGCATGTTGGCGACCATTTGTGGTGGCGGTACGGTGATGACCTTGGCGTCCTGCATCGGATTGATGCCGTTGGCTGCGAGCCAGTAATAAAGCCACATCGCGTGGGTGCCAGTCGGGAATGTCTGCGCGAAGGTGTATTCGCGTTTTTCCTTCTTCATGAGAGCAGCGAGCGAGGCGCCGTCAGTCACGCCCTTGTCCTTGAGCTGGTTGCTGATAGTGATGGCCTGCCCGTTGTTATTGAGGGTCATGAGCACAGCCATGTCCTTCTTCGGCCCGCCGATGCCCAGATGTACGCCGTAGATCAGGCCGTACAGGACGTGTGCGGCATCGAGTTCGCCGTTTACCAGTTTGTCGCGTACTGATGCCCAGCTCGCTTCTTTCGAAGGAATGATCTTGATACCGTACTTTTCGTCAAGCTTGAGCACCGAGGCCATTACTACGCTTGCGCAATCGGTGAGCGGAATGAAGCCAATCTTCACTTCCTTTTTCTCGGGTGCGTCCGAGCCCTGCGCCCATGCACCCTGGCGCACCAGCGGTGACACCAGCGACATCAGTCCAGCCGCGCCTGCGCTCTGAACAATTTTTCGACGGCTGGCAGACACCGGGTCGGTCACCGCGACAGGTTCATTGTTTACGGGAAATGCGTTAACAGTTTTAAGGACAGCGCTCATGGCGGACTCCGGAAAAAGAAAAAGGGGCGCGTGACCGGTAGATCACGAGCCCCTGTGCTCGATAAGAAAGCGAATTGTTCGGACTGGAGAGACTGTTGCGATCGCCATTGATCGCTACAGGTGCTATTAAGCGAGAGTCATGCCAGCGCTGCCATCAGTGTTGAGCGCCCAAGCCACCGTGTTTTGCACCAAATTGCAGCGCAAAATGTCCGCGTTGGCGCTCATGCACCGTTCGACTGCGCTCCCACGAGTCGACTGGCAACTTCGGCCACAGTGCAGCGCTCCTGCATGGCTTGTGAGCGAAGCGCGGCATAGGCTTCCGGCTCAGTCATTCCGCGTCGCCGCAGCAGCGCCTTCGCCTGTGCCACGACCCGCTGGCTATCCTGCAGCCGTTGTGCAGCCTGATTCATGGTCGCCAGTTCGGCAAAGTGAACCTGGTCCTGCCGGAAGCGCTCAAGCGCCACATCAATCACCGAGCGCAGGCGCTCCGGCTGCATGCCTTGCACCACATAGGCCGACACGCGCGCCTGCATCGCGGAGCGCATGGCTTCGCGGTCATCGTCCTCGGTAAACATGACGATCGGCCGTTCACGAAACTGCGTCATCACACAAATCTGCTCAATCACGTCGCGCGCAGCGTTGTCAGCGGCGATCAGGATGACTTCCGGATTCCACGCGGCAATCTCGGCTTCAATGGTCAGTGCGTTGGCGGCGACACTCTTGACGCGATAACCGTGCGCCGACAGCACCGACTCAATAGCCGGTAGGTCGTGCTCGGTATCGTGGAGCAAAAGCAGTCGCACCGTTGCAATCCCAATTCGGGGTCAATAGACCCTACATAACGCTGACAAAGTGAATTTATGCTGCACCACAGCAATATTCGTGCAATGAGCGCGGCTCTATCGCGTTTAAAGTGCGGAAGGCAACAGCTTGCCGCCACTATCAAGGCTGTACGGGGGCTACCGCGCTATTTTTCGCATAGTCGACTATTGATAAAAATCGGCTCATACCCTTATGGATGAAGGCTTTTGTGAAAAAGCTTTAACCAGAAAGTGTCTCCTGTCGCAATTCAGCGACGCAGTTGTGACGCTGCTACAACAGACGCAAATGCCTTCCGTTTTGCCTGCCGTCAGGCTTTTTTTGGGCAATTTGCTGTGGCTATAATCGTCTGGTCAAATCAGGGGTTATGACGTGCGAGAGACCCTCGCTCGGTATAGTTTCTGGGGTGACTTAGTTAGAATCAACAGCAATTTGAGGCCGGGGCAAAACCCCGGCTTTTTTTTGCCTTCGATTTAGTAACCCTTAAAAATCAATCACTTACAACACGCCGTCATGACAATGTGTTGCCAGATTGATACTGATTGCCGCAGGCTCAGGCGCCTGTAGCGGACCCGTCTTCAGGGCGCAAACAATGCGATTGACTCCACGTGGGCCGTATGCGGAAACATGTTTGCCACCCCTGCGCCAAGCAGCCGATAGCCCTTTTCGTGCACCAGAATTGAGGCGTCACGGGCCAGCGTGGATGGGCTGCAGCTCACGTAGACCAGCCGTTCCAGACGCCCGCTTGACGCCTCGGGCAACGCCTTGACGAC
>Ga0209023_10006951_pt1 | contig 11775 bp, 12 predicted proteins | sample LakOneMetagenome_FD_187468 | JGI IMG/M metagenome (GOLD analysis project Ga0209023, IMG submission 187468) | Freshwater and sediment microbial communities from Lake Erie, Canada (SPAdes) (version 2) | ecosystem: Environmental > Aquatic > Freshwater > Lentic | place: Lake Erie, Canada...
CAACCCCACCCGCCCCACCTGACCCACCCGTCACTCCGTGCTCATCGCACCCATGAGGATTGGCACAACCTCATTCATCTGTCCCAGATGCTGTCGCACCGGCGTCAGCCCGCGCGTGAACCCGTGCGCGATCAGTGCATCGAGAATGTCCTGGCGGTTGGTGATGACGTGAATCGGTACGTCCCATGACACGCCTTCGCCGGTTACCGCAGCGGGAGGCTGGTGGTCTCCGATGAGAATCATCACGTAGTCGCGCTTCGCGCGCTGACGCACGTACCCCGCAAACGTCTGGTAGGCGTAGGCGACGGACTCCACATACGCGGGCGCCAGGTTGGTGTAGTCAGGGTCGCTCGCATAGGCGTGATTCACTTCCGCCAGCGTGAAGGGCTGCGGGCCGAGCATCGACGCCCAATCGGGCTGGTACGGCGCGAGCGGACTGAACGGCGTGTGGGTACTGACAGTTGGGTAGAAGACGAACAGGGGCCGACGCTCCGTCTTCGACGTTTCCTGCTCGTCGAGCCGCGCCAGCGTGAACTGATCCGGCATGTCCCACCAGCCGAAGGAGGGCCCCTTGTAGTTCAGTCGCGGGCCGTCGTAGCTCTCCTGGAAGCCGTAGAACGCGCCTTCCGGCCACGGGTACCACATACCCGGCATCATCGCGAGCGTGCGATACCCGTGATTGGCGAAGTTGGTCACGAGCGTCGGACGCCGTTCTGTCATCAGCAGGGCGTTGACGTCGGGGTCCGCGACCTTGATGCCAGACAGGAAGCTGATGTGCGCGAACCACGACGAACCGCCGAAGGTGGGTGATTCGACGAAGGCCGACACCACGCCGCGGCCCGTCTCGCGCACGGCAGTATCGAGCGTGGCGCGAGCCGTCTGCAGTTTCGCGTTGAACGTCGGATCGTCGTACGTGCACGCCCCATAGGACTCGATGAAGAACAAAAAGACGTCTGCGCCGTCGACTCGTGCGAGGTTCGAATCAAGCGGCGGACTTGGCGGAAGCGTGACGCTGCGCGTCCACGCCTGCACGACAAGCTTCGCCTGGCGCCCATAGACCTGCGTCACCGGCCGTGGGAAGAGCCGCCACTCCTCGCCGAGCAGATCCAGTCCGAACAGACCTGCCGCCTGCATGGCGAAGAGCACGACGCCGAGTGCGCCGACTCCTCCGAGCGCCACGCGTCCACCGGTTGTGGTGAGCATCGCGACGACCTGCCGCAGGGCCCACCGCAACACGAGATACAGCCCGAAAAGGACGCCGATGACCACGACGGTCGCCACGCCGCCGAGGAGCATCGCTCGCTTCGACGCACCGAGCAGCATCGCCGCCACGTCTGGCAGGAAGCGCAGATCCCAGTAGAAATTCAGTTCGCGGCCCCACAGCGCCGGCGCCGTGACGTCCACGTAGCGACCGAGCACCAGCACCAACCAACCAATACCCACCCAGCGGACGATGCGTGATGCGGGGGGGCGGAGGTAGCCGAGCGTCGCCACAAGCGCCAGCACGATCAGCAGCACCGACAGCTCGAGCGATGGTGAGCCGTCCCACCAGACGCCAGGCGTGGGCCACCAGTTGCTGAAGGTGAGAGAGGCATCGAGCAGCAGGAGTGCGGCGATGCCGGCAAGGACCCGGCGCAGACTACTCACTGTGTTGCCACAGCCACACGACATCCACGCCGAACGACCAGAGGAGAGACGCAAGGGTCAGCAGGCCGATGATCACACTGACCGGCACGGGCACGACCGGAGACACCGCGAGGATGAGCCCGACGATCTGCACGACGCACACGGTCTTGCGTCGAAAGCTTGGCGGCAACGGTGCGTTCATCCACGACCATACATATCCTGCTCCGACAAACAGATACCGCATCGCGCCGGCCAGCAGAATCCACACGCCGGCTTTCTCGTGCTGCCACGCCAGGGCGCAGAGCGCGAGAATGAGCAGGGCATCGATCTCCATGTCGTAGCGCGCGCCGAATTCGCTCGCGAGACCCGACCGCCGCGCCAGCCATCCGTCGACGCCGTCGAGTGCCGCCGACACAGAGCCACCGATGGCTGCGGTCCACGCCGCCATCGGCGTACGGCTCTCGCCGATCAACGCCACGACCACCGAGACCGCCACCACCCGAACGGTCGTCACCAGATTGGCGGCGCCGAACTGAGCGAACGGGTGATGGTGCAGGTGACTCAGCACGATCAGCGCCACCACACAGAAGACGCCGGAGGCGACCAGCGGAAACGTCGGCGGCGCATCGATGACGCGCCCGATAGCCGTGGCCATCGTGTAGGTCGCCGCCAGACCGGCGGCTTGCGCGGCAACTGCGCGTGACCCAAGCGGAGCCTGTGAGAGACGCTGAGGCATTACAGACATCGAGTGGCAGACTCACGATTGTATCCCGTGCCCGAAACACCGAAGATTGAGTGGTGTCGAGCATCAGCGCGCGCGCGTTCTGGGTGGAAACGCCGGGTTACGGGGCGATTCGTGATGAGCAACTGCAGACGCCGTCGCCCGCCGAAGCGCTCATCCGCACGCAGTACTCGAGCGTCAGTCGCGGCTCCGAGTCGCTCGTCTTCAACGGAGAGGTGCCGCGTGCCGAGTATCAGCGGATGCGCGCGCCGTTCCAGCAGGGCGAGTTTCCAGCCCCGGTGAAGTACGGCTACAGCAACGTCGGCGTCGTCGAAGTTGGCCCGGCCGACCTCGTTGGCTGCCATGTCTTCTCGCTCTTTCCCCACCAGACCCACTTCGTTGCGCCGACCATGGTGCTGCATCCCATACCCGAGGGCGTGCCACTCGCCCGCGCCGTGCTTGCCGCCAACATGGAGACGGCACTCAACGGCGTCTGGGATGCGGGCGTGCGTCCCGGTGACCGCGTCGCTGTCGTCGGCGGCGGCACCGTCGGGTGTCTCGTGGCGTGGCTGTGTGGGCGGATCGCGGGCTGCGACGTATGCCTGGTCGACACGCTGCCGGCGCGTGCCGAGGTCGCCGCGCACCTCGGCGTCCGCTTCGCCCTCGCGAGTCACGCCCCTCACGATCAAGACGTCGTGATTCACGCCAGCGGTTCACCCGAAGGTCTGGCGTCGGCACTCGAGATGGCAGGCTTCGAAGCGGTCATCACCGAGCTGAGCTGGTTTGGTTCCCGCGCCGTCTCGCTACCGCTTGGCGAGGCCTTTCATGCGCGACGCCTCACGATTCGTTCCTCGCAGGTTGGACATGTGGCGCCCGTTCAACGGTCGCGGTGGGACCGCCGGCGGCGCATGCAACTCGCCCTGTCACTGCTGGCCGCTCCCGAACTGGACGCGGTAATCTCTGGCGAAAGCACCTTCGAGGAACTGCCAGACGTGATGCGCGAACTGGCGAGCGGCGTGCGCGACGCGCTCTGCCACCGCATTCGATACTGAGATAAGCTGACCTCCGTATGTACAGCGTTTCAGTTCGCGACCACTTCATGATCGCGCATAGTTTCAACGGCGCGGTCTTCGGTCCTGCGCAGCGACTGCACGGCGCCACGTACGTGGTTGACGTGGAGTTCCGCCGTTCCGAACTCGACTCAGACGGCATCGTCGTCGACATCGGACGTGCACTCGACACGGTCCACGCCACGCTTGCTGCGCTCAACTTCCGCAACCTCGATGAGGCGCCCGAGTTCACGGGCCGCAACACGACGACGGAGTTTCTGGCGCGCGTGATCTTCGACCGCATGGTGGATGCCATTCACGATGGTCGCCTCGGCGAAGAGGCGAGGGGCATCGACGTCGTGCGCGTCGCGCTGCACGAATCGCACGTGGCCTGGGCTGCGTTCGAAGGTCGTGTCGCGCGCCCGTAATGAAGCCAGGCACGCTGTTCTTCGTTGTTCCGGGCGACATCAACACACGAACCGGCGGCTACGGCTACGACCGCGAAATGCTCGCGGGTCTGCGCGCGCTCGGCTGGCAGGTGCGTTTGATCAGTCTGCCTGGTGCCTATCCTTCACCAACGGACGCTGAGCGCGAGCAGGCTGCCGCGGCTCTCGCGGCGTTGCCTGATGATGCGATGGTGCTTGTCGATGGCCTTGCCTTCGGCGCGCTTCCCACGGAGGTCGGACGTGAGCACGACCGACTTCGTGTCGTGGCGCTCGTGCACCATCCCCTGGGTCTTGAAACGGGCATTCACGAAGACGACGCCCGTCGGCTGCTCGCATCGGAGGAAGCCGCGCTTGCGCATGCTGTCGGCGTTGTCGTGACCTCACCCCGTACGGTGTCGGCTGTGCAGGCGCTCAGCGTTCCACTCGATCGCATCGTTGTCGTTGAACCCGGCACCGAGCCCGCGCAACCGGCGAAGGGGAGTGGGGAAGGTTCGCTGCACTTGCTATGTGTGGCGTCCATCGTGCCGCGCAAGGGGTATGACACGCTGCTCGACGCGCTCGCAGCACTCGATCATCTCGAGTGGACGCTGACGTGTGTCGGCAGTCTGGATCGCGACTCGTCGTATGCGTCGAACATTGCCGCGAGATGTGCGGCGGCGCCATTCGACCGCCGCGTGACGCTTGCCGGAGAACTTGCCGGTGCGGCACTCGAGGCTGCCTACAGCAGCGCCGACGTCTTCGTGCTGCCGACGCACTACGAGGGCTACGGCATGGTTGTCGCCGAAGCGTTGGCTCGCGCGATACCCGTCGTCAGCACGAGGACCGGCGCCATCGAGTCGCTGGTTGGAGAGACGGCCGGTGTGCTCGTCCCCGCGGGTGATGCACAGGCGCTGGCCCAGGTGCTCGCAGACCTCATGACCAATCGCTCCCGTCTTCAGCAGTTACGGCAGGGCGCGCTCGCTCGCAGGGGAGCGATCCCCACGTGGGCGGCGGCCGCCGCATCCATGGAGCAGGCGCTGCGGCGCTTTGCAGGCGCATGAGCGGTTTCAGCGCGGAGTGGCTGGCGCTGCGGGAAGTGGCCGATCGTGCGGCTCGTGCAACGGACGTGACAGATGCGGTGCTCCGCACGCTTCCACAGCAGCAGAGTGCAACGATCGTCGATCTCGGGTGCGGCACCGGTTCGAACGCGCGCTATCTCGCGCCACACCTGCCCACCAGTCGCTGGCGACTGGTAGACGATGATGAGCACCTGCTGTCAGTGGCGCGGACGTCGCTGCCGTACGCCGTCGAGATCCATGTCGCCGACCTGCGCGAACTGAACGAACAGGTGCTTCAGGGATGCGCCCTGGTGACGGCGTCGGCGCTGCTGGATCTCGTCTCTGAGTCGTGGCTCGCACGGCTGGTGACGATGGCAAGAGCCAGCGGTTCCGCTGTGCTCATGGCCCTCAACTACGACGGACGTATCGCGTGCACGCCGTCCGACGTGGACGACGAACTGGTGCGTTCGCTGGTCAACCGCCATCAGCAGACAGACAAAGGGTTTGGGCCAGCACTGGGGCCGCACGCCGGGGTTCGCGCGGCGGCGCTGCTGCGCGACGCTGGCTACGTCGTTCACCGTTCGCCGAGCGACTGGGTGCTTGGACCCGAGCACGCGGGTTTGCAGCGTGAGCTCATCGACGGCTGGGCGTCTGCGGCCGCGGAGACCGCGCCCGACCGCACTGAGCAGATTGGCGCATGGCGTGCGCGTCGGCAGGCACACGTGTCCGCAGGTACCTCGCATCTCATCGTCGGCCACGACGATGTGGGGGCGGTGCTGGCCTGACGCGTTTCAGATGATGCGGCCGAGGAGCGGTTGCTCGTCCGCGCCTTCTTCGGGACCCTCGCCGCTCACGCGCAGATCGCAATCGAAGAAGACATCGCCACCCATGCGAAACACGCGGTAGCGGGGACGCCGGCATTCCCTGAGCGTGTCGGTCGGAGGCAGCCGGATGGCTGGACGGCCATCGCCGATGATGAGGGGCGCGATGGCCACCTGGAGCCGGTCAATCAGATTGGCCTGCAGGAACATCGAGACCGTTACACCACCGCCCTCGACGAAGATGCGGTGGCACCCGCGCTGTCGCAGCAACTGCAGCACCGCGGCCAGGTCCATGCCGTTCGGGGCATCGGCCACGGTTTCGATTGGCGCTTGACCAACCCGTCGCTCACCATCCGCCAGAGCACTGGTCGCGCAGACATAGAGTGTGTCGGCGGAATCGTCGGTGAACACCTTGTAGTGGTCGCCAAGTCGGCGTGACGGATCGAGCACGACTCTGAGCGGATTGCGTCCGGTCACACGCCTCGTCGTCAACTGCGGGTCGTCGGCGGCGACGGTTCCAGCCCCGACGACGACGGCATCGCAGAGGGCACGCATGCGGTGCAGGTGCAGAATGTTCTCTTCGCCGGTGACGAACTGCGATTCACCTGACACTGTGGCAATGAAGCCGTCGAGACTCTGTCCGAGGTGCCCGACGGTGAGTGGCCGCTGCGACGTGGCACTCGCGATCGGCAGATACAAGTCGATCAACTCGCGTCGCGGATCGTCCGGCGCGACGCGAACGTCCCAGCCGTTCCCCGGCCGCCAGGCCACGACCGCATGTGGATCGCTGTCGTCGGTCACGACGAGTTCGCCGTCGGGCGACAGCGCATAGGTCAGCGCCAGGTTCGCCGACGCGGCACGTTCGGCGGCGCGAGACGCCGCAAGCACGATGGACCAGGCTGCGTCGATCGCAGTCTGGTCCTGACGGGGTGGCGTAACCGAACGCACCATTCTCGCGACCGATTATAGACTTGTGGACACATGCACAGCGGCGGCGTGGCGTCCTACTACGACCGGCTCGGGCGTTGGAATCGAACGGCGCGAGCGTTTGGCTTCGGTGGCGGACACACGACGTTGACTGTGCACCGCGCGCTGGCCGACCCTTCTGCTGGCGGACGCGCGACCTTCACGCGCCTCCACGACCTGTTGCTCGAACACGTGCCCGACGGTATGCCGCTGCGCGTGCTCGACGCGGGCTGTGGTCTCGGTGGAACAATGTTGTCGCTCGCAGAGGCTCGCGCAGCCACCTGCGTGGGGCTGACGCTGAGCCCGTCGCAGGCCGAGCGCGCCAACGATGCGGCGGCGCAACTGGGACTCGGCGCACGGGTTCACGCGCAGGTTCAGAGCTACGACCAGCCGCCCGCCGGTCCCTTTGATGTCATCGTGGCCATCGAGTCGCTTGCCCACAGCCGCAATCCGCACGCCAGTGTGTCGGCGCTTGCGTCGGTGCTCGCCCCTGGCGGCACGTTCATCGTCGTCGACGACATGCCGGAGTCTGGCGCCAGGGACACCGCTGATCTGGCGACGTTCAAGGCTGGCTGGCAGTGTCCGGTGCTCTGGTCTGAGCCTGAGTATCTTGCTGTATTCGCATCGCTTGGCGTGAACGTCGTGACGCGTGAGGACCTGACGCCGGAGTGCCGGCCGCGCACCCTCGCGCGCATTACGCAGCTGTCAGTACTCAATCGCATTACCCGTCGCGTGGCTGGCCATGGACCTCTTGGCGCCGTGATGGACTCGCACATGGGAGGGCTCGCGCTCGAGCGCATGATCCGGAGAGGACAGGTCAAATACCGGATGCTCATCGCCCGCAAGCCCATCCTTCAGGTATCCTGAGGAGTCCGACATGTCTTTCGACCTCGATCGTACGCTCGCCTTGTATGGCGACCTCGCCGTCCGCATTGGCGTCAATCTTCGCCCCGGGCAACGTCTCCTCATAACCGGTCCACTCGCCAACGGAGGCGCGTCTCTCGAAGCCGCACCGCTGGTGCGCCGCATCACCGAGAGTGCGTACAAGGCTGGCGCCGAGCTGGTGGAGACGATGTGGGGCGACGAAGGCATGCAGCTCGCGCGCTTCCGTCACGCGGCGCCGGACTCCTTCACGCAGGCGTCCGCGTGGTTTCCTCGCGCGCTTGCCGAGCACGTGCAGGCGGGTCACGCCATTCTCTCGATCTGGGCGAACGATCCTGATCTGCTCCGCAACCAGCCGTCAGACAAGCTGAACGCCCTGCAACGCACAGTATCGCAGGCTGTGCACGGGTTTCGCGACGTGCTCTCGAGGAACGGCACGAACTGGTCGATTGTGGCGGCACCGTCTGAAGGCTGGGCCGACCGCGTCTTCGCGCACCTTCCGAAGGAACAGCGCGTCGAGGCGTTGTGGCAGGCGATTGCGAAGCTCGTGCGTCTCGATCAGCCCGATCCGATTGCTGCCTGGCAGACGCACCTGGCGCAACTCGCGGCCCGCCGCGATTTCCTCAACGCGCGCCGCTACTCGGCGCTTCGCTATCGCGGGCCAGGCACCGCCTTGACCATTGGTCTTGTCGATGGACACAAGTGGAAGGCGGGCAGTGCCACGAGCGGCAACGGCATCGTCTTCACGGCGAACCTGCCGACCGAAGAAGTCTTCACCATGCCTCATCGGATGCGCGTCGACGGCACGGTGCGATCCACGAAACCACTCAGCTACGCCGGAACGCTCATCGAGAACTTCACCATCACCTTCGAAGCCGGTCGCGCGGTTGCCGTGTCGGCCGAACGCGGCGAAGCGGTGCTGAAGGACCTGGTTGCGACCGATGAAGGCTCGTGCCGGCTTGGCGAGGTCGCACTCGTCCCGCACAACTCGCCGGTCGCCCAGTCAGGCGTGCTGTTCTACAACACGTTGTTCGACGAGAACGCCGCGAGCCATGTGGCGTTCGGGTCGGCCTACAAATTCACCATCGACAACGGCGAAGCCATGACGGACGAACAGTTCGAGGCCGCCGGTGGGAACCGCAGCACGACCCACGTCGATTTCATGATCGGCTCGGCTGAACTCGAAGTGGACGGCGTGCGCGCCGACGGGTCGACCGAACCGCTGTTGCGCAACGGAGACTGGGCCGAGGCTCTGGCCTGACGCGTTGCTCGATCCGATAACTCGATAGATAGGAGCATGATGCATCCCTGGCACGACTGTTACCTCGACGAACGATCCGTTGAACGTTCCTTCCCCGTCATCGTGGAAGTTCCGAAGGGCTCGAAGAACAAGTACGAGCTCGACAAGGAAACCGGCCTGCTGCGGCTCGACCGCGTGCTGTTCAGCGCCGTGTACTACCCGGCCAATTACGGCTTCATCCCGCGCACCTTCTGCGACGACGGCGACCCGCTCGACGCGCTCGTGCTCGGACAGGAAGCGATTCAGCCCCTCTCGCTCGTCGAAGCGCGCGCCATTGGCGTGATGCGCATGCGCGATGAAAAGGGTCTCGACGACAAGATCATCGCCGTCAGCATCAAGGATCCGGCGTTTGCCGACTACACCGACCACCGTCAGCTGCCGCAGCACCTGCTGCGGGAAATGACGCGCTTCTTCGAGGACTACAAGGTGCTCGAACACAAGGACGTCGTGGTGGAGGACATCCTCGGACCTGCCGACGCCCTCAAGTACATCCGCGAAGCGATCGACCTCTATCAGCAGCTGCGCCGCGGAGAACTGAAGGCCAAGTAGTCAACCCGCGCGGGACCGCCGCACTTACTCCACCCGGAGTGGCGCTGGCGGCCCGTCGTTTCGGTTCTTTCCGCAGACCCACGCGATCGACGCGACGACTCCTTCACGGGGCGCCGCGTCGACGCCGATATCGCCTCGCCTCGACAGTCCCCAAGCGCTACGTCGAACGCGTCACCGACCGCACTGCTGCGTGCAGCGTGCCGGTCCGGTCAGTTGTGTGGACGGTGTGTCTGGAGTGCCGTCGGCGTGCGGCCGACGGACGGGGCGTGGACTGCGGAACGGAGCCTGACGTGTGTCAGGGGATCAGCGTGAACTTCGCCTGACCGGTGACAGCGCTGACAAAGCCAAGCAGCGAGCCGCCGCGCGGCCTCGCCTGCGCGCTGATACGAACGTAGTAGTCGCGTGCGGGGTCGAGCTTGGACGTCCGGATGATGGGCAGCCGCGTCACCGTCGTCAACCACTGGCGAACCGCAGCATCGTCTTCGGTGACGATGGTCTCATCGGTGCGGCCATCGACGACGCGCGAAAGCGTGTGGCGCCGCGTGAGGTTGTCGTAGTGGTCGCTCAGGCTGACCGTGGACGTGGCAACCGTGCGGTCGACCCAGCCGGGCACGAGCATCCGCAGGTCGATGTTGTAGGTGAAGGTCGTGCGAAGCCCGCTGGCAATCGACTGACGGACCTCGTCGGTATACGCATCCGCCAACTCGACGGACACGACGACCTGCTCCCCGCTTGCAATGGGGACAATGCGCAGCCCTTCCGCCGCGTACCCGACGACGCCGCTCAGTAGCAGCGCCAGTGTCAGCATTCCCAGTCGTCGCATGATGCCTCGGCGCGTCCCGGACAGCTCGAAGCCCCCGAAACGCCGCTTTATCCTAACAAGATCCGTCAGAGCCGGATCGCAAATCCCATTGTCGCCCGCCAGAACGACAGCTTGCCTTGCTGGACCACGAGGCCCGAAAGCGGCTGTTGCGAGCGAAGCGTGCGAAACATCCGGACGTCCCAGTTCAGTCCGACGTTCTTCGACACAAACCCGGTGGCCCCGCCCCCGACGTCCCAGGTTGGCAGCAGGTCTGAGAACACGCTGGTCTTCAGTTTGTCGCTGAAGCTCACGTGCGCCAGACCAACGCCGGCCACGGCGTAAGGTCTCAGCGAGTACTCAGCCATGTGCCGCGGCAGTGCCACGACGACGTTGCCGTCCATCGTGGCCACGTGACTCTGGGTGATTGTCGTCTCTCCGCTGAAGAAGCCTGACGTCGTGGCGACCTCACCTTCGAAACCCAGAATCTCACCAAGGCGAACGGCGCTCACGCCGAGATTCAGCTTGGGGTTTCCGGCGACGTGATCGAAGTCTACAAACGGCGATGTCCCTCCGAAGGTGATGCCTCCAAAAGGTTTCAGCTGCCATTCGGCCGACGCGCGACCCGGAACCATCGACAGCAGAAGTGCCAGCACGGCACATGCAACGCCGCGTGTCACGGTGTGCTGCGCGTGAACAACGACAGGAAGATCCGGGCAAACGGTGACGCGGTGACGTCGCCCTTCGCCAGCGGGAACGTCTTGACGAGTCCCGGACTGTTGGCCATCAGGACCAGCGTGACACCGCGTGTCGGCATCGTGATGACCATGGATGACGACCCCGCGTCGCCGGCGCTGCCAAACTGCCAGATCACTGGCTCGCCGTTGTAGCTCTGCACGAACCAGCCCAGACCATGCGGCAACGACTTGCCGGTGGTGTCTGTGGCCGGTCGCCAGGCTTCGGCGAGCGTTTCAGGCGTCATCAGGATGCCGCCGCGAAGCGCGAGATCGAACTGCGCGTAGTCGTGCACCGTCGTGATGAGACCGGTCGATGGCGACAGCGTCTGCGCCGCCGGTGTGAGGCCGACCACCGAGGCGCGCTTCTGTGCGTCGACCGCATAAAGCTTGGTCAGGCGCTCGAGTGCCGACGAATACCGCGTGCTCTCGCTCACCGGCTCCAGCGGATCTGGCGGCGGAAGGAAACTGAGCACGTCGGCGCCGGGCACCGAATAGACCATGGCGAGCCGGTCCAGTTCCTGTGCGGTCGCCGACAGGTAGGACGCGCCTTCGCAGCGGCGAACGACGCCAGCGAGCGCATCCAGCCGTTCCGGCTTGTAGAGAAACGTCAGGCCCGCCGCCGAACGCGTGGTGTGCGAAAGCAGTTGCCGGAAGGTCGCTGTCGGTTCCGGAGCGTCCGCGATGTACGCCCCGATTGGGTCGTCGAGCGACAGCCGATTCTCTTCGGCGCACTGCAACAGGAAGCTTGCCGTGAAGACCTGCGTGAGCCCGTCGGCTGGAATCGGTGTGTCCGCTCGCATCTGCATCGAGCGCGCGACGTCCTGATAGCCAAAGCCACGTTC
>Ga0209023_10006952_pt1 | contig 11775 bp, 11 predicted proteins | sample LakOneMetagenome_FD_187468 | JGI IMG/M metagenome (GOLD analysis project Ga0209023, IMG submission 187468) | Freshwater and sediment microbial communities from Lake Erie, Canada (SPAdes) (version 2) | ecosystem: Environmental > Aquatic > Freshwater > Lentic | place: Lake Erie, Canada...
AAATAATAAACTCAAAATACTAAAATCTATACAATTTGACTAAAAGAACACCCTCATCATCGTAATGCATAATGACGACTAAAGATCGAACGATCTACATATTTAGTCACAGTTGTACACTCGCACTCGATATAAATGCGGTAATATATCGCCACAAAATTGGTCCCTGTACACACCCATAATGTGAATTATTTTGGGGATCAAAAATATCTATTGAAATGCGCTGTTGATCACAACAGTATTCTCGAGGAACATCTAATGACCGCTTACTTTGGGTTTGCCCCAACTGCTGAACTACAAACCCATATCGAAAACGCACTCATTCGCGCGAAACAAGGCAGTGGCGAACCGATGTATCTCATTCGCGATAAAGTATCATTGGGTATTACCGACGAACTGATCGAAACATTACTGATTCAATTAGTCCATATGTTGCCTGAAAGCGATAAACGCGACACGATGGAAAAACTGTCTAACTTCATCAAAAGCACTGTACACATGCTCATGAAACAACTTTTGAGCAAAGATACTGATGAAAACGTATTGAAATCGACTGAATTCTTAGCGCTCAGTAGTCATACAAAAGCAGGTCAATTACGTGTTGGCAATCGATTGCCTGATGATTTAGTTGCACAAATGAAAGCGTCTTTTGCTGCAGTCGCCGCTGGTGAGGGTAAAGCAACTAAACCTGCACTAACAACCCAATTCAAACTGTTCAATGATTTACTAATCAAGCACTTCATGCACGATTTCAATGAAACGTTGGATCTAGGTATGTTCAAACGCAAAGCAGCTTCAATTGCGCAAAGCGGTATTACTAAAGCTGTTCATGTTGCCATCGACAAACTGATTCCAAGTTTGAATCAAACAGAACTCGAATCTTTTACCAAGCACTATGACTCACTGATTTACACTGCTGACTAATGCTTCTTAATGTTGTGCCTTTAGGTTTTAGTTAATGTCTGATTATCATCATTACCGTTTCCTGCGCTATGCGCCACGTGATGGCACAACAATGCAGATGCAACCGGATCGATGGACCCGTTTGCATCTAGACCCATGGTTACTTGGTCTATTATTCATTGCCATGCTATTTGGCTTGGTCGTCCTGTATAGCGCGTCTGGACAAGATGTCAGCATGGTCATTCGACAAGCGACCAGTTTTACAATGGCGTTTATTGTGATGGTTACGTTGGCGCAAGTGCCGCCGAAGGTCTACCAAGCATTTTCACCTTGGTTTTATATTTTCGGACTAGTATTGCTGATTATGGTTGCGCTGTTCGGTCAAATTTCATTAGGTGCAAGGCGCTGGCTCAGTGTTGGTGGCCTTCGTTTTCAACCCTCCGAATTCCTAAAACTCGCGATGCCAATGATGATGGCTTGGTATTTATCAGGTCGTACACTGCCCCCAAACTGGCGAGTCGTATTAACTGCACTAGTCATCATTGCGATTCCCGCAGGACTAATTGCTAAACAACCCGATTTAGGCACTGCGCTTTTAGTCAGCGCAAGCGGACTATTTGTCTTATTTTTAGCCGGTCTACCGTGGTGGATGATTGGTGCTTTCCTAGCTTCACTCGGCGCGATACTCCCGATGGCATGGGAGTTTCTCCTCCATGATTATCAAAAGCAGCGCGTCCTGACGCTGATCGACCCTAAAGCTGATGCACTCGGTACAGGCTGGAATATTATCCAGTCTAAAACCGCAATTGGCTCTGGTGGCCTGATGGGCAAAGGTTATCTGCAAGGATCGCAATCACATCTGCAGTTTTTACCTGAAGGACATACTGACTTTATTATCGCCGCGTTTTCTGAAGAGTTTGGTCTGATTGGCGTCTGCCTGCTTATCTTTCTTTATAGTGCGATTGTCGGGCGCGCGTTATTCATCGCCTATGAAACAACCAGTGTGTATGGCCGACTATTAAGTGGTGCTATCGCCATGTCGTTTTTTGTCTATGTTTTTGTGAACGTCGGGATGGTCAGTGGTATTCTACCCGTTGTTGGTGTACCGCTTCCCTTCATCAGCTACGGTGGAACAGCATTGATCACCTTAATGAGTGGTTTTGGCTTGCTCATGGCGATTCGCACACATCGTTAATTCGCCATACTTTCACTCATATTCTTTTCGTCATTTACTACTATATATAGCACTCTATTTTTAAAAATAAGCGTATCGCTAAAGCCGCATTGAGGAATTCAAATTGAAGAAAAATATTTTAATGACAGCCCTATTGGCAACACTGGGCATGTCTTCAATGGCTCATGCCGGCGATTTTGATACCGACCCCGCATATATCGCTTTTCGCGACAGAATGGTTCATCAGTATCAATTCACACCGATCGAACTCGATAACGTTTTTATCAATGCACACCTTAAGCCAAATATTTTAGCCATTATGGCCAAACCTGGCGAAAGCAAAGAATGGTACGACTATCAGCCACAATTCGTCACCCCAGCCACGATCAATAAAGGACTGGCATTTAAAGCCACCTACGCAGATGCACTACGTCGTGCAGAAGCAACCTACGGTGTGCCAGAAGAAATCATTTTAGGTATTATTGGTGTTGAGACGAGCTTCGGGGGACATAAAGGCTCGTTCCTCGCTATTGATGCGTTATCGACACTCGCGTTTAGAGATACTCGACGTCCAGACTATTTCAAAAAAGAATTAGCCGAACTCTTGGTTTATTGCCGTGATGAGCAACTAGACCCTCTCACGATCAAATCATCTTATGCGGGTGCAATCGGCTTTCCGCAATTTATGCCGAGCAATATTATGCGGTTTGGCGTCGATTTCGATAATAGTGGAACAACGGACTTGATCAACAGTCCAATTGATGCGATTGGCTCAGTCGCAAACTACCTCGCAGCTCATGGCTGGCAAAAAGGTAAGCCAATAGGATACCGTGCAAAATATGAAGGCACTGACGACACTCTGGTGATCGCCAAAGATCTGACTCAACCAAGACCTGCAAAAGAATTATTCGAACTTGGACTGACTCCGATCAGTGCGCCTGTTGCACCCACTGATCTTGTCAATGGGGTTCGTCTCATGGGTGACACGGGTCCACTGTATTGGCTAACTTATCCAAACTATCAAGTGATTACAACGTATAATCGCAGTAGACTGTATGCAACGGCAGTCTGGCAACTGGGTGCTGCCATTAGAGAAAAAAGCAAAAGTCTAGTTGCTCCAGAACTTGACGCCTCAAAAACACCGTAAAAAATTGATGCAAAATACTTAAAAGTATTTCAAAACGTATTTTAGAAACATTATATTACAATATTGATTATTAAATGATCAAATATATGGCGATTTAGTAAAGACTTTCCATTTTATCGCCTTTTTTTAGACAATTCTGATTTTGACCTTTAGGATGTCGTTCAAGCACTACATTTACTATTTAGCAAAATTTGAAGATGTCCGCTGAGCAATCTCTGCTCAAACGTCATCCAAAGGAGCATGTCTATGCGAATAACACTGACTACGATTGCAATACTTTTATCATTAAGCGCAACAGCCCGCGCTGAACTCGTAGCGTCTCAATCGATGACGACGCCTTTCGACGTGCCTAGTCTTGCTTCTGCAGCGTTATCTCGTGACAGCCAAACCCTGAATGCAAATACACTCGCATTCGCAGCACCAAGCACGCTTTCAGCACAATCAAACAATGAAACAATGACTGTAAGCACAGTCATGAAAGTAAATGACAACGATGCAGCAAATAACACTCAAGATAGCAATACAAGTGTTTTAGATCGTCTGAGTTCAGTAGCAAGCGATACGGTTCGTAAATTTAAACAAACTGGGATCGCATCATGGTACGGCCATCAATTCAACGGCCGTAAAACCGCTAATGGTGATCGTTTTGACATGAATGCTTTGACTGCTGCTCATCGCTCACTGCCACTCTCATGCTTTATCCGTGTTACAAATAAAGACAACGGTAAAAGCGTTGTGGTTAAAGTAAATGATCGTGGTCCATATGCTGGCAATCGCATTCTAGACCTATCCTATGGCGCAGCCCAACAATTGGGTATCGTCAACAAAGGAATGGGAAACGTAACCATTGAGCGCATTTCATCACCAAACTAAGACATATATTTAGCTTCATTAGAACGAACCGCCGCTTGGCGGTTTTTTCTTGTCTGATGTGCTACTCTTTGATAATAAATAGATAAATATCAGGATAGAAAATATGCGTACCTTGCAGGATTGGCTAGCCGAATATAGTATGAGCCACCAAAATCCGCTGAATAAGCGACTCCACTGGTTCTGTGTGCCATTAATTACCTTCTCTGTGGTTGGCCTACTCTGGAGCTTAAGTTCGATTGCAGCGCTTATAGGCTTGATATTAGCAATGATTTTCTATGCACGGCTATCTACACCATTATTCTCCGTTATGGCTCTGTTCTCGACCCTGATCGTCGTCTTGATATGGATCTTATCCGCGCCACTCCAATCACTCTCCCCATACGCATCATATGGGTTTTATTTCTGTCTCTTTATCATGGGTTGGATTGGTCAGTTTTATGGACACAAAGTTGAAGGGAAGAAACCATCCTTCTTTAAAGACCTACAGTTTCTATTGATTGGTCCCGCATGGTGTGCGGATTATTTCATGAAGAAAATCGGGAAAGTACTTTAAAAAAGTACGCATTATCCAAGGCTAACTCACAAAACTGTCCCACAAAAAAACCCACAATAATGTGGGTTTTTTTTAGCGTGTTTACGAGATTCAATTACGGGTATTAGTCGCCTGAATCGTTGGCTGCGGGAGATTATATGGAATATGAGCCTCTTCCCTAAAACCATATCCCAACGAGGAATAATCATAAACAGAATATGGTGCCATCACACCACCAGAATAAATGGGTTGAAAAATATCACCTAAATTCCCTGCCCATTTATAGCTGTATTGCTCGCTACCAAATACAACGGGAACGCCTGAATTAGCAACACCAACTGGAACACCGAGCAAATCTGAACCGCCCAATGAACGAAGATTCTGAATGATTCCTGTGAGTAAGGGATTTGAATCTGATGAATCAGCGGACTGATCAGGATGATCTGAAGCAGATCTCAACTTTTTAGAGCCCTCACTCCCATCACTCTGAATCGCAGTAACAAATAAATCATCGGCTTTACACGTATACTTAGCGGGTGTTGAATCTTCAGTGATGTATGCGCTCTTTTTAGTATCTACACTTTGTTTTTGTAGCGTACAAATCTGTCGGATCTGCACCTCAATAAATTTGCTATCTAACTCAGCATCACTCAATTTCTCTCCTGCATATACAGGATTCATCACAACAGCACTGGCTATTGCAATGACGGAAAAAGCATAAATTGATGGTTTATAAAAAACAGTAGTCGCACTTCCTACAGCTTTTTTTGTTAATTGTTCCATTTGCGTTAGCAAGAACATCCTCATGTCGCTAGACTCCTGTCCAAGCATAATACTGATTTTTATATAACCTCGAATCTAACAAACTTTAGCCAAACAAAGCAAGAACTCAACTGACCGTTGGTCTAATCATTACAATAAAAACGTAAAAAGACGAAATTAATTTCGTCTTTTTAAGGGCACTTCAAATATATCCGCTCATCTCTGGGCATTTAGCACTTTAGATGTGATTAATGAAAACGTGTCCGCTCGAACTTCAATGGTTCGCCAGCTTTACCAGCACTCACATTAATTGTGTCACCTGCACTAAACTCACCTGACAAAATGCGTGAGGCAAGTGGATTCTCGATCTCAGCTTGAATGGCACGTTTCAATGGACGCGCTCCAAACACAGGGTCATAACCCACCGTCACCAATTGGTCAAACGCGGAATCATCCAACACCAATCCAATCTCGCGTTCGCTTAAGCGCTCACGTAGACGATCCAACTGAATATCGGCAATGCCACGAATCTGACTTTGTCCAAGTTGTTGGAATACTACGACTTCATCAATACGATTAATAAACTCAGGACGGAAATGCTCGCCCACTGCTTCCATAACAACCGCTTTGACTTGTGCCGCTGGCGCATCTTCACCCAGCTCACGAATCGCTGCTGACCCCAAATTACTGGTCATGATAATGACCGTATTCTTGAAGTCCACCGTGCGACCTTGTGAATCCGTCAAACGCCCATCGTCCAACACCTGCAATAGGATGTTGAACACATCAGGATGCGCTTTCTCGACTTCATCCAGCAGAACGACACTATACGGTTTACGGCGCACAGCTTCAGTCAGCGTACCACCCTCTTCATAGCCGACATAACCCGGAGGCGCACCGACCAAACGACTGACCGAGTGTTTCTCCATAAACTCACTCATATCAATCCGAATCATGGCATCGTCACTGTCAAACAAGAAGTTCGCCAATGCCTTACTCAGCTCAGTTTTACCAACCCCAGTCGCACCGAGGAACAAAAATGAACCACTTGGACGATTTGGATCAGACAATCCGGCACGTGAACGACGTACCGCATTAGACACCGCAACCACGGCTTCTTTTTGCCCAACGACGCGTTTATGCAACTCCTCTTCCATATGTAGCAGTTTTTCACGTTCGCCTTGGATCATTTTACTGACAGGAATTCCTGTAGCAGCGCTGACCACTTCGGCAATTTCATTATCGGTGACTTTATTGCGTAATAATGTTGGCTTCTCAGCATCTTCTGCTTTCTCACCTTGTGCCTGCTGTTTTTCAAGCTCTGGAATGACACCATGCTGCAAACGCGCCATTTCAGCATAATTACCCTCTCTTTCCGCTTTACTAAACGCGATACGCGCATTTTCCAGTTCCTCTAGAATTTGCTGACCACCTTTATCCATTGCTTTTTCAGCCAACCAGATTTCATTCAAATCGGCATATTCTTTTTCAACCTCTTGAATCTGAGTATCAATCAGACGTTGCTGAGCGCGACTTCCTTCATCCTTATCATTCTTAAGGACTTCGCGCTCCATTTTCAGTTGAATGAGACGACGATCCAATTTATCGATCACTTCTGGCTTACTATCAATTTCCATGCGTAAGCGACTTGCTGCTTCATCAATCAGATCAATGGCTTTATCTGGCAAATTCCGATCGGTGATATAACGATGTGACATGCGCGCAGCCGCAATAATCGCAGAGTCGAGGATTTTCACTCCATGATGTAACTCATAGCGCTCTTTAAGCCCACGCAAAATCGCAATCGTATCAGCAACCGAAGGCTCTTCTACAAGTACTTTCTGGAAACGACGTTCAAGCGCCGCGTCTTTTTCAATGTATTGACGATACTCATCTAACGTCGTCGCGCCCACACAATGCAGCTCACCTCGCGCAAGCGCAGGCTTGAGCATATTACCTGCATCCATTGAGCCTTCGGCTTTACCCGCGCCAACCATCGTATGGAGTTCATCAATAAACAAAATCACTTGACCTTCTTGTTTCGCCAAGTCATTCAATACTGATTTTAAACGTTCCTCAAACTCACCACGGAACTTAGCACCAGCAATCAATGCACCTAAGTCCAGCGATAGAACTTTCTTATTCTTTAGACCTTCAGGCACTTCGCCATTAACGATGCGCTGTGCCAATCCTTCGACAATCGCAGTCTTACCCACACCTGGCTCACCGATAAGAACTGGATTATTTTTAGTACGACGAGCCAATACTTGAATCGTGCGACGAATTTCATCGTCACGACCAATCACAGGGTCGAGTTTGCCCGCCAAGGCACGCTCAGTCAGATCAATGGTGTATTTAGACAATGCTTCACGTTGATCTTCAGCGTTATTACTATTCACTTTGCTATCTCCTCGAACCTGTTCAATAACGGTACGCAGACGTTTGACATCACTGCCCGCCGCTTCGATAATTTTTTTCGTCTCACCTTGATCGGCTAATGCCAGTAGCACCCATTCGCTGGCAATATAATCATCACCTGCTTTCTGCGCATAGCTATCCGCAAGATTCAGGATGCGCACAGCTTGCGGCGTCAGATTGAGATCACCATTCGGACTGGCGAGTTTCGGCGCATCAGCAATTGCTTTGGTAAGGCGTGTTTGCAACACTTGTATATTTGCACCCGCTTGTTGCAATAAACTCACATTAGCGGGTTCATTCAATAAGCTTGCAAGCACATGGATCGCTTCAATCCCAGTATGGTCGTAACCTGCTGCCAATGATTGAGCATTCGATAATGCTTGTTGTAAACGGTCGGTAAACTTTTCAAAACGCATATCATATCCTCATGATTTGTCGCGTTTCCAAGATCGGAATACGCACTCGATTTTGATTTGAGATAGGATATAGATGCGTAGCATGAAGACATTTTTCAAGCATGAATTACTAAAAAATAAAATTTAGGGCAAAAAAAAGAGCCATCCCGGCTCTAGTCATTCCTATTCTGTATTGGTTAATGATTTTCCTTTGGCTATCTCAAGCCTTGTCATTCATCCATTTTTTTCTTTATAAGCCTTGTTATAAAACTCTAGCGTAAGCTCATGACATAGTGATGTTTTTCTTCTTCAGGATGTTCTAAATCTGTCTCCGCTGCACTGGACTTCAATGCTGTCTGTACAGCTCCTGCACCTGCACTTGCTTCTTGAAGTGCCGATGCCAAAGAGTTACCGATAGATCGCAATAACGACACTGAATTTCCCGAAGCAACAGGTTCTTGTGGCGTTGCTGATTTTTGTGCTTGAGCAATTGCTTGCTGTGCAATATCAACCGCAGGTTGGGCGACTGGCACAATGGATGCATAGGCATCATCACCATGGCCCAAACGACCAAACTTAGAACGTAATATCAATGACAGCATCATCAACTCGTCATTCTCGAGATCGCTATCATCAAACTCTTCAGCAATATCCAGCATTTGAGTCTGGTAGACAAGATCAGTTAAAAACCGTTCAATTTGTACAGATTGGTTATGCATTTTGCGCATCAATAGCTTGAAGCGCCCTAGCTCTTGCAATTGTTCGCGACTTAACATGGAATGTTCTCCCTAAGATTTTGCTCATCAGTCGAACTGACTTCATAGCATGTGAAACTAAAACAATTAAAAGACACATATAGGGTTAAGCAATTCACATACCAACTCGCATGATTGATCACTATTTAAACCAACATCGCTGGACATTTTAAATATTTACTTGGAAATTGAATGCTTTACAAAATAAAGATTTCTCAAATTTGTAGTATTTTTTAAATCATCCCGAGTTTTATTAATAAATTCCTCTATGATCGAGACTAAATTTTGAATCGCTCATGTTTCGGCATTCTTTTGGAGCAAATCGTGCGTCTCTTTCTTGCTAATACCCCCTACGCTGCACTCCTTTTCGGCACGTTCAGTTTATTGACAGCCTATACCCATGCAGAATTGCCACAAGACTCCCGTCGCGCAGGCGGTATTGCGGTCATTGAAGTCACACCTAAAACAACAACCGCCAGTTTTGGTGAACGTCCTGTCGCGTTAGTTGTTGAAGATAATAAAAAATACGCGATCGTTGGACTTCCAATTACCATCGCGACTGGCGTACATATACTGGATACAGATGTAGATCATTTTGATTTCACTGTGGCTGATTATGCTTATCCAGAACAACGCCTCACGATTACCGATCAAAGCAAGGTATCACCAGATCCAGAACAGCTCGCACGCTACCACCGTGAAGCGGTAGAACAAACGACTGTCTATAAAAATTTTAGCCCTGTCCAAGTGATCAATTTTCCGAAGTTCATTTGGCCTGCTCATGGCATCATTTCCAGCCCATTTGGTTTTAAACGCTTTTTTAATGATGAACCTCGCGCACCACATGCGGGTTTAGATATTGCAGCGGGTTTTGGCACTGTGGCGCGTGCGCCTGCAAATGGTGTTGTTGTGCAGACTGGAGATTATTTCTTCAACGGACAAACGGTAATGATTGATCACGGGCAAGGCATCGTGACCATGCTGTGTCATTTGAGTCATATTGATGTGAAAATTGGCCAAACTGTTGCGCAAGGTGAAGCGATTGGATTAGTGGGGAAAACAGGACGGGCGACGGGACCGCATTTACATTTTGGTGTGAGCTTGAATAATGCGCGGGTAGATCCGCTGTTGGTCTTGCCTAAAGACCAATCTGAAGGTCAGGCAACGCCTAAAAATATTCCTTAATAGAGTTTGATACGACTTTTTTGCAACTCTCAACTTATTAGAGCTACATCAAGAAGTGTGGCAAACATTTATGCTACACAATCAAATTTTGCACCCAAGTCCATCGACAGTTCCAACAACTCATCGCTGGTGTTATCACTGATTCTTGCAGCAAGTGCGAGCATGTGATTTTGATATTCAGCATCATTGATGAAGCGTAAAGTTTCCACTTTTTGATTAAAGGTCTTACGCATCAGAAAAGTGAAACGTCCCAGACTATGCATTTGATCGCGATTTAACATTTGATTTTCTCCCCAGAAATTCATCTCTATCTGAACTCTAAGAAGCAATTAGCGTACCAAGTTTTTCGCTTTTGAATAAAGATAATTTTTGGTATGAAAAAGTACGAAAACGAATCAAAAATAAAAACACAGAATACAAAATAAGCATTTGAAAATATTATTATTTAAATCAAATATACACTTTAACAAATAAACAATTTGTTACGACTACAATGATCGAAATTCATCTCATGCAAAATGTGATGCACGGCTCACTTTAATATGCTTTTTATGTACTGTCATTTTTCAAATTAAATTGACGTTTATTGTCACTTCAATGTGGATTTATTGCGACGAAGTTTGCACATTCATAGATTCAATAATTTTCGTAAAATCACACTTAGATGAATAGTTCAATCCCAAAAGAAACACACACTAGCATTAACTTTCAGAGCATTAAAAACCCTCATCCTACAAATATTCTCTTATATATCAATCACAAATTTTCTTCTTAAACAAAAATACCGTAAACGCTGCCGCCGTATCAAACTGTTCTTGCAACTCTAATGCCGCGCGTTTCTCAGGCTTTGCCTTCCACACATAAGGTGTCATACACAATAAGTCTTTCAACGCTTGATTAGACAACGTTAGTGGGAACGAAACATCCTTGCGACTGTGCAACGAAAACAACTCTTCAAACCCAGCCAAAAACTTATCAGGCTCATGCGCCTGAACCTCGTCAAACAACCCTTCCCGCACGGTCCAGAGATGTGTCGGTGCTGGTGTTACAACCAGTACAAAACCTTCAGGTTTGAGCACCCGTGCCATTTCTGCAATCGGCAATGGACTAAACATGCTACTGACAATATCAACTGAAGCACTTGTAAGCGGTAACATCGCGCCGCTACCGACTAGCCATGTGATGTCTTTAAATCGTTTGGCTGCGAGTTGAATCGCAGGCTTGGCAATATCTAGCCCAATGACATCATCTATGATGCGACGAAAACTGCTGGTGTAATAACCTTCACCGCAACCAATATCGAGCAACGATGTTACATGCAACGGGTTTAGTAGTTCAACGACAGCATCGCGCAGCGGTTGATAATAATCCGCATGTAGAAACGCCCGACGCGCCTTCACCATCTCAGGATTATCACCTGGGTCTTTACTTTTTTTATGCTGAACCAAATGCAAATTGAGATAACCTTCACGTGCGACGTCAAAGCTATGATTACTCACACACCGCCAAACTGGATTTGAATGTTGAGCGCCTTCTTGTGGTGGGCTCTTTAGTAATGCCTCTTGGCATAGCGGACAAATCAGTTGCGGCATAATGAGATTCAACAATTAATGGTGATATAAAAATACAGC
>Ga0209023_10006953_pt1 | contig 11774 bp, 9 predicted proteins | sample LakOneMetagenome_FD_187468 | JGI IMG/M metagenome (GOLD analysis project Ga0209023, IMG submission 187468) | Freshwater and sediment microbial communities from Lake Erie, Canada (SPAdes) (version 2) | ecosystem: Environmental > Aquatic > Freshwater > Lentic | place: Lake Erie, Canada | collected...
GCCCCCGGTGACGTCGCCCGCCCCGGCACCCACCACCGCGCCGGCGCCCCCGCCGCCCGCGCCCGCACCGTTGGTCCTGCGCGGCACGGGCGTGGGCACGTTCGAGTTCGGCATGTCCGCTGCCGATGTCGTGGCCGGCCTCGGCGCCCGACTGTCGCCGGTGACCGATGAGGCCGCCGAATACCCGACGCCCGACGGCTACGGCCGCTTCATCTCCGCCGACGGTGCCAGTTCGTTCACCGCCCCGTACGGCCGCGTAGCCTGCTGGTCCGACGGTGCCGGCGACGAGCTGTGCCTGTCGTTCGGTGGCCCCGCTGCCGGCGCGCTCTCGTTCGTCGGCTGGTCGTACGGCGGCCACACACTGCTCACTGCGGGCGGCTACACCGGCGGGTCCCGCTGGAGCGACTTCCCCGAGATCTTCTCGCCCGGCACCGCCGGTTGCTTCAACTACACCATCTCGTCGGTGGCCGGCATCAACCTCGGCCTGCTGTCCAGCGGTGCGCCGTTCGGCACCTACGACGAGAGCGGTACGTTCACCGGCCCGGACCCGGCGCCCGCCGACGTGTCCATCCTGTCACTGGACGCCGGCCAGACCCCTGGCGCCACGGAAGGCGACTGCTGAACCAGACCGTTCGTCGCGACGGCCGTCCTGTCCACACGGGCGGGGCGGCCGTCGACGCGCGTGGTCAGACGTTGTCGATCAGCGCGGTGAACAGCGCCTGCTGCTGCGCGTCGCTGTCGGCGGTGTCCTCCGGGTGCCACTGGGTGGCCACGACCCACGGGTCGCCGTCGACCTCCGCGGCGTGCACGATCCCGTCGTCGGTGAACCCGACCACGGTGAGCCCGTCGGCCACACGGTCCAGCGCCTGGTGGTGGACGCAATGGCCGGCCAGCAGCGACTCGCTGCCGATCGCCTTCGCCAGCCGGGACCCCGGCTGAATCGCCACCTGGTGGTGAGCGAACCAGTGGGCCTCGGTGCCGATGTCCTGCTGGAGCGTGCCGCCCATCGCCACGTTCAGCACCTGCATGCCGCGGCAGATCGCCAGCATCGGCACGCCCAGGTCCAGTGCGTGGCGGACCACCGCCAGCTCGACGTCGTCGTGCTCCGGGACGATGCCGTACAGCTGCTCGGCCGTGGCCTGCTGGCCGTAGTGGCGCGGGTCGACGTCGCCGCCGCCGTGCAGCACGACCGCATCGACCTGCTGCAGCAGGTCGCCGATGTCAGGAATCAGCGACGGGATCGGCGGCAGCATCAACGGCATGCCGTCGGCGCGGGCAACGGCCTCGAAGTAGCGGCGGCCGGCGGCGAACGGCTCGCCGCGCACACCCTTCGCCTCGGGGGACAGTCGGCCGACGATCAGGACCAGCGGATTCACCCCGCCAGCATAAGCGTCGACCCGTGGACCGACGCCCTGCTCACGGCGGCGTTGCGGCGACGGCGAAGTGAGCGGAAGCGTGTCGGCGCGACAGTCGCGCCCACGTGCTTCCACTCGCGAGGACCATCGACGCGCCGCATCCCAGCGGAAGCGTCACGGCGCGGCAGTCGCGCCACACGCTTCCACTCGGTCCGGACGCCGCGGCGCGGAGCGCCCACGGGCACCGACGCCGGACGCGGCGTGTCAGGGCGCGATGTCGAGCAGCAGGCCGGGGAGGAAGCCGATCACCAAGGTGAACGCCACCGACAGGCCGATGGCCACGCCCAGCAGCGCGGGAACCCGCACCGTCTCGCGGGTGTCGTCGCCGGCCTCGGGCTCGGCGATCCACATGCTGATCATGATGCGCAGGTACAGGAACGCCGCGATCACGGCCGACACCATCGCGATGATCGCGATCGCATAGCTGTGCACGTCGACGGCGCTCTTGATCACGTTGAACTTGGCGATGAAGCCACTGGTCAGCGGCACGCCGGCCTGCGCCAGCAGCAGCACCGTCATGCCCAATGCCAACACCGGGCGCTGCTTGCCCAGGCCGCGGAAGCCCGCCAGGCCGGTGGCGCCGTCGCCGGTGCGGCCGACCGCGGTGATCACACCGAACGTGCCCATCACCAGCACTGCGTAGACCAGCAGGTACACGAGCACGGAGGAAACGCCCCCGTTGCCGGCCAGCGTCGGTACGCCGTCGATCGGCGCACCGATGTGGTGGGCAGCGGCCTCGACGCCGACCAGGATGAAACCGGCATGGCTGATCGAGGAGAACGCCAGCATGCGCTTCACGTTCGTCTGCACGACGGCCATCACCGAACCGCCGACGAGCGTCGCGACTGCGATCACCCACAGCGCCGGGCGGTAGTCCGTGGTCCAGTGCGACACGGCCTGCAGCAGCACTCGCAGCATCGCGCCGAAGGCGGCGGCCTTGCCGATGGACGCCATGTAGGCGGTCACGGGGGTCGGCGCACCCTCGTACACGTCGGGCGACCAGAAGTGGAACGGCACCGCCGACACCTTGAACGCCAGGCCGACCAGCAGCAGTGCGACACCCGCGAGCACGAGCGCGTCGTTGCGATGGTGCTGCAACTCGATCGTGCTGTCGAAGGCGGCGACGATCTTCGTGAAGTTGGTGCTGCCGGAGCCGCCGTAGATCAGGGCCACGCCGTAGAGGAAGAACGCCGACGAAAAGCCACCGAGGATGAAGTACTTGAGGCCGCTCTCCTGGCTCTCGATCCGCTTGCGGTGGCTGGCAGCCATCACGTACATGGCGATCGACAGGATCTCCAGGCCGAGGAACAGCACGATCAGGTCGTTGGCGGCCGCCATGACCACGCCACCGATGGCGGCGAGCATGAACAGCACGTACAGCTCCGGCCCTTCCAGGCCCTCACGGCGCAGGTAGTCGTCGGTGACGAACGCGGCCAGCACCAGCGCGACGGCGATCACGATCGTGATCCACACGCCCACCTTGTCCAGCTGCAACGCGTCGCCGACCAGCCGCTGCGGGCCCTTGTCGTCGATGCGGTGCCACTGCAGCACGGCCATCACACCGACTGCCACCGAGACGGCGGCGGTGAACAGCGAGTAGCAGCGCTTCGGCCACGTGGGCGTCAGTGCCGCGACGACCAGCAGGACCATCGCGCCACCGAGCAGCACGAGGATCGGGCTGACGGCGAACCAGTCGACCTTCGGGCCCTGGAGCGTGTCGGCGAGTACGGCGCCCATCAGTGCTTCACCTCAGTGGTCGGGTCCTGCCAGCTGGTGTTCTCCTCGACGTGCGCGATCAGCTTGTCCACCGAGGGCTGGATGCGGTCCAGCATCGCCTTCGGGTAGACGCCGCTGAACACGATCAGCGCGATGAACGGCAGCAGCAACGATGCTTCCTTCCACTTCAGTTCGGGGAAGGTGCGATTGTCCTCGTCGGGCTCACCGTGGAACACACGCTGGTAGGCCCACAGCAGGTACAGCGCGGCGAGGATCACGCCCGTGGCACCGATGATCACCCATGGTCCGGACTTCGAGAACGAGCCGATCAGGATCATGAACTCGCCGACGAACCCGTTCAGACCGGGCACGCCGATGCTGGACAGCATGATCACCATGAAGGCGGCAGCGAACACCGGCGCCACCTTCTGCAGGCCCTTCAGCTTCGAGATCTCGCGCGTGTGACGGCGCTCGTAGATCATGCCGACCATGAGGAACAGTGCGCCGGTCGAGAGGCCGTGGTTGATGTTCTGCATCACCGAACCGGTGATGGCCACCGAGGTGAGGGCGAACGTACCGAGCACGATGAACCCGAGGTGGGCCACCGACGAGTACGCGACCAGCCGCTTGAGGTCCTTCTGCATCGTGGCCGCGATCGCGCCCCAGAGGATGCCGATCACGGCCAACGTCAGGAACAGCGGTCGAGCCCAGACGGCGGCTTCGGGGAACAGGTACACACCGAAGCGCAGCAGACCGTAGGTACCCATCTTCAGCAGCACGCCGGCCAGGATGACCGAGCCGCCGGTGGGTGCCTGCGTGTGTGCGTCGGGCAGCCAGGTGTGCAGCGGGAACAGCGGCACCTTCACTGCGAAGGCGATCGCGAACGCGAAGAACAACCACCTCCCCGTGTTGCCGGCGATGCCGCCGCTCTCCACGATCTTGATCAGGTCGAAGGTGATGTGGCCGTTGTCCGCCTTGGCAATCACCGCCGTGGCGATGATGCCGACGAGCATGAAGGCCGAACCGACCATCGTGAACAGGAAGAACTTCGTGGCCGCGTACACACGGTCGTCGTAGCCCCAGCCACCGATGAGGAAGTACATCGGCACGAGCACGATCTCGAAGAAGACGAAGAACAGGAACAGATCGAGGCTGATGAACGAACCCATCACGCCTGCCTCGAGCAGCAGCATCCAGGACAGGTAGCGCTTGTGGTCGTGGTGCGGGTCGACCCCGGCCATCACCAGCGGGAACAGCACGCCGGTCAGCGCAACCAGGAACAGCGAGATGCCGTCGACACCGAGGTGCCACGAGATGCCCCATGCCTTGATCCACACGTGCTGCGACTGGAACTGGAAGTCCGCGTTGTGGGTCTTGAACGCGAACAGCACCCACAGCGCCATGCCGCCGGTGAGCACGCTGGTCAGCAGCGACACGATCTTGACGAGATCCGGCCGGCGCGTCGAGATCAGCGCCACCAACCCCGAGCCGATGGCCGGCACCAAGATGAGCAGGGTGAGAATCGGGAACTTGATCACAGGACACCCCGGATGACGACGAACCACACGAGCAACAGCACCACGCCACCGGCAATCAACGCCGCATAGTTGCGGACGTTGCCGCTCTGCAGCTTGCGGACCTGCCCGGCGGTGCCTCGGATCAACTCGCCGGTGCCGTTGACGGCGCCGTCGACGATGTTCGCGTCCGCCCACGCGACCCCGTCGAAGGCCCGACGACCCGGGCCGCCCATGAAGTTGCTGACCGCACGGTCATAGCCCCAGGCGTTCTCCAGGATCTTCGGCTCGACGGCCTTCACCTTGTGCTTGGCGTAGACGAAGTAGGCGGCGGCAATGCCGATCAAGCCGATCGCGATCGCCACCAGCGCATACGGCAGCTTGGCCGTGTCGCTCTCGTGGACGACCACGTCAGCGCCCTCCAGCCAGCTGGTCAGCTTCTCCGTCGACTTCGAGAACGGCAGGTTGAGCGCGCCGCCGGCGATCGACAGACCGGCCAGCACGACCAGCGGGAAGATCATCATCCACGGGCTCTCGTGCGGCTCGTGCGCGCCGTGTGCATCGGCCGCCTCGACAACGTCGCCGTGCGCGCCGTGCTCCTCGTGGGCATCGTGCCAACGTGCCTTGCCGAAGAACACCATGATCACCTGACGGGTCATGTAGTACGCCGTCAGCAGCGCGGTGAGCAGACCGACGATCCACAGGATCGGGCTCTTGTCCCACGCGGCCAGCAGGATGTCGTCCTTGCTCCAAAAGCCGGCGAACGGCGGCACACCGGCAATGGCCAGCCAGCCGATGATGAACGTGCCGGCCGTGATCGGCATCAGCTTGCGCAGCGCGCCCATGCGGCGCATGTCCTGCTCATGGTGCATGCCGTGGATGACCGAGCCGGCACCGAGGAACAGCAGCGCCTTGAAGAACGCGTGCGTGACCATGTGGAAGATGGCTGCGGTGTACGCACCCGAGCCGACCGCCAGGAACATGTAGCCCAGCTGGCTGACCGTGGAGTACGCGAGCACCTTCTTGATGTCGTTCTGCGCGACCGCGATGGTGGCGGCGAACAACGCGGTGGCGGCACCGACGATCGCGATGATCCAACCGGCGTAGCCGGAGGCAACTGCCACCAGCGGGCTCAATCGAACCATCAGGTAGACGCCGGCCGTGACCATCGTGGCTGCGTGGATCAGGGCCGAGACCGGGGTGGGGCCCTCCATCGCGTCGGGCAGCCAGATGTACAGCGGGAGCTGTGCGCTCTTGCCGCAGGCACCGACGAAGGCGAACAGCACGATGGCGGTGAACGCGGCCTTGTGATCGGTGACGAACTGGGGGTCGAGCACCGACTCGCGCAGGTGCGAGTAGTCCAGCGAGCCCACGAGCTGGAAGGCGAAGAACATCGCCATCATGAAGCCCCAGTCACCGACGCGGTTGGTGATGAACGCCTTCTTGCCGGCCGTGGCGGCGCTGTCCTTCTCGTGCCAGAAGCTGATCAGGAAGTACGAGCAGGTGCCCACGCCTTCCCAGCCGAGGAAGGTGACCAGCATGTTCGAGCCGAGCACCAGCATCAGCATGCTGAACGCGAACAGGTTGAGGTACAGGAAGAACTTGCTGAACCGCGGGTCACCGTGCATGTAGCCGACGGCGTAGAGGTGGATGAGCGCGCCGATACCGGTCACGAACAGGCACATGGTGATGCTCAGCGGATCGGCCAGGAACGCCATGTCCACCTTGAGCGAACCGACGGGGATCCAGGCGAACAGCGTCTTCAGGTGGGTCCGCTCCTCCGCCGTCTTCGACAGCAGGTCGAGGAACACGCCGACCGTGACCAGGAACGAGGCGCCGACCATGGCGGTGGCGAAGTAGCCGGCCTTCGGGTCGCCCAGCTTGCGGCCGAACACCAGGATGGTCAGGAAGCCCAGCAGGGGCAGTGCAGGAATGAGCCAGACGAGGTCGAGCATGTCCATCAACCCTTCAACTCATTCATGTCGTCGGTCGTGGCGTAGGGCTTGCGGCGCAGGATCGCGACGACGATGCCCAGGCCTACGACCACTTCCGCAGCCGCGACGACCATGACGAAGAACACGGTGGTCTGGCCGCCGATGTCGCCCAGCTTGCGGGCCAGTGCGACGAACGTCAGGTTCACCGCGTTGAGCATGAGCTCCACGCACATGAACAGCACCAGCGGGTTGCGGCGCACGAGCACGCCGACCACGCCGATGGAGAACAGCGCCGCGGCCAACAGGAGGTACCAGGTGGTGGTGGGGTGCCAGAACGCGATCACTTCGCACCACCCTTCGTCTCGACGACGAAGTCGCCCTTGCGCGGCTTGCGGGCCAACATCACGGTGGCCACGACGGCGATCACCAGCAGGACCGACGTGAGTTCGAACGCGAGCACATGATCGCTGAAGACGTCGCGGGCGAGCGCCTTGATGTTCGAGTTGTGCGGGTCGCTCGCGGCGTCCTGCACGGCCTGGCTCTGCGCCACGACCGGGGCGACCGCCTTGCGGGAGACGACCACGGCAAGCGCCAACAGACCGGCCAGACCCGCACCGACCACGGCTGCTGCCGGGCGCTGGATCTTGAACGGCTCGATGTGCAGGTCCTCGGCGTTGTCCACGCCGAGCAGCATGATCACGAACAGGAACAGCACCACGATCGCGCCGGCGTAGACGATGACCTGCACCGCTGCGAGGAAGTCGGCGTGCTGCTCGATGAACAGCACGGCGATGCCGAACAGGGTGAGGATCAGGCTGAGTGCGGCGTGCACCGGGTGCTTGCGTACCACGACACCGACCGCACCGCCCAGGATCATCAGCCCGGCGATGACGAAGACGACGAATTCCATCAGTCCGCCGGCCTTTCCGCTGCGCGTACGCCGTAGCCCAGCTCGTTGCTCCAGCCGACCTGGCCGACGAAATCGGCGTCGCCACCGGCAGCCGTGGCGCGCATCCAGCCACTGGTGTGCTGGTCCTCGCCGGCGCGCCAGTCCTCCCACGGCATCTGCTTCGGCTTGCCGTCGTCACCGACGACGAGCTCGGCCTTGGTGTACACGGCATCCGCGCGGCTGGTGAAGCTGAACTCGAACAGCTTGCTCTCCGTGATCGCTTCCGTCGGGCAGGCCTCCACGCACAGGTCGCAGTGGATGCAGCGCAGGTAGTTGATCTCGTACACGAACCCGAACCGTTCACCGGGCGAGGTGGGGTTCTGCGGGTCGTTGTCCGCACCGCGGACGTGGATGCACTTCGCGGGGCAGACACCGGCGCACAGTTCGCAGCCGATGCACTTCTCCATGCCGTCCTCGTAGCGGTTGAGGACGTGGCGACCGTGCAGGCGTTCGGGCTTCGCGATCTTCTCGTCGCGACCCTCTACATCCTTGCCCTTCTTCGCGACACGACCACCGGAGTACGGGGTGGTGACCTGCACGCCGCCGAAGATCTTGTGCTGCTTCAGCGTGACGAGGAATCCGTCGAGGTAACCCATCAGAACATCGCCCCCTCTCGTTCACGGTTGCGGGCAGAGACCTTGGTGGCCAGCGACAGCAGGCCGGCGCCGGCGGCCAGCACGACGACCGAGATGCCCATGACCAGCCACTTGTTCCAGCCGACGTCCTGACCGACACGCAGGTACGCCATCAGCATGAACCAGCCCAGCGACACCGGGATCAGCAGCTTCCAGCCGAGGTTCATCAGCTGGTCGTAGCGCAGGCGGGGCAGCGTGGCACGGAACCAGACGTACACGTACAGGAACACCAGCACCTTCAGCAGCAACCAGACGGTGCCACTGAGCGGGCCGAGGAACCACAGCAGGTTGTCCATCCGGATCTTGTCGCCCAGGTAGTGGTTCGTGCCCAGGCGCAGCGGCTGCGGGCCGCCGAAGAACAGCGTCACGATCACACCGCTCATCGTGATCGTGTTCATGAACTCGGCCAGGAAGAACAGGGCGAAGCGGATGCTGGAGTACTCGGTGTTGAAGCCGCCGACCAGTTCCTGCTCCGCTTCGACCAGGTCGAACGGCGGCCGGTTGAGCTCCGCGGTGGCGGCGATCAGGAAGATCGCGAACGGCAGCACGCCGGTGGCGACCACGTGCCAGCGGGTGAAGCTGGACTGGCTGGTGACGATGCCGTTCGTGCTGAGCGTGCCCGCGATCAGGATGACCGACGCCAGGCTGAGCCCGAGGGCCGCTTCGTAGCTGACCATCTGCGCCGACGCACGGACCGAGCCGAGCAGCGGGTACTTCGAGCCGGAGCTCCAGCCGGCGAGCATGATGCCGTACACCGCGATCGAGCTGAGCGCGAGCAGCAGCAGCACACCGACGGGCGGGTCCGCCAGCTGCAGCTTGGTGGCCTTGCCCAGCAGCTTGACGGTGCCGTCCTTGCCATTGGAGAAGTCGCCACCCAGCGGGATGACGCTCCAGACCAGGAAGGCCGGCACGAACGCGAGGTAGGGCGCCAGCTTGAAGACGAATCGGTCGCTCTTGTCCGGGATCAGGTCTTCCTTGAAGAACAGCTTGATGCCGTCGGCGAGCGTCTGCAACAGACCCTTTGGGCCGGCCTTGTTCGGGCCGATGCGGTTCTGCATGAACGCGATCACCTTGCGTTCGAACCACACCATCAACATCGTGCCGACCAGGCCGACGACGAAGATGACGACGACCTTGATCAGGACGACCAGGAACTCGGTGCTGAACAGCTTGATGTGGTCGAGGAGTGAATCAACGGCGAGCATCACACGGTCTCGATTCTCACGTCGTTGACGGCGGCGAAGCAGTCGATCAGCTCGCCGACGTTGGGGCCAGGGTTGTTGAACGGCACGTAGGCGGTGCCACGCAACACGGTGTCGTCGGCAACGGTGGCGAACACGACGGTCGCCCGCGGGCCGATCACCTTCACGTCGCGACCGGCGGTGGTGCCGACACGCTCGATGTCCAGCGGGTGCAGGTGCACGGCCGCGCCGCGCGGCAGACCGGCCAGCGACGGCGAGTTCGCCGTGCCGATCGCCTGGTCGTACAGGGTGCGGCCGACGACGAGGCGGAAGTCGTACGCGTTGCGTTCGGCGACCGTGACCTCGACCTGGTTGATCGGGTCGATCGCCGACGGCACTGCCGACAGCACGCCATCGCTGTCGGCGGCCACCGCAGCCGAAGTGACCTCGGCGAAACCCTCCACCTTGGCGGCGATGTCGGCGGTGATGTCCTCGACGCTGTCGTAGCCGAGGTCGCCACCGAGATCCAGGGCCAGGTCGCCGGCGATCATCCAGTCCGCACGGGTGCTGCCGGCCGGGGTGACCTGGCGGGCGACGCTGCTGACTCGGCCCTCGAGGTTCGTCGTGGTACCGGCCTTCTCGGCATAGGCACTGGCCGCGAGCACGACATCTGCCAGCTGCGACGACGGGGTGAGGAACGTGTCGACGGCGATGATCCGGCGGGCACCGGCCAGCGCTCGGCGGGCGAGGTCCGTGTCCGGGAAGTCCGAGAGCGGATCGGAGCCGACCAGCACGAGGCAGTCGATCTTGCCGTCGGCCGCGGCCTGCAGCGCGCCCCGAGTGTCGAGGCCGCCCTTGCCCGGACGGACACCGACCTGCAGCGCACCGACCACGTTGCCGCGACGGAACGCAGGCAGCACCTTGGCTTCGGGGGCAGCAGCCAGCAGCGCATGCAGCGCACCGATCGTGGCGGCGGAGGACTCCGCCAGGTTGGCGCGGCCGGCGACGATGACGACCGTGCCCTTCGCCAGCTGCTGCGCGATCGCAGGGTCGGCGAGGGCGGTCTGCACGGCGGCGACCTGGGTGCCCGGCTCGTAGCCGATGCTCTTCCAGGCGTTACGGGTCAGGCCCGACTGCTTCGGCGCGAACTCGATGATCTTGCTGCGCTTCTTCTCCGCGGCCTCGCGCAGGCGCAGGTACAGGACCGGCAGCTCTTCCTTGAGGTCGCCGCAGAGCAGGATGATCGTCGCGGCCGAAGCGGCCTCGTCGATCGTCGCCCGGTTCAAGCCGAGCAGGCCGACGGGCAGGCCGTCACCCATCTGCGCGTACACGTTCGGGGTGCCGATGACCTCGTGACCCAGGCGAGCCCAGGCGAAGGCGTCCTCGTTGGTGCCACGGGCACCACCGATGATCGCGATGCTGTTCGCGCCACCGGCAGCCTTGGCCTCCAGGATCAGCGAGGCAGCCTCTGCGTAGGCGGCGTTCCAGGTGACCGGCTGCAGCGTCTCGCCCTGGCGGACCAGCGGCTGCAGCACGCGGTCATCGCTCTTGACGGACTCGAAGTTGAAGCGGCCGCGGTCGCACAACCACCCGTGGTTGACCGGGTCGCTGTCCACGCCCATGTAGCGCAACAGTTCGTCGCGGCTGCTCTGCACCACCGTGCGGCAACCGACCGAACAGGTGGTGCAGGTGCTCTCCTGCTGCGACAGGTCCCACGGGCGGGCCTTGAACCGGTACGGCACCGCGGTCAGCGCGCCCACCGGGCAGATCTGCACGGTGTTGCCGCTGAAGTAGCTGCTGAACGGCTCGTCCGGGAAGGTGGTGATGTGCGTGTTGTTGCCGCGGCTGTTGAAGTGGATCAGCGGGTCGCCGGCCACCTCGTCCGCGAAGCGGGTGCAACGGTCGCACAGGATGCAACGCTCACGGTCGAGGAAGACGATGTCGCTGATCGCGATCGGCTTCTCGTAGTGGCGCTTTTCCTCGACGAACCGGCTCTCGCCAGGGCCGTGGCTGAACGCCTGGTCCTGCAGCGGGCACTCGCCGCCCTTGTCGCACACCGGGCAGTCCAGCGGGTGGTTGGCGAGCAGCAGTTCCAGCACGCCTTCCTGCATCCGCTTCGCCGTGGGCGACTCGGTCTCGATCTTCATGTCCGGCGCGACCGGCACCATGCACGAGACGGTGACGGCCGGGCCGCGGCCGCTGTCGCACTCCACCAGGCACATCCGGCACTTGCCGACCGAGGTCATCCGTTCGTGGTAGCAGAAGCGCGGGATGTACTCGCCGGCGTCGGCGGCGGCCTCGATGACCAGCTGCCCCTTGCGCGCCACATGCGGCACGCCGTTGACGGTGATGTTGACCGCGTTCGGGTCGACGGGAGGGGTCTCTGCGACGTCGCTCATCAGTGGGCTCCGACGGGCGCGGCCGTCACGG
>Ga0209023_10006954_pt1 | contig 11770 bp, 8 predicted proteins | sample LakOneMetagenome_FD_187468 | JGI IMG/M metagenome (GOLD analysis project Ga0209023, IMG submission 187468) | Freshwater and sediment microbial communities from Lake Erie, Canada (SPAdes) (version 2) | ecosystem: Environmental > Aquatic > Freshwater > Lentic | place: Lake Erie, Canada | collected...
CATGGCCTCGGCCACGCCCAGGCCCAGCGACCACAGGCGCTGGCGGTAGGCGATGGTCGCGTCCCAGTCCACCGCGCACTGCAGCCACGGGTCGATGGCGGCCAGCGGGTCGGCCACCACGTGGGCGGCCGAGTAGGCGATGCGGTTGAACGCCGCGCCCCGCGGCGGCACCACCGGCGGGCGGCCTTGCAGGGTGTAGGGGCTGATGCGGCCATCGGCCGTGGGCAAGGGGAGGCTAAGGGCCATGGTGTGCTCGCGGATTGAAGTCAAAATGCTGCCTGCCGCTTGTTGGATAAGCGCTAGCAGCTATTAAATTGATAGTGTTTGCTTTTGGGAGCCGTCACGCCTGCAGCGGCGCGACATCTACCCAGCGGCGTTCCTTCCAGCTTTCCAGCGCGGCTTCGACCAGCTGCACGCCCTTGGCGCCTTCGGGCAGAGTCCAGCGGTACGGTGCGTCTTCCACCACGTGGCGGATGAAGTGCTCCCACTGGATCTTGAAGCCGTTGTCGTACACCTGCGAGTCCGGGATCTCCTGCCACTGGTCGAAGAAGTTCATGGTCTGCTTCTCGTCGGGGTTCCACACCGGGCGCGGCGTGGCCACGCGGCTCTGCGCGCGGCAGCTCGACAGGCCCGCGACGGCCGAGCCATCGGTGCCGTCGACGTGGAAGGTCACCAGGTCGTCGCGCCGCACGCGCGTGGCCCAGCTCATGTTCAGCTGCGCGATCACCGGCTCGCCGTTGTGGCCGGTGAGCTCGCAGGTGGCGTAGGCCGCGTCGTCGGCCGTGGCCTGGTACGGCTGGCCGGCCTCGTCCCAGCGGGTGGGGATGTGCGTGGCGCCGATGCAAGACACCGACTTCACCTCGCCGAACAGGTTGTCCAGCACGTAGCGCCAGTGGCACATCATGTCCAGGATCATCCCGCCGCCGTCTTCGGTGCGGTAGTTCCAGCTCGGCCGCTGGATGGGCTGCAGGTCGCCCTCGAACACCCAGTAGCCGAACTCCAGGCGCACGCTCAGCATGCGGCCGAAGAAGCCCGCGCGGCGCAGCATGTCGAGCTTGCGCAGGCCGGGCAGAAAGAGCTTGTCCTGCACCGCGCCGTGCTTGAGGCCCGAGCCCGAGGCCAGGCGCGCGATCTCCACCGCCTCGTTCAGGTTGGTGGCAATCGGCTTTTCGCAGTACACATGCTTGCCCGCGCGGATCGCCTTGGCCAGCAGGGTGGGGCGCATCTGCGTGGTGCCGGCGTCGAAGAACACCGTGTCCTCGGGGTTGGCGAGCGCGGCGTCGAGGTCGGTGCCCCAGCGGGCGATGCCGTGCGCCTTGGCGAGGGCCTCCATCTTCTCGGCATTGCGGCCGATGAGGATGGGGTCGGGCATCACGCGGTTGCCGTTGGACAGCACCACGCCGCCTTGCGCGCGGATGGCGCAGATGGAGCGGATCAAATGCTGGTTCATGCCCATGCGGCCGGTGACGCCGTGCATGATGAGTCCGAGTCGTTGGGTTGCCATGGCGGTGGTGCTTTCGTTCAGTTCAAAGGTTGCGAATAGAGAAGAAAAAATGGGCAAAGCAAGGCCCGCACGCCATGCGAATGAATGGCGCTGCTGACGGGGTCACTGCATTGCGGTATTCACCGCGCGCTGCGTGCCCTGACGGATCGTGTTTACTGCGTGGGCTGCAAGCCCGCGGCCTTCACCAGCGTGGCGTTGCTCTTGATTTCGTCCTTGATGTAGGCATCGAACTGCTCGGGCTTGAGCGTCCAGGCATCGGCGCCGAGCTTCAGGAAGCGCTCCTTCACCTCGGGCGTGGCCAGCGCCTTCACCACCTCGTCGTGCAGGCGGTTGACGATGTCGCGCGGCGTCTTGGCCGGCACCATCATCCCGATCCAGAAGTTGAACTCCGAGCCGGGCACGCCGGCCTCGGCCGTGGTGGGCACATCGGGCAGGGCGGCCGCGCGCTTGGGCGAGCCCACGGCCAGGGCCAGCAGCTGGCCGTCCTTGATCTGGCCGATGACGGGCGCGATGGGCGAGAAGTAGTAGTCCACGCGGCCCGACAGCACCTCGGTCACCGCCTCGGCCGAGCCCTTGAAGGGGATGTTCTGCGCGTCGATCTTGGCGGCCAGCTTGAACTTCTCGGCGTTCAAATGCGTGGCACTGCCCTGGCCGGCCGAGGCGAAGTTCACCGTGCCCGGCTTGGCCTTGGCCGTGGCCACCAAGTCCTGCAGCGTCTTGATGCCCTTGGCGGGCGAGATCACCAGCGCGTTGGGCAGCGACGAGATCGGCGTCACCCCCGCAAAGTCGCCCACCGTGTCGAACGGCAGCTTGGCAAAGGTGGATGGGCTCACCGTGTGCGACGACGAATGGATCATCACCGTGTAGCCGTCCGGCGCGGCCGTGGCCACCGCCTGCTGTCCGATGGTGCCGCTGGCCCCGCCGCGGTTGTCCACCACCAGCGTCTGGCCCATGCTCTGCCCCATCTTGTCGGCAATGGCGCGCGCAATGATGTCGGTGGTGCTGCCCGCCGCGAACGGCACGATCACGCGCACCGGCTTGGTCGGGTAGCTGCCTTGCGCCAGGGCGCCGAAGGACAGGGTGGTGAGCGCGGCCGCCGCCAGGGCGGTGGCCGCAGCGCGGCGGGTGGTGCGGGTGATGGGCATGGATTTGTCTCCGTTGGCAGGCTTGGACTTGCTCTTTAATTCACTGATTGGTGAATAGAGTGCATTTTTGAGGAATGCGCTGCACACGTCAACGCGCTGTGACTGCCAAGGTTTAGGGGTTTACCCGGGGCTGCGCCGAAGCCCCGGCGCTGCGGTGCCTCGCCTGACCGTCATGCCGCCTGCCGCGCGCCGCTCAGCGGCGAGGCGAACTGCGGTCCCGTCGCGCAGCGTGCAGTTCGTGCAGGGCCTGCGCCATCAGCGCGCCAGGCGCCTCTAGCTCCGCAGCACGTAGCCGAGGATCACATCGCACATGTGCGACAGCCGCTCGTTGCACGCCTTGGGCGCCATGAGGTCGCGGCCGAAGATGGCCGACAGGGTGTGGTTGTTGGACAAATAGAAGTACGACAGCCCGGCGATCGACACGTACAGCTGCAGCGGGTCCACCCCGCCGCGAAAACTGCCGTCGCTGCGCCCGCGCTCCAGCACTTCGGCCAGGGTGGCGATCAGCGGCGAGTTCATCTCCCGGGCGCGCTGGGACTCCTGCAGGTGCCGTGCCTTGTGCAGGTTGGCGCTGTTGAGCAGGGTGAGGAACTGCGGGTTCTCCAGGTAGTACGTCCAGGTGAACTCCACCAGCCGCCGGATGGCCGTGGCAGGCGCCAGCTCCAGCAGGTTGAGCTTGCGCTCTTCCTCGCGGATGTGCAGGTACGCCTGCTCCAGCACGGCCTGGAAGAGCTTTTCCTTGTCTTCGAAGTAGTAGTAGATCAGCCGCTTGTTCAGCCCCGCCCGCTCGGCGATGCGGTCCATGCGGGCGCCGCCCAGGCCGTGCTCGGCGAACTCGTCGCGGGCGGCGCTGAAGATCACGCCCTGCGATCGGTCGGCATCCCGCTGGCGCTCCTTGGCGGGGGTCTCGGTGTCTTTGGTCATGCCCGAATAGTTCACTATCTGGTTAACAAAATCCAGTCCGGGCTGGATATCAAGGGGCGGGCAACGGCGATGTGAGGGCGCGCGGTGCGGCGCAGTGGCGCGATTGTGCCGTGCGCGCGGCGCCGGCAAGCGCTGGCTTGTACAGCGATCTCACTGCGCATAGTCCAGCGGCAGCGCGGTGGTGAACTTGATTTCTTCCATCGCAAAGCTGGAGCTCACGTCCGACAGCGCCACGGCCCGGGTCAGCCGTTTGTACACCGCATCGTACGCGCGGATGTCGGGCACCACCACGCGCAGCAGGTAGTCCACGTCGCCGCTCATGCGGTAGAACTCCACGATCTCGGGGATGCCCATGACCACATCGCGCAGGGTTTCGAACCACTGCTGGTGGTGCTGGTTGGTCTTGATGGCCACGAACACCGTCACGCCCACGTTGACCTTGCGCGGGTCCACCAGCGCGACGTGCCGGGTGATGTAGCCCTTCTCGCGCAGCCACTGGATGCGCCGCCAGCAGGGCGTGTTGGACAGGTTCACCGCATCGGCCAGCTCGGCCAGCGGTGTCTCGGCGTTGTGCTGCAGCAAGGCCAGCAGTTGGCGGTCGATGGAATCCAGATTCTGTTTCACGGCAAATATGAAAACTCGTTTCTCCTATTTGGCGCCCCGGCGGGAATAAAAGCAAAATGATTTTCATCAAACCGTCACATACTGGATGGGCGCTTCTGGCACGGAATCTGCGCACTGTTGCCGCGCGGGGCCGAGCCGCACCCACCGTGGTGCGGGGCGGTCGGTGGCGTGCCGTGCCACGGTGCGGGCGATTCGTTTACTTTTCCCTTTTCTACCAAGGACTTCATCCATGACGGCTTCTGCCTTTCGACGCCAACCCGCCCTCTGGGGCTTGAGCATTGCCGCCCTGGCCGTGCTGGCCGCCTGCGGCGGCAATGACGGCCCCGCCACCCCCGTCGCCACGCCGGAGCCCGTCGAGCAGTACGTACCGCCGGAGCCGCCCTCGGGCTACACGCCCAAGACCATCAGCTATGCCAACAAGGACATGGTGTCCACGGCCAACCCGTTGGCCACCAAGGCCGGGGTCGACATCCTGGCCAAGGGCGGCACGGCCCTGGATGCGGCCATTGCCGTGCAGATGGTGCTCAACCTGGTGGAGCCGCAGTCGTCGGGCATCGGCGGCGGCGCGTTCATGCTGCACTTCGACAAAGGTGCCAACAAACTGCTGGCCTACGACGGCCGCGAGACCGCGCCCAAGAACGCCACGCCCAACCTCTTCATCGGTGCGGACGGCAAACCCCTGGCCTTTTTGGCAGCGGTGGACGGCGGCCTCTCGGTGGGCACGCCCGGCGTGCTGCGCATGCTCGAAGCAGCGCACAAGGTGCACGGCAAGCTGCCCTGGAAGGACCTGTTCGAGCCCGCCATAGCGCTCAGCGAAAACGGCTTTGCCATCTCGCCGCGCATGAGCGTATCCATCGCCGGCTCGGCCGCGCGCATCAAGGCGCAGGGCGAGCCCGGCGCCAGCTACTTCCTCAACAGCGACGGCACGGCCAAGGCGGCGGGCACGCTGCTGAAAAACCCCGAGCTGGCCGCCACACTGCGCGCCATTGCGGCCGGCGGTGCCGACGCCTTCTACAAGGGCGACATCGCCAAGGACATCGTGGCCAAGGTCGCAAGCCACCCCACCAACCCCGGCAAGCTCTCGCTGGATGACCTGAACAGCTACACCCACAAGGTGCGCGAGCCCGTCTGCGGCGTGTACCGCACCCAGTACCGCGTGTGCGGCATGCCCGCGCCGAGCTCGGGCGGCATCGCCGTGCTGCAGACGCTGGGCCTGCTGCAAGGCTTCGACCTGGCGGCCATGAAGCCCAACACGCTGGACTCGGTGCACGTGGTGTCCGAGGCGTACCGCCTGGCGTATGCCGACCGCGCCGTGTACGTGGCCGACCCTGATTTCGTCAACGTGCCGCAGGCCGGCCTCATCAACGCCGACTACCTCAAGGACCGCGCCAAGCTCATCAGCCTGACCAAGAGCATCGGCACCCCCACTGCAGGCACGCCGCCCGGCGTGAGCGGCGCCAAGGGCCTCGACAACTCGGCCGCGCTGCCGTCCACCACCCACCTGTCCATCATCGACAACGCGGGCAATGCGGTGTCCATGACGACCACCATCGAGAACGGCTTCGGCAGCCTGCAGATGGTGCGGGGCTTTTTGCTCAACAACCAGCTGACCGACTTCTCGTTCACCGCCACCGACGCTGCAGGCTTGCCGATTGCCAACAGCGTGCAGCCCGGCAAGCGCCCCCGCAGCTCCATGGCGCCCACCATCGTCTTCAACGCCACCACGGGTGACCTGGAAGGCGCCATCGGCTCGCCCGGCGGCAGCGCCATCATCCAATACACCGCCAAGTCCATCCTGGGCATGACGGACTGGGGGCTGAACGTGCAACAGGCGATCAACCTGCCCAACTTCGGCGCGCAGACCAACGCCACCACGTCCATCGAAAAAGGCTCGGTCATCGACACCGCAGCCATCCGCGACGGCCTGAAGGCCCGCGGCCACACCGTGGCGCAGACCGACACCTTCGCCAGCGGCCTGCACGGCGCGGTCTACAACGGCGTGCGTGGCAACGGCACCCCCGGCCTTTTCGCGCGCAATCCTGGCGCAGGCACTTTTGCCGGTGGTGCAGACCCACGTCGCGAAGGTACGGCGCAGGGCAACAACTGAGCGGTTGATGTGCGAAAGAAAGGCCGCCGCGCTCCGATGGAGCGCGGCGGCCTTTTTTGTGACTGGCCCGCTGTTTGGCGATGGTGTGCGGTGGGCAGGCATCGGCCCACCGGCCCATGCTCAGCGCGGCGGGACGACCCGTTGCAGATAGTTCGTGACCGTGCTTTCCCACAAGGGCCGTTCCGTGTGGATGAAATGCCCGTTGCCGCCTGCGGGCGCGGGCAGTGCGATGAACTGGCCCGTGCCGCCGGCTGCTTCAAAGGCCGCGAAATTCTGACGGCTGTGTTGCAGCGAGTAGTACGGGTCCTTGTCCCCATAGAGCCACAGCGTTGGCTTGCGAAAGGCAGCGCCCCGGCGGAAGGCCACCGGGTTGATCTGGTCTGCCGCAGGGCACAGGTCGCCCACCCAGCCGCCCACGAAGTTGATCACGCCCGCAAACATCTGCGGCTGGCTGCCTGCGTACGCCACCGACAGGATGCCCCCGCGCGACACTCCGCCGATGAGCAGGCGAGTGGTGTCCACATCCGGCCGCTGGCGCAGGTACGCCATGGTGGCGTCGAGGTCCGCGATGGCACGGTCCACACCGGGCAGGGACCGCTCGGGCAGGCACGCATAGCGCGAGCGGTCGGCCTCGAAACCCTCGTCGTACAGCCCATCGGACTGGCCGCGCCCGCGCCGCTGTGGAAACACCACCTGCCAGCCGCGTTCGGCAAAGTAGCGGCCGACCTCGGGGCTCGCCGAGGTGAACTTGAACCACGCGGGCTGGTTGCCCTCGCCGGTGGAGCCGTGGTTGAAGACCAGCGTGGGCCAGGGCCCGGGCGTGGACACGGGCCGGTACACCACCATCTCCAGCGTCTGGGCCTTGCCGTCCTCCGCGCAGGGCGTGGGCACGCGCTCGGTGCTGCGGCGGTACGGCCGGGCCTGCGCCTTCTGCGTCAACACACCCGCAGACAGCAGCTGCGCATTCGGGCGCCACAGCGACATCTCCATGTCGCCGTCAGCCCGCAGGCGCAGCACCAGCTTCGTGCCGGTCTTGAGCTGCGCGACGAGTTCCCCGTCGACGAAGTGCGCGTCCGTGCGTTCGGTGAAGGCCGGTTGCCCGCTGCTGGCCGCTGCGTAGGCCAGGGTGGCGCCCGTGGGCGATAGTTTCTCGACGGCCAGCTTCACATCGCACACCTGGGAGATACAGGCCCAGCCCTGCCACACGCCGCTCCAGCGTGCGATGCCGGGCGGCACGGTGCTGTCGGGCGCGACCACCGCCAAATCGGCCGGCAGTGCGGCGTCGATGGGGCTTTCCGACACGCCAGCGGACAGTCGGGCCATGTAGTCCGGCCACGCCGTGGGTTGTGCGTGCACCGCGCCCGCGGCAACCCACAAGGCTGCTGTAGCGACCATGGCGGCCCTCAGCCGCCAGCCCTGTCCTGCCATCGTTGTCCTCCTGTCGAATGATCAAACGACTATAGCAACGGCACTTGTGCGCCCCGGCACTACCTGCACTACGGTCACTACCTGCGCGGCGTTGTTCGCCGTGGCGCTGCCGCCGGCAGTGCGCCCGCCAGTGTCTTGAGCAGCGCGGTGAAGGTCGCCGTAGGCCCCACGTTGTCGTCGCTGCGGTAGACCAGCGTCAGCGGTACCTCCAGCCGGCCATGGTCCACCAGGGGGCGGTACGCAATCGCATGCCGGTGCACGCCCAGCATGGACGATGGCACCACCGAAATGCCGGTGCCTGCAGCCACCAGGTTTAGGTTGGTCAGCATGCGCGCCACTTCGGCCACCACGCGGGGCTGCACGCCGTGCTCGTCGCACAGCGCCAGCAGGTTGGCGTACAGGCCCGGCGCCCCGGTGCGGCGCACCAGGATCATCGGCTCACCGTGCAGGTCGGCCACCTCTATGGGCAGCGGCTTGCCGCGGCGCTGGCGCAGCGCGAGCGGGTGATCGATGGGCAGCGCCACCATGGCAGGCTCGTGCTGCAGGGTGTCGAACGCCAGGCCCGCAGGCCGTGCCACAGGCACACGCAGCAGGCCGCAGTGCAGGCGGCCATCGGCCACGGCCTCGGTGATCTCGGCGGCGTTGTTCTCGCCGATCTCCAGCACCAGGTCGGGGTGCCGCGCGCGGCATTCGCGCAGGGCAAACGGCGTGAACTCGTGCGCCGCTGCCGAGCTGGTGAACGCGATGGACAGCCGCCCGGTCTTGCCTTCGGCCAGCAGCTGCATGCGGCTGTGCAGCGCATCGAAGTCGTGCACCAGGCGCGTAGCGTCGGCCTGCAGCGCGCGTCCGGCCTCGGTCAGCGCCACGCCCTTGGCATGGCGCTTGAAAAGGGACAGGCCCACCGCGCCTTCCAGCGCCTTGATCTGCTGGCTCAGCGGTGGCTGGGCCATGCCCAACTGCTCGGCGGCGCGCGTGATGTGGCCTGCATCGGCGACGGCCAGGAAGTAGCGCAGTTGGCGGATGTCCATGTCAGTGGCTGCAGGGTGCGTTAAAGCAGGTCATATGCGAATCGTATGGCATGCCGCAAATCAGCATATTTGACGTATGGAACGCGCGTTCCTACGATGCGCTGCGACAGCCGATTCCATGACTATTCCAACGGAGACAACCGCATGACTGCAACGCAGCAACCTCCCTTCATCCCGCGCGCGCCACTGCTGGCACGCCTGACCTTGGTGGTGCTGGCCGGCCTGGCAGCCGCCTGTGCCCCGGTGCAGCCCCGTGCACCCATGGCCGCCCAAGCCACGGCGGTCGCGGGCTTCCGCGAGGCGGCGCCCACGGCAACGGCCTGCCCCAAGGAGCTGGCCGCCATCGCCAAGTGCCTCGCAGGCCAGGATTCCGCCGGGGCCTACTACCTGATCGCCATGCCCACTGCGTGGAACCAGCGCCTGGTGCTGCACGCGCACGGCGGCCCCGCCCTGGGCGCGCCCAAGGCCGAGCGGTCGGTGGAGGACCTGGAGCGCTGGTCCATCATGGTCCGCGCGGGCTATGCCTGGGCGGGCAGCACCTTCCGCCAGGGTGGTGTGGAAGTGCGCGCCGCGGCCGAGGACACCGAGCGCTTGCGGCAGATCTTCGTGCAGCACGTGGCCCAGCCGCAGCGCACCATCCTGCACGGCCAGTCGTGGGGTGCCAGCGTGGCGGCCCAGGGGGCCGACATGTTCCAGCGCACGGCCGACGGCAAGCGCCCGTACGACGCGGTGCTGCTCACCAGCGGCGTGCTGGCCGGCGGCACGCGGTCGTACGACTTTCGCACCGATCTGCGCGTGGTCTACCAGTACCTGTGCAATAACCACCCTCGGCCCACCGAGGCGGCCTACCCGCTCAACATCGGCCTGCCGCGCGATGCCACCATGTCGCAAAACGACCTGCAGGCGCGGCTCAACGAATGCCTGGCGCTGAACAAGCCGGCAGCAGAGCGCACGGCGGAGCAGCAGGCCAAGGTCAAGACCATCGCGGATGTGATCCGCATTCCGGCCAGCTCGATCCAGGGCCACATGAGCTGGGCCACCTTCCACTTTCGCGACGTGGTGCAGCACCGCACCGGCGGCGCCAGCCCGTTCGGCAACCGGGGTGTGGTCTACAAGGGCTCGCCGGACGATGCGGCGCTGAACGCGGGCGTGCTGCGCTACCAGGCCGACCCGCAGGCCGTGGCGCGCTTCGGCCAGGACACCGACCCCACGGGCCGCATCCCCGTGCCGGTGCTGACGGTGAAGGGCGTGGACGACCCCACGGCCTTCGTCGAGCTGGACGCGCAGTTCAAGACCACGATGGAGCAGGGCGGCAGCGGCGCGCGGCTGGTGCAGACCTTCACGCGCCACAACACCCACAGCTACCTGAGCGACCCGACGTACCCCACGCTGTTGACCGCGCTGCTGCGTTGGGCGGATGAGGGCGTCAAGCCTACGCCCGAGGGCATCGCCCAGCAGTGCCCTGCCAACGAGGCTGCCTTCGGCAAGGGCTGCGCGTTTTTGCCGGCCTACGTGCCGGCGCCCCTGGCCAGCCGGGTGTACGACCGCACACGGCCCTGAGCCCACGGCGACGACAGGCGCCACAAAGCACAAAGGCCCTGCTCGTCAGAAGGGCCTTTGTTTTAGTGTGCTATAAAGAATATAGCTGCTAGCGCTTGTTGGGAGCGCGGTAGGGGCTTATTGAATCACTCAATCGCCACCTCCCATTCACCCTCCCCCTGGGTAACTGGCGCATCCCCTTTTGGGAAAGGCGCACAGCGGCTCAGGGGCGCAGCTCTCAGGCTGCGACGCTTTTCAGCGCGTCGTTCAGCGTCTTGCTGGGGCGCATCACGGCATCGAGCTTGGCGGTGTCGGGCAGGTAGTAGCCGCCGATGTCGGTGGGCTGGCCCTGCACGGCGTTGAGCTCGTCCACGATCTTCTGCTCGTTGTCGGCCAGTTGCTGGGCCAGGGGCGCGAACTTGGCGGCCAGGTCGGCGTCGCTGGTCTGCGCGGCCAGCTCTTGCGCCCAGTACAGCGCCAGGTAGAACTGGCTGCCGCGGTTGTCCAGCTGGCCGGTCTTGGGCGACGGGTTCTTGTTGTTGTCCAGCAGCTTGCCCGTGGCCGCGTCCAGCGTCTTGGCCAGGATCTTGGCCTTGTCGTTGCCGGTCTTCAGGCCCAGGTCTTCGAACGACACGGCCAGTGCCAGGAACTCGCCCAGCGAATCCCAGCGCAGGTGGTTTTCTTCCACCAGTTGCTGCACGTGCTTGGGCGCGGAGCCGCCGGCACCCGTTTCGTACATGCCGCCACCGGCCATCAGCGGCACGATGGAGAGCATCTTGGCCGAGGTGCCCAGTTCCATGATGGGGAACAGGTCGGTCAGGTAGTCGCGCAGGATGTTGCCGGTGGCGCTGATGGTGTCGAGGCCGCGGATCACGCGCTCCAGCGTGTAGCGCATCGCACGCACCTGGCTCATGATCTGGATGTCGAGGCCGACCGTGTTGTGCTCATGCAGGTACATCTTCACCTTGGTGATGAGTTCCTTTTCGTGCGGGCGGTACGAGTCGAGCCAGAACACCACGGGCATGCCGGAGTTGCGGGCGCGGTTCACGGCCAGCTTCACCCAGTCGCGGATCGCGGCGTCCTTGACCTGGCACATGCGCCAGATGTCACCGGCTTCCACGTTCTGGGACAGCAGCACTTCGCCGGTGGCCAGGTCGGTGATGTTGGCCACGCCGTCTTCAGCGATCTCGAAGGTCTTGTCGTGCGAGCCGTATTCCTCGGCCTGCTGCGCCATCAGGCCCACGTTGGGCACCGTGCCCATGGTCTTGGGGTCGAACGCGCCGTGCCACTTGCAGAAGTTGATGATCTCCTGGTAGATGCGGGCGAAGGTCGACTCGGGCATCACGGCCTTTACGTCCTTCAGGCGGCCGTTGGCGTCCCACATCTTGCCGCTGTTGCGGATCATGGCGGGCATGGACGCGTCCACGATGATGTCGTTGGGCGAGTGGAAGTTGGTGATGCCCTTGGCCGA
>Ga0209023_10006955_pt1 | contig 11770 bp, 8 predicted proteins | sample LakOneMetagenome_FD_187468 | JGI IMG/M metagenome (GOLD analysis project Ga0209023, IMG submission 187468) | Freshwater and sediment microbial communities from Lake Erie, Canada (SPAdes) (version 2) | ecosystem: Environmental > Aquatic > Freshwater > Lentic | place: Lake Erie, Canada | collected...
TGCCATACAATGCTTAACCGGTATTGCGGGTCCTGCATCAGCGTATAAAACTTTTTTGCTGTTGGAATGGTGGTGGTAAAAATGCGCAGTTCCTTACTGTCCTTGGTACGGGCAATGATCTCTTCCCGCCAGTCGCCAAATAAGTCGGCCGACAAACAGGGATTGGCCTTAGTGCCGTTATTACTCACGCAATCAAAATTCCTGGCATCAAATAAGGTTTGTGTTTTACTGCTGTCGTAGATCCATTTGCTAACATTCACACCATTCAGTATTTCACTCAGCACATCACCATCCCAGAAGATGCCCATATTGCAGGGCGGTGTTTTTTCTGCGATTGTGTTTCCCTTGCAGTCAAACATACCGGTAATGCCTGCACCGGCCACCCAGCATTCATAGCCGGGATAACGCGGGTCAATATCCAGCGCCAGTGCACGGCCCGGTCCTTCGCCATCGCCACCGGCTTTTACCGAAGCTTTTTTCCATATCACTTCCCCTGTCCGGGCATCGCGGAAATTGGCGCCGGCATCATCAAATCGTTCCTGGGTACTGAATACTTCCAAACCGGGACGTGAAGGATCCAAATCAGAAACATGCAGTGCATCAGCATGGCCAATACCTGTGGTGTACAAACCTTTGCCATTATCATCAACGGTCATTTGTCCATATACAATTTCATCTTTGCCATCGCCATCCACATCGGCCACGGTTAAATTATGATTACCCTGGCCTGCATATTTTTCATTGCCGCTTTCGTTGGTATCAAATACCCAGCGCTTATTCAGTTTGCCATTCTTAAAATCCCATGCAGCTAAAATGGTACGGGTATAATAACCGCGGCACATTACCAAACTTGGATGCACCCCATCCAAATAAGCCACGCAGGCTAAAAACCGGTCCATACGGTTACCATAACCATCGCCCCACATGGCTTTTAATTCTTCTGTGGTGGGATTTAATTTACCATGGCGTGGGGGAATATAATCTGTTGTGGTAATGGCTTCGCCTGTTAATCCATTGAACACCGTTAAATATTCAGGGCCGGATAAAATATAGCCCTTATCATTGCGCCAGTCTTTGGTGGAATCGCCAATTACATTTCCCTTACCATCAATACTGCCATCGCCCGTTTTCATCGCGATCTCTGCTTTACCATCACCATCTAAATCATATACCATGAACTGGGTGTAGTGGGCGCCCTCACGGATATTTTTGCCAAGGTTGATCTGCCATAAAAAAGTACCGTTTAATTTATAAGCCTGGAAGATGGGCGGGTCGGTAATGCCTGCCTGGGAATTATCTTTTCCTTTTCCGGCAAGGTGAATAATAATTTCATATTCGCCATCGCCATCCAGGTCTCCCACCGACGCATCATTGGCGGAATAGCCATCGGGCGTTCGTAAAGGAATGGACAAATAAGTTTTGGCCAGCGCCGGCACCGTAAATTTTTCTGATGCCGGTTGTTCTTTTCCTTTAACAAGGGGTGTTACGAAATAGGTGTAGGCTTTGGTGCTGTCTGTTTTGTCATCAATAAAATGGGTGTAAGCCGTTACAGGTTTGTTGTTGAGCTTTGCCAGTTTGTCTTTACCGAAGCTGCGGTATACATTAAAACTTACATTGTCATCATCTGTAACCAGCAGGCGCCAGCTGATAAAAATATTTCCTTTGCCGTCCGGTACGGCCACCAGGCCACGGTTCAAATATTCCATCTGGCGTTGAGCGAAGGATACACTGCAGCAGGCCATAATAAAAATCAAGATGCCTAATTGTTTATTCATACTACACTTTTTATTAAGTTAATTTTTATAAATTCATTGCCTTTGCCTCCACTGCCGGCGGGCAGCGTACCTGCACCGGCGCTGCTTTTGGTTCTTTCAAAAAATTTGCGCCTGCGGCTAATTTTTGAATCCCGCCTGCGGCGGCACCGAACCAAAAGAGGCGCCTCATGCAGGTACTGGTGAAGGATTATGCAGTGCATCAAATTTGTAATGTCAATACTCTTTAACTTGCAGGTGAACCCCACTTTCCACTTTCCACTTTCCACTTTCCACTTTCCACTTTCCACTTTCCACTTTCCACTTTCCACTTTCCACTTTCAATTCTCAACTTTCAACTTTCAATTCCCAGTTCTAAACGGCAACGCCGGCAACCCCTCCTTATTAATAAAATTCGGCTGTGCTTTTTCATCCCATGCAAAACGCACATATTTTGGTTTTTTAATTTCCGGTGATGACACGATCAGTTTATCGCCATCAATAACTGCCACCGCATTTACAAATTTGCCGTCTGCTGCTGCAATGGTAAACCAGTTGAGTGCATTGCCATCACTGGTGGTTAAGCCGCTGCCGGTATGGGTGAACTGTAATATGATGCGGTGCTTTTTTATTTTTGCAGAACGGTACATGGGTCCCGATACTGCAGCCTGTTTGATACCATAATCTTTTTCCAGTGCCCACAGTGCCAGCCTTCTTCCCACTGTCCATTTATAAGAAGGATGTATATCGGAAAGGTTATCCACTAAATCTGTAGTCACCACCATGCCCGTATTTTTTAATTGTAATGATCTGGCCTGTGCTTCCCAAAACTCGGGCAGCAGTGTGGTGGCATGTGGTTTTTTATCTTTTCTTGCCGTGTACAGGTAGGGCGCAATCTGTACATAATAAAATGGCAGCCGGTCATCTTTAAATACATTGCGCCAGGTATTTACTAACAATTCAAATTTTGCAGGATAGGTTTGCTGGTCCTCCACCATCACATTGCTTTCGCCCTGGTACCATAATATGCCTTTGATGGCAAAAGGAATTAATGGTTCAATCAATCCTTTATACATCTGGCCGGGGTGCATGCCGTCTATCTTAAAATTGGGACCGGTGATGGAATCTTTAAAAAAAGCGGATTGCTCATAGCTCCATGCTGGTTGCCACTGCTCTATCCTGGTACCGCCCCAGCTGCTGGTGATAATACCAATGGGCACATTTGTTTTGGCATAAATTTCCTTTGCAAAAAAATAACCGATGGCGCTGGCATAACGCACCAGGGTATCGTTACCATCCGTCCACCCTTTGGTGGGCAGCAGCGGCATTTTATTCAGGTTCTTTTCCACGTACAGATACCGGATGGCATCCGGCCGGGGTTCGGTTTGTGCCACTGTGGCTTCATCAATGCCTTTTTTGGGGGCGGCATATTTTTTCAGTTGCCTGTCGAAGGTATATTCCATATTGCTCTGGCCGCTGCAGAGCCATACATCGCCCACTAAAATATTTTTCAGCGTGATGGTGCTGCCGCTTTGCACGGTTAATGTTTGCGGTGTGGCAGCAACCTGTAAAGGCTGCAATACCACCTGCCATTTGCCGGCAGTATCAGCAATGGTGGACCGTTGTTGCCCTGCAAACTGCAGGGTAACTGACTGGCCTGCGCCTGCCCTGCCCCAGATGCTGACGGGCTTATCCCTTTGCAATACCATATTATCAGAAAAAGCCCCGGCAATTTGTAACTGTGCCTGTGCGGTAATGGCGGCCAGGCAAATGAAAATAGTAATTATGCTTTTATGCAGTGCAGACAATCCCATACAGCCAATCGTTTTGTGTACACAATTTAGTGTATCTGGCATGGGCTGCATCCTGTTGCATCCTGAGTGAAAAGGGTGGATAAAAGCAGTGGTTGGGGCGACGGATTTGCCAGGGTATGGCGTTGCGAAGGGTTGTTGTTAAGTATGGTAAAGCACTATTTAGCTGTTCCTATAGTATTACCAGAATTTAATATTACATTTATTAATAAATTGCATTGCTGCTATAAACAATTTAAAATGTATAACACTAGTTGGTTGATTACTAACGCCGATTTAAAATGATATATAGCGTGTAATAGCATAAAGCGTAGTGTTGGTGGCAATTTTTTACCCCTATTTTATTTTAAAGGATTTTGATTGTATCATAATAATTGAGCAACTATCTTGCAATAAATACCCTGTTAAGGGTATTTACAAATACTGATTAAATTGCGTTATTTAAATTATAATTTAAACCCTTTATGCGAAAATTAACTTTGGTATTAATAAGTTCCTTTTTCTTTCATGTTTCCTTTGCACAATCATACATCGAGCCTTTAAATAAGTTGAAAACATATATGCAAAGCGTTGCGAAATTATATGTGACGAATATGGAAATAAAGGATAATTACCTGTATATCTATTCCTACGGGGACAGCTATGAAAAAATTAATATTAAAAAGCTGGGCGCAGCCGTTGCCAATAAGGAGAAAAAATTTGTTGTATTGCATTGTAGTGGCGACTGTGAATACTCTTCCATCTCCAAATACAAAAGCAACATGGTGATGTTTTTAGACCATGACGATGGCGTTTGTGAAAAATTACCGGCACTACTTAATGACTTTATAAGCACTTATGATAAGGATTTTGGAATCACCTATGTCCCGCCTGTAGTTCCTGTTGCAGACATTCCGGAAATAAGACCTGCTGGTTTTGGCGAAATACTTTATGCCGATAATGCGCCTGCACCCGGTGAATGCCCAAACCCCGGTACGGTAAGGGTATATGGCATCGGTAACAGCAGCAGCAGGATCAATGATTTAAAAGATACGCTCAGTAACACAGAAAAACTAAGCTGGCTTGAAAACAGTGCACTGGCATTTAGTGACAACGAACAGGACTTATACTTCCGGCATCCAACCGATAATTACTACCAGGTATGGAATGTTGCCAGCAAACAAAAAACGGCCGAAATTCCTTTTAACGAAGCCGGCAATACGGCTGCGGGCAGAAGGGTTAGTTCATCCTTCCCCAATACAGTTTATCCAAAGGATACATACCTCAATACCAAGATCTGGATATCGGAAGACCTGAACATCAGTTTTGATAAAGACGATCGATTCACCATCTCTTCCCTGCAAAATCTGCCCCAACATAATTTCTATATGTCTTTACGGGGCTATGCTTTTGAAAGTAATTTTATTGACTATGAAAAATTTGTAAAAAAAGTACCCCTCTCCAATATTAAGTACTACTTCAATTTTTACAAGAGCACAAACAAACTCTTTATTATTGTAACCGGCGACCAGATCACTAAAGATAAAAGCTATTATCCCTATTGCGGGGTGTACAGCTATAATTTAACTACCGGCTCAAAGGACGAATTGATGGAAAATATAAACTGCCAGACTGTTTATGGAGAGAATTATAAAGACAGGTGGTATTTTTCAAAATATTCGCTTGTTCATGCCTATGTGCGTGACCCAAGCCTTTTGTTCAGACAATTCTCATTGGCGTATGTTTCAAAGAAAGACCTAGTCTATTCCTGCAGCAGGCCTAATTGGATAACCGGTGCTGGAAATCCCAATGGCTGGTATATGCAATACATAGGGTCGGACAGTGCCGGTAATCCTTATCTCTGCAAACCGATTAATAATGCCATCTTAATTAAAAAACATTTGGTTAACGCAAAGTGCACCTGGGAACCGGTTGTAAACATCATGCATTCCAACAACAGAAGAAATACAGTACAACGCAGGCAGGAAGAGACTTTGAATGTAATGGCCGTTTCTCCATCGGGAAAATTATTTGCTTACCTGAACCTGCACAACATTCCTGATGGCGGTAACATAGCCTCCATTATGCTTTATAATGATGCAGAAAAAGACAGGGTGTACACCTTCAACGATCAAACCAAATACAACCCCAATATTGCTAAAAATTATATTACCGATAAAGAAAGTGAAGAACTGGCATTGACCTGGAAAAACCAGACAAACGCAGCAAAAGATAAACGACTGGCATTATATAAAGGGCGGGCAGATTCATTAAAAGCAAAAATTGCTGAAGCTGAAAAAGAACTGGTAGCCACCTATCAAAAAGATATTGATTTAGCAAAACAAGGAAAATATACAGAGTTACTTGCAGGCAAAAAGTGGAATGGGTACAAAGAATATTTATCAACCATGACTTATGCTGGCCAAGATGGAAGCCCTGATAGAACCATCACTGCTTTATTTAAAATTCAGGAGGAGTTAGAATTTATAAAAAGAGGTGAAAACATCGATGTAAAAATGATTGAGACACTTACACTACCAAGAGGGAAAGTGGACGATTATGGGAGACTAATATTGAAAGACAAAGACTTATCGGATAATGGTTATGCAATGAATGGCTATAGTGCGGTTAAATATATCACCTCAACATGCTCGGCTCCTTTAAGTGAATTTAAGTGGCCTGAATTCAGATTGGGCAACACAGCTTATATAGGCTGCAGTGACCCTTTTGGAAGTATTAAAGGTGCTGAGGTTATAAATGATAGTAAGTATTATAAAAAGTTTACCGACCAGTTTATGAATTTTTTGTGGAAGTGTAATTTTAAATTCTTTTTAAGTGAAGGCAGTTTAAAAATAACACTGCTTGCCACCGGAAATGATGGTACAGTAATAGGAATTGATTATGAAAAAACTGCTGAACAATTACAAATCGAGGAAAGAAAAAGTAATTTGGTTACACAATTAAAAGAGCTGGAAAATTTTATTGAAAACGGCAATTGACTAAATATCTAATTATTACTAATTAGTGGGCTCACTATAACTGCCACCAACATTGGGTTTGCTGCAAGGCTGGCAGGACATTGGAGCAATGGGCATTTTATCGCTGTTGTGCTTCATCTGGGCTGGACCTACCCAATTGGGCTTTTGTTTGTTAACCTGTACTTTTATATCTTTAATCAACAGCGGTTCCAGGCAGACAAGCAATGAATTCCAGCCCTGCAGCAAGCCCTGCCCGTTAGCGGCAAGGCTAGGGCAACAGCCTACGAGACGTAATTTGCATTAATTGACATAGCTTTATTTTAAATTATATAGTATGAAAAAAGGCGGACTGGAAAGTAACGAAGATAAAATGGGAGTTGAAATACCAAAAGAAAAAAGGTATTTAAACACAACCTCCTATGACTACTCAGTACAATTCTTGGTTGAACTTATGTCTGGGGACATTCCAAAAATAATATTAGCAGTACCATTTCAAAGGAATTTCATCTGGAAAGTTGATAGGGCATCGCAGCTTATTGAAAGTGTAATAATGAATGTGCCAATTCCTCCATTATATTTTGCTGAAGAGGAATCTGGAAGATGGTTAGTAATAGATGGACTTCAAAGACTAAATACAATAAATCAGTATTTCCAAAATGAATTCTCTCTTAAAGGACTAGATATTATTAAGGAATTAGAAGGACTCAAATACAAAGATTTACCTCCAAAGGCAAAAGACCTATTGAAAGATGGGCTGATGCGTATTAATGTTATTAAAAAAGATAGTCATGAAGATATCAAGTATGACATCTTTATGCGTCTAAACAAAGGCTCTGTAACTTTAAATTATCAAGAGCTTCGCAATTGTCTTTACCGTGGTTTTTTAAATGACTTCGCCAAAAATTATGCTGCTACAAATAAAGACTTTCAAAAAGTAATCAAACTAAAAAAAGCACACGAAAGATACCTGGATGTTGAGTTTATTATGAGGGTTTTAGCTCTCGAAGAAAAATTGGAAGTAACTAAAGAAGGAAAATATTACATTCAAGATTATAGCGGAAGAATGGTGAATTTCATAAATGATTTTATGAAAAGGAATGCCAAATTAACAAAAGAAGAAGCCCTTGCTGTAATGGAAGGATTTGACGAAACAATAAAAAAAGTAATTGCTGTTTTTGGTATAGCGAATGCATTTAAGGACACAACAATAGCTTCTTCAAGATTCAATAAGTCAATAGGAGAATTCATATCAATTAGCTTTAAAAAATATAACTTGGAAACCTTAGTAAAAAAGAAAAAAGTAATAACAGATTTATTAACCAAACTGTTGAACGAAAATGATGCTTTTAAAAAATCAATTTCGCAAAAAACTACAGACACTGACATTGTGAATTTTAGACTAAATCTTTGGTTAAAAGAACTTGACAATGCCTTATAAATTTACAGCTACAACTGATTATATAAGCTCCGAACAGAAAATTAAGACACTTATCAGTTTTGCTGTTAAAGAGGAAAAGAAAGGCAATGACGATAACAGGGTCTTATTTCTAAAACTGGGTGTGGTATTACTAGTTACTCGTTTTCAAGTATATGTAGAGCGGGTACTTGATGAATTTAACTATGAGTTAAAAAATACAAATAAACTTAATAGTCAGTTGCCTTTACATCTCAGGCTTTATTCTATAAAACTTCATTCAGAAAGAAAAGCAATTCAATCTGAATTAAAAGACCCAACAACATTTAATCCTACGAAATTACAATCTGTAAAATCTATGGTTTCACTCTTAAGTGAATTTTGCGATGATGCGATTGCTATTCACCCAGAACTTAAAATTGACACAAAGTTTCCACTTGGAAAACAGGGATTAAATGAACTTAAAGGGTTGTTCAAACAAATTGAAGGGAAAGATATTTTTGAAACTGCTAAGTTTGATATTAACAAGCTGAATGAAATTTTAAATAGACGGCATAATATCATTCACGAGGATGCAAATGACCAGTTGACTGAAATAAAAGTAAAAGAGTATAAAGTTTTCATTGCAGTAGTAGTAAAATATATTGACAAGTATTTAGCCAAAATACTAAAGTAGGAATAGCTATCTGTAAGGCAAACATCTAAAGTAAATTAGCAAAATGAAGTTTAATTTTAAAATCTTGATGGTTTTGGCTTTATTAGTAATGCTTTTTACAACTACTTTTCTTTGGTTAAAAGGAGTCGCAACAGATTTTACTGCTAATCTGACTACAGAAATTTTGGGAATAATTATTACAGTACTTATAGTCGACGTTCTTTTGAAAAAGAATGAGGAAGAAAAAAAAAGAAAGGTTTCTCATATAGCTTTAATACAATGCTTAAAAGCGGCAGATAGAATCCTTACTTTATTCTACCCAAAAGATTATGGCACCGGCATTACAATCAAGTATACATTTGGAAGTCATGAAATAATCACGATTAATAATTCATTTACGAACGGAACTGAGTTTATTTTAAGTATTAAAGACAAAGGACTTTTTGCAAAGCGTATTGAGAGCGAGGTAAAAGACCCAACTTTTGTTGATTATGCTTCTACAAGGACATACTTATTCGAGAAAAATGAAAAATTATTAGAGTTGGGGTATATGTTTAATCATGCTATGGCAGCATTACAATATTCTGATGATAGTGAGCTTTATTCATTGGCTCTAGACATGCATTTAGCAATGATGCAATATTATGACATGAAAGAAATGAATGCTGGTCATAAGACTATTGCTGACCTAATTGCAGAATTTGAAATTCCTATGGTTAATGCAGCTATTAAAGTTCGTTCGGCAATTATTAATCAAGCAGACAAGACAGAAGAACTCTTAAATTTCAATACAATTCGAGCGGCCTTAAAGAAGAAAAAGGTTAATTAGCTTTCTGCTTATTTTAAAATGGCTTGTCTCATTCAACAAATTTGGAATAGCCATCAACAATGTAGCACAACAAAGCAGCAGCCCAGCCGCTAACATGGTATTAGCAAAAGCGGGGCTGGACATTGGCACTTCGGCAGCGGTAAGCATCCAATCATCGGTCTGGGCTAGACCGTTTAATTATCGGCTTTTATTCTTAATTTCAAATTCACAATACTTAGAGGCTTCAGCACCAGGCGGACACAGCAACAATGCCCCCGCCTTCGCTAATACCTCGACGTTGTAAGCCATTTTCTTGGACACACCCTAAACTTCAAAAGATGACAGCAAACATTCTTCACCTTAATAAATATCTTTTATGCGGACACCTTTAAAAATTATAGTTATCATCGGAATAGTAATTTTATGCAGTCTTATTGGCGTAGCAATGAATGGCGGCAATGGAAATAGTAAAGCCCCGATTTTTGTTGTTGCAGGAGCTTTAGCAGCAATAAGAGCCGTTTGGAAATATAAACCTGCAGACGAAACAAAAGAAACCAATGTAGAAAATCAACAACTTGACAAAAAATAATTTTCATGTTTGTTGATTACTATTCAATTTTAGAAATATCTGAATTTGCGACCCTTGACGAAATAAAAGCAGCCTTTCGCAAACAGGCAATCAGGTGGCATCCTGACAGAAATCCTGGTGTTGACACAACAAGGCAAATGCAACTAATTAACGAAGCGAATTTAATTTTAAAAGACCCTGAAGCAAGAAATCGGTTCAATCAAGAATATCAAAAGTTTAAATCTTACCGCCAAGCAAAAGAACAAGAAGAAGCAAAAACAAATCAGCAGGAAGAAAAAAAGCAACAACAGGAAAAGGAAAAAACTACTACTCAAGAAACAAAAGAACCAGAATTTGAATACCAAGAGTATACTGTAAAAGATGATGTTTTAAAACAATGGATGGCTAATGCTAAAAGGCAAGCAGTTGATTTAGCAAAACAAACTATAAAAGAATTTGGCGGAATGGTTGCAGTCGGAGCAAAGGAAGGTGTTAAAGCTGCTGGGCAAACCTTTTTAATTCAAATTGTAATTGGTATTATTTTCCTAATCATATTCGGTTTATCTAAAAGTTGTAACTAATGAAATATTTATTAATTGGATTTTTACTTTTTACACAAACAGTTTTCGCACAAGAAACACCTGCAACATTTTGGAACAACCGTTGTGACTTTAAAACAGATGGTACAGGTAAGTCGTTGGGTTTAAAAATAAAGTTTTCAATTCCCTGTGCATGGAAACAAGCCGATGGCGAAAGACCTCATGTGGTAAAGAAATTCTCTTATGGCTTTGCAGACGGCAGTTCTGTCATGCAAACATTTACTATTACAAAAATGCCCCAAACACCTTCTAAAGCCGAAGTAGATGAAATGTTTACGCAAAAAGGATTAAAGGAACTTGGTGAAAGTTTAGGCACTTATATATCAGGGCGTAAATTAAAAGTTGACGGCTTGGACTGTGGGGAAATCACAGTTAAAATGACAAGAGAAAATCCAGTTGGAACTTTATACATTTATTCATTACAGTACTATTTTGTTTATAAAGACAAAATGATAGTATTTGGGTTTTCCGCTGGGTCAACAAGCGATGAGACCTCTAAATCACTTTTTGAAAATTATAAAACTTTATTTAGGGGTATAGCTGGCACAACAGTTTTTCTTTCAAAATGGGAATAAAGAAAGGCCTTAACTTCATATTAGAAAAACAGCTTACAACAAAAGGTTTGCCGCAAGGCTGGCGGACGGAATAACAATCGGCAGTTGTACTACTATCAACTAATATCGGGCTTGACAGAATTCTATTTGGCTTTTAGTTGTTAACTTCATCATTAGTTTTTCAATCGGCTTCAGTTGCCGGGCGGACACAGCAACAATTCCAGCCCTGCGGCAAGCCTCGAACGTTGCAAACAATTGGGCGGCTCCGTGGATAGCAACGACCAAGTGAACAAACTTTAAGTAACCAATGACTGCTTAGAATACAATTTACTGAACATGGAAAATTTATCACAAACCTCTCCCTGGAACGTTTACGAAAAATTTGCATTCCGTTTTGTTTTTATCTTTTTTATCCTGTTTATCGTTTTCCTGGACTGGTCTGTTAATTCTATTTTGTCCAATTTCTATTATAATGGAAACCTCGCAGAATTTTTAGATAGCGTCATTTCCTGGACCGGGAAACAGCTTAGCCGCCGTTGGTAGCCCGAAGCCCACCGCAGCGCCGTTGTTGGTATGCAGGGTTAGAAAATTGTGCGCTGGCTTACCAACAACACCGCATACGGCACCCCAATAAAAAAATAAAAAATGGTAAG
>Ga0209023_10006956_pt1 | contig 11768 bp, 12 predicted proteins | sample LakOneMetagenome_FD_187468 | JGI IMG/M metagenome (GOLD analysis project Ga0209023, IMG submission 187468) | Freshwater and sediment microbial communities from Lake Erie, Canada (SPAdes) (version 2) | ecosystem: Environmental > Aquatic > Freshwater > Lentic | place: Lake Erie, Canada...
CTTCCTACGTTGAGACCAGAGCGACGTCGAAGGCGACGCTCGATGCAGCGAGGTCGAAGGCCACGCGGCGAACCGCATTTCCCATGTCGTTCGCCGCGCCCGCCCACCCCTGCTCCGAAGAGAGCGCCCGGGCTCGGCCACCCGGAACGAGAACGGGCCGACGAAGAACCACTCGGTCGGCAGCCGTCCCAGCCACAGCACTGCGGTGGCGGCCAGGGTGCCCGCCGTCGCCACGACCATGGCGGCCACGCCCCACCCCGCACTCCGCTCGACCAGCCCGTAGGCGGCCAGGCCCACGGTGACCGCGGTGGTCCAGGTGGCGGCGACCGCAGCGGCGACCCGGTTCCCCCGCACGGCAGCCACCGCGGAGGCCCCGGCGAACAGCACCAGGTCTGGCCCCACCAGCAGCCGGGGCTCCCACCCGCCGAGGGTCCAGACCCGCACCCGGTCCGATGCCAACACCGACGCCCACCACACGGCGCCGGCCACCGCCTGCGCCCCGAACCAGGCCCGAGCCCCCTGCACCGTCGCCAGGCCCGCCGAGTCCGCCGCCGCATCCATCGGACCAGCATGGCCGGCAGCCGCGGACGCCGGAGCGGACGGCGCTCAGGTGCGAGCGACGGCGCCCAGCTCGGCCCAGGCGGACCGGGTGACCTGCCAGACCGCGTCGGTCCCGCAGTCGGCCGGTGCCTGGGCCCGGGCAGCTCCCGGGATGTCGGGCAGCCGGGTGAACCCGAGCTTCTCGGGCACCCGGCGGCTGGCCAGGTTGGTCACGTCGTGGTGGATCTCGACCCGGTCGATGTCGGCGACCGTGAAGGCCAGGTCGGTGAGTGCCCGGCTGGCCGCGGTGGCGATGCCCCGGCCCTCGTGGCGGTGGCCCACCCAGTAGCCGATCTCCAACCCGCCCGGCCCGAGGCGTCGGTGCAGGCCGGCCGAGCCCACCACCGCGCCGTCGATCCGGATGGCGTACACGCAGTCGCCGCCCGCCGCCCAGGCCTCGTCCCACTGCTCCTCGAGCCGGACCCGAGCCTCGCGGGGGAGGGGCTCGTGGGCGATCCACGCCATGCGCGGCCGCAGGTGCTCGAGGTTCTCGGCGATGGCAGCGGCCAGCACGTCGACGTCGTTCGGCGTCCACCGATCGAGGTGCAGGTCACCGATGCGTGCGTGCTCGGGCAGCCGTTCCATCGCCCCATGGTGCTCGCCGACCTCGAGCCCACCCAGCGGTTTGCCCTGCTCCAGCGGCGTCGGCCACCGCTGCCTACCCTGGCCGCATGGCTCGAACGATCACGGACGAGGACCTGCGCGACGCCGTCATCACCCGCACCACGATGGCCGGCGCCACCCTGCGCGACGTCGACCTGTCCCGGGTCCGCATGCGTGGCGTCTACCTCTGGCACGCCGACATCGAGGGTGACGTCGAAGGCCTCACCATCAACGGCGTCGAGGTCGAGCCGCTCATCGACGCCGAGCTCGACCGCCGCCATCCCGAGCGGGCCATCCGCCGGGCGACGGACCCCGAGGGGCTCCGCTCCGGATGGGCCGCCCTCGAGGCGATGTGGGCGGTCACCATGGAGCGCGTCGCGACGCTGCCCCCTGGCACGGTCGACGAGTCGGTCGACGGCGAGTGGTCCTTCGCCCAGACCCTGCGCCACCTCGTGATGGCCACCGACAGCTGGTTCGGCCTGGGCGTCCGCGGTCGCAGCGAGGCCGACGCCTTCCACCCGCTGGGCATGCCGTTCTGGGAGTGGCACGACGAGGCGCTCGCCGCCGGGATGCTCGTCGACACCACCCCGCCCTTCGATGACGTCCTCGCCGCCCGAGCCGACCGGGTCGCCCAGGTCCGCGACTACCTCGCCACCGTGACCCCCGAGCAGCTCGCCGAGCCGAACGACGGCCCGCCCTGGTGCGGCTCCCCGGTCACCGCCCTCGACTGCATCCGCATCATCGGCAACGAGGAGTGGCAGCACCACCGCTTCGCCACCCGCGACCTCGACCTCCTGGCCGCCCGCCCCGGGGCCTGACTGCGCTCGCTTCTCCGAATGGTGGTCCGGGGTACGTGGCCGGGGTGAGCGGCACGCAGGACTTCGTCGAGCGGATCGGTGAGGTCGTGGACGTCGTCGGCGTGCTCGCCATGGTGGCCGGGGCCGCGGTCGTGCTCGTGGTGCAGGGGGTGCGGTTCGCACGTGGTGCGCTGGCGGAGGACAGCTACCGAGAGGTGCGCCACGGCGTGGGGCGATCGATCCTGCTCGGCCTCGAGCTGCTGATCGTGGGCGACATCATCCGCACCGTCGCCGTCACCCCCACGTTCCGATCCGTGGGCGTCCTGGCCGTCATCGTCCTCATCCGGACGTTCCTGTCGGCGACCCTCGAGCTCGAGATCACCGGCCGCTGGCCCTGGCAGGCCGCGCCCACCTGAGGATCGACGATGTGGTGGGCCACCAGGGACTTGAACCCTGAACCGGCGGATTAAAAGTCCGATGCTCTGCCAATTGAGCTAGTGGCCCAGGGGACGGCGCGAATCCTGGTTCGGAATCGGGTGCGCCGCCCGGATGGCCGACGTTACCTGGCCGCCTGGTCCGGTCTCGGAGGTCTTGAGGCGGGGAGAGGCGCGAACGGATCAGTTGCGCTGGGTCAGGGCGCGGCGGTGCCCCTCGACGGGCGGGTCGAGGGCAGTTCAGGCGGCGGCGGTGAGGAGGCCGGGAGGGCCCAGGACATCGGTACCGGTGCGTTCCCGGTAGCGGATGCCGGCGGTGTAGTTGAGGCCGATGCCGGAGAAGATGAGCCGCATCGTCTGGCGGGCCTTGCCGACCGCGGGCGCTCGCTTGTCGGGCCACCAGCGCTTCATCCACTCGTTGAGGGATTCGGCTCGGCTGCGGGCGGTGACGGTTCCGAAGTTGTCGTGGCCCACGGCGATGAGCCGCAGGGCTTCGGTGCGGTTGAGCTTGCGCTTGCGGTCGTCGTCGTTGGTGGTGTGGCGGATCCTGACGGTGCCGCCGCGGAGTCGGGCCGGGACCCGTGCGTCGTCGGGGATCTGGTAGTCGCGGTAGACGCGGCCGAGGGAGCTGGCTCGGGTCGGCCGGGGAAGGACTTGGCCCGGCTCGAGCATGACGTGCTCGTCTTTGCCGGCGATGTGGACCTGGATGTGTGCGGCGCCGGCGATCGCGACGATGTTCACCCTGCCCACGACCTCGCCGTCGCGGCGGGCCGGGAGCCCGGTGTCGATGAGTTGCTGCTTAGGGGTGTTGGTTTTCTTGTTGGCCAAGTGGACCTTGGCGTGGATCTGGACGCCCATCTCGAAGCCCGCTTGGATGTCGACCCCTCGGGCGGCCTTGTCGTACAGGACTCCGTCGATGCCGGGGAGCCGGTGGGTCTTGAGACGGCGGATGGCGTCCATCGATGCCTGCATCTCGCTGACCCCGTCGGGGACGTGGTACGCGGCGACCATCACGTTCTCGCCGACCTCGCTCGTGCTCGCGTGGAGGAGTCCGAACATCGTTCCCGCCACGTCGGTACGGATGATCTCGTCGGCGTCGTTCTTGCGGTGCTGGTGCGAGGCATCGGGGTCGTGGCGGATGAACACGATTTCGCCGGTCTCGCGGTCGACCTGTCGTGCGCCCTTGGACTCGTTGAACCTGGACTTCACCACAGTTCCGTCGCCGATGAGGAGGTCGCGGAGGTCCGGGTTGGTGGGCTGATGGCGGTCCGGGTCGCAGAGGCCCATCCGCAGCGCGAGTGACGCCGATGCGGTCTCGAAACCGGTCGAGACCGAATCCAGGAACTCCTGGTTCTGGGCCTTGTTGCAGAAGCGGTTGAACTGGGAGCGGTTGGGTCCGCGGGCGCCCGGCTGCAGGCCCTTGTAGGCGGGAAAGAGGGGGGCGAGGTGAGCTCGGATCGGTTCCCAGACCTCAGGGCTCTGCAGGGTGGCCTGGGTCAAGCGGTCGTTGGCAACCAAGGTGGCGACGACCCCGAAGAGGACCATGACCTCCGGGGGGTGCAGGGGCTTGCGCCCGGCCCTTCCCGTCCCGCGTTCCCACGGCTGGGCCGTGGCGACGGGGTCCTCGAGGTGGTCGAGCTCTGCGCACAGCTCGGTGAGCATCGGCGAGCGAGCCAAGCCGATGGCGACCTCGTTGGCGGTGATCGGCCGGAGGTCGCGTCCCTTCGGGCGTCGAGGCCGCTTGGAGCGGAGCGGCTTGTCGGTCTGGGTCACCAAGACCAGCCGATGTGGGCCGCTGCTGCGTCTAGGGAGCGCACGCCGAGGCAGCGGGCGACGTCCTCGATCCGCCCGGTGGCGTCGAACACGGACTTGCCGGCCCAGGCCGGGAGCGAGGCCGGCTTGATGCCGGGCTCCCCGCAGAGACCGGCGACGACGAGCGTCTCGTGGATGAGGGAGTTCGTCGATGCCTGGGTGGCGTTGCGGCTCGCCGTCGCCGCGGTCAACAAGGGCGTTGTCGGGTCGGAGCCGACCTCTTCGATGCGAGCCGCGAGTTGAACGACACCCCAGGCGGTGAGCTGCCCGAAGCGCAGGTCGCGCTTGTTCTCGTTGCCGTGCAACCAGACGCGACCGGTGCCCAGGTCGACGTCGCCTACGACCGCGGCGCCCATCTCGCTGTTGGTGGCCGTTGCCTGGCCCAGCGCCCACGCCGCCGGTCGGCGGGTATCGAGCGAGGTCCGCTTGGCCCACACACGGCCCAGGGCCTCTTCGTCGTCGGCCAACGGCCGACACCCCGAGGACACCTTCGGGGGCAGCTTCATGTCGATCGTCGGGTCTGGTGCGTGAAGGCCGAGTTGGCGGGCGCTTCCGTAGAGGGTCCGGATGGCGGTGCGGCGGGTGTAGCGCGTGGAGGTCGATGGGGCGACCCAGCGATCGGAGCGGTCTTGGACGGCTTGGTCGATGAAGTCACCGGCGAGCAGCGGGTCGATCTCGTCGAGAGTGGCGATCCCGGAGTAGGACGCAAAGGACGCGAACCGGCTCATCTCGGCGAGCATCCGCATCGTGGACTGGGAGGTCGAGTCGCAGACCGATGCGATGTGAGAGCACACCAGCCCTAGGACGACCTCGAGGGCCAGGTCGCTCATGGCCCCGGCCAGCGCCAGGACGGAGTGGATCGCGAGCGCCTCGTTGGTGCCGAGGTCGTTGGCGGTCCAGCAAGCCATGACGCGCTGGCCGGTCCCACGGAGGAGGCGGTTGACCGACTTCGGGCAGGGCTCGGCCTCGCCCCTCGGCCCGAAGGGCAGGAGGGGCTGGTGGGCTGCGCTTGGGCGCGTCGAAGAGAGGCGAGGGTCGAGCATCGAGAGGTGCGAGGTGCCCGACGCCGGGCTAGCCGGGATCGGCGGATGGGCGTTCGGGATCGCTCGAACAGCTTGATGCGGAGCGCGCCTTGTGTCGACGGTTCGGGAGCCACCACGGCGCAATCCGAACGCGCAGCAGGCGGCTGACCTGGTGCTTCTCGTTTCCCGCATCGAATGAGCGCGTCGCAGAGGGCTGTCTCGACCGGGTGGAGAGCCGGGGTCCTGTGGATAGAGCGGTAGATCGAAGCCGAGCAATCCACAGGACCACCTAGGGCCATGAACTTCTAGGTCCTGGGCTCTAGTCCAGTGCCTCCTCGTCGGCCGGCGGCCGCCCCAGCACATCAACGAACCAGCGCTCCTCGGAGGTCACGACCTCGTCGTCGGAGACGTCCGTGCAGTGCATGACGTTGCGGAGGCGCACCCCGAGCCCGAGCACCGCCGCCGCGGTCACGGCCTCGATGGCGTCGGCCGAGTTGTCGAACTCGTCGGAGTGGATGAGTTGCTCGTTCGACGCCGGTCGGGCGGCGTAGGAGAAGTAGCGGCCGCCGGCGCCGAGGCAGCCACGGTCGGCTTCGAGCGCCTCCTCGATGGCGAGCGCCTCCTCGAAGGTTGGCGCGACTTCACCGGCCTCCCATCGCTCCACGAGCTCGCGGTCGATTGCAAGCGTTGCGGCGAGCTCGTCAATGGTGACGCCATTGACGTCACGAAGCTCGCCGATTCCTTCGCCGAGCATCCGGGCTCGTGCGGCAGCCTGGGTCGATGGGGAGTTGGGCGTATTCTGGTTCATGTTGAGACCTCCACAGGGTCTTGGCCGGGTCCCGGGCAGTTGGCGCTGCGCCGGGACCACCTAGTTGGTGGGCGGGGTCAACCTGGCACGAGAGCGGTGTGGTGTCCAGGTGTGGGCTGCTGGCGAAACGCGCTGGTTGCCAGGTGCCGCTTGGGGGAGGGTGGTCTTCATGAACGCGACGGGCGGGACACATCGGTGGGTCTATCAACTGCCGCGCGTTGCTTTCTCCCGATCGTTCACTTTGGGATCAGCGACGTTTCGGCCGGCGGGGCAGATCGACGCCGAGGTCCATGGCCGCCGTTCGCTCGTCGATGAGTCCGAGCCGGGACATCTTGACCGGTGGGAGCATGTCGCCAACGTGGTGGGCGAGTGGGACTCGGCCACGGTTGAGGTCGAGGCTGTCGACTCCGATGGGGCGCGTCGTGCGCTTACCGAGACGATGGGCGTCTTCCGGTTCCTCATGCGCGGGATCGTGACCTTCAACGTTGACATTCATCGGATCGGGGTGGTCGGCGAGGTCGACCACCGGGTGCTCGACTACGTCGTCCTAGCGAGGAACGGCGTGGTGGCTGCGGGCTGGTCGTTAGAGGATTCGCCGGTGAACTTCACGTTCACGGACGCAACGTTGGACGGATGGGCTGCTGATTCTCGAATCGCGTGGTTGCACAATGAGCTGGTCCGCCCCGATGATCGGCGTACCGTGGCAGGTCGCCGTGCGATCACGGCCCTGGGCCTGGCCGACAGTGCGTTCCTTTCTCGCGACCCGCTCGTTCGCATCCTGTTCAGCGCCGTAGCGGTCGAGTCGATGTTCTCGGCCGTTCCTGAGGTGCGGGGTCAGACATCAACGATCCAGATCGCCCGTCGGGTTGCCTACCTGACGTGTCCGGGTCACGGCGCCGGCGACGACACGCCCCTTTGCCCGTACATCGCTGGCCTTGACCGCCACAGGGACGTCGTGAACCTGGCGGTGGTTTGGTCGGAAGCGAATCGCCAGTGGCAGTGCTCGCCGTTCCTCGAGATCTCTACGCCGGTGGATCTTGAGCCGTACCGACGCAGGCCCTCGCTGTTCAGTGCCCGCAATGAGATCGCCCACGAGGGCCGGACCTCAGCGGATCAAAAGATGGTCGGCAAGCTGCGGTGGACTGCAGAGAAGGCGCTCGAGGCAGGCATCGGCTGGTTCGCCAGCCATCCCGGCTCGACCATCGCTGACCTCGATGACGAGATCGCTGCTCAGGTGAAACGACGCGGTGTCCTTCGGCCGGAAGACGTCCCCGAGTCTGGGTGATGCACGGCGACTCGTGGACGTCGAAGGTGCCCCGCCGAGGCGGGGCACCTTCGACCAACTCGGGGCCACGCCGACTTGAGCCGGATCACCTCCACGCTGGTTCAGCAGGCAGGGCCTACTTGCACTTCATTGGCTTGCAGCCGGCCCGGCAGCGCGCCTTCCCGGCTCCGGCCTGCCACTGCGCTGTGCGCCACCGGGCCGGAATGATCGAGCGGGTAGAGCGGATCTATCGATCACACGCGTGGTCGAGCGAGCAATGAGCCGGGCTCGAGAGGCGCTCGGGTCCAAATCGCCAGCGGGGGGCCTGGGGTGAATCCGCCATCCTTGGAGCATGACCGATGACGGCTGGAAGTGTCCCGAGTGTGGATCGTCTGGTGGCCGGCGTGGGAGCCAGGTCGTCTGGATCCAAGATGGCGACGTTCGTCGTCGCGAACAGCGCCGATGGTGCAACGACGGGCACGCCTTCACCGGGCCCGAGCTCGGCCCCTTGGCCTACACGCCACAGCTGGACCGGCCGCCACTGGATCCTCATCAATGACCTTGCACCGATCGAGGTCGATCGGGAACCGCCTCGTACCCGGCGTTAGGGGGCAGGGCGGCGACCGGTGGGCTTCGGCCTTCGACGCATCACCTTCGGGCGACCTCGGCGGGCGGCGATCCGCCTCTGACAGAGGGTGGGACGTGGATGCGAGGTGACCGTAACGCGGTCAGCAGTCCGGCGGGCCGACCTCGGCCGCGGACCCGAGTGGCACCACGGCCCGGCGGCTTCAACCCGGACCCTGGGAGGCCACTCAGCTGCCGTTGGAACGTCGAACGGATGATCCTTCCCGGGATGGATGCCGCGGTGTTGTCGCGTTCACGACCTGCGTGCCAGAGTGCCGGCATCCACCTCACATAGAGCTGGTGTTCAGCTCTGGGAGGGGCAGCTGTGCCTGCATTCAACGTTCGCGCCGGTCTTCACGTCGAGGAGGTCGAGGGCGCACTGCTCGTGCTCGATCCGACCTCGTCGACGGTGCTCGAGCTCACCGGCGACCAGGCCGCGGCATTCCGCCTCGCGCAGGCCGGCACAGACCTCGTCCCGGACCACCTCACCACTGACATGGCCGGCCTCGTCGAGCTCGGCCTCGTCACCGCTGCTGGATGGAACCGGCGCCGGGTTCTGCTCGCCGGCGGCGCCGCCGCTGCGGCCGCCATGGTCGCCGTTGCCCTGCCCAGCCCGGTCGCTGCGCAGTCGGCGCCCGGTGGTGGCGGTGGTGGCCCGGTCGGGCTGACCGTGCCGGCGGCGCCGACGGTCACTGACTACGAGTATCGCCTGAGCGACGGCGGCGAGGACTACTTCTACGTCTTCGCCAGCTCGAACGGCGACGGCGGTTCGCCCATCTTCCTTTTCAACGTGTACCGGGTTCGCGGAGCGAGCCCCATCGGCACGGCGAACAGCAGGCTCACCGTCGCACTCGTCCCCGGTGAGCAGATCCAGGTCACTGCGGTGAACGCTCTCGGCGAGGGCCCTCGATCCGCGCCCAGCACGGTCCCGCAGATCCCGTAGCGGCTTCCGCGGTCACGCTCAGCAGTCGAGCAGGCTGACCTCGGCCCGGACCCGGGCCGCAACCCGCTCGTTCAGCTCGGCCCGCTCGGCCAGCGACACCCGGGCGTAGTCGGCGACCTCGTCGGCGGCGGCTTCGCTCGCCGCTCCGCGCGGTTCAGGGCTGCGCTCGGAGGCGTGTGGTGCTCCGGCGGAAGTCATGTCGTCACCGAGCGATCGCGACCCTTCGGTTGCGTACCGCACAGCCCTGGCCCGGCGTTAGGGGATGGGTTGGTGGCGGGTTAGTTCGATTCGGGCGTCCGGGGTCGTCCGAACCTCCGCGCTCCGATTCCAGCAGCGATCGCAACGAAGGCGCTGAACCCGCTGAACCACACGCCGGGACCCCAGCCGAGTGAGCACACCCAACCAGCTTTCTCGGCAGTGGGGTGGAACAGGGACGATCCACAGTCGCCGTTCGGCACCAAAGCCAACAGCAACGCGTAGATCGTGAAACCCACGCAGACAACCCAGAGGATCCTCGACCAGACTCGCCGCCCTGAGGCCGTCGCCATCACCTCAGTCAAGCAGGGGTGAGCGATCAGATTCGGTCAAACTGACCCGCTCCCGGCGTTATGGGAGGGTGGGCGCTCGACTGGAACGGTGCGACGCCACGAGGACGGGGACGGGGAGGTCCTGGTGCGAGGATTCCCATACATGTTGGCAGCGGTGATCGCGCTTGCCGGATGTGGCGGCGGCAAGGTGAGTTCGGCAGACGGGGCGACCTCCACGTCGATGCTCGCAGTCGGCGAAGCGACGAGCAGCTCCGTGCCATCAGACGGCGAGCTCGCAGCGTGTATCGATGATTACCGGCTGTACCGGCACGCGGTGGACGAGTACGAAGACATCAACGGCGAGTACCCAGCCTCCGATGACGAACTCATCAACGTCGGCATCTTGTCCGAGAAATCCCCCTGGTGGACTGTGATCGCAGGAACGGCCGAGGTGCGGCCACTGCCGGGTGCAGACATCCCGTCGGGATGCCATGAGGCGCCGATGGGCGATGAAACGCAGGTGGACCCGACCACCACGCAGACGACGAGCGTGGCGATGGAATGCGACATGGAGCGGGATGCTCTGCGGACGGCGAACGAGGCGTACAACGCAATGCACCACGAGTACGCCACGTCCATGGACGACCTGGTCGGTTCCGTGCTCGCGCACGAGCCGACGTACTGGACTATCAGCCCGGGCGAGGCCGAGCCCGTGCCGCGCTCTGGGATCGACCTACCGGCTGCGTGCGGTTGAACAACCCTTGTTGTGCCCCCCATGTGCCGGTAGGGGACACGGCACCGCACCGCGTTCCGGAATCGGCGGTTTCGCGTTCCGGTCCTCCGGATCGCACCCCCGTGACCAGCCCAGCACCCATTTCGCGCCGTCCCCAGTGGCCCATGGCCCAGTGGCCCAGTGGCCCGTGGCCCGGAACCCTTGGAGGGTCGCTCGAACGGTACTCGGCGCACCGTCGCGGCCAGGCGGTAGCTTCCCGGCTCGTTGGTCGAGCGAGGAGCACGTGTTGGCGCTGCAAGGGTTCTCCCACATCGGGATCTGCGTGTCGGAGCTGGACCGGTCCACCCGGTTCTACGTCGACGTGCTGGGCTTCTCGCAGCTGTACGCGGTCGACTTCACCGGCAACGAGGTGGCCGCCACCATGGAGCAGGAGGGTGGATTCCGCTCCACCATGCTCCTGCGGGGCGACGTGCGGCTGGAGCTGCTCCAGTGGATCGACGTGGAGACCACCGGCTCCGGCGAGCGCAAGCCCATGACCCAGTTGGGCTTCACCCACCTGTCGTTCCGGGTCGACGACATCGATGAGCTGTCCGACGCGGTGCGGGCCGCCGGCGGCACGGTGCACGACCACACACTCTCGGTCCTCGGGGACGAGGGCAGCGCCTCGCCGCCCACCAAGCTGCTCTACCTGACCGACCCGGACGGCACCCGGATCGAGCTGATGGAGAACGTGCCCGACCTGTCGCTCATGGCTCCCGAGGCCGCGGCGGCGCTCACCGATCGGTTCGAGCCTCCCGCCTGAACGGCCGCGGCTGAAGGGCCCGGGCTGACCGGACCTGGCTCGAACGGGTGAGGTGTGGGCCGAGCGGGTGAACCTGGGCCCTCGGCAGCGGATCGTGACTGGCCGGCGGCACGGGCGGGCAGTTGGAGGGCACGGTTCTCTCTCGACGGAACGATCGTGTCCCCGCTCGCCGACTTCACCTACCGAGACATCCACGGCATCGCCGGCATCCGGTCCGCGTTCCCGTCGCTGGTCCGCCCGTTGGGCATGGAGGCCGAGCGGGTCGACGACCTCGTGCTGATGGCGTCGGAGCTGATGGCCAACGCCCTGACCCACGCGGCCACCGCCGAGCCCCGGGTCCGCCTGGTCGACGGCGGCGGGTGCGTCAGCGTGGCGGTGACCGATGCCAGCGTGGCAGCTCCGGAGGTGCAGCATCGGGACGGCAACCGGGTCGGGGGGAACGGCCTCCGCATCGTCGAGGCCCTGGCCGACCACTGGGGCGTGCACCAGCACGACGGCCTCGGCAAGTCCGTCTGGTTCAGCCTCAAGACCGGGTCGAGCCCCCTGGGCTGAAGGTCCCGGGGGTTCAGCGGAGCAGCGCGGCCAGTCCGGCCTGCGCCAAGCGTTGGGCCAGCGCCGGGCTGGCGCCGGTGATGGTCAGGGCGACGGCGATCTGACGGGCGGCGACCAGGGCCCGGAGCCCGAGCTCGTCGATCGACGCCACGGCGAGCAGGTCGACCTCGATCGACGTCGCCCCCGCGCGTTGGGCGGCGGCCCCGGCGGCCCGCAGCAGGCGCGGCGCGGCATAGAGGTCGAGGTC